>Ga0224500_10000373_pt1 | contig 31280 bp, 29 predicted proteins | sample SF_Oct11_sed_USG_FD_168126 | JGI IMG/M metagenome (GOLD analysis project Ga0224500, IMG submission 168126) | Sediment microbial communities from San Francisco Bay, California, United States - SF_Oct11_sed_USGS_4_1 | ecosystem: Environmental > Aquatic > Marine > Sediment | place: USA: California... | reverse complement strand
TTAGAATTCGTCGATGGACACCGGGCGGAGAAAGTCGCGGACCGAAACCATTCCGACCAGCGCCCCACCTTTGGTCACGCCGAGATGGAGCGTGCGATGCTTGTCCATCATGTCCGCCGCTTCCGTCAAGGGTCGCCGCTCTTCGATGCCTGGGATCGGGCTGCTCATGATGTCTTCCACCGACACGAAGTAGACGGCTTTTTCCGCGCCCACGAACTTCTTGACGATATCCGATTCGGTCACCAGGCCGATGATCTGTCCCTGATACGAGACGAGCACGCTCTCCACATTGCACGCTCGCATGAGCTTCGCCACCTCGACGACCGACGTGCCTACGTCCACCGTCACCATGTCCTTCTGCATTAAGTTCCCGACTGTCACCATAACGATCCTCCTTGTAATGTTTGTAGTAGCTTCATACTACTCATTCAAGGTTGCGTGGGGGTTAGGGGGCCATTACAGGTCGGTAAACTTTTTCGAGGCCTGCCATGTCACACAGTGTTAACGATTCGGCAATGAGGCAGTGACATCTCTACGGTACATCCTTCTTCAGATGTTCTGGAGGTTCCCCTGTTTTGAACTGCGAAGGAGGTACACCACAATGGTTGCCGAACTACAGGTCTGGCCTACACACATGAGACCTCTCATGGTCCGTGTGGCCCTCATCCTGATCAGCCTCTGCGGCCTATTTGTCAGAGTCCGGCTGGCCCGATGACGCGCCCACGCTGAGCTGGATAAACCAGACGTCTCAACCCCTGCGCGAAGCGGCAGAGCGCTGATCCAGGGTCACGACCTATAGGTGTGCTGGAATCTGAGGATTTGGGAGGAGAGGAACGGTGGGCGAGAATTCAGATTCCGAGCGAAAACCGGTGAGCATGTCTGCCCTCTCCCAGCTCCCGCCTGTCTATTGCCCTGCACGGTCGAATATCCCTCCTTTCTGAAACCGATCAGACTGGCCGCTACTTCTCTCGCCAGGCAGCGACCATCGTATACGTCACGGTCAGAATGGCGCTCAGTAGCATGACTTCGATCAACCCTGTCGTCATTGCGCTTCACCTCCTTTCATGTGGTTCTATTCGTAGTTGGTAACCTATTCTTCATTGACCTGACGCGATTCTATCGAGGCTCTGTTTCCTCTTTGTTACGATTGTGCCAATTTCGTGTGAAAAGATGTCGTGGTGGTGGCGAAGGTCGAGTTTGTGGACGTTTAGTTAGGTGTCAGAATAAGAAGAGGCCATTGCGGCATGTTCTCACCTGCCGGTGCAGAAATATGTTGCGACGACAAGCCTAACCGAGGCTGGAGAGTTCAGCGTGGGGATCCGTCAATCGGCCATGGCGACGATGGGGAGGCCGATTACTCGAACTCATCCCATCCACTCAAGCGGCTACCAAAAACCAACGTGCGTCTGTTGGTGGAAACGAGGATAAGCCCATTTTCGTTATCGACTCCCACAATCTGTTCGTGGACATCCAACGGCTTCGAGGCGAAGCTGCCGAGGAGTGGTGTAAATCCGATCAGGCGCTCAGTAGTGATAAAGACCGCTCCATAGTCGTTGCTGTACAGACGCCGAACCTTCTCGCGCACACCCAAAGCTTCTTCAAGCCAGAGGCCGTTGACCCCGCGAAATCCGTACAGATGCCGATCCGTCCTGATGAAGCTAAATGTGGGTAGAATCTGACGCTCCAAGACCTGTTCATTGACGTCTAGCTCAATTTTGGTCCAAGTGAGGGCACGGCTTGAAAACCCTAAGAGTCGACGAGACGTCACCACGATTGCGTTGATACCATTCGTTCCGGAGCTGATGACGGTCTCCTGTGTGCTGAGCGGGATTTCTCTCCGCCCACTTAGTTGGCTGGAAGCGACGGCCAGATCTGCTTCAAACCAAATCGCGACCTCCGATGGAGGAGTTGCTGTAGCGACGGTTGGAGAATCTCTCAGGATCAGAAAGAGACAGAGTGTGCAAGAGCACCAGAGCAATGAGTGAAGTGGCTTAGGCCTGTTCATCTTCCTCAGTGGGGGAGGGGCTTCGGGCCTCCAAGTGACTCCAGGATGTTGATCTGTAGGAAGAGAAAGTCGCCAAGCAGCTGGGCGGACTCCGCACTATTTAATGGCCTGCCCCAAGTGGGAGCAAGGAAAGGATAATGGAAAGGGCAATCAAAATGATGATGATCCATTCAAGCACCTCCATGCGCCTGGTTCCGGCTCGGTCCGACATCTTGCTGTAGATGCTTTCGAGGGTCTGGAGTTTGCGAAGAATGCTCGCGTCCCATGCCTCCAAGTGGAACCGCTGCGAGACCAGACGATACACACGCGCGAGGTATTGGTCGCCCAGGAGTTTTAGCGTATTCGTGACGCGCTCGAAGAGCAGCGCGCTGTCGACCTGCAGCTGGGCAATGTGGGTCACGTCTTTTTCATGAGAGCCGGGCAACGATAAGAGTCGTGGCTCTCGGGACAATGCCTCGTAGCCTTCATCAAGTGCTCGATCCAGTTGTTCGTCGAGCATCCGCATCTCCAGTAGCTCGACGTTGGCGAATTCCAGGACGGCGCGGACATCATCCATCTCTTTGCCGAACAACACCGCGGAATGCCAGTCGATGAGCGCCGCATCCTCTGGGCCGAACGAGATCCGGCATGAGACCGCGTCCGCCACTTCCTGGTCTGAAAACGGAGTCTGCTCTGCCCGCAGGAGGTGAGCCAGGTCGGTGTCGTGACTCATCCAGGGCTGTGGCCGCTCCGGTGTATAGGACTCGAACGAGAAAATGATGTAGTCTTCCACTTCACCCGCAATGGCTGGCCGCTCGATGGCTGGGCCCAGAGCTTGGACCAACTGTTCCACGCGGCCGCGCGACTCAGTCAGCAGCCGTTCATTCTCATAGAGCGATTCACTCAACTCCAGCAACCCACTGAATGGTCCGTCGATTGGGAAGCGATAGGTGATGGTGACCGCTCCGAAGTCGTACACCATGACCTCGACAGTCGGGCTCGCTTGATAGTGGCAAACGTCGAAGACACTCCCTTCTTGAACCAGCCGCAACGGAGCCGGTCGATACTCGAAGTACTGGGGTGCCCTGGCCTTATGCCGCAGACGGCCCCGTTCGGTTCCGGCGATGATCCGCCGCTCCGCATCAGTCAGGTTGATGGAGAGGCCGATATCGTACGCAAATAGAGCAAAACAGGTGCCTTTGGTGATAGTCACAGGTTCCTGCACGACGATATCCCTTACCACGCAACTACTCTAACAAGTTTCACACCTCTCCTCCCGACAGGTCAACCTGCTTCCCCGAGGCGACGACGCATGATTCGATCCGGCCCGGCAACAATTAACGAATCCGTTACCAGACTTTCATCGATCGGTAACGATTGGATGTGAAAGTATCCCGGTCTAGAGAGCTCTGACACACGGTGATAACGATCCATCTATCCGGACCAAGGGAGGAGAAGCTATGTCGATCATTGATGATAAGGGTCAGAGTAATTCATCCGACAACGAATATTTCCAAGATATTGTGAACACGCGTTTATCCCGGCGCAGCTTCCTAGCTGGCGGTTTGGCGACGGCAGCGGTTATGTCACTCGGAGGAGCCGAAGCGCTCGTGAGGGTTATCCCCGCAGGAGCTCAAGAGAACGAGTACACAGCAGACACCGAAATGGGGGGAGAAGGACCTAGGGGCCGAAAGCTCAGGCTCGGGTTCGACGCTGTGCCCATCTCTGCTATCGACGAGGTTGTGGTGCCGAACGGTATACGGCCGAGGTGTTGATAGCCTGGGGCGATCCCGTCTCGAACGGCCCCTTGTTCAAACAGGATGCGAGCAACACCGCCGATGATCAGGCGCGCCAGTGGGGCATGCACAATGATGGTCTTGTCTATTTCCCGATTGTTGGATCCCGGCACGGGTTGATCGTTCAGAACAATGAATACACTGACGATGGATTGCTGTTCCCTGACGGAGCGAATAACTGGTCGCAGGAGAAGACCAACAAATCGTTGAATGCTCATGGGATCTCGATTATCGAGGTCACTATGCAGGCGGGCTCCCATTTTGACATACGGCGTCGTCGGGGTAAGTGGGATGTTGTGCGTCCGTCTCGGTTTGCTCGTCGGATTACGGGTTTGACTCCGATCGACATTGGTGGACCCGCGGCGGGTGATCTCCGGCTAGTGACCGGTGACGACCCGAACGGCACGCGTGTGCTGGGTACGCTCAACAATTGCGCCATGGGTGTCACACCTTGGGGTACCTACCTCGCCTGCGAGGAGAACTTCAACGGTTATTTCAGGAAGAATGGGACGCAAACTGATCTGGAGAAGCGGTACGGTATTACGGCGGAGGGGTTCGGCTATCTATGGCACACGACTGACAAACGATTTCGTGTGGATGAGGAACCTAATGAACCGAATCGGTTCGGTTGGGTCGTCGAGATTGATCCGTTGATGCCTTCTTCGCCTCCGGTGAAGCGCACGGCCTTAGGACGTATGAAGCATGAAGGGGCAAAGGTGCAGGAGGCCAAGAATGGTCGAGTCGTCGTCTATCTGGGCGACGACGAACGGAACGAATACATCTACCGCTATGTTTCGAACTTGCCGTGGAGGCAGGCGTGCGCGCAGGGCATAAATCCCCTGGATGACGGCATCCTCTACGTCGCCAAGTTCCAAGCAGATGGTACCGGCCAATGGCTGCCTCTGACGCCGGACAATCCCAGTTTAGCTGGGTGGTCGCTCAACGACATTCTCATCAACACGCGCGGGGCTGCCGATGCCGTGGGGGCGACCATGATGGATCGGCCTGAGTGGATCGATACATTCCCAAGGCATCTGACCGCGTTGGCAACGCTGACGAGCAACAGCCGGCGGGGGACGACTCCACCCTCGGTCAATAATCCGGACGGGACCACAAACGCCGGGTCTGCGCGTCCTCCGGTAGACGCGCCCAATCCCCGAGCCATCAATAACTACGGACATATCATCCGTTGGCGCCATCTCCAGGATTGGACTGAACCGACATTCGGCTGGGATCTCTTTGCGCTCTGTGGTGACCCAGCGAACCCGATCCACGGTTCGACGATTCTTGGCGACAAGTATGGTTCGCCGGACGGGCTATATGTTGATCCCGGCGGCTTGCTCTGGGTCCAGACTGACGTCTCGACATCTACCATCAATGCTGGTGCTTACACGGACTTTGGTCATAACCAAATGCTGGCGGTGCATCCCAAGACGGGAGAAACCCGGCGGTTCTTGGTCGGCCCGAACCAGTGCGAAATCACCGGTGTCTTCATGACGCCGGATCGGCGAGCCATGTTTGTCGGGATTCAGCATCCTGGGGAGCGGCCTGACGATTCGCCCAGCGATCCGACGAATCCCAAGCAGTTCAGTTCTTGGCCGGATGGTCCAGACGGCGGTCGGCCCCGGTCAGCGTTGATTGTCGTGACGAAAGACGACGGTGGCAGGATCGGAAGCTAAGACTACCATGAGTGTGGCGGGCCCTTGGAATGAAGCTCCAAGGGCCCGCTATGCAAAGAGAATGGGAGACATGGTCTGCGTGAGAAGGAGCTGCAACTCAGTGATTCAGTACTTAGGCGATCATCTCTGAGTCATTACTGTGCGAGGCTGCTCCAGATTGGCCGAGGCCCTTACCGAGAGAGCGTGAAGACCATCTGAGATGTCTATGCCGGCGGCGGTTCATAGGGATGATGCGATCGATGACGTCCCCACAGTGAATACAACACATCGCGAAGAGTCTCGCTCCTCCTTCAACGATGACCTCAGGGATGCTCATCCCGGTACAACGCGCGCATTGCATAACCGCCTTCTTCATCTCCTGTTGCTTTCCGACAGCACTCGCGCGTGCCCTTTCTTTTGAGAGAAAGGGCACGCGTAGGGGAGCCAGGGACTTGAATGGGAGGGCAGTATGGCTCCCTCGAGACTGAGGTAGGCTCCTTTTTGACAATGGACGCTTCTTCATCTGAACGGGCTCAACACGCCTTGTAAGTTATGGAGCCCGTGTGATCAATCTTCCGATATGCCGTATCGGTTGCACAGACAGATGCCCTTAGTTTCATGGAGAAATCATACAGCACCGGGTGCGCCAGATGGTTGCCGTGAGGTTACGCGCAGGTTAAATTTTCGACCCTTGAACGTTTGCGGGTCTTTCGGCGAGTACGCGATGAGATTGGTGAGCAGATCCAAGGGTGGCTGCGAGCAGCTGATCAATTGTCGGAGTCTGGCTCGGTGTCTTTGCCTCACGGGTCATGACCGCAGAAGACGGCGAAAGGTCGGGTAGGAGGATCCTGGTTCGCAATGTTGTTGCCATCTGAAAATGTAGGCAAATTTAGTGTGGCGGAAGATGGTCCAAGAGTTTGTAGCCGAGCGATTTGATGGAAGCGATGCTCTCTTTGAGGAAGGGAATCTTCACTTTCAATCGTCGAACATGGACGTCGACGGTTCTCGTCGTTCCGTAGTAGTCGTAACCCCACACTTCATTGAGCAGCACTTCTCGTGTCAGCACCCGCCCAGGGTGACGCAACAAATGCTCCAGTAGTCCGAACTCTTTGGCTGTGAGAGGTACTTCCTGGCCTTTGGTCGTGACTTCGTGTCTGGTCAGATCCATGTGAAGAGGACCATAGGCCAAGGATGAGGGTTTATGATCGGTTACTCGATCAACGCGACGAAGGAGAGCTTTCACCCGGGCTACTAACGTCTTGGGGCTGAAAGGCTTCGTCATGTAATCATCGGCTCCGAGTTCAAGCCCAACGACGGTATCGGACTCGTCGTTTTTTGCTGTCAGCATAATGATGGGGAGAGCCGCAGTCTCCGGCTTGCGCCGTAATGTCTTGCACACTTCCAAGCCGTCCACCTGTGGCAGCATGAGGTCTAGAATGACAAGATCGGGATGCTCCGATGCCACGAGTTTTTGTGCTTCCAGCCCTGTCTCTGCGATGCACGGCTGATATCCTTCTTTTTCGAGGTAGTGCTTGATCAACTGTGCGATCTCTCGCTCGTCTTCAACAATCAGGATTTTCTTGGGCCGTTGCGAAGTCACGGAGGTCCCTCACAGTCCGTTTCATCCTGACAGTCATCATATGTGGTTCGTGTTACAGACGTGTTACGGTGACTTACCGCCTACGACATATCCGGTAGGGGTGGGGAAATAATGCTGATCAGCGAATAGGATGAAGATGCAAGAGGGCGGAACCCCACAATGCGTTCATGTGGTCGGTTCGTTCAGGCGGATGGTGTAAAGATAATGATAGAGCCCCTTACGTTCTAGCAGTTGCGCATGCGTGCCTTCTTCGACCAGTTTCCCCTTGTCGAGCACCAAGATTCGGTCGGCACGCTGAATCGTCGAGAGTCGGTGGGCGACCACGAAGGTGGTGCGGCCTTTCATGAGGCGCTGGAGCGCCTCTTGAACCAGGCGCTCGGAATCGGTATCCAGCGATGAGGTGGCTTCGTCCAATAACAGAATCCGAGGATTTTTCAGAATTGCTCGAGCGATCGCGATCCGTTGGCGCTGTCCTCCGGAGAGATTGACTCCCTTCTCACCGACCACCGTTTGGTAACCATCCGGCAAGGTGGTGATGAAGTCATGTGCATGAGCGGCTTCGCTGGCTTCACGAACAGCCACTTCGCCCGCACCCATCATCCCATACCGAATATTGTCGAGAATGGTGCCGCCGAAAAGGATCGTTTCCTGCGGGACCAGCGCGATCTGTCGGTACCAACTCTCAAGGGTGACGTCCCGGAGATCTCTTCCGTCTATGGTAAGACGACCCTCTATTGGATCGTAGAAGCGGTGAATGAGATTGATCACCGTCGTCTTGCCGGCGCCGGTTGGTCCGACCAACGCAACGAGTTCGCCGGGTTTGGCTTCAAAGGAGAGGTTGGACAGTACCGAGTAACGAGGATCATAACCAAACGTGACGTTCTCCATCCGCACATGGCCCTCGACTGTGACCAGTGGCTGTGCATCTGGGCGGTCGTGAATCTCCGGCTGTGCATCCAGTATTTCAAAGACGCGTTGCGTGGCTCCTTGGGCCTCCTTGATCTGCGTAAAGACGCGCGCAGCTGCGCTGAAGGGCCCGATCAGAATGCCGGCGAACAAGACGAAGGCGAACAGATCGCCCGGTGTCACGGTGCCGTCGATGACTTGCCGACCTCCGTACCACAACACGGCGGTCGCCGATGAAAAGGTCATGAGGCTGATCACGGGAATAAAGACGGCCATGATCCCTGCTCGACTGAGTGTGAGACGAAGCGTCTGATCGACCTGATCGGCAAAGCGGTCTTTTTCCCGTTGTGCTTGCACGAACGATTTGACGATGCGGATACCTGAAATCACTTCTTCGGCCAAGGTGCTGAGCGTGGCGGTATGGTCTTGAATCGATGTTGAAAGTGATTTCAATCTGCGCCCAAACAGCTTGGAGACCACGACGAGTAATGGAAGCAGAATCAGAATCAGGAGACAGAGTTGCCAGTTCATGAGGAGCAAGAAGGTAATGCCTCCAACGAACGTCACCAGTTGCTTCACCGCGTCGATGGGGGTTTCTGTGACGAGAGATTGAATGACCGTTACATCGGACATCAATCGGGACAGTAATTCGCCCGTGCGCCGACGGGAAAAAAAGCTGACCGTCAGCGTCTGGAGGTGGGCGAAGAGATGTTTGCGGAAATCGGCGATGACATTCTGAGAAACCCAGGCCGTCAGATAACTATGGCCCATGGAGCAGAGCCCTTGGAGAACGACCAACCCCAAAAATATCCCGATCGACCGCGTCATTTGTTCGGCATCGTGCTGGACCGTCACGATGTCCCAGAGAGTGCCAGCCAGTCGGACCAAGGCAAGATTGACGGCGGCAACTCCGGACACGAGGAGGCCGGCAAGGATCAGGCGGCCCAGGTACGGTCGTACATATGGAAGGAATCGCTTGAAGATCAACATGAGTGCTCAGACGGTCATCTCGACCACGAAATCGCGCCGACTCACGGTTCTCTGTGGAAATAGTAGTAGATTGACGGGAGACGGGAGGAAGTGGTTAGAGTTGAGCAATCGACTCGATCAAGTTCTTATTGATTGCGACGAAGTCCGACCGATCTTTGTCGTTAATGAGGACATCGGTCAGACTGATAAAGAGGCGTGCTTCTTCGTTAATCGCGTCGGAGACACGATTCCGCATCGGAGGGACCAGGAAGTCTCCGACATAGGTGCAATTGACCGTCCGTACACGGATGCGGACTTTCTTGCCCTCGGCCACGATACCCTCCTCCCGTCACGCAGGCTGAGTTTAGCTTTTTCGGCGAAGAAACTTCTGTCGCTGGCGCAGCTTCTTGTATTTGTGCTTGCGCATTTTCTTTCGGCGCTTTTTTAGAACGCTAGACATGCTTCGTATCTCCCAAGGGGGCAGAGTCTAAAAGCTTTCCATCCAAAATGCAAGCTCACGGTGCTTTTTGTCCGTATGGTATACTGCCGTCCCATGGATGCTCACAAATGCAGCCGGGTCCCGATTTCATTCCTCGCGTGGCTTACGTTGCTCATTCTTGTGAGTGCCGGTTGTCCTTCCAAGACGATCCAGTATCCTGAAGAGCACGCCCGTCTTCTCAACCTGGACCAGGCATTGGAATCCTTGCGGCGCGCATATGAAGGAAAGGATCGATCCGGTTTCCATTCCCAGCTGGTGTCGTCGGATCAGACGGAGGAGCTCCAGCGACAGGTGGAGATGGATTTTGAAACGTTTCATGCCATCACGCTTGAGTTCAAGATCGAGCGAGTCATGCTCGAAAAGGATGACATCGATGTGTTCGTCAATTGGCAAGGGACCTGGAAGAAGGATGCCGATGATGCCGGGATGCGGCAGCGCGGCCACGCACGATTGCACTGGGCCGTGACACCCTCGATCCTTTTGCGCGCAGCCGAGGGGGATTTGCCGTTCGGAATGAAGACGAAGCAGCTGCTATCTGAGCCCCTTTCCCCACAAGCCTCACCGCGATAGTGATGTCTCAAACCATTCCAGAGGCGGATTATCTCGTGATTGGGAGTGGAGTCGCCGGGCTCCGTGCCGCATTGGAGCTCTGCCGCGTGGGTCGAGTGATTGTGCTCACCAAAGGACACCCCCTTCAGAGCAACTCCATTTTTGCCCAAGGTGGGGTCGCGGTGGCGTTGAGCGAAGAAGATGATGTCGCGATTCATCTCACGGATACGTTGAAAGCTGGGCATGGGCTTTGTCGTCGTGAAGCGGTTCGTGTCTTGGTTGAGGAAGGGCCGAATCGGATTCAGGAGCTGATCCGGTGGGGGGCCAGGTTCGACAAAATGGGTGGGAAGTTTGCCTTTGCGCGGGAAGCCGCACACAGCCGCAGTAGGATACTCCGGGCTCGAGGTGATGCGACGGGAAACGAAATGGTACGTGCCTTGCTCTCACAGGTTATCCGGCAGAAACAGATTATTCGGCTGGATTACCATTTCACCGTCGACCTTGTGGTGGAAGACGGTCGCTGTTGTGGCGCCGTCGTGCTGGATGAAAATTCAGGAGAACAGTTCATTCTTCCCGCAAAGGCCATCCTCCTCTCGACCGGCGGAGCCGGCCAGATTTTTGCTCGCACCACGAATCCGCCCAATGCGACGGGCGATGGGATGGCCATGGCATTTCGCGCAGGAGCAGAACTGCAAGATATGGAATTCGTGCAGTTCCACCCGACGGCGCTGTATTTGCCCTCAAGCCCTCCTTTCTTGTTGTCCGAGGCGATGCGAGGAGAAGGGGGAGAACTGCGCAACAATAAGGGTGAAGCGTTCATGCCACGCTATCATCCGCGTGGGGTCCTGGCGCCGAGAGATATTGTGGCACGGGCTATTTGGACGGAGATGGCGGCGACGCGGGCACGACATGTCTATCTTGATGTGACGCATCTAGGATCAAGTTTTGTGAAGCGTCGGTTCCCAACCATCTACGCAACCTGCTTGCGTCACGATATCGACATTACGGAGGAATGGATTCCGGTCTCCCCGAGTGCGCACTACATGATGGGTGGAGTCTCAACCGACATCAACGGGGCGACGACTCTGCCAGGTCTTTTTGCGGCCGGTGAAGTGGCTTGCAGTGGTGTGCATGGTGCCAATCGCTTGGCCAGTAACTCTCTCTTGGAGGGGTTGGTGTTTGGGATGCGGGCCGGTGCTGCTGCGATAACCTGGGCCTCATGTTGTTCGGCGCCAGACTTGACCGCTCATCGTGAGCGGTTGAGGTGCGGTGGAGCCGGTCGATTGGACGATGCTGAAAAGTTGCGAAACTCGTTGCGCCGAGCGATGTGGAGTCAAGTGGGGCTTGTCCGTTCCCGAGAGTCGCTGACCCGAGCCACGGCGCAACTTGCCCGGTGGGAACAGATGGTTTCTCAATCGTTTGCGACACGGGCCGATCTGGAGGTCAAAAACATGGTGCAAGTGGCCCATTGTGTGGCGGAAGCCGCGCTCTGGAGAGAAAATAGCGTCGGAGCACATTATCGCGCCGACTATGCGAAACCTCAACGCCCTGGCTGGAAACTACACAGCCGTCTCCGCTTATCCGAACAAGTTACTGACCAACCTGGATCAAGGAAAGGGGGGAAGGTTGCCTTGCGACGTCCTCCGAAGACGGGATGACATGACCGGTCGAAGCGAGATCGTTCGCTAGAAAAGTTCGATAGTATCGTAAGACCTTACGAACATATCGGCGAGTTTCGGTGATCGGTGGAACTGTCCGGTAGCGATCGACCACGTGCTCTCCGGCATTATAGGCGGCGAGGGCAAGGGGGAGATCTCCTCGGAATCGGTCAAGGAGCTGTCGCAAGTACTTGGTCCCCCCTCCGATGTTATCTTCGGGGTTGTAGAGATCCCGTACATCGAGCCGCACTGCCGTTTGCGGCATTAATTGCATCAATCCAACAGCTCCAGCGCGAGAGACTGCGAGGGGGTCAAAGTCCGACTCAGCCTTGATGACGGCTCGGATAAGAGCGGGGTGAATGCGGTGCTCCTGTGAAAAACGGCTGATCATCGGCTCTAACTCTCGTTCCGAGATGATCGGGTGCAGACGGTTCGGGTTGAGGTCAACCCGGCGGTACCGAGCGTCAGAGGGGACGTTCGTTAGTGATATCGTCCCCTTTGCATCAATATATTGATAAATTTCTGCGTGGAGACCAGGGACCGCGGTCATTAGGCTACTGCCGAACATACTCCCGAACATGAGAGGGACTATCAGGGCGGTCCATTTGCGAGATGAAGCGAGTCGAAATTTGTTGTTCAGCATGGTCAAACGATAGCAGCCTGTAGCAGACTGTCAAGGAAATGCAGACCTTATGCCGTGAGAAACGGTGGGACGGTGGCGGAACAACAGGAAAATCAGCGGCTAATGACACTCAAGAGGTTCCAGAAAACGACCATATGTTTCAATAAATCGAGCCTTTAGCTTTAATGTCATCGGGCCTGGCTTCCCGCTTGCGATTTTCCTCGCGTCGACCATGGATACGGGCATGATTTCCATGCTCGTGTTCGTAAGAAAACATTCTTCGGCCTGATACAACTGGTCGACGGTAAAGCGTCCCTCTTCCACTTGGATGTGGAGTTCCTCAGCCAGCCGAATCACAATTCCTCTGGTGATGCCGTCAAGCAAGCCGCATTCGAGGGCGGGGGTTCGGAGTCTGCCGTTCGCAACGAAGAACAGGTTGCTGATCGTGCATTCAGTCAGGTGGTGTTCCCAATTGAGCAGGACACTGTCGAATGCGCCTGCGGCAATGGCTTCGCGTTTGGCCAGGATGTTGTTCAAAAAATTAATGGATTTAATCTGCGGCGACAGTGCGCTTGGCAGGTTCCGTCTGGTCGAGGCGACAATGATATTGACGCCGTTCTCATACAGACCTGATGCTGGGCGTACCAGCGGTTTGGCCATGACGACAACAGTCGGCGAAGGGCACAGCGCCGGATTCAGACCGATATCCCCAGCTCCCCGTGAGACCGTGATGCGGAGGTAGGCATCGTGCTGATCGGTCCCGACCTCGTTGCGAGCCATGGCTTTGTGGAGAATGTCGGGCCAGTCTTTCAAGGGAATTGGGATCGTCATTCCGATGGCTTCGGCTGAGCGGAATAATCGTAACAGATGTTGATCGTGCATGAAGAGGCGGGAGCCGTAGGAGCGGAGCGTTTCATACACTCCATCTCCGTACAGAAATCCATGATCGAAGACCGAGATCACCGCATCCTGTTCTTGTACGAACCGGTTATTCAGGTAGATCCACATCGCGTTAGGAAAATGCGCTAAAAAAAGCCTGCGCTTTATGAATGGTTTCTTCGTATTCCCGCGCCGGATCTGAATCGGCCACAATCCCTGCTCCAACCTGAAGAGAGGCCATCCCGTCCATCACGACGAGTGTCCGGATCAGAATATTGAAATCGAGGTCTCCGCTCCAGCTGAGGTAGCCCATCGATCCGGTATACAGACCGCGTCGGACCGGTTCCAATTCCTCGATGATTTCCATACAGCGAATTTTGGGGACACCGGTGATCGTTCCCCCTGGGAACATGGCTTTGAGGAGGTCGAAGCCGGTTGCATGGGTCTGCAAAGTGCCGGAGACCTGGGAGACTAAGTGGCTGACATGAGAATATCGTTCCAACGTCATAAGTTCGTCCACGCGAACGCTGCCATACCCACAGACCCGGCCCAGATCATTGCGCTCAAGGTCCACCAACATGATGTGTTCGGCTCGTTCTTTTGTATTCGCACGCAGTTCTGCGACCAGCTCCTCATCGGCTGTCACCGTTTTTCCACGGGGTCTGGTTCCAGCGATCGGTCTGGTGTCGGCTCGGCGACCATCAAGGCGAACAAGCCGTTCGGGCGATGAGCTAATGAGACGCAGGGCGTCGAACCGCAACAGGCCTGAGAAGGGGGAAGGATTCAGGGTCCGCAGGCGCCGATAGATTGATAAGTCGGTCAGAAAGGATTCCTGCGACAAGCTCTCGCCGCTCACCCTGAAACGGTGTGAGAGGTTGGCTTGGTAGATGTCGCCCGACGCGATGTACTCCTGGCAACGTCGGACGCTTTGCCTATACGTCGATGGGGACTGTTCCGGTGTGAACGTGAGGTGTTCCAGCGATAGGGATCGAGATTGAGCGGAGACCGCTCTGCTTAATTGAGCGTCAAAGGCAGCAAGGCGATCCGTCCCCTCACGAAACAGTTTGTCCCGAGGCTCGCCCAAGAATCGTTCGAGTGGAGGACAGAACATCAGTATAAGATCGCCCAGCTCATGATCGACGGCTCCCACAACGTCAAAAAACGCGAATTCCAGATCCGGACACATAGTGTTATGAGGAGCTAGTGGTGGGAGTCTTTCGAATTGTCGGACGAGGTCGTAGCTGAAATAGCCGACCGCTCCACCAAAAAACGGCGGACTTCCGGGAGGACGATCGATCCGCTGGCTGCCGACAAGCTGCCTCAACTGTTGGTAAGGAACGAATCCTGATTCTGTGTGTCCCACCGTCGAACGTTGCACGAACTGATCGGCTGTTCCGGTCAATATTTGATAGGGATCGCTTCCAAAATACGAATATCGTCCCATGGCTCCGTCGCAGTTGCCGCTGTCCAAGAAAAAGGAAGGGGATCGAGCCGACGCGATTCTGGAGTACAGCTCAAAGGGGTTCGCACTGGGAAGGGGACGTCTCACAATGAGGGGCGATGGGGACCCATGCAAAAATGAAGGCGACGAGGAGATGGTTGGTAGCATGGACGGGCACGTCCTCCGTGAACAGCGCGAATCCACTATACCGCACCGTAGGGATTTTCGGTTGGGGTGGGTCCTAACGGCTTGACATTCAAAGTGGAGTTTTGCTTAAATTGCGAGCCCATCAACGGCAGAGTTGTGTGTACGTGCACTCGCCTCCCATGGGTCTCGGATGGCCCCTTCACAAGATCCCTTATACGCGGGGCTCGGTCAAGCAGTTCGGATCGCAACCGATCTGCTCGCTGCCCTGATTGTCGGGGGAGGGTTGGGGTGGGTCTGTGATGTATACCTGTTCGATTCAACCCCGTGGGGAATGATCGGCGGCCTGGTCTTGGGACTCGTTGCGGGTATGAGGAATGCGTATCGGTCGGTCCAACGATGGACAAATCCATAACTACAGTCGATAGCGACAACACAGGAGCATCGTGGAAGAGAGTCCGCTTCATCAATTCGAACTAGAAAATTGGGTTCCGATTTCGCTCGGTGGATTAGATATTTCCATTAATAAAGCCGTGGTCTTTATGTGGATTGTCATCGCCGTCGCGGCAGTCCTGATGATCATGGCCGGGTCTTCGCGCAAGCTGGTGCCGGGCAAGCTCCAGAGTCTGGCAGAGATGATGGTGGATTTCATTCGCAGCATGATCTTGGATACGATGGGGAAGGAGGGGATGCGCTTCTTTCCCCTGATCGCCACCCTCTTCCTGTTCATTCTGTTCAGTAACCTCATCGGCTTGATTCCCGGCAGCTACACCGTGACGAGCCAAATTATCGTAACCGCAGTATTTTCATTCGTCGTCTACGGGATCAGCTTGGTCTTGGGGTTTATGTTGCACGGGGCGAAGTTTCTGGGCATTCTTGTTCCCCCAGGTACACCGGGCTGGCTCGTGCCGTTGATGATTCCCATCGAGATCATCAGCCAGGTGGCACGGCCTGTTTCGCTCGCGGTTCGGTTATTTGCCAATATGACGGCCGGCCACGTGATGCTCGCCGTTCTGTTCAGCCTCACGATAGGCGGTGGGTTGTTGATCGGGTGGTTGCCGTTTGCGTTCACCGTGGCGATCTACGGATTAGAATTCGGTATCGCATTCATTCAAGCCTATATTTTCAGCATTTTGACGTGCGTCTACCTGGGGGACGCATTTCATTTGCACGGCCATGACGAGCACGCGCATTAGCGTATGCGAGTTTAGACAAGGGAAGGAGTAAGGCATAATGGATTCAGCAGCAGCAGGGTTGATCGGAATGGGTTGTGCGGCGGCAGGGTTTGCCGGAGCCGGTGTTGGAATTGGGTTCATCTTTGGGAAAATGATTGAAGTAGTCGCACGCCAGCCTGAGGCTGAAGCTCGAGTCACAAAGTACATGTGGATCGGGTTTGCGTTGGTGGAAGCCATCGCGCTCTACGGCTTGGTTATCGCCTTCATCATCATGGGCTTTCGGAAGGGATAAGGGGAATAACAGCGGGCAGCAGGTGCCGCCCCGACTAGGTCGATCTTGTTACCCTTCTTTCGTTTAGGGAGTTGACATGCCGCAGTTTGAATCGCACTTTTTTTCTTCTCTCATATTTTGGGAGATCGTGTCCTTCGGGATTTTGTTGTTTATCCTCTATAAGTACGCGTTTCCCGGAATCTTGAGCGTTCTGGAAGAGCGAGAAAAGAAAATCAAGGACAGCCTAGAGCAGGCAGAACATCATCGATCGGAAGCCGAGCGCCGATTGAAGGAATACGAAGCCAAGCTCAGCGCGGCAGGTAAAGAAGCGGAAGCCATTCTTTCGGCTGCCAAAGAGCGCGCCCAGCGGCTGCTCGAGGAGAACGAACAGCGGTTGACGGCAGAGGCGGAGCGTATCAAGGGTGATGCCACGCGGGAAATCGAGCAGGAGCGCCGCAAAGCTGTGCAAGACATCCGGACTCAGACAACGGAATTGGCGCTCATGGTGGCGGAGAAAGTCGTGCAGAGGAGTTTGACGGAAGCTGATCAGCGAAAGTTTGCAGACGAAGCGCTAGAAGCGCTTTCTAAGTCCTACCAGCGATAGTGCATCCTGGTGTGAGGGTGGAGTCAGCGTAGGGTGACTCCACCCGGTCGATAGCCTTCCAGGTCGACCGTCACAAATTTGAATCCCAACTCTCTCACCATTCGGCTGACCCGCGAGCAACGATCTGGATCCATGAGCCGAGGTAGTTCGTCCTTCGCCACTTCAATCCGTGCGATATCGCCATGGTTTCGGACTCTGAAATGGTGAAATCCTTCTCGGTACAACACAGCTTCCGCCTCTTCAACGCGATGCAACTTCTCCAGCGTAATCATATTTCCACGAGGGATTCGTGACGACAGACAGGCTGCGGCAGGCTTGTCCCAGTTTGAAAGTCCTAGCTCCTTGGCCAGGGTGCGGATATCAGTCTTTGATAATCCAGCCTCGACGAGGGGACTACGAACTCCCCATTCGCGAGCAGCTTTGATCCCGGGACGGTCATCACCGAGATCGTCAAGGTTGGTTCCGTCTACGACATAGGCAACAGCGTGTGATTCTCGCAGGCCTCCAAGAAGCTGGTACAAATCGGTCTTACAGTGGAAGCAACGCTCCGCGTCGTTTCTCACAAAGTCGTCGATGGCAAGCTGATCTGTCTGCATCATTTCATGGCGGGCGCCGATCTCTTTGGCCATTCGTTCGGCTGCTTCCAGCTCAATCGTCGGAAAGGTCGGTGAGACGGCGGTGATTCCGATCGCTTTCTCGTGAAGTTGATCGTGGGCAACTTTGAGAACGAAGGTGCTATCGATGCCGCCGGAATAGGCCACCACTACGGAGCCCATTTCACTCAGAAGGGCCTGAAGACGACTCAGCTTCTGATGGAGAAGGGAATCTTGCATGGTGTACGGCTCCCTCAGGCATTCCTAATGGCGAATTTTAGCCTTGGCGATACTGCCGACCACAACAAGCGCGTAATGTTGAGGATTAAGATACTGTCGTGCCACGCGCTGTACATCTTCTTTCGTCACCCGTTCGATCCACTTTGGGTATTGGCTGAAGTAGTCGAACCCCAGGCCGAAGAATTCCACTTGTGCCAAGACTTGTGCCAGCTTCGCCGTAGAATCCAGTCGTAAGGGAAAACTCCCCATCAAAAACGATTTGGCTTCGGCCAATTCTTGATCGGTCACTGGGGCCTCACGAATAGCCTTCATTTCGGCAAACACACCATTGATGGCTTGATTCGTGGTTTCGGTTCGAGTCTGAAGGTTGACCCAAAAGGAACCCGGCATCGCCCGAGCATCATAATGGCTCATGATTCCGTATGCGAGTCCTTGCTTGTCTCGAATCGAATCCATCAAACGCGAGGAGAACCCCCCGGCACCCAAGATATGGTTCATGACGGTCACGGCATAGAAATCCGGATTCGTTCGGCTAATCCCAAGATGGCCGACCACAATGGTTGATTGCGTCAGGTCCTTCTCGATCAATTGCACGACTTTTTTATCGATCGCAGCCTGCTTCTTGGCCGATCGAGGTTGGACCGGTCCCTTCTTCCATGATCCAAAATGAGTTTGAACCAATGCGGTTGCCTGTTCTACCGTCACATCACCGACGATCGTAAGAATGATCTGATTGGGGAGATACTCTTTACCGTAGAAGCTCTGCACATCTGCTAGGGTAATCTTTCGGAGCGTCTCCTCGGTACCGTTGACCGGCCACCGATAGGGATGATTCTGGAACACCAGCTGGTTGAATGCCTTCATGGCGACTTGCCCAGGATCATCATTGTCGCTCGATAACTCCCCAAGGATCTGTGAACGGACTCGTTCGAATTCATGTTTGGGGAAAACCGGGTGCTGAAGAATATCAGCAAGGAGCGTAAATCCGAGATCAAGGTCCTTCTGAAGAACCCGCACAGAAGCCGTGCTGAAGTCTTCTCCGGCGTGGGCTCCTAATGAACCACCGACAAAGTCGATTTGTTCAGCCAACTGTTTGGATGTTCTGGTCGTGGTGCCTTCGTCGAGGAGACTGGCCACGAGATTTGCCAAGCCTGCCTTGTCAGGGGGGTCTTGGGCCGAGCCTGCCTTGACGAGTGCGTGGATTTCAATGATGGGTAGGAAATGCTGTTCCAGTATGAGAACGGTCATTCCATTGGGGGTTGTCAATCTTGTCGGAGAGATATCGGCAGCCAGTGCCGTCGTCGTTAGACCCAGCAGCAAGCCAATGCAAAGCAGCCATCGATACATGCCACCCCCTACTCCAAGGCGAATAGATGGCACATTGAAGCAACGGTGCCCCGCGTTATGTCGCCCACACCTCATGGTCACCTAAGATTTTCCTTCGTGCGCTGTCGTGGGAGTTGACTCGTCAGGAGACTTCGGCGGCAACGGAACGAGAATGCCAAGGGTACGATTGTCCTCGGTCAGATATTGCCTGGCGACACGCTGAATGTCTTTTGCGGTGACGGCCCGTATGCGCTCGACGAATTGATCAATCCGTCGCCAACCGGCCCCTACCATTTCCGCCTGTCCCAGCAACATGGCATGGCGAAAATTCGAATCTTGTTCGAACGTTCGTGAAGCCTCGATCTGGTTCTTCGCCCGCTGAAGTTCCTCATCGGAAGGGGGCTCGCTTTGAAGACGTGTAATTTCTCGCTGCAAGGCAACCTCGACGGTCTCGACCTTCGCACCGGGGTTCACCAAGGAGTAGAAGTAGAACAGGCCGGGGTCTGTCTGCATCAAGCTATACTCCGCACCGACGGATAACGAGTTCTTCTGCTCATACACCAGGCTTTGGTACAGTCGTGAGCTTTTTCCGTGAGACAGGATCGACTCGAGAACATCCAGCGCGTACGAATCGTCACTGGAATAGTTGGGCACGCGGAACCCCATCATGACAAACGGCACTTGTGCTTCGCGCTTCAGCAGAAATCGACGTTCGCCCTGTTGGTCCGGTTCCGGCCGGAGGGATTGTTTGGGGGACGGCCCCCTCGGGATCGGCTCGAACAGTCGTTTGATCGTAGGAAGCAACAGGTCGGCTTTGATGTCGCCTACGACGACCAGAGTCGCATTATTGGGGGAGTAAAACGTGTCGTAGTGTCGCTGTAAGTCCTCAAGCGTCATGGCATCGAGATCGGCGAACCAACCGATGACGGGCCAATGATAGGGATGACTCATGTAGGTTTGCGCGAACAGTGCCTCGACCAGTGCACCTTGCGGATCGTCTTCAGAACGTAACCGGCGCTCTTCTTTCACGACTTCGCGTTCCGTCTGGAATTCGGCGTTATCGAATATCAAACCTTGCATACGGTCGGCTTCCAGTTCCAACGCCAGGGGAACGCGATCAGCAGCCACATTTTCAAAGTAGGCCGTGAAGTCATGACTGGTGAATGCGTTATCGATCCCGCCGTTCTTCCGGATGATCCTGGAGAAGGACCCTTTCGGATATTTCACCGTGCCTTTGAACATCATGTGTTCGAGCATGTGGGAGAGTCCGGCCCGGCCCATCACTTCGTTTCGGGACCCCACTCGGTACCACACCTGCACCGTCGCCACCGGCGCCTTGGGGACTTCAACGAGCAGTACCTTCATTCCGTTGGAAAGAATGTATTCGCTCGGCTCGGCTGCAAGGCAAAATGTGGAGAGGCTGGAGATGAACAATGCTCCAGCTAGGCAGGTATACCAAGACAATTGAGAAGTCGACTTCTTCATGATTGGAGAATTGATCATGCTAGCAACGAGGTTCAATAGGTGTCAAGATTAGCGAAGGAGATCGACGGAGAGGTTGCCAAGTTGACCGCAAGCACCTAACACGTCTTGCCCGCGGCTCTTTCTCACGAACACATCGAGATCGGCGTCCCGAAGGAGCGACTGAAACAGGAGAACGCTTTGTTGCGACGGGCGACGAAACTGACTGCCGGGAAATTCGTTGAACGGAATCAGATTGATCTTACAGCGGATCCCCTTCAGTAACTGAACAAGTCGCCGGGCATCATGTGGCTGATCATTGACGTCGGCAAGCAGGACATATTCAAAGGTCAGTCGTTGATGGGAGGCGAGCGGATAGCGTCGGCAGGCCGCGAGGAGGGCTTTGAGAGAGGCGAGTTCGCTTGCAGCAGGCATTAACGTTCGGCGCTGCTCCTCGGTCGTTGCATTGAGCGAGACGGCGAGATTCACACCAAGGGCAGCCACTTCTCCTAAGCGGGATGCCAGTCCTGCTGTCGACACCGTAATGCGTCGACGCGACCACCCGAGACCCCATGGCTTGTTCGTCAGCCCGTTGACCGCGGCTTTCAGTGTGTCCAGATTGGCCAGCGGTTCCCCCATTCCCATGAACACAAGGTTGGTCAAGCGCTCTCCGGTATTCAGCAGATCTTGTGCGGTCAAGACTTGGTCGATGATTTCATGGAGCTTGAGGTTGCGCTTGAGCCCCATTCTTCCGGTCAGGCAAAAGCTGCAATCCAACTGACACCCGACTTGTGTCGATACACAGAGCGTCAGCCGTTCGTCATCCGGGATCAATACGGATTCAACCGTCATGCCGTCATCGAGCGCAAATAACACCTTACGCGTTCCGTCCTGTGAGGACAGAACCGTCGCATTGGGAGAGCGACCGACTGTGGTGGATTGCGATAACATCGAACGAGCCGGCAGGGGAAGATCCGTCATTTCGATGATCATCCGCACTCGCCGTTGGTACAGCCAGCGCATGATTTGCGTGGCTCGATAGTCCGGCCAGGACTGGGCGCGGACAAATTTCACCATCTGAGATTCAGTGAAGGCCAAAAGTGGTGGCTGGCTGGTCGGATCCGACATGAGTCAAACCGGAATTCCAGTTCTCATAGGAGGGTAGAGCCTATCATAGCGAGAACCTGCCCGCCTATGGAGCTCTCTTGATCAGGTGGTCCGAAACTTCTTCCATTGTGGGCGGCCCTGTATATAATGAAGCGAGATGAAAGTCGGCAGGCACCTGTGAAAACCTCGACCACATATTACCTGATCCTCGGTTGCACACTGGCGTTTGTGTGTGGGGTGGCACCTGTGTTTGGAGGTGTGGTCTCTCGTGATGCCTCTACGTCGCAGGGTGCCAAATCTCAAGATTCAACGGCTGAACGCTGCCTTTCTGCAGAAGAGTGTTTCGCGGCAGCGGTCTTCGCCAAAGAGCGACCCGGCCCATCCTTCACGAAGGATCAAGCCACGGCGCTGAAACTGGAACGTCTGCGAAAGGTCATAAAAGAATATCCGGTTTCACAGTGGGGGAAGCGCGCTGTCTTACTCTCCGGCGTCCTCTCCATCGATCAGAACCCTGCGGCAGCGATTTCCTATTTACGGACCGCTCAACGGGACCTTCCCATACTCGACGACTATATTCGATATTGGATCGGAGAAGCCTTGTTGCATTTGGGCGATCCTAAGGAAGCGGCCTCCATGTTTGAAAGTGTGCTCCAAGCCGTTCCTGACTCCAATTTGGCCGATCAAGTGACGTTTCGTGTCGGAGAAGCCTGGTATCAAGCTTCCAGATGCCCTGAAGCTATTTCTTGGCTGCTAAAGGCCGCCGAGCTCAATGGTAAGGGCTCGCACGTCGCGCAAGCCAAATTGCGGTTAGCCTCTTGTTACCTTCGGGAAAATCAACTGAACGAGGGGAGAGAAGGGCTCAAGCAGCTTTGGGCGAAGTTCCCCTATACCAAGGAGGCAAAGGAAGCCGAAGCGCTGCTTGCAGCCAATATCGGAGGTGAGCCTTGGGCAGCGTCGCCGGATGAGCATTATGCCAGGGCTCAGGCGTTCCTTGGACAGGCGCTTCATGTGGAGGCGATTGAAGAGTTGAAGAAGTTCTTGGCGCAACACCCCTCTTCTCCCCATCGAAGGGATGCCAAGCTGAAGTTGGGCGTTGCCCAAGTTCGCCTCAAACTCTACGACCAAGCGCGCGAGACGTTCCATGAACTCGCGACTGAGAAAGGGGCGCGGGCCGACGAAGCCACGGTTTGGTTAGTCAGAGTCTATCTCAGGCAAGGGCTCGGAGAACAGCTCTTGGAGCTCTGCCGGACCTTGCCTAAACGAAAGTTGAGCCCGGAGCAAAAAGGTCAAATCAACGTGTTTTGTGGAGTGTGGCTTGAGGATCATTCACGGTTCGACGAAGCGATTGTCAAATATCGACGTGCAGCCAAATCGGGAGAGCCGGCTTCACAACGGGCGGAGGCGCGCTGGCGGGAAGGGTGGGTCTTCTACCGAACGGCCCGCTATAAAGAGGCGATCACCGCGTGGCAGCAGATCGTCGATCAGAAGGGGAGCGAGCTTGAGCCACAAGCGCTCTACTGGATTGCCCGTTCCTACGGCCATGTTGAAGCGGCGAAGTCCCAGCAAGTGTTTGCACAACTCTGCCGGCAATTCCCCCATACCTACTACTGCCAACTTGTGGGGGATCAGATGGACATGGTGAACCCGAGTCAGGCCGAACACGAACGCGCCAGTGTTGCGACCGTCTCCTCGACTCAGCCGGTGGCAGAGTCAGTCGCAGCCTCGGCTCAGGATAATCATGCAAAAAATCGGGCGGATATCGAGCAGCAGTCGGCCTATCGGCGGGCGGTGGAGCTACGGGCGCTTGGTCTCGAGCAGGATGCCGTCAGGGAACTTGCGGTTTTGACGGATCGGTACGGTCAGGATCCTGAGGCGTTAGCGGCGTTATCGATCATGTTGAATGAGGTTGGTGCGTACCATCATGCCTTGCGTCTCGTACGCTCTCGATTTCGGGAGCAGTTGGAGCGGACGGGTGGAGAGGTCGCGGACGGCCTCTGGGGTGTCGCCTATCCAACCGGGTTAATTCCCACGATTCAAGTGTCGGCGGTCAAGGGTGTGGATCCATTTCTTGTGGCGGCCATTATTCGGGAGGAGAGTCAGTATGATTGGAAAGCGGTTTCTCGGGTCGGAGCGATCGGACTCATGCAGGTGATGCCGGCTACTGCCAATGCCGTGGCTCAACAGCACCGGCTTCCACCTGTCTCCAGGGAAGATCTCTTCGATCAAGAAGTGAACATCCGAATCGGCGTTCGGTATGTGGAGCAACTCCTCACGCAATTTTCAGGCAATTTGGTCCAGACGATTGCCGCCTATAATGCGGGACCGATGGTCGTCAGAAGTTGGGCGGACACGTACGATGGTCGGAGCGAAGATGAGTTTGTTGAGCTCATCCATTATCGAGAAACCAGGCAATACGTCAAACGGGTGCTCCGAAGTTACAAGGAATACCTTCGTCTGGATGGAAGACAAAAAACCGTTTCTTGACAAGGTGTTACGAAGTTTTTATAGTGCGACCCATACCCCTATAGGTCCAACCAAGAGGAACTGCCATGTCGCTAGATCGACTTGATGCACTGGAGACTCGAATTCGTGACCTGGTAAAGCTGGTTCAGGAGCTCAAACAAAAGAACGCCGTCTTGGAAGAGGAGATCAGGACGGCCCGTCAACGGTTGGCGGCGCAGGATGATGCCAATACCCGATGGGAAAAAGAGCGGGTCGATATCAGGGCTCGAATTGAGAAAGTCCTGGGCGAGATCGAACTGCTCGAATGCGTCGAAGATCCCAAGGAGGTGGCCATTGACTAGGATTATCGATGTTGAAATTTATGGTCAACGGTACGCGATCGCGGGTGATGATGGTGACGATGCCTATATCCGGAGGTTGGCGAATTTTGTGGATGATCAGATGAAAAATTTGGCGGAGGGCATGAAAACGACGACACCGTCAAAGCTGGCGGTCCTGACGGCTATCAACCTTGCCCATAGACTGTTTGAGGCCGAGAAGAAACGGGCGCAAGGAGAGGCTGATGTCGAACGACGAATGGCGACCTTGATGGAATCCATCGATGAGCAGATGCCGACATCGCTCTTTCGGTAGCAGGATTCGCCTTGCTTTCAAAGAGTCCCTTTGTTATCGTGCAGATAAGTAAGGGTATTGATAGCCAGAGGGAAGGATACTATCGCGAAATTGTGTTTGTACCGGAAACGAATCTAGTGAGAAGAAGAGAGCATCGACGTTGAGGGGATACGAAGAACTAGTCCGGTGGGTACTGATGATAAAAACCTTGATTGGTCAGCTGGTTCCTGCGAATCGACCAGTTGTCCGATATGATGTCAGGCGGAATGTGCCGGCCGGAAGCAGCAAGCATCGATCATCCATACCTGTTTCGATACATGATGCTCGTACGCACCTGGTAACCGATGGCCAGCAACGGTGGAGGGGCAGAGCCGGAAACAGGGTAAGGATGGAGATGTTCCCCCTCGCCTCTCTTGTGTTTCCAGGCTGAGTCACTCGCGATTTCCTACGCCTCCCTCTGTCTTCATCCCACATGACATGTGCGCCTGCTGTGCTCGATCAGTGAGTAGGCCTTCCGTCAGGTTTTGCACAGCCACCTGATGGGTTAAAAGGGGGTGACTTCCATTTCAACCTCAATCGTCGTCTACATCTTGCTTTCCGGGGTCCTCGGCGCCGTGGTGGGAGCTGGAATCTTTGAGCTTCTGCGTCGCCGGATGGTAGGTGCCAAACAAGCCGAAGCAGAAGGATTGGCTAAGCAGGTTGTGCAGAATGCACAACGCGAGGCTGAGAATGTGCTGAAAGAAGCGAGACTCGAAGCCAAGGATCTCGCATTCAAGGCAAAATCCGAGTTCGAACAAGAACAGAAAGCCAAGCTTGGCGAACTGCTGACGTTGGAGAAACGGCTGATTCAACGAGAGGAAGGGTTTGATCAAAAAGTCACCGCGCTGGAAAAACGAGAGAATGAGACACGTAAGCGCGAAGCTGATTTTACGAAACGCGAAGAGGGGCTCTTGGCTAAGGAGTCAGCTTGCGCAAAAGCTGAGCGTGAGCACCGTGAGGCGCTGGAACGCGTGGCTGGTATGACGGCGGATGAAGCCAAGAAACAGTTAATCGTGGAGATGGAGTCGCAGGCTCGGCTGGATGCCGTGGGGATTGCCAAGCGAACGATTGAAGAGGCCCGGGAAAATGCCGAGCGGGAAGCTCGGGAAATCATTACGGCGTCGATCCAGCGTGTCGTTCGTGATTATGTCTCGGAATCCACGATTTCGGTGGTGCCTATTCCGAACGATGCGATGAAAGGGCGAATCATCGGTCGAGAAGGGCGTAACATCCGCGCGCTTGAGGCGGCGACAGGTATTGATCTGATCATCGATGAAACTCCTGAGGCGGTGATTATCTCGGGATTTGATCCATTGCGACGCGAGATCGCGAAAGTCTCGCTGGAACGCCTGATGCATGATGGGCGCATTCATCCCACGCGCATTGAGGAAATTGTGGAGAAAGTCAAAGTCGATATCGACAAACTCATGTACGAAGAGGCTGAGAAGATCATCTTTGAGCTCGGGCTTTCTGACTTTCATCCGGAATTGATCAAAGTGTTGGGACGCCTGAAGTATCGAACGAGCTACGGACAGAATAACCTCTACCATGCACGCGAAGCCTCCTATATCTGTGGCATCATGGCATCGGAACTGGGACTGGATGTCAGATTGGCACGTCGCGGGGCGCTGCTCCATGACATCGGCAAGGCGGTCAGTCATGAGGAAGAAGGGCCTCACGCCATGCTCGGGGCTGAGATCGCCAAAAAATACGGTGAATCAGAAAAGATCGTCAATGCGATCGCGGGGCATCATGAACAGGTTGAGCCAATTTGCCCGGAGAGCGTGCTGGTGGCGGCTGCCGAAGCCCTGTCGGCTGCGCGTCCCGGTGCACGACGCGAAGCGCTGGAGTCGTATGTGAAGCGGCTGGAGAAACTTGAGTCGCTGGCGACCGGACATAAGGGCGTGCAGAAGGCGTATGCCATCCAGGCCGGCCGTGAAATTCGGGTCATTGTCAGACAAGAAGACATTACCGATGCCGAGTCGTTTCAACTCTCGCGCGAACTGGCCAAGAAGATCGAACAGGAGTTGACGTACCCTGGACAGATCAAAGTGACCGTCATCAGAGAGAGTCGCTACGTGGAGTACGCCAAATGAAGGTCCTGTGTATCGGCGACATCATGGGGGAGCCCGGTCGCCGAGCCGCTGCGCGAGTCGTGCCACGCTTGATCGCACAGCATCAGATCGACGCGGTGATCGCCAACGGGGAGAATGTTGCAGGAGGCTTCGGGATCACGCCGGAGTTGGCCGAGGAACTCTTTGAAACGGGAATCTCGGTGATTACGACCGGCAACCATGCGTGGGATAAGAAGGAAGCCGTCGGCTATTTTTCTCGTGAGCCTCGCTTGCTCCGACCGGCGAACTATCCACCCGGCGTTCCGGGAAACGGGAGTGCGGTGATTGAGACGGCAGGAGGGGAGCGACTGGCGGTGTTGCAGTTGATGGGTCGGGTGTACATGCCGACGATCGATTGCCCATTTCAGACCGCGAAACGGGTATTGTCACGCTTGAAACAGGAGACGTCTGCGATCATCGTGGACATGCACGGGGAAGCCACCTCTGAAAAAATGGCCATGGGGCATTTCTTGGATGGGGAGGTGGTGGCGGTCGTGGGTACGCATACCCATGTACAGACGGCAGATGAACAGATCCTTCCCAAGGGGACCGCTTACATCACCGATATTGGGATGACGGGGCCGCTTCATTCGGTCATCGGCGTGAAGAAAGAGTTGGCGATCGAAAAGTTTTTGACCGGGATGCCACGGCGATTTGAAGTGGCGTCAGGACCATCAGTGTTCTGCGCAGTCTTGCTCGAGCTCGATCCCCGCTTGGGCAAGGCCATCGCATTTGAACGAATTCGCCTCGTCGATTAGCCGGGGATATCTACCCGGGTGACGATTGGTGGCTACGCACCAATCGTCATGAATGATGAGGAAGGAGAGGCCCCACGGATACCTACTCTCTCTCTTCCCTGTTCCCACCTGCTCCTGCCGGATTTTCAAGGCCGGTTCTGACCGTCTCCGAATTCACCACGATGATTCGGGCCTCTCTTGAAGCCGATTTTCCGGAGACCTGGCTTGAAGGCGAAATTTCGAACCTCCGCGCACCAGGCTCTGGGCACCTCTATTGTACGTTAAAAGATGGATCGAGCCAGATTCGAGCGGTCATCTTTCGCTCGGCTGCCATGCGGCTGCGATTCGGGTTGGAGGATGGACTGCAGGTCGTTGTGCATGGACGGCTTTCGGTCTATGAGCCACGAGGCGAATACCAACTTGTGTTGGACCACCTTGAACCGAAGGGACAAGGTGCTCTCCAATTGGCCTTTGAGCAGCTCAAGCGTCGCCTTGAGGCGGAGGGATTGTTCAATGTACAGCGTAAGCGACCGCTACCGGCATTCCCTTGGACAGTCGGCATCGTCACCTCACCGACTGGAGCAGCGGTCCGAGATCTGATTACTGTCCTCCATCGTCGTTGCCCGATCCTGAGAATTATTGTGGCACCGGTTCAAGTCCAAGGGGCCGGAGCAGGCGAGCAAATCGCAGCGGCCATTCATGCGCTCAATACGCTTGGCTGTATCGATGTCATGATCGTCGGACGGGGCGGTGGTTCGATGGAGGACCTCTGGAGTTTCAACGAAGAAGTGGTCGTGCGAGCCATTACCGGATCACGGATTCCTGTTGTATCAGCCGTTGGGCATGAGACGGACGTCACCCTTGCCGACTTTGCGGCCGACGTGCGGGCTCCAACGCCTTCGGCTGCGGGAGAAATGGTTGCTCCAGTGTTGGCGGAGATCGTGGAGCGTCTTGAAATGTTTGCTGCTCGTTGCCGGCAAGCGACGATGTCGCAATGTCTTGACCACCAACAACGACTCGATCTCCTGGTGGCTCATCTGGCAACGATCCGGCTTCGGATTCTGAGAGAAGCACAGCGTGTGGATGGGACTCTGGTCTCCATGCGCGAAGCGATACGCGACACGTTGAAACAGATGACGGCACGGATGCAGGGATGGAGACAGGCGTTAGAGGCGGCAAGCCCTGAGGTTCGGGTCCGTCATGGGATGGCTCTGGTGCCGCAACTACGACTGCGTTTGACGGGGACTATGGCGCACGACCTCAAGCGATACGAGGAACGCATTCATGCGTATCTCGGCAGATTGCACGGTCTGAGTCCGCTGGCCATCCTGGCTCGGGGCTATGGCATGCTTGAAACGATGCCGGATCAGACGATCGTTCGACGGGTCGCGCAAGTCTCCATCGGTGACACGATCCGGGCTCGGCTTGTCGATGGTGAGCTCCGCTGCACCGTGGAGGATGTGTTGCCGGATTCATCAGTATAAATGCTCGTCGGAACTTCGATATAATACGGTCCTCGTTGTCACGTAAAGGAGCGCGTTGTGGCTGGAGTCAAATTTGAGCAAGCGATGGCTAGGCTGGAAGTTATCGTCGGTGAATTGGAGAAGGGAGATCTGCCGCTCGATGAGTCGTTAAAGATCTTCGAGGAAGGTATCCGACTTTCAAAGAATTGTTTGAAAGTGTTGGAAGAGGCCGAAAAAAAAGTGGAAGTTCTCGTTCAGGACAAAAACGGCAAGAAACAGCTGCGTGCCTTCACGTCGGAGGACTTTGACCAGAAGGACTCCTCCATGGAGCCGTAGCTAGGGCATCCGTGTGAACGCCGGTTGCGTCTCACTCACTCCCCTCTCATTCTGCATGGGTACAAACCTACGCCGCGATAAAGATCGATGTGATCAGGTACTGGTCACCAGAGGCTTGGTGCCAAGTCGAGATCGTGCCGCTCGCATGATTCTGGCCGGGAAAGTCAAAAGGGACGGAGTGGTTGTCGATAAACCGTCCAGAGTGATTCCCGTCGATGCCCTCATTGAGCTGACGGAGGAACGGCAGCCGTTTGTCAGCCGAGGTGGAGAAAAGCTGGCGGCGGCTCTCGACGTTTCATCGATTGCCCCGCAGGGGCGAATCTGTCTCGATGTCGGATGTTCAACGGGAGGGTTTACGGACTGCTTGCTGCAACGCGGAGCGGTGAAAGTCTACGCCGTCGATGTAGGGTATGGCCAGTTCGACTGGCGGCTACGACAAGATCCACGCGTGGTATTGATCGAGCGGACCAACATTCGGTATATGGCGCGTTCCGCTGTCCCTGAGCCGATTGATCTGGCCGTGATCGATGTCTCCTTTATCTCGCTGACAAAGGTGCTCCAGCCCGTTCTTCCATTTCTGCGATCGCAGGCCCACATCATCGCCTTGATTAAACCTCAATTTGAAGTGGGCAAGGGACAGGTCGGTCGGGGCGGCGTGGTGCGCGATGAGGAGCAGCGAGAGCAAGTGGTTCAGCGAGTCTTGCGTTTTGCGGAGGAGATGGGACTCCAGCCGAATCAGGTAGTCGCGTCACCCATTAAAGGCAAGAAAAAAGGCAATGAAGAAATATTGGCTATTCTTGAGTACCGTACCCCGTTTCATGGTATGTAGGAAAGGCTACGGTCGACAGCTCAACGAGGAGGGCCAATGAAAGTACTGGTGACGGGCGGCGCAGGGTTTATCGGGTCTCACGTGGTGGACCGACTCGTGGAAGAAGGGCATCAGGTCGTTGTCGTCGACAATCTGGTCACGGGGAAGCGGAAGAATCTCAACCGTGCGGCGAGCCTCTACAAGACCGATATTACCAGCGGGCGATTGGAACGGGTGTTTCGGAACGAGCGCCCCAATGTGGTCCTTCATCTCGCCGCTCAGATCAGCGTCCGCAATTCGGTCGAGGATCCGGTGTTTGATGCGCAGGTCAACGTCCTGGGAACGATGAACGTGTTGCAGCAGGCGGTGCGATACGGATGCCGAAAGGTTGTGTTTTCTTCGTCCGGAGGAGCGATCTATGGTGAGCAAGAGGCGTTCCCTGCCGCGGAGTCTCACGTCAACAACCCATTGTCACCCTATGGCATCAGTAAACTATGCGGTGAGCATTACCTGTCCTACTTCCAACGCACGAGTGGAATTCCAGTCGTGAGTCTTCGATATGCCAACGTCTATGGACCACGACAAGACCCTGAGGGGGAAGCCGGGGTTGTCGCCATTTTTATCCAGAAAATGTTGAACAACGAACAGCCCATCATCAATGGAAACGGACGACAAACACGCGACTTCGTGTTTGTGGAGGACGTGGCCCAAGCCAACCTTGTTGCGATGGGGCAAGATGCGCATGGGGTCTACAATGTTGGAACAGGTGTCGAGACTTCGGTGAATGAGTTGTTCCGAATGCTCGCCGACCTGACTGGTTCTCCGGCCAAGGAAGTTCACGGACCGGCCAAGCTCGGCGAGCAACTTCGGAGTGTGATTGACCCGTCCCGGATTAAACAGGAATTGGGATGGGAGATGAAGGTCGACCTTGCGGAGGGACTCAAGCAGACCGTCGAATTCTTCCAGGGGAAAAAATAGGCAGGCCGAACTTCCCGTAACAAGGGTGGTCGGGCTGGCTTCTCAGCCAGAGCGGTATGTGCTTCAACGGTCTTCGTTGATGTGAACCCACCAGCCCGTTATTCCTATCAGTATCGAGGCACGCTGCCATCGATCTGAACGGACCACGCGTCGATCCCACCGATCAAGTTCTTTACGTTGGAAAATCCTTGCTGAAGGAGAAACCCCGTCGCATCGCCGCTGCGCATACCATGGTGGCAATAGGCGAT
>Ga0224500_10000371_pt1 | contig 31284 bp, 27 predicted proteins | sample SF_Oct11_sed_USG_FD_168126 | JGI IMG/M metagenome (GOLD analysis project Ga0224500, IMG submission 168126) | Sediment microbial communities from San Francisco Bay, California, United States - SF_Oct11_sed_USGS_4_1 | ecosystem: Environmental > Aquatic > Marine > Sediment | place: USA: California... | reverse complement strand
CGTTGACGTCGCCGATCATCGGGACGTCGCCGCGCCCGCCGCCAAACTGGAACGTGTACTGCGTCGTGCCGTCCATCCTCGTGTTGACCAGCCACTGCCCGCCACTGCGCCACACGATGAGGTCGTCCTTGCCGTCGCCGTCCACGTCGGCGACCAGCGGGACGTCGCCGGCCTGGCCGAACACGACGGTGCGGTCCGGGACGCCGTTGCGGTCGAGGTCGAACAGCCAGGTGCCGTTGCGGAACACCGCCGGCGCCCGCGCTCCGGAGCCGACGGGATCGGCGAGCAGCCCGATGTCGCCGAGCTGGCCGAAGGTGTGCCGCATGTCCGGGCTGCGGTCGTAGTTGCCGTCGAGCCAGAACGTCGACGAGCGCGGGCTGTAGACCCCGATCGCCGCCGACATCGTGAAGCCCTGCGCACTTGCGCCGGGGACGGCCGCGAGTCCGGCGACGAAGAGCGCTATGGCGGAGAGCGTGCGCGGACCGTGCGCGGCGGCGCGGCGGAGCGCGCCAGGATTTGCGTGCGACATGGACTCCTCGTCTGATTGGGTCCCCGTTCGCCTGCCGGTTGCCGCGAGTCTCGCTCGCTGCTTCCGCCGGCGCGTCCGTCGGGGGCGGAGCTGCCGCGAATCGTCGTCCCGGCACTGCATTGCCTCCCGGACTCCGCTCCGCCTATGACAGCCGCATGCGAAGACTGCATGACGAGGGCATAAATTGCAACGCCCCCGACCTGCCACTCGTCGGGCAATGCCTAGCGCACCGCGCATGCCCCTGCCACTGACCGGGGCAAACGGGCCGGAGGCGCGAATGCGAGTCGTCTATGGCCAACGGGAGCCGTTCGTAACCCGTGGCCGACGAACGGTGCCCCGCTAAGGCAGGCGCGCCCCGCGGGGAAAACCTGTCATTTCTCCGTCGCGCGGACGGGCCGGATTTCGTGAAAATTCGCAGGTCGCATCATCAATTGCATGATTCTCAAAGAAAATTTCTAATTGTAGGAATGCGCCACGCCGGCAGCTGACAGGCCAGTGACCGAAAACTGCCAGAAACGCAGCGTTTCTGCCTACCTCCGCCAACCAGTGCCCGGCCGGACAGCCGCCGATCGGTGCAAGACGGGGAGGAGAGCGCGGGGCCCCCGCCTACCGGCGGCGACGCGCCCGCGGGTGTGCGGCGTCGTAGGCCTTGGCGAGCGCCTGGAAGTCCAGGTGCGTGTAGACCTGCGTGCTCGCGATCGACGCGTGGCCGAGCATCTCCTGCACCGCGCGCAGGTCGCCCGACGATTGCAGGACGTGCGAGGCAAACGAGTGGCGCAGCATGTGCGGGTGCACGTGCCGGTCGAGCCCCTGCGCCGGCGCGAGCGCCGCAAGCCGAGCCTGGATAGCGCGGTGCGACAGCCGCGCGCCGCGCTCGCCGACGAACAGCGCCCGCTCGCCCTCGCGCACGTGGGGCGCGCGCGCCGCCAGCCACGCGCGCAACGCCGCGCGCGCTGCCTTGCCGACCGGCACGATGCGCTCCTTCGCGCCCTTGCCGGTCACGCGCACCTCCCCCGCGGCGAGGTCGACGCGATCGACGTCGAGCCCCGCGATCTCGGCGAGCCGCAGGCCGGACGAATACGCGAGCTCGAGCAACGCGCGGTCGCGCAGCGCGAGGAAGCCGTCGCCGCCGACCGCGACCAGCTTGGCGGCCTCCTCGGGCGAGAGCGCATCCGGAAGCCGGCGCGGAGACTTGGGCGGCCGCAGTCCCGCGGTGGGATCGTCGTCGCGCGAGCGGAGCGAGCCGATCGCGAAACGGTAGAACGCGCGCCATGCGGAGAGCATGCGCGCGAGGCTGCGGCCCGACAGCCCGCCCGCGTGCATCGCCGCGAGCGTGCGCGCGAGATCCGGGCGGGCGAGCGAGCCGACGTCGCGCGGCGCCGTCGCCGCCGCCAGCAGCGCGACGTCGCGCACGTAGGCGTTGCGGGTGGTCGCGGGCGACGCGCCGAGGTGGCGCGCGAACGCGTCGAGCTGGCCGAGCGTGGCGGCGGACAGCGGCTCCGCGTGCGCCAACGCTCTTCCCAAGCGCTACATCCCGGGGAGGAAGCGCGCGATCGCCACGCTCGCGAGCTCGGCGAGCCGCACGAGGTACACGGTCCCGATGCCGGCGTGGAACCGCTGCGGGTCGGGGCTCGCCAGCACCAGGATGCCGAACGTCGTGGCGGTGCGCAGCGGCAGGTACGCGAACGACGCCGGCGCCTCGCCCCCCTCGAACCACTCGCGCGTCTCGGCGACGGGGGCGCCGCCGCACTGCGGCGCGTCGAGCGCGGCGGCGTGCTCGCGCACCTCGGCCGAGGTGGCGGCGAGCTCGGGCAGGTACGACTGCTCCGGCACGCGGCCCCACAGGCGCACGGCGACCTGCGGCACCGCGAAGTCCTCGGCGAGGCTGTGCGTGAGCACGGCCAGCGTGGTCTCGAGGTCGGGGGCGGCGAAGAGCGCCAGCGTCGCGCGGTGCAGGCGCGCGGACGTCGCGTCGTTCTCGCCGCCGAAGCGGACGAGCTCCGCGAGCTTGCCCGTCATCTCGGCGTTCTTCTCGCGCAGCGTGAGGATCTGCCGCTCGGCGATGGGGATCGCGTGGCCGCCGTGGGGGTGCGGGACGAAGATCTCGGCGATCTCGTCCGCGCAGGTCTCGAAGAACTCGGGGTTCTCGCGGAGGTACTGCACGACGTCGCGGGCTTCCATCCGGTGGCCTGTCCTTGTCGACTTGGTCGTTGCCGCGCGCCCCGCCGTCAGCCCGGCGGCGTCCAGCTGCCTTCGAACACGATTGCAGCGGGCCCGGTCATCAGCACCGGCGACCCGCCGCCGTCCCAACGCACCGTCAGCGTCCCGCCGCGCGTGTGCACTCGCACCGTCGCGTCGAGCAGCCCGAGCCGCACGCCCGCGACGACCGCCGCGCACGCGCCGGTGCCGCAGGAGAGCGTCTCGCCGGCGCCGCGCTCGTGCACGCGCAGCCGAATGGTAGCGCGATCGACCACCTGCATGTAGCCGGCGTTGACGCGCGCGGGGAAGCGCGCGTGGCGCTCGATCAGCGCCCCCTCGGTTGCGACGGGCGCGGCCTCGACGTCGGCGACGACCTGCACCGCGTGCGGATTGCCCATCGACAGCGCGCTGATCGTCGCCTGGCGCCCCGCGATCTCGAGCGGCTCGGACGGCGCCCCGGTGCCGCCGGCGAAAGGGACGTCGCGCGGCGCGAAGCGCGGGCGGCCCATGTCGACGGTCACCTGGCCGTCGTCCTCGACGCGCGGCACGATCACGCCCGAGCGCGTGGCCACGCGGATCTCGCGCCTGTCCGTCAGCCCCTTCGCGCGCGCGAACACCACGAAGCAGCGCGCGCCGTTGCCGCACTGCTCGACCTCGCCGCCGTCGGCGTTGAAGATGCGGTAGCCGAAGTCGACGTCCGCGGACGGCGGCGGGTCGACGACCAGCACCTGGTCGCAGCCCACGCCGAAGCGCCGGTCGGCGAGCTGCCGGATCTGCGCCGCGGTCAGCGCGAACGGGCGCCTCGTCGCGTCGACCACGACGAAGTCGTTGCCGAGGCCCTGCATCTTGGTGAACGCGAGCGCGGCGGCGTCAGACATTGAAGCGGAAGTGCAGCACGTCGCCGTCGTGCAGCACGTACTCCTTGCCTTCGAGGCGCATCTTGCCCGCCTCCTTCGCGCCGTGCTCGCCGTGGTGCGCGACGTAGTCGGCGAACGCGATCACCTCGGCGCGGATGAAGCCGCGCTCGAAGTCGGTGTGGATGACGCCGGCGGCCTTCGGCGCGGTGTCGCCGACGTGGATCGTCCACGCGCGCACTTCCTTCGGCCCCGCGGTGAAGTACGTCTGCAGGCCGAGCAGCCGGTAGCCGGCGTGGATCACGCGGTCGAGCCCCGGCTCCTCGAGGCCGAGGTCGTCGAGGAACGCCTGCCGGTCCTCGCCGTCGAGGTCGGCGATCTCCGCCTCGAGCTTCGCGCACACGGGGATCACCGGCGCGCCCTCGGCCTTGGCGTAGGCGGCCACGCGGTCGAGCAGCGGGTTGTCGCGGAAGCCGTGCTCGTCGACGTTGGCGACGTACATCGTCGGCTTCATCGTGAGCAGGAAGAAGGGGCGCAGCACCTCGCGCTCCTCGGCGTAGAGGTCCGCGGTGCGCGCCGGGCGCCCCTGGTCGAGCACCTTCTCGACCTTCTCCAGCGCCGCGACGATGCGCTGCGCCTCCTTGTCGCCGCCGGCCTTCGCGACCTTGCCGTACTTCGCAAGCTGCTTCTCGACCGCCGCGAGGTCGGCGAGCGCCAGCTCGGTGTGGATCGTCTCGATGTCCGAGATCGGGTCGATCTTGCCGGCGACGTGCACCACGTTGTCGTCGGCGAAGCAGCGCACGACGTGCGCGATCGCGTCGGTCTCGCGGATGTTGGCGAGGAACTGGTTGCCCAGGCCCTCGCCCTTCGACGCGCCGGCGACCAGCCCCGCGATGTCGACGAACTCCACGGTGGCCGGGATCACCTTCTCCGGCTTCGCGATGGCGGCGAGCTGCGCGAGCCGCGGGTCGGGCACCTCGACGATGCCGACGTTGGGCTCGATCGTGCAGAACGGGTAGTTCTCGGCGGCGATGCCGGCCCGGGTCAGCGCATTGAACAGCGTCGACTTCCCGACGTTCGGCAGGCCCACGATCCCGCACTTCAGGCTCATTCCGTCTCTCTCTTCGTGTGCAGCGCCGTCATCGCGCGCTCGAACTCGCCCGCCGCGATCGCGGGCCACGCGTCCAGCGCGCGGTCGATGGCCGACTCGATCGCCGCGCGCTCCTCCCGGCGGGGCGGCTTCAGCACGTAGTCGACCACCTGCTGCTGCGGTATCTCGGAGTCGCGCGGGTGCCCGATGCCCAGCCGCAGCCTCCAGAAGTCCGCCGTGCCGCAGGCGGCCCGAATGTCCTTGAGGCCGTTGTGCCCCGCCACGCCGCCGCCGAACTTGAGGCGCGCGTCGCCCGGCTCGAGGTCGAGCTCGTCGTGCACGACGAGCATTTCGCCCGGCGCCACGCCGAAGAAGCGCGCCGCCGCGCCCGCGGCCCGGCCGGAGAGATTCATGTAGGTCGCCGGCTTGAGCAGGCGGAGCTCATGGCCGGCCTTCGCCATGTCGCCCGCGAAGCGCGACTCGTGCGAGAACGACGCGCCGAGGCGCCGCGCGAGCGCGTCGGCGAACCAGAAGCCCGCGTTGTGGCGCGTGGCGTCATGCTCGCGGCCGGGATTGCCCAGCCCCACGACGAGTCGGATCGGATCGGCCATGAGGGCTCGCGTGTCGCGCGCCAACGAAAAGGCCCGCCTGGCTCGGGCGGGCCCGCTTCGTGCGGTGCGCAAAGGCGCCGCGCCTACTTCTTCTTGTCGTCCTTCTTCTCTTCCTTCTTCTCGTCCTTCTTCTCCGCCGCAGGCGCGGCCGCAGCCGGCGCCGCGCCGGCCGCCGGCGCGCCTTCCGCCGTCGCCGCGGCTTCCTCGGCCTCCTCGACGTGCGCCTTCGGCACGACCGCAGTCACCACGACCGGGTCCTTGCCGTGCGTGACGGCGACGACGCCGGCGGGCAGCTTCACCCCGGAGACGTGGATCGACTTGCCCGACTCGAGCGCCGCGCAGTCGACCTCGATGAACTCCGGCAGGTCCTTCGGCAGGCAGGAAACGTCGAGCTCGTTGGCGATGTGGCTGATGATCGCGCCGCCGAGCTTGACCGCGGGCGAGACCGCCTCGTTGACGAAGTGCAGCGGCACCTTCATGTGGATCTTGCGCTTCTCGTCGACGCGCTGGAAGTCGACGTGCAGCACCTCGTGGCGGAACGGGTGCATCTGCACGTCGCGCAGCAGCACGCGCTGCGCCGATCCGTCGAGCTTCATCGTCAGGATCGACGCGTGGAACGCCTCCGAGCGCAGCGCGTGCACCAGCGCGTTGTGGTCGAGCTCGATGGGCGTGGGCTCGCCGGCCCCGTAGACGATGCCGGGCGTCTTGCCGGCGTGGCGCAGGCGGCGCGAGGCGCCGCGGCCTTCGTGCTTGCGCGGGAAGGCGGTGAATTCGATGGCGGCCATGGAGAACTCCTTTCCTGTCTGCGGCCTTCCCTTCGCGGTCCCCGGCGTTGCCGGGCCGGACAGGTCGTCCGCGGTTGGCGACAGCCCGGGCGGAGCTGGCCGGCTCGTCCCGGGCAAAGCGTTGGATTATATGCGAAAAGTGCAGCTGGGGGCCAGCGGCCGGCGGACGGGCGCGCCAACCCGCGTCCTGCCCGGCACGGAGCGCAATGCGCCCCGGGCGCGAGCCCCCGGTCCCCGGCCCCGCCGCTTGCCGTTCAGGGCATCAACTGCCCGCCGTTCACCTCGACCACCTGCCCGGTGACGTAGCCGGACATCGCGCCGGAGGCGAGGTACACGAACGTCCCGGCGCACTCCTCGGCGGTGCCGAGCCGCGCCATCGGGATCGTCTGGCGCATGGCCTCCAGCATCTGTGGCGTCGAGTAGCGCTCGTGGAACGGCGTGGCGATCACGCCAGGCGACACCGCGTTCACGCGGATGTTGTCGGGCGCGAGCTCGCGCGCGAGGCCGCGCGTGAACGTGCTGACGAAGCCCTTCGACGAGGCGTAGAGCGCGGCGCCGGGGCCGCCGCCGTGGCGCGCGGCGATCGACGTCACGTTGACGATCGCGCCGCCCTTCGCCCTGCGCAGGTGCGGCACCGCGGCGGCGCAGGCGATGACCAGCGAGCGCGTGTTGAGGTCGACGATCTCGTCGAAGATCGCGTCGTCGATGTCGGCCACGGGCACGCGCTTGACCAGCCCGCCCGCGTTGTTGATCAGCACGTCGAGGCCGCCGAGCGCGGCGGCCGCCTCCTCGACGACGCGGCGCACGGTGGCCGAGTCGCGCACGTCGCCCTGCAGCAGGTGCGCCTCGGCGCCTGCCTTGCGCGCGTCGGCCGCCACCCCTTCCGCCGCCTCGCGGCTCGCGTTGTAGTGGATCGCGAGCCGGCATCCGGCGGCGGCGAACGCGCGGGCCGCGGCGGCGCCGATGCCCGTCGATGCGCCGGTGATCAGGACCTTCTTGCCATTCAAGTCGTGCATTCGAATGCTCCAGTTGACCGCCGTCGGCCGACAGCGGGAAGGATGCACCACCGGAGAACGCCCGTCGACAGCTTCACGGCAGCGTCACCAGCGTCAGGGGGCCGACCTCGATCGTGTCCGCCGCGCCCCCGAAGGCGATGCGCGGCAGCAGAACCAGGACGCGAACGTCGGCCGGAATCTGCGCAGGCGCGATCGCCGTGCCCTCGGCTTGGAGACGGCCGCGCGCGCGCGACGCAAGATGGAACATCACGCGGTACGGCGCGCCGGGATCGCTTTGCCCGCCCACGACCATCACGTCGTCGCGGCCGACCAGCGCGCGCAGCGCCGGCGTCGCGAGCGCGTGGTCCACGGCGTTGGGCTTGAACGCCTTGCCTCCGAATGGCGCCGCCAGCAGCACGGCCGACGTGGCGACCGCGACGGCCCCCCACCACGCGACAGGCACGGCGCGCGCCGCGCCGCCGTGCCAGCGCGTGCGCCTCGCGGCGAGGATGCAGCAGGCAGCCGCGGGCCCCGCGATCAGCAGGGCCTGCGGCCACCGCGTCAGCACCGACAGGTCGGGAAAGTCGACGAAGCCTGTCTCGTAACCGAGCGCCACGGCAATGGCCGCGACGAGCGTCAGCGCGCACAGGGTGACGGCGGCCCGCTTCCCGGGCATCCACGCCGGAGCCTCGCGGCTCACGGCGGCGAACGCGATGACCAGCAGCGGCAACGCGAACGCATAGTAGCGGCCGTGCAGCCGCGTGATCCGCTCGGTATCGGGCGCGAGGGCGTAGACGCTGGTCGAGAACACGACGGTCATCGCGACGAGCGCGCCCAGCACGCACAGCGCGAGGAGCGCGACGTCATCGGCAGGTGCGCGCCGCACGAGCGCGAGCCCGACGTGGCGCGAGACCACCCATAGCGGCGCGGAGGCCAGGAGCAACAGTGCCGCGAGGTGCCCGAGCGCGTTGCGCAACGCAGGCCACGCTGCGAACCCGCCCTGAAGCATGCCGGAGTAACCCGGCCCGGCGAGCGCCGCCTCGGCGTCGCCCGTGAGCGCCGCGACGAAAAGCGTGCGCGTCACCGCGCACGTCGCCACGACGAGGCACGCCGCGCCAAGCCGCCGGCGCCACCCGCCTTCGCGCAGCGCGAGGAAGACAGCCATGGCCGCCGCCAGCGCGAGCGCGTGGGGCTTGACGAGGGACAGCGCCCCGGTCGCCATCCCCGCCGCGAGCCCGGCCAGCGGCGCGGAGCGGGGAAGCGTGCGCAGGACCACGAGCACGGCGAGCCAGAAGCCGAGCTGATACAGCGCCTCGGGCATGAAGTAGCGCGCGTACGACGTGACCGGAGCGGCCGCGCCGAGCGCCGCGAGCAACGTCGCCTCGCCTGCGGGGAGGCGGGTGCGGGCGACCCCGTAGATCGGGTAGACGGACGCCGCCAGGAAGGCGGCGTTGAGCACCTTCGCGTGGAGGTAGAGATCCGGACCGGCGAGCGTGCGATAGATCGCGTAATAGAGGTGGTTCGGTATCGCCGAGAGAATCGACCAGCGCTCGAAGTTCGCCGCACCGTAGCCGTGCAATGTCGGCAGCAGGTAATTGGCCTCGTCGGCGAGGACGAGCGGGAAGGTCGTGCGCAGCGCACTCGCGGCGGCCAGCACGAAGACGATGGCCGCGAGCGCGGCGAGCGCAGCGCCGGGCCGGCGCTGCAGCAGGGTCATTCGGTGAAGAGGCTCGACACCGACTCCTCGTTGGAGATCCGCGTCATCGTCTCGGCGAGCAGCTGCGCGCACGAGAGCTGGCGGATGCGGCCGCAGGCCTGCGCGTCGGGCGTGAGCGGGATCGTGTCGGTGACGACCAGCTCGTCGATGTCGGACTCCGCGATGCGCGCCACCGCGCCGCCGGAGAGCACGGGGTGCGTGCAGTACGCGACGACCTTCGTCGCGCCGTGCTCCTTGAGCGCGGTGGCCGCCTTGCACAGCGTGTTCGCGGTGTCGACGATGTCGTCCATGATCACGCAGGTGCGCCCCGAGACGTCGCCGATGATGTTCATCACCTCGGACACGTTCGCCTTCGGCCGGCGCTTGTCGATGATCGCGAGGTCGGAGTCCAGGCGCTTGGCGATCGCGCGCGCGCGCACCACGCCGCCGACGTCGGGCGAGACCACGAGCAGGTTGTCGTAGTTCTGCTTCCACAGGTCGCCGAGCAGGATCGGCGTCGCGTAGATGTTGTCGACCGGGATGTTGAAGAAGCCCTGGATCTGGTCGGCGTGCAGGTCCATCGTCATCACGCGCTGCACGCCCACCGTCATGAGCACGTCGGCGACGACCTTCGCGCTGATCGGCACGCGCGCCGAGCGCGGGCGGCGGTCCTGCCGCGCGTAGCCGAAGTAGGGGATCGCCGCGGTGACGCGCGCCGCCGACGCGCGCTTGAGCGCGTCGGCCATCACCAGCACTTCCATCAGGTTGTCGTTCGTCGGCGCGCAGGTCGACTGCAGGATGAAGACGTCGCGGCCGCGCACGTTCTCCAGCAGCTCGACCATCACCTCGCCGTCGCTGAACTTGCCGACGACCGCGCGCCCGAGGCTGATGTTGAGGTGGCGGCAGACGGCTTGCGCGAGCCCGGGGTTCGCGTTGCCGGTGAAGATCCGCATGCGTTCGTACGGCATCGGGCTTCCTGGCGCGTCAGTGCGCTAACGGAACAGGCCGCCCGGTCGCCGGGCGGCCCGCTGGAGGAAATGGCTGGGGAGGAAGGATTCGAACCCTCGAATGCCGGAATCAAAATCCGGTGCCTTAACCAACTTGGCGACTCCCCAGCGGAAAACCTGGCCTGCCCGAGCTGCCCGGTCCCGCCGGACCGCGTTTCCTAGTGCCCGGCCAACGGGTGCCGCCCGAGCGTGCGCACCACCCGACCCGCGGTGCCTTGCGGGAGCGCTGCGATCGCCGCGCGGGCCTGCTCGGGGCTGCCGCAGCGCGCAATCGCGCACGCGCCCGAGCCCGTCATCCGCGCCTCGCCCGCCGCTGCCGCGAGGGCCGCGATCGCCTGCGCCACCGCGGGGTGCCTCGAAGCGGCCACTCCCGCGAGGTCGTTGCGACCGTAACCTTCGGAAAAGACGTCTATTTTCGCCGACGGCGTCGATCGTGTCAATTCCGGCGCCGCGAAGATCTCCGCCGTCGACACGGCCACCGGCGGGATCGCCAGCGCAAGCCATTGGCGCGGAAGCGAAACGGGCCGCACGATCTCGCCGACGCCGCGCACGACCGCGTTTTCGCCGCGCACGAAGAACGGCACGTCGGCGCCGAGCGCGAGCCCGATGGCCGCGAGCTCGTCGCGCGACATGCGAAGCCCCCACAAGCGGTCGAGGCCCAGCAGCACGCTCGCGGCGTCCGAACTGCCGCCGCCGAGCCCGCCGCCCTGCGGGATGCGCTTCTCGACCCCCACGGTCGCGCCGAGCCGCGTCCCGCTCGCGTCCTTGAGCGCGCGCGCCGCGCGGATCGCGAGGTCGGCGGACTCCGGCACGCCGGGGACCTCGCGTTCGCGCACGATCTTCCCGTCGTCGCGGACGGCGAGCGTCACCGTGTCGGCGAGGTCGATCAGCGCGAACAGCGACTCGATCAGGTGGTAGCCGTCCGCGCGCCGCCCGGTCACGTGCAGGAACAGGTTGACCTTGGCCGGCGCGGCGACCGCGAGCGCGCCGCTCATCGGTCCCCCACGCTTGCGGCGTTCGCCGCTGCGCTGCCCCCCAAGGGAGCGGCGTTCGCCCAGCGGCGAGGAGCCCCACGCGTAGCGTGGGGATCGACGCCCAGGCGAATCGCCGCACCGGCCGACGCGCAGGCCCTCGCAAATCTCCGCCTCCCAATGAGGCCGGCGCTGTGAGCGCCTTGGGACGGCCCGGCGGCGCTCATTGGGGCCCCCACGTTCGCGGCACGCGCCGCTGCGCTGCCCCCGAAGGGGGCGGAGTGAGCGCCTTGGGACGGCCCGGCGGCGCTCATTGGGGCCCCCACGCTCGCGGCACGCGCCGCTGCGCTGCCCCCGAAGGGGGCGGAGTGAGCGCCTTGGGACGGCCCGGCGGCGCTCACGGCGCGCTCCACTCGTCGACGACGAGCCGCACTTCGACGCCGGGGTGCGTGAGCGTCAACCGCAGCGGCAGCGACTGTCCGTCGCGGTACCCGTAGACGATCTCCCAGCCGTCCTGCCGCAGCACCTCGAGGCGCCCGGAGCCGTCGGCTTCCGCGGCGAAAGCGCTGCCGGGCCGGGGCGAGGCGCGCACCCACCACGCGAGCCCGTCCACGGGCAGCGCAACGCCGAGCGCGCGCTCGGTCAGCGCGCTCCAATCGCCCGCTGCGGCGACCTCGCCCCCCGCGAGCTCCAGGCGCACCGCGCGCGGGCCGCCGGAGAGGCGCGCGAGCGCGCCGCCGAACGGAGTGGCCAGCAGGAGCTCGTCGCTTCCCGCCTCGTGCCGCCAGCGGTAGTTCGCCGCGACGCCGTCGTTGCCGTGGCGCGCCGACAGGCGCCCGGCGATCGCGAAGGAAGCGTCGGCGAGCGGGACGAACTCGACGCGCTGCCGCGGCGGCGCGACGCTCGCGCACGCGGCGAGCGCCAGCGTGGCGGTTGCTGCAATCGCTCGGCGGCGAAGCACGGCTACCGCTGGTGGCGGCGCATCGTCTCCAGCAGCACCGGGTGGTCGGGCGCGACCTTGAGCTGCGACTGCCAGACCTCGCGAGCCTTCTGCGGATTGCCGCGCGCCCACAGCACTTCGCCCAGGTGCGCGGCGATCTCCGGATCGGGGCGCGTCGCGAACGCGCGCATCAGGTAGCGCTCGGCCTCGTCGAGGCGGCCCAGCCGATAGTGCGCCCAGCCCACGCTGTCAAGGATGAACGGGTCGTTCGGCGCAAGCTTGTGCGCCCTCTCGACCAGCGCGAACCCCTCCTCGACGCGCGGCGTGCGGTCGACCAGCGTGTAGCCGAGCGCGTTGAGCGCCTGCGCGTCGTCGGGCTTGAGCTCGACCAGCCGCCGCAGCGCCTTCTCCGCCTCGTCGATGCGGTCGAGCTTCTCGAGCACCATCGCGCGGTCGTAGATGAGCTCGGAGGCGTCGGGCAGCTCGACGAGCGCCTGGTCGAGCACCGCCAGCGCGCCCTTGTGATCGCCAGCGTCGCGGTAGAGCTGCGCCTCCGTCTGCCGCACCTGCACGCGCTGCTCGATCGTGACGGCAGGCAGGTCGGCGAGGTGACGCAAGGCCGCGTCGCGCTTGCCCTGCTTGGCGAGCACCCCGGCCATGCGCAGCTTCGCGAGCCAGCCGCGCTCGCCTTCTTCCACGTCCCGGAAGTGCGCGAGCGCCTCGTCGAGCCGTCCGCGCTCCTCGGCGACCTGGCCGAGGTAGAACTCGACCTGGCCCGCTTCGCCGAACCCCGCCGCCTTGAGCTCCTTGAGGTCGCGTTCGGCCGCGTCCCAGTCCTTCATCTGGATCGACAGCACGGCGATGCCGAACTGCAGCTCGCGCTGCGAGCGGTCCGCGGCGAGCGACTTGCGGTAGATCGCGCGCGCCTCGCCGAAGCGCCTCTCCTCGGTGAGGAACTGCGCGAGCGCGCCGGACAGCGGGCGCGAGTCCGGCTGGCGCTTGAGAGCCTCCTCGAGCAGCGCGATCGCCTCGGCCGTCGAACGCTTGCCGAGGATCTCCGCCTTGACGAGCAGCGCGCGGTCCCAGTCGGGCTTGAGCGCCAGCGCGCGGTCGGCGGAGCGCAGCGCGTCCTTCGCGATCGCCGGGTCGCCCATCCCGGTGTTGAGCGCGGCGAGCGCGACGGCGAACTGCGCTTCCGCGCTCTTCGGGTACGGTTGCGCGAGGTCGGAGATCAGCCGGTAGACGGCCGTCTTGTCCGACTGCTGGGAGAGGACGCGGTTGAGCTGCAGGAACGGCTCGGCGACGCCGCTGCCGGTCGCGACCGCCTCGGCGAGGAACCTCTCGAGCCGCGCGCGCAGCTCGGATTCCGGCGCCTCCTCCTGGAAGCGGTTCGGGATCGACCCGCCCGCGGCGAGCGCGGCGACGACCTGGCGCGGCCGCTCCGCCGTGGGCTCGATCTCCTGCCAGAGCTTGGCCGCCTCGGTCGCGAGCGCGCGCTGCCGCGCGAACAACGCGATCTCGGTGGCGCGGCGCGCTATCGACGGCTCGCGCGTCTCGCGGGCAACGTCGAGCAGCGCCCGAGCGGCCACCGCGGGCTCGCCGCGCTGCATCGCGACGTCGGCGAGCAGCATGCGATAGAAGAGGTCGGGCGCGATCCCGGCCGACTCCGCGGAAGCCGGCGCCGCGCCGCCCATCGCGGCCGCGTCAGCCGGCGGTTGCGGCTGCGCGGCGGCCGATGCGATGCAAAGCGCGACTGCGAGCGCCAGCACCGGACGAGCAAAGGGCGAAGACCGGTGGCGCCGGGCCGTCCCAGGCCACTGACGCGCCCCCCCGGGGGGCAGCGAGCGAAGCGGGCGTGGGGATCGTTTCATCGTGGCGGCGCCTGGCGGATTGAGCATCTTAGGTTATATTCCCCGGCCCACCAAACGCGCCCGCCGTGCGCGGAGCGCCCTTCGTCGGGCTCTGCGGGAGTCGCGTTCGTCATGCCGGAACTGCCCGAGGTCGAAGCCACGCGGCGCGGACTCCTCCGCGCCGTCGTCGGCGCGAAAGTCGCGGCCCTCGAAGTCTACGACGGCCGGTTGCGGTGGACGGTTCCCCGCGATCTTCCCCGCGCGGTCGTCGGCCGGCGCGTCGAGGCGATCGAACGCCGCGGCAAGTACCTGCTGTTCCGCTTCGGCGCCGACACGATGATCGTCCACCTCGGCATGACCGGCAGCCTGACCCTCCACCGCCTGGCGCCGGCGCGGCGCAAGCACGATCACGTGGACCTCGTGCTCGAGGGCGGCGCGACCGTCCGCTTTCACGATCCGCGGCGCTTCGGCGCCATCCTCTGGCACCCGGCCGGAGCGCCTGCGCACCCGCTCCTCGCCGGGCTGGGCCCCGAGCCTTTCGACACCGCGTTCAGCGCGGACTACCTCTACGCGCAGCTGCGCGGGCGGCGCGCGGCGGTCAAGACGATGCTGATGGACGCCGGCGTGGTCGTCGGCGTGGGCAACATCTACGCGGCCGAGGCGCTGTTCCGCGCGGGCATCCGCCCCGCGACGCCCGCCGGCCGGGTGTCGAAGGCGAGGGTCGCGCGGCTCGTCGAGTGCGTGCGCGAAGTGCTCGCGGAGTCGATCGCGCGCGGCGGCACGACGCTGCGCGACTACGTGGGCGCAGGCGGCGAAGTCGGCGGGTTCCAGCACGAGACGCGCGTCTACGGCCGCGAGGGACTGCCGTGCCGCGTCTGCGGGACGACGATCCGCGGCGTGCGCCTCGGCCAGCGCGCCTCGGCGTACTGCCCGAATTGCCAGAAGCGCTAGTTCTTTCGCGGGGTTGGCAGGACGCGCCGCCGTCCGTCCGCCGGAGTCCGGGCCTCTCGCGCCGGGGCACGGCTCGTGCTTCATCGCCGTGCTACAGTCGCCCAACCGCGACGGCACCCCGACAGGACTTCCCGTGCAGACGCGCGAACTCGCGGCCCGATTCGAAGCCTACGGCGACTGGCGCAGGCGGCTCGCCTCGCGCGTTTCGATGCTGCACCGCTGGCTCGAGGAGCAGGACCTCGCCGACACGCAGGTCGACGGCAAGGTCCAGGGGCTGCTCGAGCGGCTGCACCAGGACAAGCTCGTCGTCGCGTTCGTCGCCGAGTTCTCGCGCGGCAAGTCCGAGCTGATCAACGCGATCTTCTTCGCCGACTTCGGCCAGCGCCTGCTGCCGTCGTCGGCCGGGCGCACGACGATGTGCCCGACCGAGCTGCTGCACGACCCGTCGCGGCCGCCGTCGATCCGCCTCCTGCCGATCGAGACGCGCCTCAAGGACGCGACGGTCGCCGAGTACAAAAACTACCCGGACGAGTGGGTCACGCTGCAGCTCGACCTCGCCTCCGCGGAGCGCATGGCGGACGCGCTCGCCCGCGTCTCGCAGGTCAAGCGCGTGCCGGTGGAGCTCGCGCGCCGCTACGGCCTCACCGACGACGGCGACGACATCATCAAGGCGCTGACCGTGGGCGAGGATGGCGCCGTCGACATCCCCGCCTGGCGCCACGCGGTGATCAACTTCCCGCACCCGCTGCTGCAGCAGGGCCTGGTGATCCTCGACACGCCGGGGCTGAACGCGATCGGCACCGAGCCCGAGCTCACGCTCTCGCTGCTGCCGCAGGCGCACGCCGTGCTGTTCATCCTCGCGGCCGACGCGGGCGTCACGCGCACCGACCTCGACGTGTGGACGAAGCACCTCGCCGGCGAGGACCAGGCGGCGAGGGACAGCCGCATCGTGATCCTGAACAAGATCGACGGCCTGTGGGACGCGCTCAGGCGCGTCGACGAGGTCGACGCCGAGATCGAGCGCCAGTGCACGGCGACCGCCGCGATGCTCGGCGTGCCCGACGGGCAGGTGTTCCCGGTCTCCGCGCAGAAGGCGCTGCAGGCGAAGGTGCACGGCGACGACGCGCTGCTCGCGAAAAGCCGCCTGCCGCTGCTCGAGGGCGCGCTGTCGGGGCGGCTGATCCCGGCCAAGCGCCGCATCGTCGGCACGGCGATCAAGAGCGAGGTGCGGGGGCTCGCCGACGGCGTGCTGGCGCTGCTCGACGCGCGCGCCGCGGGGCTCTCCGAGCAGCTCGCGGAGATGGCCGCGCTGCGCGGCAAGAACCAGGACGTCGTCGAGCACATGCTCGACCGCACGCGCGAGGAGAAGGAGCTCTTCGAGCGCGGCATGTCCCGCTTCACCGCGCTGCGCAACGTCTTCACCGCGCAGACCACCGCGCTGTTCGACCACATCGGGCTGGAGGCGCTGCGCGCGAACGCGACGCGCACGCGCAAGGCGATCGAGGCCTCGCCGTTCACCAAGGGCGTGCGGCAGGCGATGAACGAGTTCTTCGGCGACATCCGCCGCGACCTCGCGGAGACCGCGCGGCAGGCCGGCGAGACGCACGAGATGATGCGCGCGATGTACGCGCGCTTCGCGCAGGAGCACGGCCTGGCGCCGTTCGTGCCGCCGCCGTTCTCGGTGCTGAAGTACGGCAAGGAGATCGACCGCCTCGAGCGCGCGTACAACGAGCACTTCAACACGCTCTGGAACATGGTCAGCAAGGCCAAGTTCGCGCTGATGAAGCGCTTCTTCGAGACCGTGGCCTCGCGGGCGAAGCACGTCTACGAGGTCGCCAACCGCGACGCCGACGCCTGGCTGCGCGCGCTGATGGGGCCGCTGGAGACGCAGGTCCGGGAGCACCACCTGCAGCTCAAGCGCCGGCTCGACAGCATCCGGCGCATCCACCGCGCCACCGACGAGCTCGAGGAGCGCATCGCCGAGCTCGAGGCCGCGCGCGAGGCGCTCGACCGCCAGATCAAGTCGCTGGAGCGCGAGGTCGCGGCGATCGGGCAGATCGCGGATGCGCCCGACGAGCTGCCGCAGGCCGCCAACGCGGCGTGAAGGGCGCACCCGGGCGCCGGCCCCGGGGCTCGCGTTTCGCCGGCGTCAGCGCACGAACTTGCCGCCGCGCCCGATCATCGCGAGGTCGACGAACTTCGAACCGCTGTGGTTCGCCGCGGAGAACGAGACGTTGAAGCCGCCGAGGTCGAGGCTGCTCATCGACTCCAGCGCCGCGACGAAGCGCTCGCGCGTGAGGTCCTTGCCGGCGCGGCGCAGGCCCTCGGTCATCACCTTCGCGGCGAGGAAGCCTTCGAGCGTCGAGAAGTTGATCTCGACGTTCGCGCGCCTGGCGAGCTCGAGGTAGTCCTTCACCACCGGCGTGAGCGGGCTCCAGGGGAACGGCACGACCTGCGAGATCGTGACGCCGTGCCCCTCTTCGCCGAGCGCGTCGGCGAGCGCCTTGCTGCCGACGAACGACACCGTGTAGAACGATGCGACGCTGCCGGCCTTCTTCATCTGCCGCACGAACTCGGCCGTCGACGTGTAGGCCGAGATCATCACGACGGCGTCGGGCTGCGAGCCGTGCAGCGCCTTCACCGCCTCGGCGACGTCGGTGGTGTTGCGCTGGACCGTGCCGGTGGCGTGCACCTTGAGGTTGCGCTTGGTCAGCGCCCGCGTGGTGCCGTCGAGGCCGGCCTGGCCGTACGAGTCGGCCTGGTGGAACACCGCGATCTTGCGCGCCCCGATGCGGTGGAGGTGCTCGACGATCGCCTCGGTCTCGTCGTAGTAGCTCGCGCGGACGTTGAACACGTAGCGGTTGAACGGCTGGCGCAGGAGCTCGGCGCCGGTGAACGGCGCGACGAAAGGGACCTTCGCCTCGGTGAATATGGGCAGCGACGCCTGCGACGTCGGCGTGCCGACGTACGCGAACAGCGCAAACACGCGATCCTCGCTGATGAGCCGGCGCGTGTTCTCGGCCGCGAGGTTCGCCTCGTACTTGTCGTCGCGCGTCTTCAGCACGATCTGGCGCCCGTGCACGCCGCCCTGCGCGTTCACCTGGTCGAACCAGAGCTTCGCGCCGTCGCGCATCTGCAGGCCGAGCTGCGCCGCGGGGCCGCTGAACGCGGCCGACTGGCCGAGCAGCACGGAGGTGGGCGTGACCCCGTCCTGCGCGACCGCAAGCGTCGGGAGGGCCAGCGCGGCGAGGCAGCCGGCGACGAGTCGGATCGAGCGCAGCATCGCTGTGTCTCCGGGAAGGCGCGACGCCCCGGGCGGGACGGGGACCCGGAAGGCGAGCAAGAGGCGCGCCAACGCCCGCGGCGGGCCGCGGCCGCATTTCCGGCAGGGCCTGACTGCCGTCAGGCGGCGGCAGTGACGCGCCGGGGCAGCGTCAGGCGGTCGCCCTGGACGCCATCAGCGCCGCGTACTTGAGCCCGAGCGCTTCCCGCGACTCGACGTGGGCGGGGTCGTTGGGGATGCAGTCGACCGGGCAGACCTCGCGGCACTGCGGCTTGTCGAAGTGGCCGACGCACTCGGTGCAGCGCGCCGGGTCGATCACGTAGATCTCCGGGCCCTGCGAGATCGCGTCGTTCGGGCACTCGGGCTCGCAGACGTCGCAGTTGATGCACTCGTCGGTGATGATCAGCGCCATCGGGGGCCCGCGTTCAGCCGCCGTTGGCCGCCACGCGGGCCTTCAGGCGCGCGTTGACGATCGGGTGCACGAACGACGACACGTCGCCGCCGAAGCGCGCGATCTCGCGCACGATCGTCGCCGAGATGAACGTGTACTGCTCCGAAGGCGTGAGGAACAGCGTCTCGACGTCCGGGTGCAGGTTGCGGTTCATCCCCGCCATCTGGAACTCGTACTCGAAGTCGGACACCGCGCGCAGTCCGCGCAGGATCACCCGCGCCTTCTGCTCCTTGACGAAGTTCATCAGCAGCTTGTCGAAGCTCGCCACCTCGACGTTGCCGAACGGGGCGACGACCTCGCGGGTCATCTCGACGCGCTCGGCGACGGTGAAGAACGGCTGCTTCGATGCGCTGGCCGCCACGGCCACGACGACGCAGTCGAACAGCCCGGCCGCGCGCCGCACGAGGTCCTCGTGCCCGCGGGTGAAGGGATCGAACGTGCCGGGGTAGACGACCTTGAGCATGGGAAGCCGGGGTCAGACTCGCATTTCCGCGAAGGGCGAGTCTGACCCTCATTTCAGGCGGAGCGGAACAGATGGTAAACCACCCGCCCCGCCCGGCCCTCGCGGGCGAGCGCGAGACCCGCCGCGGGCTCGACCGCCCGCGCAGCCTCGGCGTACACGGCGCCGCCGGGTGCGACGAGGCGCGCGCACGCCGGCAGCAGCCAGTCCCAAGGGTCGTCGGCGAACGGCGGGTCGCAGAACACGACGTCGTAGCGGCGCGCGTCGCGCCCGAGCAGCGCCCGCGCGTCGCCGCGCAGCGCGACGAGCCCGGCGTCGAGCCCGAGCAGCTTCGCGTTCGCAATGAGCGCTGCGACGAGCTTCGGGTCGCGGTCGATCGCGGTGGCCGACGCGGCGCCGCGCGAGAGCGCCTCGAGCGAGAGCGCCCCGCTGCCCGCGTAGGGCTCGAGCGTCGCGAGCCCGGTCAGGTCCTGGCCCAGCCAGTTGAACAGCGTCTCGCGCACGCGATCCGGCGTCGGCCGCAACTGCGCCGCGGCAGGGAAGCGGACCGTGCGGCCGCGGCAACGCCCGCCGATGATGCGGACGGCGTTGGCGCTGTGGCGGGGCACGGGGGCGGGCGGGGGAAACGGGGCGGCCCAAGTAGAATTCCACCTTCCGCCCCTCGCTGTCCACCGCGGCCTCCCACGTGTTCGACCTGTTCAAGCGCAAGCCCCCCGAGGCGGTCGCGCCGGCGTCGCCCGGCGAGGCGGAGGGTGCGCTCCCGCAACCCGACACCGAGGCCGGTCCGAAACGCTCGTGGGCGGAGCGGCTCAAGACCGGGCTCGCGGCATCCCGCGAGAAGCTCGCCGGCGCGCTCGGCGGCGTGTTCCGCCGCCGGGCGCTCGACGACGAGGCGCTGGAGGAGCTCGAGACCGCGCTGCTGACGGCCGATGTGGGGGTCGACGCGACGGCGCACCTTCTCGCCGACCTGAAGCAGCGCTACCGCAAGGCAGGCGAGGGCGCCGATGCGCGCGCGCTGCTGCGCGAGGCGCTGCTGGAACTCATCGGACCGCTGGAGCGGCGGTTCGCGGTCGGCGACGCGCGCCCGTTCGTGATGATGATCGCCGGCGTCAACGGCGCCGGCAAGACGACGTCGATCGGCAAGCTCGCGAAGTGGCTGCAGCAGGAGGGGCACAGCGTGCTGCTGTCCGCGGGCGACACGTTCCGCGCCGCCGCGCGCGAGCAGCTCGCCGTCTGGGGCCAGCGCAACGGCGTGGCGGTCATCGCGCAGGAAGGCGGCGACCCGGCCGCGGTCACGTACGACGCGATCGCTGCAGCCAAGGCGCGAGGCATCGACGTCGTGCTGGCGGACACCGCGGGACGGCTGCCCACGCAGCTCAACCTGATGGAGGAACTCGCCAAGGTCCGCCGCGTGATCGCGAAGTCCGATCCGACGGCGCCGCACGAGGCGTGGCTGGTCCTCGACGCGAACACCGGGCAGAACGCGCTCGCCCAGGTCAGGGCGTTCGACGCGGCGGTAGGCCTCACCGGCCTCGTCGTGACCAAGCTCGACGGGTCGGCGAAGGGCGGCGTCGTGGCCGCGATCGCCAAGCAGCACCCGGTGCCCATCCGCTTCATCGGCGTGGGCGAAGGCCTGGACGACCTGCGGCCGTTCGTGGCCGCCGAGTTCGTCGACGCGCTGCTGCCGGAAGCCTGACCGGCGCCGCAACCGGTCCGGCCCGCAACGCGGCCCGTCGCGGGCCGTACTTGGCATCTCCTTGATACGCAAGCGGTTTTCTTGCCGCGACCAGTATCCCGACTGTTTTCGTCGGGAACTTTCCGGCAGGCTTAGCACTCACATGTCCCGAGTGCTAAAATCAAATCGAGGCGGCGGGCTGCACTCGGAGAACAACTCGCCCCCCAAGGAGAAAGCTCGATGACCGGTACTGCGCTCGCGTTCCCCACCCCGTCGTCGCTGGGCAGCCTGGATCACTACATCCAGGCGGTGAACCGCTTCCCGCTGCTGTCGGCCGAGGAAGAAGTCGCCTACGGACGCCGCTGGCGCGACCGCGAGGACGTCGAGGCCGCGCGCGCGCTCGTGCTCTCGCACCTGCGGCTGGTCGTCGCCGTCTCGCGCAACTACCTGGGCTACGGGCTGCCGCAGGCCGACCTGATCCAGGAAGGCAACGTCGGACTGATGAAGGCGGTGCGCCGCTTCGACCCCGAGCGCGGCGTGCGCCTGGTGTCGTTCGCGCTGCACTGGATCCGCGCCGAGATCCACGAGTACATCCTGCGCAACTGGCGCCTGGTCAAGGTGGCGACGACCAAGGCGCAGCGCAAGCTCTTCTTCAACCTGCGCAGCATGAAGTCGCGCAGCGGCGCCCTTACGCCCGACGAGGCCGGACGCATCGCGACCGAGCTCGGCGTCAAGCCCGAGGAAGTGCTCGAGATGGAGACGCGTCTGTCCGGTCGCGACGTCGCTCTCGACCCCGCGCCGGGCGACGACGACGACGGCGTCGCGAGCCCGAGCGCGTGGCTCGCCGACGAGCGCGAGGATCCGTCGCAATCGCTGGAGAGGCGGCAGATCGAGGCGCGCCGCAGCGAGGGCCTCAGGCTGGCGCTCGAGCGTCTCGACGCGCGCAGCCGCCGCATCGTCGAGGCGCGCTGGCTCCGCGAAGACGGCCTGGCGACGCTGCAGGAGCTCGCCGACGAGTTCGGCGTCTCCGCCGAGCGCATCCGCCAGATCGAGGGCAAGGCCTTAAAGCAGATGCGCGGCGCGATGGCGGAAGCCGCCTGACGGCGAAGGGGGCGCTGCGCCGTCGCGCGAAGCGCCCCCGGCACCGGTCCCGACCCGCCGGACACCGTGGCCGCGTCCCGCGACGCGGCCATGATGCCTAGAGTTGTACCTGCGTCCCCAGCTCCACGACGCGGTTGGTCGGGATGTGGAAGAAGTCGGAGGCCTTGACCGCGTTCTTGCTCATCGACGCGAACAGGCGCTCGCGCCAGATCGCCATGCCGGGGATCTTGGTCGCGATCAGCGTCTCGCGCGAGACGAAGAACGACGTGTCCATCATGTCGAACGCGAAGCCCCTCCGGCCGGTCGCCTCGAGCAGCGCGGGCACGTCCGGGTCCTCCTTGAAGCCGTAGTACGCGTACATGCGGTAGAACATCGGGCCGAGCGGCGCGACCTCGAAGCGGTCCGACTCGGCGACGAACGGGATGTCGCGCGTCACCACGGTGAGGAAGACGACGCGCTCGTGCAGCACCTTGTTGTGCTTGAGGTTGTGCAGCAGCGCGTGCGGGACGCGGTCGGGCGTGCTGGTGAGGAACACCGCCGTGCCGGCGACGCGCGTCGGCGGGGCGGCCTCGATGCTCGAGACGAACAGGTCGAGCGGCATCGCGTCCTCGGCGAGCCGTTGCATCAGCAGGATGCGGCCGCGTTTCCACGTGGTCAGCAGCGCGAACACGACCCCGCCCACGAGCAGCGGGAACCAGCCGCCGTCGGGGATCTTGAGCGAGTTCGAGGCGAGGAACGCGACGTCGACGAGACCGAGCGGCAACGCGACCGTCAGCGCGGCCGGGAACGACCAGCGCCAGATGCGGCGCATCACGAAGAAGATCAGCACCGTGTCGATCAGCATCGCCAGCGTCACGGCGATGCCGTAGGCGCCGGCCAGCGCGCTCGAGCTGCGGAAGCCGACGACGAGGAGCAGCACGGCGACGAGCAGCGTCCAGTTGACGAAGGGCACGTAGATCTGGCCGATCTGGCGCTCCGACGTGTGCTGGATCGCAAGGCGCGGGCAGTAGCCCATCTGCACCGCCTGGCGGGCGAGCGAGAACGCGCCGGAGATGACGGCCTGCGACGCGATGACCGTCGCGCAGGTGGCGAGCACGACGAGCGGCAGCACGAACCAGGAGGGCGCGAGCAGGTAGAACGGGCTCTTGACCGCCTCGGGCTGCGCGAGCAGCAGCGCGCCCTGGCCGAAGTAGTTGAGCACCAGCGCGGGCATGACGAACGCGAGCCAGGCGCGCCGGATCGGCGCCGCGCCGAAGTGCCCCATGTCTGCGTACAGCGCCTCGGTGCCGGTGACCGCGAGCACGACGGCGCCCAGCGCGAGGAACGTCGCGAGCGGGTGGTCGGCCACGAAGAGCGCCGCGTGGTGCGGCGACAGCGCGGCCAGCACCGCCGGATTGCCGGCGATCTGGACCGCCCCGAGCACGGCGATCACGACGAACCACGCGGCGCAGATCGGTCCGAAGAGCGCGCCGACCGACCCCGTGCCGCGCTTCTGGATCGCGAACAGCGCGATCATGATGGCGACGGTGGTCGGCACGACGAACGGGTGCAGCCCCGGGGCCACCACCTCGAGGCCCTCGACGGCGGAGAGCACCGAGATCGCCGGCGTGATCATCGCGTCGCCGAAGAACATCGCCGCGCCGAAGATGCCGAGACCGACGACCCACCAGCGCAGCCGGCCCTCGCCCTCGAGGCCCCGCGAGACGAGCGAGGTGAGCGTGAGGATGCCGCCCTCGCCGTTGTTGTCGGCGCGCATGATCAGCACGACGTACTTCAGCGTGACGACGACCACCAGCGCCCAGAACACGAGCGACAGCAGGCCGAGCACGTTCGCGGGCGTGAGCGCCATCGCGTGCGGCCCGCCGAAGACCTCGCGGATCGTGTACAGCGGCGAGGTGCCGATGTCGCCGTAGACGACGCCGATCGCGCCCACCATCAGGGGCAGCATCCTGCGCTCGCCCTGCGCGGCCACGCTCATCGTCGGCCTACGAGCCGCTTTCCTCGGTGCGGCGCGAGAAGCGGATGGAGAGCTGCTTGAGCTTGCGGTAGAGGTGCGTGCGCTCGAGCCCCGCCTTGTCGGCCACGCGGCTCATGTTGCTCTGCTCGCGGCCGAGCAGCTGCTCGAAGTAGATGCGCTCGAACGCCTCGCGCGCCTCGCGCAGCGGCAGGTCGAAGAAGCGCGCGGTGATCTCCGGCGCGACGGCCTGCGGCGCCTGCGCCGACTCGCCGAGCAGCCGCCGCACGTGGTCGGCCGAGATCTCGGCGCGCACCAGCGCGAGGTTCGCCACGACGCCGGCGAGGTGATCGAGGTTGCCGGGCCAGTGGGCGCCGGTGAGCAGCGCGAGCGCGGGCGGCGGCAGCGCGGCGAGCAGCGGCGCGGAAGGGTCGCCGCGCGTCGCCTCGCGCCAGAAGCGCTCGATCAGCGGCGGGATGTCGTCGCGCCTTGCGCGCAGCGGCGGGAGCATCACCGCGCCCGCCGACAGCTGCGAGAGCAGCGCGGCGTCGAAGCGGCCCTCGGCGGCGAGGTTGCCGAGCGCCTCGGAGCTCGTGCAGACGAGCGTGACCCCGTGCTTCTCGAGCTTGCCGAGCAGGAACGCGAGGCCTTTCTGCTCGGCCTTCGAGTACTGGCCGATCTCCGCGGCGTACAGCGTGCCCTCGCGCGCTTCCTCGACCAGCGACATCGGGTTCGTCGAGAGGCGCGCAGCGTTGCCGCTCACCGGCACGAAGGGCATCCCGCTCGCGGCGACCGCGCGCGCCGCGGCGTCGTGGCCGGTGCCCGGCTCGCCGAGCAGCAGAAGGGGCTTGCCGACGGCGAGCACCTGCTCGACGGCCCGCTCGGCCTCGCGCACCGCCGCGCTCGCGCCCAGCGCCGCGAACGAGACGCGGCGCGGCTGGCGCACCGCACCGTTCTTGAGCGCGCGCGCGATCGTCGCGAGCAGCTTGGCGAGCCCGATCGGCTTCTCGAGGAAGTCGAACGCGCCGATGCGCGTGGCCTCCACCGCCGTCTCGATCGTGCCGTGGCCCGACATCATCACCACCGGCATCGTGAGCTGGCCCGCGGCCGCCCACTCGCGCAGCAGCGTGACGCCGTCGGTGTCCGGCATCCAGATGTCGAGCAGCACGAGCGAGGGCTCGGCGCGCACGCGGTAGGCGCGCGCCTGCCCGGCGTTCTCCGCGACGGCCACGCGATAGCCCTCGTCCTGCAGGATCTCCGAGAGCAGCTCGCGGATGCCGACCTCGTCGTCGACGACGAGGATGTCCCGCGCCACGGGGGCGCTCATGGAAGGCCCCCCACGCTTGCCGCAGACGCGGCTGCGCCGCCCACGGAGGGAGCGTCGCTCGCCCGGCGGCGAGGGGCCGCGATGAACCGTTTCGGGAATGCAAGTCGCTTGTTCGCGGCCCCTTGCAATCGTCCCGGGTCGCATCCCTGCAAGCGGGGCTCCTGCTCCGCCTCGCCGATCGCCCCGCGCGAAGGGTGGGGATCGACGCCATGGCGAATCGCCGCGCCGGCCGACACGCAGCCTCCGGCAGGCCGCGACCAATCAAGGAGGCCGGCGCAGTGACTGGCCTCCTTGGACGGTCCCGCCATGCGTGAGGCCTGTGCGTCGGCCGCCGCCAGCGCGAGCGGACGTGCGCTACGCGCCTGGCGTCCGCCCCGCACGCGCAGGCGTCCTCGAGACGGGCCGGCGCCGCTCACGCGTCAGCCCCGGCGAGCGGCAGCGCGACGGTGACGCGCGCGCCGCGCGGCGCGACGTTCTCGAGGACGACGCGGCCGCCGTGCTCGTCGACGATCTTCTTGACGATCGCGAGCCCGAGCCCCGTGCCCTTGGCCTTCGTCGTCACGTACGGCTCGAACGCGCGCGCCAGCACCTCCGTCGCGAAGCCCTCGCCGCCGTCCTCGACCGTCAGCCGCGCGTCGCCGGCATCGGCGGCGAGCGCGATGGCGTAGCGCGGGTCGGCGGCGCCCGCCTGGGCGTCGACGGCGTTCTGCAGGAGATTGTGGAGCACCTGGCGGAGGCGAGTGGGCTCGCCCTGGATGACGACAGGGCCGTCCGGCAGGGAGAGCGAGGTGTGCGGGCGCAGATTGTCGTACAGAGCCAGCACGTCGAGCAAGAGGGACTTGACGTCGATACGCTGCAGCTGCCCCGGGCGCGGGGTGCGGGCGTAGATCGCGAAGTCGTCGACCATCTGCTTCATCGCCTGCACCTGGGTGACGATCGTCGCGGTTCCGCGCTTGAGCGCCTCGGCGTCCGCGCCGTCCAGGCGACCCTCGAGCTTCACCGCCAGCCGCTCCGCCGACAGCTGGATCGGCGTGAGGGGGTTCTTGATCTCGTGCGCGAGCCGCCGCGCGACCTCCGCCCACGCCGCGTCGCGCTGCGCCTGCAGGAGCTCGGAGACGTCGTCGAACACGACGACGTAGCCCGGCACCGGCGCGCCGGGCAGCCGCGTGCCGCGCATCAGCAGCGTGCGCGACTGCTCGGCCACCGCAACCTGCGCCTCCTTCTGCCACGGCGCATCGCGCTCGCCGCGGAAGCCGTCGGCGCAAAGCTCGGCGAACGACGCGAGCGCCGGGAGGTGCTTGCCCCACTCCTGCAGCGGCACGCCCATCAGGTCGGCGAACGGCTGCTGAAGGATCACCGCGGAGGAGAGGTTCGCCGTGCGCAGCCGGTAGCGCTCGTCGAACGCGAGCACGCCTGCGGTCAGGTTCGACAGTATGCTCTCCAGATACGCCCGCGTGGTCTCGATCGCGTGCCGGGCCTCCTCGTTGCGCCGGCTCGCGTCGTCGAGCTGCGCGGTCATCGCGTTGAACGACTCGGTGAGCACGCCGAGCTCGTCGCGGGAGGTCACCGGCTGGCGGCGCGTGAAGTCGCCCTGCGCGACTGCGCGCGTCCCCTCGGCGAGCAGGCCGAGCGGCTCGGCGAAGCGCTCGGAGAGCACGATGGCGAGCCCCAGCGACGCGCCCAGCGCCACGAGCAGCGTGAGCGTCAGCGTGAGCGCGTAGAGCCGCTTGACCGCGTTGCGCGAGAACGTGATCTCCTGGTAGTCGCGCCAGCCGGCCTGCACCTTCTCGACCTCCAGCGCGAGCCCCTTCGGCACCGGCTCGACGAGCTGCAGCACCTTGAGCGGGTCGAGCCGGTCGGCGCTGTTGACCGGCACGACGACCCGCAGCGCCAGCGCGTCGTCGCGTTGCACGACCTCCGCGGTCGCCTGCTGCAGGCGTGCGCGGCGCAGCGCCTGCGCCGGCGGCGGCTCCGGCGGGGCGGTGAGCGCGCCGGTCCCCGCGACCGCGATCACGCCGCCCGCCGACGAGAACAGCGCGACGTCGCTGGCTCCGGCCTGCTCGGCGGCGCGTGCGAGCGCCTGGCCTGCGGGCGCCGCGCTCTCCGCGAGCGCGTCGGCCATCCGCAGCGCCTTGTCGCGCGCGTCGCGCAGCAGCGAGTCGAGCGCCGCCCGCCCGACGTTGAGCCCGCCTTCCAGCGCGCGGTCGACGCGCACGTCGAACCAGCTCTCGATCGAGCGCGTGATGAACTGCGCCGACACGCCGTAGACGAGCAGGCCCGGAACCACGCCCACCGCGGCGAACAGGAACACGAGGCGCAGCGCCAGCCGCGAGCCGAAAACGCCGCGCTGGAGCTTGCGCCACAGCTGCCAGAGCTGCCACGCGACGATGAGGATGAGGATCGCCACGACCACGCCGTTGCCCACGAGCAGCAGGTCGTAGCTCTGCGCGAACAGGCTGGTGTTGGCGCTCGCGGTGGCCAGCAGGAACAGCGCCACCGCGGAGAGGCTCGCCGCGATCAGCAGCGCCCAGCGCAGGACGCGCGAGGAGAGGATCGGGCTCATCGACGAACGCGGTCCTCCGGCGCTCACGGTGCGACGAACGCGATGCGCCGCGGCTCGGAGGCGAGCTGCCAGTCGCGCGAGGCGAGCGCGTTGACCTGGAACGGCTTCGGCAGCTGGTTGACGTCGAGGCGCAGCCGCACGACGACCTCGTAGCGCGCGCCGCGCTCGAGGTCGGCCACGCGCGCGATCGCGCGCGAATTGACGCGGCCGATCAGCCGCTCGACCTCGGCGAGCGAGTCGAACGACTGCGTGAGCAGCCCGCTCGCCAGGCGGTACTGGCGAGTGAGCGGCTGCCATGACACCCTGTGCTGCACCGGGGCGTTGGCGGCCTTCTCGTCGAACCAGTACCAGCGCGGCCGCACGATCTCCACGTCGAGCACGAAGTACAGCGGGATGCCGCGCTGCAGCGCCTCCTCGAGCGTGGCGTTGATCGCCAGCGCGAAGTCTGCCGTGAGCAGGACCTCGCCCTCCTCGACGCGCAGCTCGGCGGCGTTGAACGGGATCACGTCGGCGCGCGCGCGCGGCGCCGCGGGCGCGGCTGCCAGCGCCGCGGCGCAGCCGGCGACGAAGCGGCGGCGCGCGGGCGAGAACGGCCGGGGTCCGGTCACGGGGAAGGGCGGCATGGCGGCGCTGCGGACTTCCCTGGCGGGGGAAGGAAAGCGTCGTCCCGACGGGGCATCCCCGCCCGGAAGGTCAGGGCTTGCGCAGCCGCGCGAAGAAGAAGCCGTCCTGATTGTGGCCCCCGGCCTCCGCCGAAGGCAAGAGTTGGCCCCCCGAATGCGCGACGCCGGCGGGAAAGGTGAGGGGTTCGCGCAACGCGTCGGCGTGGCTCGCGAGGAACTCGGCGACGCGCGCGTCGTTCTCCTCGCGAAACACCGAGCACGTGACGTAGAGCAGCTCGCCGCCCGGCCGCAGCAGCGGCCACAGCGCGGCGAGGATCGCGCGCTGGCGGCGCGCGAGCGAGGCGACGTCGCCCGGCCGGCGCAGCCACTTCGCGTCGGGGTGGCGGCGCACGATGCCCGACGCCGTGCAAGGCACGTCGGCGAGGATGCGGTCGAACGGCTCGCCGTCCCACCACTGCGCCGCCTGCTCCGCGTCCCCGTGCAGCACGCGCACGTTTGCGCGATCGAGCCGCAGCCGCGCGAGGTTCTCGCGCACGCGCGGCAGTCGCGCCGCGTCGCTGTCGAGCGCGACGAGCGCGACGTCGGCGAGCTCGAGCACGTGCGTGGCCTTGCCTCCGGGCGCGGCGCACGCATCGAGCACGCGCATGCCGTCCGCGACGCGCAGGAGCGGCGCGGCGAGCTGCGCGCCGAGGTCCTGCACGCTGAACTCGCCTTCGGCGTAGCCGGGAAGCTCCGCGACGGGGCGCGGCGGGTCGACGACGACGCCGCACGTCCCTTCGGCGCGGGCGGCAACGCCTGCCGCGGCGAAGCGCGCGAGCAGCGCCTCGCGCGTCGTCGCGCGGCAGTTCACGCGCAGGCTCTGCGGCGGCCGCGCGTTGCCGGCCGCGAGGATCGACGGCCCCTCGGCAGGCCAGTCGGCGAGCACGCGCGCGACCCACCAGCGCGGGTGCGAGTGGCGCGCGACGGGGTCGCGCTGCGCGCGCTCGAGCAGCGCGTCCCGCTCGCGCAGGAAGCGTCGCAGCATCGCGTTGACCAGCGCGCGCGCAGCGGGGCGCGCCACTTCGGCCGCCGCATTCACCGCCTGGTCGACGACGGCGAACGGCGGCGTCCTCGCGTGCTCGAGCTGGTAGAGCGCGACGCACACCAGCGCGTGCAGCGGCGCGTCGGTCAGCGGCTTCGCGGCGAGCGCGCGGGCGACGAAGTCGAGCGCGCCCCAGTGCCGCAGCGTGCCGTAAGCGAGCTCGTGCACCAGCGCTCGCGCGGGCCCGCTCGCGTCGGCGCCGGACTGCGCGAGCGCCGCGGGGAGCGGCGCGCCCGCGTGAACGCGCGCGACCGCGAGCGCGGCGACGCGCTGCGAGGCCGAGAGGCCGACGCCCTCCGCCACCGGAGCTCAGTCCCCGCCCAGCAGCGTGCCGGCCTCGACGCCGCGGCCGGCGACGAACGCCGCTGCGCTCATGCGCCGGGCGCCGGCCGGCTGCAGTTCCTCGATCGCAAGCGTGCCCCGCCCGCAGGCGACGACGATCCCGCGCGCCGACGCGGACAGCACCGTTCCCGGGGGCGCGCCGCAGGCGTCGCCGGGCGTCGCCACGGCCCTCCACACCTTGAGCGGCGCGCCGCGCAGCAGCGTGAACGCGCCCGGCGCGGGATCGAACGCGCGCACGAGACGGTCGATGGCCACGGCATCGGCGGCCCACTCGATGCGCGCTTCGCCGCGCTCGATGCGGCGGGCGTACTCGACCCCGGCTGTCGCCTGCGGCCGCGCTTCGAGCCTGCCGTCGCGCGCGAGCCGCGAGAGGACGTCGACGACGAGCCGCGCCCCGGCGAGCGCGAGGGTGTCGTGCAGGCTGCCCGCCGTCTCGCGCGGGCCGATGGGCACGTCCACGGCGGCGACCACCGGACCGGTGTCCAGCCCCGCGTCCATCTGCATCACCGCAACGCCCGTCGCCGCGTCGCCGGCGAGGATGGCGCGCTGGATCGGCGCCGCGCCGCGCCAGCGAGGCAGCTTCGACGCGTGGATGTTGAGGCACCCGTGGCGGGGCCAGGCGAGGACTTCCGGCGGCAGGATCAGCCCGTAGGCGGCAACCACCAGGACGTCCAGCGGTACGGCCAGTGCCTGCGAGCGACCCTCCGGCGTCTTCAGCGAGGCCGGCCGGAGCACCGGCAGCCCCCGTCGCCGCGCCTCCTCGCTCACCGGCGACGGCTCGATCTTCAGCCCTCGGCCCTTCGGCTTATCGGGCCGCGTGAGCACCAGCGGTATGGTGAAGCCGGCGTCCGCGATCGCGGCGAGCGCCGTCACGGCGAATGCAGGGGTTCCGGCGAATCCGACGCGCATGGAGGATGGCGAGTGCGAGCGCACACTAACTTGCTGTGGGAGAGCGGCAGGCGGACGGCGTCCCTGCGCCCGGCCCGGGCAGGACAACCGGGCGTGGGGGGCGCTAGCCGGCGAGCCTCTGCCGTTTCTTCAACTTGGCGGCGAGCCGGGCCCGCTTGAGCGACGAGAGGTGGTCGACGAAGACCTTGCCCATCAGATGGTCCATTTCGTGCTGCACGCACACCGCGAGCAACCCGTCCGCGGCGATCTCGCGGCTGGCGCCATGCTCGTCCTGTGCCCGCACGCGGATGCGGGCGGCGCGGGTGACCTTGTCGTAATAGCCGGGCACGGAGAGGCAGCCTTCCTCGCATTCGGCCTCGCCCTCGGCTTCGAGGATCTCGGGATTCACCAGCACCAGGAGGCCGTCCCTGGCCTCGGAGATGTCGATGACGATGACCCGCTTGTGCACGTCGACCTGCGTCGCGGCGAGCCCGATGCCCGGGGCCGAGTACATCGTCTCGGCCATGTCGTGCACGAGCCGCACGAGGTCGGGGCCGAACGAGGTCACGGGAGCCGCGACCTTCCTGAGGCGCGGGTCGGGATACTCGAGGATGGAAAGGATCATGGCCGTTTGGCCGCTAAGCTTGCAAATTGCAGGTGCCGGATGCAGAATCGCCGATAAGCCCCTTATTTTGCGGCGCTTTACGACGTTGGCAAGGCCCGCCCGCCCCGGAAGAGGTCTTATGCGTCAAAAGTTTAGCATGTGGAAATTCGTCCGCCTCGCCGCGCTGGCGGCGTGCATCGGCGCGCCGGGCGGCGTCGCACTCGCCCAGGCTGTCCGCGTCGCCGACAACGCGCCGCAGAGCTACACGGTGCAAAAAGGCGACACTCTCTGGGGCATCGCCGGCCGCTTCCTCAAGGACCCCTGGCGCTGGCCCGACGTCTGGCGCATGAACCGGGCGGAGATCCGCAACCCGCACCTCATCTACCCGGGCGACGTCGTGCGCCTCGACTACGCCGACGGCCAGCCGCGGCTGACGCTCGCGCAGGGCGCCGGC
>Ga0224500_10000370_pt1 | contig 31341 bp, 21 predicted proteins | sample SF_Oct11_sed_USG_FD_168126 | JGI IMG/M metagenome (GOLD analysis project Ga0224500, IMG submission 168126) | Sediment microbial communities from San Francisco Bay, California, United States - SF_Oct11_sed_USGS_4_1 | ecosystem: Environmental > Aquatic > Marine > Sediment | place: USA: California... | reverse complement strand
TCGACCTCCCACTGGATTTCCGGTTTTAGCAATCCGCGCGTCTCCGGATCCTTATAGAGCGTCCCCATGCTGCCGTTTCCCGTCGCCCAGTGACGAAAAGTCAGCCAGGTCTGCCAAAGCCGTGCCATATCGTAGTCGGGCATGCAGTCCTCGACTATCGCTCCCTGCTTCGACAGGCTCCCGAGACTCGCCGTGCACACCTCGAGCACGCCAGCCTCCATAGGCAAATATTTTTGATAGTCGCCCATCCAGCCGATCCGGTATCCGGCGAGGTTTACCTTGCGAAACCGGTCGTAAGATGGAATGACATCTCGAAGACTCAGCGGCGACCGGGAATCGTAGCCCGCCATTGTTTCTAACAAGCGAATCGTATCTTGCGCATTACGTCCCATCGGGCCGTCGGTGGAAAGTTGCTGATAAAAAAGATCGTTACTTGGCAGCGCCGGTACCCTGCCCTGGCTCGGCCGAAAGCCGACCACATTGTTGAATGCTGCCGGGTTTCGCAGCGAGCCCATCATGTCGCTGCCGTCGGCCACCGGCAACATGTGAGTTGCCAGGCCACAGGCCGCGCCACCGCTGCTGCCGCCGGCGGTCAGCTTCGGGTCGTAAGCGCTTTTTGTCGTGCCGTGCACCGGATTGTAGCTCTGCGAACCGAAGCCGAATTCCGGTGTATTGGTTTTGCCAATGAAAATTGCGCCTTCCGCGCGCATGCGCGAGACATGCAGATCGTCTTGCTCGGCGACGTTGTTTGCAAAAACCGGGGAACCCCAGCAGGTGTGCAGGCCGATTGCATCCGCCAGGTCTTTCACCGCATGCGGCATGCCATGCATCCAGCCCCAGTACTCGTCGTCGCTCAATGCGTTGTCGGCAAGCTTTGCCTGCGCAATCAGATCATCGTCGGCAACCATGCTGACCACTGCGTTGTATGTCGGATTGTAACGGTGGATTCGCGCCAGGTAGGCCTGCATGACCTCAACGCAACTCACATGACCCTGGCGGATCGCCGCCGACAGATTCGATGCGCTGAGATCGGTAACGTCAGCCGGCAGATCGCTCGCCAGGATATTTGCCGGCAGCGACATCGCCGCACCTGCAAGCGAAGCTCCTCCAAGAAACTCTCGTCTATCCATCCGGTCCTCCTTAACTGAACGTTGTCACGCCAATGCCCTGACAATCAGGAACAGCACCGAGGGCGCCAGCAAGCAACCAACGCCCGTGTAGAACGTTGCCGTCATTGCGCCGTAGGGTACGAGCTTCGGGTCGGTTGCCGCGAGCCCACCGGCGACACCGCTGGTGGTCCCCATCAGCCCGCCATAGATCAATGCTGCATGCGGGTTGTTGAGCCCGATGTATGGCGCGACAAACGGCGTACCTATCATTACCAGCACGGACTTCGTCAGCCCCGCGGCAACGCTCAGTGCAATAACGTCGGTTCCCGCGCCCAGCGCGGTGCCGGTTACCGGGCCGACGATGTACGTTGCCGCACCTGCGCCGATCGTGCTGATCGAGACCGCATCCGTGTAACCGAAAGCAACGGCAACGATTGCGCCAACGGCGAAGGACAGCACGACACCGATGACTACCGATAGCGCGCCGACCAGCCCGGCACGCTTCAATGCCTCCAGTTCGGCGCCGAACGCGGTCGCAACGATGGCGAAATCGCGGAACATTGCTCCACCCATGATGCCGACACCGGCCAGCAGGCTGAAATCCGCCAGCCCTTGGCTGCCACCGGTGACGGAACCGCCGACGTATGCAAGCAACAGGCCGATCGCGATAGCAATTGCGGACCCGTGTATGTGGCCTCTCGTTAGCCTTGCCGAGAGAAAATACGAAAACCAGACGACGACACCAACGAACACGAACGCTGTGATCAGGGCGTTCTTTACAAGCACTGTAGAAAGCACTTCAGGAATCATGTTTCCTGCCGCTGTGAATTCGATCGAGCAACGGTATCATCGCGAAACTGGCGGCCACCGCCGCGACGCCCGCGATTATCGCCATCCAGCCGCTGGATACGGCCGCAATGACGTTCTGATTCGCGGCCATGGCAACGACGATCGGGATATACATCGCGCTCCAGAACGTGATGCCACCTTCGGTAGGCGCCGCCAGTTTGAATTTTTGCTGAGACAGGTTTGCAAGAACGATCAGCAGCAGCATCGCGATGCCAACACCGCCGACGTTTGCCTGCACACCAATGAGTTTGCCCAGCAGCTCACCAAGGAACATGCCAATCAACATGCAAAAGGACAGAAGGGCCACGCCGTAGATCACCATCGTCGTTCTCCTTATATCTGATCGTACGTTGGCGCTGCGTTGTATGATGCCGCCGGCAGGCATAAAAAGCGACACAGGAATACAGGACGTCGTATGGACTTCAACCTCTACAGCCATTTCTGGCCACAGTTCGAGCAACGCGCCGACGAGGAATTGCTTTCGACCGAAACCGGTGTCGTTTTCCTGTATCGCGACCTCGACGCGATGTCTGCGCGATTCGCTCGCTTCCTTCGCGAAGTCGGTATTGCAACGGGCGACCGGGTCTCCGTGCAGGTAGAAAAATCGCCGCAGTGCCTGGCCCTGTACCTCGCCTGCCTGCGTGCCGGTTTGGTTTTTCATCCCTTGAACATGGGCTACAAGAAAAACGAACTCGAATACTTTCTGAACGACGCCGAGCCGGCTGCCGTTATCTGTGACGCCGCCAATGAAAGTGAGATGCGCAAAATTGCGAATTCCGCGGGCGTCTCTCAGCTGTTTACGCTGAATGCAGACGGCAGTGGTTCTCTGACCGCCGGCTCCGGGAAGACGGCGGCCCGCTTCGATACGGTTCGAAGAGACAGGGACGACCTGGCCGCACTGCTGTATTCCTCGGGTACGACCGGCCTGCCTAAAGGCATCATGTTGTCGCACTCGAACCTGCTGCGAAACACCGAGGCGCTCGTCAACGCCTGGGGATTCTCCAGTGACGATCGCCTGTTGCATGCATTGCCTATTTTTCATGTGCACGGGCTGTTCGTCGCCATAGGCTGTGTGCTGCTGAGCGGTGCGAGCATGCGCTGGCTGGCAAGCTACAATGCGAAGAAAGCCGTCGAGTTTCTGCCCGAATGCACGGTGATGATGGGTGTGCCGACCTATTACACGCGGCTGCTCGCCGAGAAATCGTTTACTGCGGACATCGCGCGAAACGTTCGCGTGTTCATATCGGGTTCCGCGCCGTTACTCCGCGAGACATTTTTTGAGTTCGAGTCGAGGACCGGGCATCGGATACTGGAACGTTACGGCATGACAGAAACCAATATGAACACCTCGAATCCGCTCGGTGGCGAAAGAAAGCCCGGTACGGTCGGGCCACAGCTGCCCGGGGTCGAAGTGCGCATTACAGATGACGACGGCGGGATTCTGCCGCCGGGCGAAATCGGCAACATCCAGGTTCGCGGACCCAATGTCTTTGTCGGCTACTGGAAGCTCCCCGAAAAGACGGCGGAAGATTTCACGACGGACGGCTTTTTCCGCACCGGCGACAACGGCTTTGTCGACGAGGACGGTTATGTGTCCATCGTCGGCCGGGCCAGGGACATGGTGATCAGCGGCGGCCTGAACGTTTATCCGAAAGAGATCGAATTGTTCATCGACGATCTGCCGGGCGTCCGCGAATCGGCAGTCATCGGCGTGCCTCATGCGGACTTCGGCGAAGCCGTCGTCGCCGTGGTCGTCCCGGAGAATGTCGGTGAGGTCAGCGAAAGCGCGATAATCTCCGCCTGCAAAGCGGAGCTCGCTGATTTCAAGGTGCCGAAGCGCGTGGTATTCGTCGATCAGCTGCCGCGCAATACGATGTCGAAAGTGCAGAAGAACGTATTGCGTGAGACTTACCGAAATCTGCTCGACACCTGACACATGGCGGCCTCACGGATGCAAATCGGGCGCGGCTGGACTATTGTACGAGAGCTTGATTAGACACCAACTTGCACTGGTTGATAGCCGCAATGCCCAATAGCGAACAGAACGGCGACCTGCTACGGGAACTGACGAGACGAAAAGTATTTCGCTCGGCGGCCGCCTATCTCGTCGCTGCCTGGCTCGTCATTCAGGTGGGCTCGATCGTGCTGCCGGAGTTTGGTGCGCCATCGTGGGCCATGCGAGCCCTCATCATCGTATTCGTCGCCGGATTTCCGCCGGCAATGATCCTGGCGTGGAGCGTCGACTTCTCCCTGAGCGGCATCACGCGCACAGCCGACTCAGGCTACAGCCGTTCGCGCGGAATCTGGCCACGACTGGCGGTTTTACTCAGTGCGACTCTGATTTCTTTCGGCATGCTGTGGCTTGCCTGGCCGAATTACGTTGTCAAGCCGGAGCAGTCGCTTGCGAAACCCGAGATCAAGGAACTGGCTGTCATTGCCGTCAATCCGCCCGTCAAGCTCGCAGGGTCGGCGAAGCTCGACTGGCTGGGCGCAGGAATCGCCAACCTGATGCGCAGCGAGCTCGCCGATTCGCGTCACGCAATCGTGCTCTCACAATCGCGATGGCATGCATTGCTTGAAGGTCTGCAATCGGATGATGAAATTGCGCCACGTGCCAGGGAAGTCGGCGTCGATTACCTTGTTGACGGCGAGTACCTGGAAACTCCTGATGGCATTGTCCTGACAATTCACATCGAAGATCTCGAAAACGGTATCGAGATCCACAGTGCCAGGACCAAACAGCCGGACGCCGCAGGAATTATCGGCAGCGTTGCGGAACTCGGTATCCGCGTCAAACAGGCACTGCATATTCCGCACATGGAGAACGTAGGCTTGTTCGAGGCCGACTTTGCGGTAGCGCACGTCGACGCCTACGAAGCGTATGTCGCCGGACTGGCCTTTCTTGTCAACTTCGACTACGCCTCAGCTGAAGAGGCCTTCAAGGCCGCACTCGACATAGCACCCGATTATCACATTGCGCGATTCCGGCTGGCACAGGTTTACGAGCACACGGGACGCTCGAAACTTGCAAGGGAAAGCCTCGAGGAGATTCCGCAGGACGGCCCGCTGTCGGAACGCGAGCGATTGTACGTCGAAGGCGCGAACGCCTATTTCACCGAGAAGCGCGATGCGAAGAAGGCTATCGAAATCTACCGCAAACTGGTCGACCTGTATCCCTATGAAACCGAAGCAGGCACGCTGCTTGCCGAAGCGTACTGGCTGGACTTCCAGGACGATGCCGCAATCGAGGAATTCCGGCGCCTCAGTCGATTGCACCCTTACGATCCGGGTTCGTGGATGGCGCTCGGCGAGCGATTGCTGGATGTTGGCGAACTGGCGGAGGCGAAAGCCGCGCTGGAGAAGTACGCCGGTATGCAGCCGCGGGACGGCTATGCCTTCGCCCTGCTTGGCAACCTGGCTGCGCTGCAGGGAGATCTCGAAACGTCGATCAGCCACCATGAAAAAGCGCTTGAGCTCAAGCCGGGATTTCCTGTTGCACGGGTCGGCATGGCGCGCAGCCTGTATCTCACCGGCGACTGGGAGAATGCGCGAGCCCTATGGCAACTTCTGGTCGACGATACGGATGCCGCGGCCGGGTTTCGCATCGACGCCGCTTTCGACCTCTCGGGCGTGCTTGCCGGACGGGGCCTGTTTGCCGAATCGATGCAATTTATCAACGCTGTGATGCCGCTGATTCGCGAGGAAGGTTTGCGAACGGCTCTCGCATTGACAACTCTCGGACAGGCAGAACTGGAACTCGGCAATACGGAACGTGCAGCCAATCTGTTCAATGAAGCTGTCGCGGAGTCGCCCGGACCGGCGACACGATATCTTTTCGCCCGTGGGACGTTCGAGTTGCGGACGGGGAATCACGAAGCACTGAAGCAGACCGTGGACGAGATCCAGGAACTGGCGGCGGCTGCCGACGATCCGGACCTCAACGAAGACAAAGCCGCCAGCTACCTTGCCGGCATGCTTTCGCTGGAACAAAACGATCTCGTCACGGCAGGCGAAAGGCTGAATGACGCCGTATCGATTCCGGGCTATCAATACGCCGTTTACAAACTGGGGCTGGCATCGCTGCTACAGGTCGCCGGCGATTCCGACCATGCGCTAACAATTGCAATCGAGGCAGAGACCGAACGCGATCCGGGTGACCTCCGCCTCGACCTCGAGCTGGACCGTGCCCGGGCAATCCTGCTACAGGCAGAGTTTCTCGCAGAACGAGGCGAGATTGCCGATGCACGCGAGCGAGCCGGCCGCTTTGTCGGACTTTGGCAGGGCGCGGCTGAGGACCTGCCGGCGCTTGTCCGGGCGAGGTCGCTGCTAGCGCTACCGGCGAGCTAGCAGCAAAACCGGAGCAACTATCGCGGTACCCTGCGTGAGCGGGTCGATCCCGATTTACCGACGCATTTAAACGGTTCGCCGCTCTGCCCGTCGCCGTCGAGATCGTCAAAAATCAATGTTCTCGGCAGGCACTTTATGTCCTGGCTATCGATAAACAGATTATCGTGTGTGACTGTCAGGTTCATTTTCACTTCGTTGCTTAGCAGCTCGTATCCCGCCATGCGAACGTCGCGCGCAGTGAACCTGCCGTCGGCATCCATATCGTGGATGTAATCCGGCGCCTCGCCGGCAACGACCACCGCGTGAATGACGAAATCGACCGGGTAATAAGTTGCCAGCAATTCGTCGTAAAATTCGTTTGCCAACGCCGGCGGGTCCGTCTCGACGGGAATATCCGACATCAACTCGAACGCAGTGACGGGACCGCTATCGACTCGCTGTAAGAAATCATACCCTGCGTAATCCGGATTGGTCACCGACAGGTCGAAAACGCCGATCGGCTCAAACACGCCGGCCAGCGGATGCATAGCCGCCGTAATGGCAGTTTGTCTGCGTCCATCCAGCAATTCGATCGATACCGTGTTGATCATCCCGGCCAGGTTGCGAATCACGCCGGGCACATGGTTGAAGTCGGTGTCGAAAAGGCGGGACCCGCCGATATCGACCATGAGCACCAGGCCGGACATATCGTCATCGGCGCCGAATCCGTAACCGTCGAGTTCCGGATGATCGGGGTCGCTGCTGGCAGGCCCGCCGGTTTTCGGGCCGACTGCTTCGATCTTGTTCTGCTTCAATGCAAGATACGGCGTGTTGAAAAGTCCGCCGGCAACGTAAGGGTCGTCCACCAGTCGCGCCCGGATTGCGTCATTGCCGGTCCCAATATTGTCGGCCAACTCGAACGTGTCGAACTTCTCGTTCTGCACCTGGATATAGGTTTCGTCTTCTCCGGCAGATTCGCACGCCGGGTCGAATGCCGCCATCAGGAAATCACCCACCAACGAAGCGAGATTCAGGCAATCGTCAGGATCGCGCAGCACGAGCGCTTCGCGCGTTCTTTCGTCGGCAGTCGCCTTCGCAACGAAGCCAACGGCCGTCTTGCTTTCGATTCGAAGTGTCAGCGGCCATTGCGTCGTTGCGAGCTCGCCGACGCGATTGTAGTAGCGATACGTGGTGATCCCGTTTCGCCGCGAAACACGCTGGTACGTTGCTTCCGGGGTTGCAATGGTCAATCGCACCTGCGGTTTGTGCCAACGCTGACTCTGCCCGGCATGCGCCAGAGGCGCCGCGACCAATACGAGCATGGCGATTGCGAGATACTTTCTCATGGGATTTCTCCTCGATTGCTGCACGGATGCACTTCGCGGCCCACTTCGAGCTGCAGAAAGCACTCCATCGGCTTATTTTTCTATCCGCGCTGCGGTGGCGCTGACTGCCGCCTATTCTAGACTTTTCGGTACGAAGCTGCAGCGCGCCAAAATCGCTCGTCCAAACAAACACATAAGATCGGTGTCAAATAGGGTGTTTGTTACATCTCGACGACCAGTCCTCGGTCTGCATCGATTCGCCCGGCACAGACGTCCGGATAGATCTCGGAGAGTCCGCTAAGGCCGTCGACATTCTTCAGTTTCAACCATTCCCGGCTTTGGACGAAGGCTTGCTGCATGAATGCTGTGGTCTTCCGGGTAAAGCCATCCGGTCCCCAGTCTTTCATGCGTTTCTGGATATGGCCCGGCGCAAAAAAGAACTCGCTTCGTTCCGCCATGACACCATCGGGCTTGCCGCGCTCATCCCAATGGGTCAGGCCGACATTGATGCAGAATTTCATGTTGTTGCCGAGATGCTTGCCGAGTCGTGCCAGCATTTCCCTGTTTCCCGACATGTCGATCAGTGCCGTCGGCATCGTGGAATCAATACCGGTCAGATCGTCATAACTGAAACTACTGTCGTAAAGCCCGAGAGCGTTGACGAAATCGAGATTTCGCGACGAAGTGAGCGCGACAACATCGGGCGACGATTTGTCCGCCGAAAGCGCGCACGCCAATCCAATTCCGGTCTTGCTGGAGGCACTGACGATGACCAGTTGCTTTGCTCCGTACCAGGCCTTGTCCTGCAAGGCATCCCAGATACAAAAGGACGTGACGTACAACGGCCACAGGAGCATTCGCACATTGTCCATTGCGCGGTCATAGCCTGGCTCGGCATTCACGCGACGGTACAGGTTGTAGCCAGGCGGAAGCTTCGACCTGTGTTCCGCACCATCCACCAGGCGCTGGGCGGAAATATTGATTGGCACGATTTTGAGATGAGTTGCCGGCGGGAAATAGCCGAACAATCGATCGCCGACGGGAATTTCACTGACGTTCGACTCGATGACGTCGGCAAACCCCCAGACCGGCGTCATGCCCCAGCCTTGCGCATTGTCGCCGTACGGCGGAAAGAATTGCCAGTATCCGAGCATGTCGCCCGCTGCAGCGTAAGTGACGTTGTTGGCGCTGAAGCCGAATCGATCGATTTTCAGCAGTATCTCGTTGGCGGCGATCTTCGACGCAGCATTGTCGGCGCCCGAATCGACCAGCCGACCTTCAGTAAAATTATCTTTTCGAACCTGAAACTGCCGCATCTCTTTCTCCGGAAAAAATTCTAGCCAAGCTCTGCAAGGAATTGCTGAAGCCTGGCCGCCGCGGGCCGCGAGTTGTCGCGCATTCGCTTGAGGATTTCCTGCTTCTCGGCATCGTCCTTCGGTGCATTTCTCACCATGCGGCTGAAGCCGTCGAGGCGATTTTCGACCAGCCAGTTACGAAGCCCGCTGTCCTGCGACCACGTATATTGATTCATCATTGTCGCGGCCATGGCCTTGATCCAGTCGGTATGGTGGTTCGGCAAGGGAACGACGCTGCAGATCCGGTTCTTGTCGTTTTCGTTATCGTATGCCGCTTCGACATGTGCAATGAAAGCCGCGCTGAACACCGGCTGCACCATCCTGACGGTTTGCAACGTGATCTTATTCCCCGAAAAAACCGGGACGATGTCGAGCATCCGGATCGCACGGGCCGAACAATCGACATAAACCCGATCGGCGTCTGTTGCGACCGTACCCTTATCGAGAACAATGCGATCTTTCTCGATGCGTTGCACATGCCCCATGCGCACAATATTGCGAATGCGTTGCAGTTCTCGCAGCTCCGCCTGGCTGATCGTCGCCCCGTGGAACATTTTCGGCTGCACGTTTTTGTCGATCCGCAGCAGGACGCCGGCCGTCTCCAGCCGCTCGAACAGATCGTCGATCGACGCAGCGTTGGCAATTGCCTCGGTTTGAGCAGCCTGCGCACCGATCGAGTCACTGAAAAACTCGTCTCCGGATTGTGTATTGGTCCGATCGACGAGCCATGCATCTCGCGGCATGATCCACTGGATCGAATCGGGATTGACACCCTGCTCCAGCAGCCAGAGGCAGGCATCGATGCCGGTCTTGCCACCGCCGATAATGACGAAGCCCGAAGGCGGTTTTTCGATTCGTGGTAATCCGTTGATCGGCATGAACGCCAGTCCGGCGGCAACTGTGAAGTTCGGCGTATGCGTCGATGGCACGGAAGTCTTCAGGTAAGTCGCATCAACAATCTTCTTCGCCGCGCGAACTTTGTGTGTTTCGCCGGTGAGTATCGAGACAAATGTGCCATCGCCGACATAGTCACATTTCGGAAAATACCGAACGCGCCCGGTCGGCAGGAACTGATGCCGCATGACCTCCTCGAAATAGCCGCTGACTTCTGCGCCCGATGCAAGCTCGGACAAACCCTTGTTCAGGCCGATACGGTCCTTTCGCCCTTTGCTGAGCTCAACGGAACTGACACCGTAGTAAGCCGACGGCTGGTGCAAAGTGACGAAAGGATACGCATCGTTCCAGTGACCGCCCGGCTTGTGATGCCTGTCGACAATGACGATATTCGCTTCGGTCTCCGTCAGAATGGTATCGGCGAAGGCCATTCCCATCGCACCGCTGCCAACGATCAGGTAGTCGGTATTCAATACGTGCTCGCTCATTTTTTCTTTTTCGACCGATTTTTGATCCGTGGCGGCTTCTTTGGATAATAACGCGTGATCTTCAAAGGCTCACCGCATACCCGCACTTTCTTCAGGTCCATGAAGATGTCTTTCGGCATGCCGACAGGAAGATCGACCAGGCTGAAATCTGCCTCGATCTCGATATGGCCGATATGCTCGCCGTCCAGCCCGGCTTCATTGGCGATGGCGCCGACGATGTTGCCGGGCTTTACGCCGTGCTTGTGCCCTACCTCGATGCGATAGCGATCCTTGTCTTCGTCCGGGTCGCGTTGCGATTTCCTGCGCTTGATCCTGTCGCGCGCCGGATGGCTGTTGTCCTTGTCGGACGTCCGCGCGACAGGCCGACGCTTGTCCGATTCAGGACTCAGCAACATGGGCTTGTCGCCAATCGACATCTTGGCCAGCGCCGCGGCGATCTCGAGCGCCGGCACATCGTGTTCCTGCCGGTACTGTTCAACCAGGCCCTGCATGAAAGCCAGCTCGCCGCCAGCCAGCGTATCGGTGATCTTCTGCTTGAAACCCGCAATGCGCTTGTTGTTGACGGTTTCCGTCGTTGGCAGCACCAGTTGCTCGATTTTTTGCCGGGTCGCTTTTTCTATCGCAAACAGCATGCGTTTTTCGCGCGGTGCTACGAACAGAATGGCGTCACCGTGGCGGCCGGCGCGGCCGGTACGCCCGATTCGGTGAATATAGGCTTCTGTGTCGTAAGGAATATCGAAGTTCACCACATGACTGATGCGATCGACGTCGAGGCCGCGAGCGGCGACGTCGGTCGCGACAAGAATATCGAGGGAGCCTTTCTTCAGCCTTTCGATCATTTGCTCGCGTTGTTTCTGCGCCATGTCGCCGTTCATCGCCGCCGCCGCATAGCCCCGCGCCTCCAGCCTTTCCGCGAGCTCCGCGGTTGCCGTCTTGGTACGCACGAATATCAGTACCGCATCGAACGGTTCTACCTCGAGAATTCGCGTGAGCGCATCCAGTTTGTGAAAACCGCTGACCTGCCAGAAGCGCTGGCGAATGGTTTCGGCAGTCGCAGTTTTAGCCTTGATGGAAATTTCCTGTGGGTCGTTCAGGTGGCGTCTTGCGATGCGTTCGACCTCTTTCGGCATCGTCGCGGAAAACAATGCCATCTGTCGTTTTTTCGGCGTCTGTTCGAGGATCCATTCGACATCTTCGATAAAGCCCATGCGCAGCATTTCATCTGCTTCATCGAGAACCAGCGCCTGCAAGCCGCCGAGTTTCAATGTTCCCTTGCGCATGTGATCCATAATGCGTCCCGGTGTGCCGACAACCACATGAACGCCGCGCTTCAGCTGGCGGATCTGCCCGGTGTAGTCCTGCCCGCCGTAGACTGGCAGCACGTGAAACCCCTTGATATGCGATGCGTAGCGCTGAAACGCTTCGGCGACCTGGATGGCGAGTTCCCGTGTCGGCGTCAGCACCATGACCTGGACATTTTTGTTCTGGATGTCGATGCGCGACAGCAACGGCAAGGCAAATGCCGCGGTCTTGCCGGTGCCGGTAGGTGCGTGGCCCAGCAGGTCAAGCCCCTTCAGGAGATGCGGGATGGCCTGGTTCTGGATAGGTGTCGGTGTTTCGTAGCCGATTTCCTCCAGCACACTAATGAGCGGCTCGGAAAGCTGCAGGTCTCGAAATCCGGAAATACCGGCTGGCGCATTGCGTTTGGTCATCTGGCGGCTCTGGGCTCGGGGAATTCCGGCGGAGACCCGACCGGAGGCGTTGCATCATACCTTGCCGCACGCAGGCGATGTGCCCATTTGGCCAGAAAACCCATTATGATCAACGTTTCGCGTCTGGCATTTTCGTCCAGGAACAACGTAGCCGTGATGCGGCTAACCCTTACATAATTCGTACCGCGGTTTTGTTAGGCTGTGGCTTGCGGACTGCAACGATGAGGAGATAAAGAAGTGACCAAGGAACTGACCGAACTGCAAAAGACCGTGCATCAGACAAAAGCGAAGTTCCTGAGCACCGCCAAAAAGGCGACAAAGGAATTGGAGCGTCAGCAAAAGCGTCTGAAGAAGGAGATCAGCCAGGCCAATGCGCGCGCCAAGCGAACGCGGGTTCAATTGCAGAAAAAAACGGAACGACTCGTCAACACGACTGCAGCCAAATCCAAAAGAGAATTAACCAAACAAATCCGCAAACTCGAAAAGATGCTCGATGGAGCGAAGAAAGAGGCCGCGGAGCTTCGCCAGAATCTTGTTCCGGTGATGAATGACCTGACCAACGCCCGCGACCATCTTTCACACGCCCTCCACATAGATCGCGCGCTGGCGAAGATCCGGCGTCAGCTGAAACCCAAGCCCGCGACGAAAAAGAAAAAGACCAGGAAAAAAGCAGCAAAAAAGAAGACTGCAAAGAAGAGGACTGTGAGGAAGAAGCCTGCCGCCAAGAAAGCGGCCCGGAAAAAAGCCGCAGCCGGCAGCAGGGCAGCCACCGCCAAGTAGCTGTGATTGACTGACCTTCGCGCTGCGGGGGTCTGATATGCGTACACTTGGCTTCTGTAGATTACACTTGCAGGAGCCAGGTTGTGACGAACTTCAGCAGGATCGTCCTTATCGCAATGCTCGCCATTGCCGTCATCTCTTGCGGACGCGAGGCAGGCGAAAAGATTTCGCTATCCGATCAACCAGTTGCGAGTAGCGACACATCCAACTGGCCGAAACACGGTCGAACCGATGACGAACAGCGCTTCAGCCCGCTCACCGATATCAACACCGAAACGATCAGCAAACTCGGGCTCGCGTGGTACTTCGATGTGCCAACCGATCGTGGCATGGAAGCGACGCCGATCGTCATCGACGGAAAGATGTACGTCTCGGGTTCCTGGAGCATCGTTTACGCGCTCGATGCCGCAAGCGGTGAGGAGCTGTGGCGTTACGATCCGCAAGTGCCGAAATCCTGGGGGCAATACGCCTGTTGCGACGTGGTGAATCGCGGTGTTGCCGTGCGTGGCGACAGCGTGTTCGTCGGTACGCTCGACGGGTACCTGGTTTCAATCGATCGCAACACCGGGAAGGAAGTCTGGCGCGTCGATACCATCGAGCGTAAACCGCCGTACACGATCACCGGCGCACCGCGAATCGTCAACGACCTTGTTTTCATCGGTAACGGCGGCGCCGACTACGGCGCGCGCGGCTACATCAGCGCTTACGACGCGGAAAGCGGGCACCTGCGCTGGCGCTTCTACACCGTGCCGGGCAATCCGGCGGACGGTTTTGAAAGTGACGCACTGGCACGTGCTGCGAAGACCTGGACCGGCGAGTGGTGGACGACCGGTGGCGGCGGCACCGTCTGGGATTCGATGGCGTATGACGCCGAACTCGACCTGTTGTACTTCGGCGTCGGTAACGGCTCGCCGTGGAACCAGCGCATTCGCAGCCCCGGTGGCGGCGACAATCTTTTCCTGGCATCGATCGTCGCAGTACGGCCGCAAAGCGGCGAATACGTGTGGCATTACCAGACGACGCCGGGCGAAACCTGGGACTTCACCGCAACGCAGCACATGATCCTTGCCGATATCGAGATCGACGGAAAGACGCGCAAGGTCATCATGCAGGCGCCGAAGAACGGGTTCTTCTATGTGCTCGACCGGATCAACGGTGAATTCATCAGCGCCGAGAAGTTCGTGCTGGTGAACTGGGCGAACAACATCGACCCAGGCAACGGCCGGCCGGTCGAAAACCCGGGAGCACGATATGCCGATGGCCCTGCAATCGTGGCACCGTCCGGATGGGGCGGGCACAACTGGCATCCGATGGCATTCAGCGCGGACACCAGTCTCGTCTATATTCCTGCGCAGGACCTGGCATTCCCCTACTCCGACGAAGCGGACTACAGCCACGACGAAGGATTCTGGAATACAGGCGTCGATTTCGAGCTGATGCACCTGCCGGACGATCCCGAGATCGTCGCCCAGATTCTGAGGTCGATGACCGGCCAGCTACTGGCCTGGGATCCGGTGGCGCAACGTGAGGTTTGGCGTTATCAGCATGCAGGGCCCTGGAACGGAGGCGTGCTGGCAACCGCCGGCAAGCTGGTTTTTCAGGGCAGCCTGATCGGCGAATTTTCCGCGTATAACGCGGAGACCGGCGATCGCGTCTGGAATTTCGCGGCACAAACCGGTGTTGCCGCGGCGCCGGTCACCTATCAGGTCAATGGCGAACAACACGTTGCTGTTGCCGCGGGCTGGGGAACCGCTTTTGGAATAATCAATGGCGGCATCGTGGCATCGGCGGGCATGCGAAATCACAGCCGGATTCTCGCGTTCAAGCTCGGCGGTGATGCGGCCCTGCCTGCCCTTCCTGCATCGGCCCCGCTGGTCATTCCCGAACCCCCGCCGCGTACAACGGATGCCGCCGTGCTCGCGATCGGCAAAGACCTGTACTACGAGCGCTGTGCCGCCTGTCACGGCGCCGATGTTATGAGCAGCGGACTCGTTCCCGATCTTCGCAGCATCTCGGCAGAATCCCATGCCGCATGGGACGCCATCGTCCTGGGCGGATCACTGCGGGACAGGGGCATGCCGACTTTCGCGGGTGTTTTCGGCGTGGACGAAAGCGCGGCTGTGCAAGCATTTGTGATCCAGCAGGCATGGCGCGCGTATGAAAGGCAGTAAGTACCAACGCGTATCGATCGCGAGCATGTTGATTCTCTGGGTTGGCTCCATTGCACTGGCGGCGCCGGAGCCGCTCGATGCCGATATCGCCTGGGCTGCGACCGGAGAATTCTGCGAACCGGAAACGGTCCTGCCTCTGCCGGACGACACGCTGCTGGTATCAAATGTTTGTGGATTTCGCGAACCCGGTAGCGGATTTCTGACCTTGCTGGACGCAAGCGGAGAGACGTTGCACTGGCGTGTCGTCGAAGACCTCGATGCACCGACCGGCATGGCATTGAATGGCGATCGCCTGCACGTCATCGACAACAACCGTCTGAAAGTCTTTCGCTGGCCGGGCTATGAGTTGCTGGAGACTGTCGATCTTGAAACGGTGGTCGCGAATGACCTCGCGATTTCTGCCGATGGCACGGTCTACGTGAGCGATTCCGCGCAACACCGGGTTGTGCGGGTCATGCCAGACCGCGCGCAGTCCATCTTTGCCGGTGATTCACAGTTCCGAAATGCAAACGGCATGGCAGTTCGCGGCGAGCACCTCTACGTCGGCGGCGAAAGGCTCTGGCGCGTATCGCTCACCGATCTGACGGTGACGACGATCGGCCCGGAATGGTTAACCGACATAGACGGTATCGAATTCGAAGCGAACGGCATCCTGCAAGTGACGCCGGTCGGCGGATCACTTGTTCGTTACTGCAATGATGAATTGGTCGAAATACTGGCCGGTGACGGCATCAGCAGCGCGAATCACGGTTACTCGGAGACCTTGAAGCTGGCTTTGATTCCGACAGGCTTCGACAACAGCGTCATTTCAATTCGCCTACCAGGCGAATTTGGCGGCTCTAGTGCTCCACCATCTCGCTGTGCTTTTTGAAATAGAGCTCTTTCGCCTGGCCGATCCAGTCGTCCTGCTCCATGCGACCCTTGTTTTCCTTTAGCGCCAGGTTCACACGCGCAATGTCGGACGGGCCGAAGTTTGCGATTTGCTTGAACGTGTAGATGCCGAGCTTGTGCAAAGCGTGCTGGAAGACCTTGCCAATACCAACGATCTCGGTGAGGTCGTCTATGACGGGCGGCGCGGCAGCTGCTCCGTTGGTTTCCTTTTTCTCGCTCTCGACACGAACGTGCTTGCGTGCCTCTTCCTGTTGCTTGGCCATGTCAGCGAGATTTTTCTGCACGTCATCGAGCCTGACACGCAAGGTCTCCGATAGTTTCTCGGAGTTATCGGCCTGGTCACGATAGCGTTTCGCATCGATCTCATACTGCTTGCGGCTGTTCTCCATCGACTTCAGGCAATGTGACAGTTCCCGGTTCTGGACCTTGAGTTCCTCGAGTTCCGCAACGTCCCTGTGCAGCACCTCGATCTCTTGCTGCATTTTCGATGCGTCGTGCCGCAGCTGTGCGTTTTCGGCTTCGAACGCGATGGCCTTTCTTTCCAGATCATCCAGGTTATCCAGCCGCGTCTGTGCCGCTGCCAACATCTTGTTAACGGAAGCAGTTTCGGATTTTGCCGCTGCCAGCAGATTATTGAGTGAATCCTGTTCGGCTTTCGAGTCGTCGATTTTAGCTTCGAGTGACTTTCTTTTCTCGAAAGCTTTCGCCAGTTCACCCTTGTAGAAATCACCCGACTTCACGAACTCCGCTTCCATCTCCGCGACCTGCCGTTTCGCCTTGGCTGTCGCATCCTTGTGAACAGCGAGCTCTTTCTTCAGATCCTCTCGCTCCGCCTGCAGGGAGATGCGCTCCTTGCTGACCGACTTCAGCTTTTCACGCATCGATTCGATTTCAACGCGTATTTTCGACGCGGCCGACTCGTGCTGATGCAACAGTGTTTGCTGAGCTTCGATCGACGCACGCAGTTTGGTGTTTTCGCCATTGAACTTGTCGCGCTGCCGGACGACCTGTTCGAACTTGACCTGCCATTCGCCGAGCACGCGGTCGAGCTCGCCTGCACTCCGGGCGCCGCGAATAATCCAGCCAATGGCCCCGCCGAGGACGACGGCAATCAGCAGGAAACTCGCCATTTGAATTATCGAACCGCTCATTGGTCTTTAGGAATTCCGATGTCACCAGGATTGGCAGATCGGTTGAATTATGGCCGACCGCAACCTTTTGAAATATGACTGATCGCACGAAAAAAATGCGACTTGGCGGCCGATTGTGACCTGTGTCACAGTTCCCGTGACGCGCGGATCTGACACAATGCACTTATGGACCTTCAAGGACTGATACGCCGCCTGCCGAAGGCGGAACTGCACCTGCATATCGAAGGCACTCTCGAGCCCGAATTGATGATGCAGCTCGCCGAGCGAAACGGGCTTGCTTTGCCGTACGCGAGCATCGAGGAAATACGCAACGCCTACAAGTTCAGCGATTTGCAGTCTTTCCTGGATATTTACTACGCCGGCGCTGCCGTATTGCAGTCCGAGGCGGATTTTCACGACCTCACGTATGCATATCTTGATCGGGCAGCGCAAGACAACGTGCGTCACGTGGAAATCTTTTTCGATCCGCAGACGCACACCGGTCGCGGCATCCGCTTCGACACCGTTATCGAAGGCATCTCGCATGCGCTCGAAGACGGTCAGGAGCGCCTCGACATCTCATACCGCCTGATCCTGTGTTTCCTGAGGCACCTGACTGCCGATGAGGCCATGGCGACACTCGAATCCGCATTGCCGTACAAGAAACGAATTGCGGCCGTCGGCCTGGATTCGTCCGAAGTCGGCCACCCGCCGTCCAAGTTCAAAGCGGTTTTCGAGCGGGCACGAGCGGAAGGTTTCCTGACGGTGGCACATGCCGGCGAAGAGGGTCCACCGTCCTATATTGTCGAAGCGCTCGACCTTCTGAAAGTCCGCCGCATCGATCACGGTGTTCGTTGCCTGGAAGACCCTGTACTGGTCGCGCGACTGGCAAAGGATCAGATTCCGCTGACAGTCTGCCCCTTGTCCAACGTCAAGTTGCGCGTGTTCGACACGCTGCAGCAACACAACCTCAGGCAATTGCTGGACGCCGGGCTATGCGTCACCGTTAACTCCGACGACCCGGCCTATTTCGGCGGTTACATCGGCGAAAACTTCCTGCGCACTCAACAGGCACTGGACCTCGGCATCGAGGAAATCCATACGCTGGCAAAGAACGCGTTTATTGCAAGCTTTCTGGGCGAGGCCGAAAAGGCTCGGCACATAAGGTCGGTGGACGAGATCGTGGCAACAATTCTATGACTATTTATTCCTGCGTGCTGCTTTTTGCGATCGCCTGCTTTCCTTTTTTTCCTGTTTTACACGCTTCTTCTGTCTGCGCTTAGGATCGTCAGCAAGCTCCTCGATCGTCTTCAGGATGTCGACATGCCCGGTACGCAGCAATTCATCAAAACTCTGGCGGCAGACCGTCCAGGTAGCGCCGATCACCGCCAGGTAAATCACGATCATTACACCGGCATAACTCAGCTGGTCGGCCAGGTCGGGCAGCCATTCCGGGAGGCGGAACCCGAAAATGCCTCGTAGCACCGCGCCAACGATCGGTCCGACAATGCCGATTTCCAGCATCACGAGAGTTGTAACGAATACCATGACTCTGAATACCAGCAGGCGCACGGCGAGATCAAAAAGTGCGTGCAGCCAATCCCGGCTGAAACACAATGCAGCAACGGCAATGGTCATCGCCGCCGCCACTCCCAACTCGTGCGTAATGAACAGCGCAACTTTTCCAATGAATATCTGTTGCGCATCCCCCGGATCCGCCCGCGGAGCTAGGATTTGTGACATGAACGATTCGATGATCAGCAGCCCGAGCGGCGCAACCAGTGAGGCCGCCAGCCACGGAAAGTCCGACTCGTGCACGCCCTCTCGTGCGCTCCCGTCGTAGAACAGGTAGCGGCGCAACAACAGCGCGAAAACCAGCCCGACAACGACCGCCGGCCAGTGTATGAACTCAGTGAAAGGGAGGTTCGCCGCATAACGCCCAATCAGCTCGCCGGCCGCGATGGCGAGTATCGAGATACCGATCACACTTGCGCGCGGCGACTTGCCGTAAACCTCGTTCAGGCGATCGTCGGTCGGATCGGCATTGAATGCCTGTCGAACTGCGGGCACAAGGTCGCTCAGACCCTGATAACCGATGTCAAACAGATGCCGTATGTTATACAAAGTGCGCCTCTCGAATCGCCACTATACGCAGTGTAGGACAACTGTTCAGCGAAACGGTACTCCCCGGCGCAAAAGCGATACGATACGACCGTGTCCCGGCCGAATAACTACGCAGCAATGACTACCGCCGCACAAACCTCCTTCGCCGCCCTGCTTCGCCTGTTGCGTTATGCGCGCGGATTCCGCCGGCGTATCGTGTTCGCCTCGATCTGCTCGATCATGAACAAGCTTTTCGACGTGATGCCGGAGATACTGATCGGCATCGCGATTGACGTCGTCGTGCGGCAAAAAGCCTCGTTCGTTGCCGAGCTCGGCATCGCAGACCCGAAATGGCAGCTCGGCCTGCTCGGCGGATTGACTCTGGTTGTGTGGATACTGGAGTCACTGTTCGAATACCTGTACCTGATCCTGTGGCGCAATCTCGCGCAGGATCTGCAGCATGCGATGCGGCTCGATGCCTACGAGCACGTGCAAAAACTGGACCTCGCGTATTTCGAGGACCGCAGCACCGGCAATCTCGTTACGATCCTGAATGACGACGTCAACCAGCTCGAGCGATTCCTCGATGGCGGCGCGAACAACCTGATCCAGGTGGGAACCACTGTGATTGCCGTCGGCGCAGTGTTTTTTGCGATTTCACCGATGATTGCGCTGCTCGCCTTCACGCCGATTCCGGTCATAGTCTTTGGCGCCTTCTATTTTCAGCGGCGTGCGCAGCCGCTCTATGCCGAGGTTCGCGAGCGAGTCGGCAATCTCGGGGCACGCCTTTCGGCGAACGTGTCGGGCATTACGACGATCAAGAGTTTTGCAACGGAGAGTTTCGAGGCGGAACGCATTCGCCAGGACAGCAGCGCCTACCTCGAAGCAAACCGCAAGGCTATTGCAATCAGCTCGGCTTTCATTCCTGTCATTCGCATGGCGATTCTTGCCGGCTTTGTTGCAACCTTCCTGCTCGGCGGCTGGATGACATTGAACGGTGCGCTCAACGTCGGCGCTTACGGTGTGCTGGTGTTCCTGACCCAGCGCCTGCTGTGGCCATTGACGAACCTGGCCGAGACAGTCGACCTCTACGAACGGGCAATGGCTTCCTCGCGGCGCATTCTCGACCTGATCGAAGCACCGGTTTCCATTCGCGACCAGAAGGATGCCAGGCATCTCGGCGACGTGCGCGGCCGGATCGAGTTCCAGCATGTCAATTTCGCCTACGGAAACGGTGAGCGTGTGCTGCACGACATCGATGTGGCCATTGACGCCGGCAGCACGATCGCGTTCGTTGGCCAGACCGGCTCCGGGAAGAGCACGTTGATCAAGTTGCTGCTGCGCTTCTACCAGCCTGACTCGGGACGAATCCTGATCGACGGCCAGCCGCTGGACTCCGTAAGCCTCGACAGCCTGCGGCGTAAGATCGGCCTGGTCAGCCAGGATGTGTTCCTGTTCCAGGGAACGATCGGCGAAAACATCGCTTACGGCAGTCCGGATGCGCGGCAGGAAGATATTCGATCTGTCGCGGAGGCCGCCGAAGCAGTCGAGTTCATCGATCGATTGCCGCAGGGTTATGACACCGTGGTCGGCGAACGCGGCCAGAAGCTGTCTGGCGGCCAGAGGCAACGATTGTCCATCGCACGGGCATTGCTCAAGAATCCGCCGATACTGATCCTCGATGAAGCGACGTCTTCCATCGACAACGATACCGAGGCGGCAATCCAGCGATCACTGGAGCGAATTTCCCATTCGCGAACGACGGTAGTCATCGCGCATCGCCTGTCGACTATCGTCAATGCCGACCGAATACACGTGATGGACAGGGGGCGCATTGTCGAGAGCGGAACGCATGCCGAGCTGCTGCGAGATGGCGGAATCTACTCCGCGCTTTGGTCCGTGCAAACAGGCGGCCAGGGAGGCAAACGCCGGTGAAAATATCACTGACAACGATATTATTGGCGGTCTGTATTCCCCTCGCCGGATGCGCCGGCTCGAATGCAGGGGCCGCAGACGGCAGCCTGCACAAGCACACAATTACGGTCGACGAGCGAGAGCGCTTCTATCTTTTGTATAAGCCGGAGCGCGTCGTCGGCGATGTAGCGCCTTTGATCCTGGTTTTCCATGGCGGCGGTGGAACCGCGAAAGGCATCTCGCGGGAAGTTGGACGCTCCTTGCACAAAATTGCCGACCGCGACGAGTTTTTCGTCGCGTATCCGGACGCCGTTAACAAGACCTGGGACTTCGGCGCCGGAGAAATATCCGAATCGCTCGATGAACGAATAGACGATCGCGCCTATTTCGCCGCGCTGATAGACGAACTGACGAACACGTTGCCCGTCGACACGGACCGCATTTTTGCCACGGGGATCTCGCGCGGCGGCCAGGCATCCTATTTCGTTGCCTGCGTTTTTCCCGAGCGCATTCGCGCCATCGCGCCGGTAGCGATGCCGATGCCGAAGTTCATGCTGGATCTGTGCCCGTATGCGCCCGGTACGGGCGTCGCGATTTTCAATGGCACCGACGATCCACTGGTCCCGTATGACGGCGGGCAGATCAAAGTTGGCCGTCGCGAACGAGGGGAAGTCCTGTCAACCGACGATACTGTCGCCTTCTGGCTTGAACGTAACCACTGCGAGTCGACGCCCACGAACGAAGCCGCCATCGATCCGACGGGAAGGAGCATGCGAGTCTATCGATCGGCCTGGGAAAAATGCGAATACGACCCGGTGCTCCTGTACCGCATCGAGGGCGGCGGCCATACCTGGCCGTCCGGCACCCAGTATCTGCCGCGTTTCGTTATCGGAAGGGTCAACCGCGACATCGATGCGGCAGTCGAGATCTGGTCGTTCTTCAGCCGCTTCTAGACGCAGAATATGTGCTTATGTCAGGCACACTGCAGCTGTTGCTGCGTGATTTGAAAAACTGTTGAGCGGCTACGCCTAGCGCCTTTCTCGACGTCGATTTAACAATTGTGCCGGATCTATTTGCGGGTCGTCACGTCCGCCCGCAAACCTGCGCCCGATTCACTCCTCAATCCATTGAGCGTACTGACGACTGCGTTGTCGGCCACCCGGTAGTAGGCGGTACCTTGCGGAAGACCGGCGCAGGTCGTGGATAAATGGGATAAATGTGCCGGATTTATTTGGGAGTTATTGTGCCGGATCTAATTACGGGCCGCCCCGGCCCACGCGCTTCGATGCGAAGCCCGGTACGTCGCTCGATCTCATCGACGAAACCGCTATCACCTGTTAATTGATTGCGTCGCACGGCGTTACGTAGGAATTGCCGCTCCTCCGGGGCAATTCCTTCTGCGACGTATGCTACATAGGCTTGGCGTCGTAACTCTGCCGTCGACCCCAGATCGGCGGTAACAGGATCAGGGTCCAGCATGTAGTGTTCAACTGATCCGATTCTTTCAGCATAGCTACTCCAAGGATATTCGTCCGGCCTGTCTGCAATTCCCGCTCGAACCGGGTTTAGCTCGACATACCTCAGGCACGCCATCAGGTATCGATCCGTATCGATCAAGCTTGATTTAAAGCGTCCTGACCACAAAGTGCCCGTACGTTGTTCAAGGCGGTTGATCCGGCGTCCATGTCGAGCAGACAGCCGTCGCATCAGGTGGGAAATTGCGTTGCCATCGGAGTATGGCACCAGAACCAGATGGACGTGATTGGTCATCAGGCAGTAAGCGTATACGCCAACGTCGTATTTTGCCTTCCACTCGATAAGTGTCTTCAGGTAGGTCTCGTAGTCGGCTTTTTCGACGAACACCGCGTTGTGATTATGCCCCCTCTGCACGATGTGGTGGGGATAGCCGGGAATGAAAGTTCGTGGTTGCCGACCCATTTGTCGTACGTCGCCAAATGCATATGTTGAGAAACCAGACTTTGAACACTCGTATCGGGGCTGTCTATCGCGATAATTCTCCGGATTTGCTAGGAAATAGATCCGGCACCTTATTTCTTATTTGAGAAAATAGACCCGGCACCATTTTTTCCATTTTTTGCCATTTTTGAAGGCACGAGCGGCTGGACAAGCGCTTCGCCCAGGTCGACCAAGGCCAGTCTTCTCTCGAGATTCAAGCCGTCGAGTGTGCTGACAACCGCGTTATCGGCCACCCGGTAGTACCCGGTATCCTGCGGAAGACCGGCGGAGGTCGTGTCATCGATCGCTGTGTACTCAAGATTGTAGACGACGGAAACGTTTTCGTTTGTCAGCTCGCCCGGATTTGATATTCCTTCGACCGGAACATTGCTTTGCAGTGCTATCAGTGCGCCTGCAAGTGCATAAACGTTGTGGACAATCATTGCGTAATACAACAGCTGAACGGTGCGAACTGCATGTGAAACTCAACCTTGCGACGCCCGATCGGAAAGCACATAGGTTTCGAGCTCGAACATTACGAGCAGCAAGTACCAGCCGGCTTCGTCATTGCTGGCCGCAAACTCACCGGCCCAGTCGAGCAGCGCCTAACTGGCAACGACGATTTGGCCGGCCCTGTTCCAGTCCTCCAGAAACCAGAAAGCGAAGTTAACAAGCAGCAATGTGTATACCGTCCACTTGATTCGCTGCGGCATTATGGGAACCCCAGGAGGCAACGCCTGTTGCCAGGTAATGCGAAAAAAAAAGGTGCCGGGTCTATTTTTCGGCGGAAAATAGACCCGGCACCTTTTTTTCCTTTTTTTGGCCCGGCACCTTTTTTTCGGTACTTTTTGCTAGCGAAGCGCGCCGTTGGTGATCCAGTCCTGGACGGCGGTGATTTCCGCATTGCTAAGCATGCCGGTGGGTGGCATGACACTGCCGACCGTGGCAATGCCCTGCAACTTGTGCACGAGGTAACTGTTGGCTGGCTGACCCGGCAGTACGCGATTAAAGTTGCCGTCCTCGACACTCAGCACGTTGACCAGCGTCATGAAGGACGCATCCGCGTTTCTCAAATCCATGTTCTGGATACCGCTCGTGCTGCCGGCACCGGAATGACAGACCGCACAACGTGGCGTAAAGATAATGACCTGAATCTGGTTCAGCGTCGGGCCGAGCACGATCGGCGTCGTGATCGTGAACTGGGCCATGAAATTGCCACCCGCGGTTCCATTACCGCTGGGGAACGCTCCCGAAAATTCGCCGTCCAGTGCGTTGGCGTTCAGGTCCATGATGAAGCTCGCGCCGGCACCGAGAAGCGTAACCCGGTAGGTGTCGTCGGCCAGCACGACGCCGGTCAGGTCAAACACGGCACTGGCCTGGTTGGCGCCCGGTACGCTGATACTTGCAGCGGTAATCTGCGTTTCGTTGCCGCTGTTGAAGTTGCCGTCTCCGCCGCTTCCGGTCAGCAGGTAGGTCAATGCGTTTACGGTCGAGACATCCAGGTCGCGCGAAAACCCGGCAACGATCTGGGCAGGTTTTGCGCTGAGATTTGCGCCGGGCGATGGTGTCAGCGAAGTCACGCGGATCGGATTCTGCACGACCACCGTGTCGTCGATTGCGCCAGCCGTGATCCACTGCCGGACCATGTTGATGTCGGCCTGCGGAATGCCGCCGCCCGGTGGCATGACGCCGCCGACCGTTGCCGTGGCCTCGAGTTTCTGAATCAGGTAGCTGGCATCAGGGTTACCGGCGTTTACGCGCTGCGTGCCCGGCACTTGTGAACTCGCGATGCCGACGAGGTTTGCATAGCTGTTGGCGGCTTCCAGATTCAAGCCCTGCGGCGGATTCCCGCCACTATGGCAGCCAACGGTCGCACAGGTCGGCGTAAACAGTCCCGCCTGGATTTCGGAGAAATTCGGTCCGAACGACGCACCGGGTGGCGGCGGTGGAGGAGGTGGTGGTGGTGGCGGCGGCGGATTTCCACCACCGCTTCCCTGGATGCCGGCAACGGCGTCCTTATAGGACTGTACATCGCAGCCACCAGACATGCCTGCCAGCAGAAAAACTGCGAGCAGCCTTGCGAAAGTTCTTCCTGCTGTGAATCTGCCCATAGGAATCGCATGCGGCGGCACCAAATCGATTTATCGATGGTAGCGCGACAGAAACAGCAAAGCGGGAAACGCGTCACAGTCTCGCGTGTATCAAAACAGCGACAGCAACGCGGTCGAACCGCAATTCTCCCTGACTTATGGATCGTCGGCGAGAATCGTCGTGTCGCTATTTTTCCCAAGGAGCGGCGTCGCCTTGCGCGTGGCGTCAGCCCAGAGATTGCCGTCTGCCCACAGGTTGCCGTCCGCCCAGAGATTACCGTCGGCCCAGAGATTGCCATCGGCCCACAGGTTACCGTCGGCCCAGAGGTTGCCATCTGCCCACAAATAACCGTCCGCCGAGTAGCCGCCATCCTGCCAGGTAGCGCCGTCAGCCCAGAGACTGACTGCGGTGAAATCTGCATTGCCCCAAAGTAGCGCCGTATCTTCAACCAGGAATCCCTGCGTCAGGTCGTCGCGTATAACCAGAGGCGACAGTGCGTCACCGACAAGGACTCCCGTGTCGTTCATCGCAGCATCGATATCCAGCACACCTGCACCGGCGTCAGTCGGGCTCGCAGAAATCTTTCGCGCCGAGCGCATCAAGCGCGCCTTGACGGTTGCGGGCGTCAGTGTGGGATCTTTTTCGAGCATCATCGATACTGCTGCCGCAACCATCGGCGTCGCCATGCTGGTACCGGACAACTCCAGATAACTTTCGGTACAACCCAGAGTGATGCACGGGACGATACGCTCAGGCAGGTCAAGCCGCAGTTGCGCAAATACCGGAATTGCTGCAACCAGCCTGTTGCCCGGAGCCAGCAGGTCCGGTTTCATCACGTAGTCACCCATCGACGGGCCTCGCGAGGAAAACGACGACACATAGTCATCGCTGAAATCGGCCGTGCCACTGTCGGTCAACGAACCGACCGTAATTACCTTACGCGAATTGCCCGGGCTCTTGATCGTCATAGCGCCCCCGCTACCGAGGTTTCCGGCAGCGACAACAACGACCACGCCCTGGTCCCACAATGCTTCTACCGCAGCCACCAACGGGTCCGTCGTGTTCGATTCCGAAATAGCTTTGCCGAGCGACAGGTTTACGATCTTGATATTGAAGTATTGACCATACTGAAGGAGCCAGTCGAGCGCCGCCATGACATCAGACATGGAGCCGTTGCCATGCTGGTCCAACACCCGCAAAGACAGCAAATGTGAACCTTTCGCAGCTCCGCGATAGCTGTTGCCGGATACCTGGCCGCTACCGGAAATAATTCCGGCCACATGCGTGCCATGACCGAACTGATCAAGTCGCGCACTGCTATTGTAGCTTGCAATCTCTCCGTTGATGATCGTGGGCGTTGGATAGGCGCCACCCAGAAAGCTGTACTGGCGGATACTTGCCGCCAGGTCGGCGTGCGAGGTGATGCCCGTGTCGAGAATCGCGATGCCGATGCCGCTGCCGGTGTATGCCGAGTTACCGGACTGCATACCGGGAAGGTTGGCGGTTTGCCGGGAAGACAGGGACGTCGCGCTCATCGGCTCATCGATCGACAGGCGATCGACGTTCTGTTCTAACGCAAGTTCGATCAGTGCATCCGCCGGAAGACGAACTGTCTGCATATCAAGGATATTGTAGGTTCTGACGATCTCGCCGCCCAACTCGGCGACACGCTCGGCGTCGAAAAGCTCGGGGTGCTCTGCATAGCGAACCACCAGATCTACGCGCTGCGTCCCGCCGGCCTGGGCGAGGGCGGCCACTGCGCCACTCATCTTCGCTTTTGCCTCGGCAACCATGCCCGCCCGGTTCGGCGATTCCGGCTTACCGGCCTTTTGTACAGGAGCTTGCTCAGCCAGCAGAATCGCCGCATTTTTCGCTGCATCGAAAGGAACGCCGGTAGCATCCACTTTGTCCTCGGCCGGATCCATGCCGCGATCGAACGACGCGGAGCTCGAATCCACGTCGCTTCGAAGTGCAGCTTCGGCATTCTGGATGGACAATCGATCGCCATGCAGCAGCCCACCCGGTTCGCCCGGCATCAATATCGATACCGAGGCAGCCAGGCCGAGCAGCGTAATCGCTATCGGCATAATTTTTCTTGCTGGATTTTTCATTTCAAAATCACCTTGCTGTACAACAACTACTTGTTGCCAACTATCTATAATCTATGCTGTCGCCGATGTGCTATTCGGCCTGTCCGGATGCACGACGTTGTCAGCATGTACCGTTAAGCGCCCGGCACGTTTCGCACGGTAGAGAATTGATGACGGCTCGATGGCATCGTGGTCGAAATCAAAACTCGTGGATGCATCGGCCGGACTCAAAATACCGGCCCATGCGTTTCGATGACGTTTCGCTTCGTACATCAAGCTGTCCGCCAAAGTCAGAACCTTGTCGAGATCGGCATCTTCTGCCTGTCCACGGAACAGCGGGTATGCCGCGAATCCGATCGAGCAGCTCGTCCGTACGACCTGTCCATCGGCGAGCACAAAACTGTGCTCGGATATTCTGGTCCTGATTCGCTCCGCCAATGCCTCAGACTCACCGGACTTTGCCTGCTTGGCGATAACTACGAATTCGTCGCCGCCCCAGCGCACGACGAAATCCGACTTGCGGCAGGTTCCAAGAAGCACGTCGCGAACGTCCAGCAATATCTGATCCCCGGCCGCGTGACCGTAGGTATCGTTTATCGGTTTGAAATTGTCGAGGTCGATCATCATGAAGACCAGATCGGACACATCTTTCGGATTGTGTCCCAGATCCTGATCATTGAATTTGCGACGAACTACGTCGAGATCCCTCGAAACTTCTTCGAAGACAAATCGACGATTTCGCAAGCCGGTCAGTGGATCACTGAGACTGCATTCCTGCAGCGTCTGATTCAGTTCCTTGAGCTTGTTGTTACTGGCAAGCAACTTTTCGGTGCGTTCGCGAACATCGTTTTCCAACCGGCTGCTGTACTCTTCTTCCCGTTCGACTTTCCGACGATGCCAGGCCCAAAGGAATACGCAGAGCTGAATGCCCATAGCGATATAGCCGAGGTATGCCCACCATGTATCCCATGGGGCAGGCGAAACCCGAACCGGAATGGCGAATCCCGATTCGTTCCAGACGCCGTCGCTGTTCGATGCCTGCACGCGCAGCAGGTACTGTCCGTCGCTCAGGTCAGTGTAGGTCGCCCTGCGCTGGTTGCCGAGCTCGATCCACTCCTTGTCGAATCCTTCCAGTTTGTAGCGGTAACGGTTTTGCTCGCTGGCCGCATAGTCCAGTGCCGCGAACTCAAAGCTTACAACGTCGTCCTTATAGGAGATGTCGATGCCATCGTTGTTGTCGACGGGCTTGTCCGACTTCAGCCTGTCGTTGCCGTTGTATATGCCGGTCAGGACAATCAGCGGTATCGTCGTACCGGCTTTGACGTCGCTCGGTTTAAACGCGTTGTAGCCGTTCGGGCCGCCGAAAAAAAGCTCGCCACTGGTACTCTTGTAATGTGCGCCGGAGTTGAACTCCTCGGATTGCAGTCCGTCTCTGCGATGCAGGTTCCTGAACTCGTCAGACGCCGGGTTGTAGCGGCTAATGCCGTAATTGGTGCTAAGCCAAACCACTCCGGCGTTATCGACCTGCAAACCGTATACGTCGTCATTGGTCAGGCCGTCCTGCTGCGAGACGTTCGCGAACTTGATGTTAAGCGGATCCGCCGCATCGCCAACAACCCGGTCGAGCCCACCGCCCTGGGTACCTATCCAGACCGTTCCGCTGGCATCGACTGTAATCGCGTAAATCGTGTCATCGGCGAGTGTTGTTACATCGAACGGGTCATGCCTGAAGTGCTGAAAGGCTTCGGTCGCCGGATCAAACAGGTTCAGACCGCCCGCATCGGTGCCGATCCAGATCTTTCCGGACCGGTCCTCGGCGAAACTGCGGACGCGATTGCTGCTGATCGAATCGGGCTGCTCTGCCGACGGCAGAAAGTTCCTGAACGCTCCGGTCGCCGTGTCGTATCGACTCGCGCCGCCGCCGTAGGTCCCGACCCAAATGAACCCCGCGCTGTCTTCGAAAACGGCCATGACACCGTTCGCGCTCAGGCTCGCGGGATCATTGCTGTCATGCACGAATACCGTGTTTTCACCGGTCTGCGGATTCAGCCGATTCAGCCCGCCGGTCATCGTGCCGATCCAGATGTTACCGGTCCTGTCCCGCGCCAGGCTCATTACCCGGTCGTCACTGATCGAATTCGGATCCGCCGGATCGTTTCGATAAGTTACGGTCGTATTTGTTGTTCGATCGATTGCATGCAGGCCGTCGCCGAAAGTTCCGACCCACAGCGTGCCTGATGGATCCTCGACAAACGACGTGACGTTCGGCTGCACATCGCCGGCTTTGGTCAGCCCCTTGGCGTTCTGCAGACCGAGGGCCCAGGTACGTGGATTCCATTTGTTCAGACCGTGATTCCGGGTACCGATCCAAAGAATGCCGCCACGGTCCTGATAAATGGCGGTCACTACGTTGTCGGCCAGACTGGTTGCATCCTGGCCGTCGTGGCCGAAGCGAACGAATGAATCGGTGTTGCGATCCAGCAGGTTAAGGCCGTCATAGGTACCGACCCACAGGCGAGCGTCGCTGTCTTCGAAGACAGTTGTCACCCGGTCGGCCGAAAGCGACGAGTCGACCGTGGGATCGTGGCGAAACCGGTCGAAAGTTCCGGTTTGCGGATTAAAGCGATTCAGGCCGTCGGCATAGGTGCCCACCCAGAGCGCACCATGACTGTCCTCGACAATCGTACGGACCTGGTGGCCGCTGATGCTGCCGGGGTTTTCCTCGGAATGCCGGTAATGTTCGAACTCGCCGCTGTTGGTATCGAGGCGTACCAAGCCGTCGTTTGTACCAATCCAAAGCATACCGCCCGGATCGCGGTGCAGCGCGAAAATTTCATTGGTATCCTTGCTCGGGTCTTCCGGATTGCCGAATCGATAGTGTGCGATGACCCCTTGCTGCGGATCAAATCGGTCAATGCCCGCTCCGATCGTAGCCAGCCAGATGCTTCCGTCCGTATCAACGAGCAGTTTGCGAATAGCATTGCTGGATACGCTTTTGCTGTCTTCAGGATCGTGGCGAAAAGTAGTGAATGTTCCGGAAGCATGGTTCATGCGCGCAAGGCCACCGCCATTCGTCGCAATCCACAAGTGGCCATCCGCGTCTTCCGCGATGTCATAAATGTAATCGCTGCCCAGCGCTTGCGGATTGCCTCGCTGGCGCTTGAATACGTCGAACTGGTAACCGTCGTAGCGATTGAGTCCGCTCTCGGTACCGAACCACATCAGGCCACGCGAGTCCTGAAGAATGCTGAAGACGTTGCTTTGCGACAGTCCGTCGTCCTGACTGATCCGGTCGAATCGCATAGGGTGGCTGGTTGTACGGTCCGCGGACGCCGCTGCTAACGAGTTGAGCGATACGGAGGCGGACAAAAACACGACGACAACGGCGAGGATGCGCCTGATCGTCGGGTCAATGATTATTCTGTTTGGCACGGCCCCAAGTACTCCCGCATTCCAGTGCATGCATTAGGAAGGTTTAATGCCTTTGGGGCGTTGATGGTATTCAATCCGGACTGCGGCAGGAGTGTGACGCAGTTCGCATAACGGTGGCGTTAAATCATCGCCGTTTCGTTGTATTTGTTGGGATCTTCCGTATGAAGCTGGCAAGTACGGATTCGCTGACCGGCCGGGATATGTAAAAACCCTGCAGGTCGTCACAGCCCAGCCGGCGAAGGGCCTCGAGTTGTTCCCGCGATTCCACGCCTTCGGCAACGATCTTCAGATCGAGGCTGTGTCCCAAAGCGATCATCGCGGCAATAATGGCCGCATCCTTTCGATTCTCTGTCAGCCCGTTGATATAGGACCGGTCGATCTTCAGCACGTCGACCGGCAGCTCTTTCAGATACGCAATAGCCGAGTCACCGGTTCCGAAATCATCGATAGAAAGCCTGACGCCCAAATCCTTGATTTCGTGCAGCTGGCTGATCATGTCGTAGTCGCCGGAGAGCACGCCGCGCTCGCTCAGTTCGAGTTCCAGTTGAGCCGGAGCGATGCCGTGTACATCCAGCGCACGACGGACGGCCTGAGCGAATCCGCCCTGCATTAACTGGGCTTTGGCCACGTTGACGCAGATGTATGGCAGTTCTACACCCTCTTCGCACCACTTGCGCATCTGCAGACAGGCTTGATCGAGAACAAATTCGCCGACCCGCGTCATC
>Ga0224500_10000369_pt1 | contig 31384 bp, 43 predicted proteins | sample SF_Oct11_sed_USG_FD_168126 | JGI IMG/M metagenome (GOLD analysis project Ga0224500, IMG submission 168126) | Sediment microbial communities from San Francisco Bay, California, United States - SF_Oct11_sed_USGS_4_1 | ecosystem: Environmental > Aquatic > Marine > Sediment | place: USA: California... | reverse complement strand
CAGATGCACGCGAACGATCGCAAAGAGATCAAGGAAGTTCGCGCCGGGGATATCGCGGCAGCCGTGGGCCTGAAGGATGTAACGACAGGCGACACGCTTTGCGATATCGCGCATAAGATAACGCTTGAGCGCATGGATTTTCCGGAGCCGGTAATCTCCGTTGCGGTTGAGCCGAAGACGAAGGCAGATCAGGATAAGATGAGTGCCGCGATGCAAAAGCTCGCGAAAGAGGACCCATCTTTTCGTGTTCACACGGACGAGGAGTCCGGCCAGACGATCATATCGGGAATGGGCGAGCTGCATCTCGATATCATCGTTGATCGCATGAAGCGTGAATTCCACGTTGAGGCGAATGTAGGCAAGCCACAGGTTGCGTACCGCGAGACCATACGCAAGTCAGTGGAGCAGGAAGGCAAGTTTGTGCGGCAGACAGGCGGTCGAGGTCAATATGGCCATGTCTGGTTGCGCATAGAACCGCAGCCGCGAGGATCGGGGTACGAGTTCGTCAACGGAATTGTGGGCGGCGTCGTACCTAAAGAATTTATTCCTGCCGTTGATCGTGGCGTGCAGGAACAGATGGAAAATGGTGTTGTTGCTGGCTTTGCGATGGTGGATTGCAAGGTGACGCTGTACGACGGCTCCTATCATGATGTTGACTCCAGCGAAATGGCGTTTAAGATCGCTGGCTCGATGGGGTTCAGGGACGGCGCTCTCAGAGCGGACCCGGTTTTGCTTGAGCCCATCATGAAGGTCGAAGTAGTAACGCCGGAAGAATATATGGGAGACGTGATGGGCGATTTGAATCGTCGTCGCGGTCTGCCGCAAGGGATGGACGATGTGCCTGCGGGCAAGGTCGTTCGTGCTGAAGTACCGCTGGCCGAAATGTTCGGTTATGCCACGCACTTGCGCTCGATGAGCCAGGGACGTGCTGTGTACTCGATGGAGTTCGAGAAGTATTCGGAAGTGCCGCAAAATGTGGCCGATGTAGTCATTAAAAGAGGTTAATTCGCGAGAGCTCAGCTTATGTCTAAAGAAAAATTTGAAAGAACCAAACCGCACGTTAACGTAGGCACGATAGGTCACGTTGACCATGGTAAGACGACCCTGACAGCGGCGCTGACGAAGTGCATGGCAGAGCTGCACGGTGGCACGGTATCGGCGTACGACCAGATCGATAACGCACCGGAAGAGCGTGAGCGCGGCATTACGATCGCGACGGCGCACGTGGAGTACGAGAGCAAGAATCGTCACTACGCGCACGTTGATTGCCCGGGACACGCGGACTATGTGAAGAACATGATCACGGGAGCGGCGCAGATGGACGGCGCGATCCTGGTGGTATCGGCTGCAGACGGTCCGATGCCGCAAACCCGCGAGCACATCCTGCTGGCGCGTCAGGTAGGTGTACCGTACATCCTGGTGTACATGAACAAGGCGGACCAGGTTGACGATGCCGAGTTGCTGGAACTGGTTGAGATGGAGATCCGCGATCTTTTGTCGACCTACGAGTTCCCGGGCGACGACACGCCGATCATCACGGGTTCAGCGCTGAAGGCATTTGAAGGCGACACCTCGGAGATTGGTGTTCCGTCAGTGGTGAAGCTGGTTGAGGCGATGGACAGCTACATTCCGCAGCCGGAACGCGCCATTGATGGCGACTTTTTGCTGCCGGTGGAAGATGTGTTCTCGATTTCAGGCCGTGGCACGGTAGTGACGGGTCGTATCGAGCGCGGTGTGGTTAACGTTGGCGACGAGCTGGCGATCGTGGGTATCCGCGATACGCAGAAGACGACCTGCACGGGCGTCGAGATGTTCCGCAAGTTGCTGGATCGTGGCGAGGCGGGCGACAACGTGGGTGTACTGCTGCGCGGTACGAAGCGTGAAGACGTTGAGCGTGGCCAGGTACTGGCGAAGCCGGGATCGATTACGCCGCACACCAAGTTTGAGGCAGAAGTTTACATTCTGACCAAGGACGAGGGTGGTCGTCATACGCCGTTTTTCAAGGGTTACCGTCCGCAGTTTTACTTCCGTACGACGGACGTAACGGGCGCCTGCGAGCTGCCGGAAGGCACCGAGATGGTGATGCCGGGCGATAACGTGCAGATGACCGTTGAACTGATTGCACCGATTGCCATGGAAGACGGCCTGCGTTTCGCTATTCGTGAAGGCGGTCGCACTGTCGGTGCCGGCGTCGTCGCGAAAGTCATCAAGTAAGGTAAATACTATGAGTAACAATCAAAATATCCGCATTCGACTGAAGGCCTTCGATCATCGCTTGATCGACAATTCAGCTCGCGAGATAGTTGATACTGCCAAGCGCACAGGCGCTACGGTCAAGGGCCCAATTCCGTTGCCTATGAGAAAGGAACGTTACACGATCCTCGTCTCTCCGCACGTGAACAAGGATGCCCGGGACCAGTACGAAATCCGTACGCACAAGCGTTTGATGGATATTGTCGATCCGACTGACAAGACGGTTGATGCGTTGATGAAGCTCGAGCTGCCTGCTGGCGTTGACGTTCAGATCAAGCTTAACTAGGTCGATTTTCGCGTTCTAATAACGATCGGCCCGCGGCCGACATAGTCGTGACTAGGAATGGCTCGCTTCGCTGCGCTTTATTTCCTGTCTCGACTATCTCGCCCACGTGCCTGACTGTTAGCAAATACGTGACATTGTTCGCCAAGATCTTGAAGGACTTACAGCCAGTAAGGGCGGTTGGGAGGGTCTTTGCTGGAAATAAAGCGGACCGAAGGGAGCCATTCCTGCAAAGACCCTCCCAACCGACCGCGGACTGTCAGCTAAGCCATTGATTCTAATGGCATAAAGCACGCAGTCAAAAAGTAAAGAAAAAGTCCGCAGGCGACTTGTAATAAGGCATCAGAGTCGTATAATTGCTGGCTCGCTGGAATTGGCCGGACCGGGAGTCGGCCAAGATCAGGATAAAGAAAACACGTCGCCAGGAAACCGTGGGCGACACGGCAAATCCCGGAACCGCCGGCACGAACAGATGATCGGGTCGGAGCTTGGGTCAGCCCCAGAGCACAGAGGACATGGTCCTCAGCGATGGCTGGCCCTTTCGCATGTCTGAATAGAATGAAAAATACAGCGGCCGCCAATCGAAGTGACCGCAGTGCAACATTTGAAATTAGAGATTGTCACTGACCAAACGAAGTCGGTGCGAGGTTTTGAAGATGACAATGGGTCTTGTTGGCCGCAAGTGCGGCATGACACGTGTCTTTACGGAAGATGGGGATTCAATTCCCGTCACCGTGATCGAGGCACAACCAAACCGAATTACTCAGGTGAAAACCGTTGAGACCGATGGCTATCGCGCGCTGCAAGTATCAGCCGGAAGCCGTCGTGCGTCTCGTGTACGGAAGCCTGCAGCCGGCCACTTCGCCGCAGCGAAGGTTGACGCCGGCGACCTTACGATGGAGTTTCGACTCGATGACGCCGACACGGGCGAATTCGTAGCTGGAAACGAGCTCAAGGTTGACCTCTTTGAAGCGGGTCAGAAAGTCGATGTTGTAGGTACGTCTATTGGTAAGGGCTACGCCGGTACCGTTAAGCGCTACAACTTCAGAATGCAGGACGCTACGCACGGTAACTCCCGGTCGCATCGCGTTCCCGGCTCTATTGGTCAGAACCAGACGCCAGGTCGCGTATTCAAAGGCAAAAAGATGACGGGCCACATGGGTAATGTCCGTCGCACCGCGCTGAACCTGGAAATTGTTCGAGTTGATGCGGAGCGCAATATTCTGCTGGTGAAGGGCGCTGTTCCAGGTCACCGCGGCGGCAGCGTAGTTGTTCGTCCCTCTGTCAAGAACAGGAAGTAGGGGCCGATACGATGAAACTGAAACTTCAGGATAAAAGTTCGATCGACGTAGCAGAGTCTGCGTTCGACGCAAAATTCAACGAGGCATTGATCCACCAGGTCGTCACGGCATATCTCGCCGGTGGACGCGCGGGAACGAAAGCACAAAAGAATCGTTCCGCAGTTCGTGGTGGCGGAGCAAAGCCCTGGAATCAAAAGGGTACCGGTCGTGCCCGTGCCGGCACGAGCCGTAGCCCGATCTGGGTTGGTGGTGGCCGCACGTTTGCTGCGAAACCGCGCAACTTTGATCAGAAAGTAAATAAGAAAATGTACCGTGCTGCTATGCGCTCGGTATTGTCGGAGCTGATTCGCCAGGATCGCCTGGTAGTGGTTAATGAGCTAACGCTTGAAGCGCCGAAGACCAAGTTGCTGGTGAACAAGCTGAAAGAATTCGGTCTGGACAATGTCCTGATCCTGAACGAAGCCTTCGACGAAAAAGTGTTCATGGCCGCGCGCAACCTGCCGAACGTCGGTATTTGCGATGTAGCGTCGATGGATCCGGTGGTATTGATTCGCTTCGAAAAGGTTCTGATTACGGTTCCGGCGTTGAAGCTGATTGAGGAGCGCCTGTCATGAGCCGCGTTTTGCACCAGGAAAGATTATTGACGGTTATCAAGGGCCCGCACCTGTCTGAAAAGGCGCACGTGGCTGCCGAGAGTAACCAGATTGTTTTGAAAGTCCGCACCGACGCAACGAAAAAAGAAGTAGCACAAGCTGTTGAGTTGTTGTTCGAAGTGAAGGTCGAATCGGTTCAGGTTGTAAACGTTAAAGGAAAGACGAAGCGTTTTCAGCAGACCAAGGGCCGTCGCGCGGACTGGAAGAAAGCTTACGTGAAGCTCCCCGACGGCACGTCCGTTGAAGAGCTCTTCGGAACGGAATAGGAGTACCCAAAGTGTCACTGCACAAAGCTAGACCGACATCGCCAGGACGCCGTTTCGTCGTTGCTGTTAAGACGCCGGAGTTGCATAAAGGCAGCCCATACGCGCCTCTCGTCGAGAGACAGCAGCGCAATGGTGGCCGCAACAACAATGGCCGTATCACAGTGCGTCACCAGGGTGGTGGTCACAAGCAGCACTATCGCATGATTGACTTCAAGCGCAACAAGGATGGAATTCAGGGCGTCGTTGAGCGTCTCGAATATGATCCTAATCGCAGCGCACACATAGCCTTGGTCAAGTATGAAGATGGCGAGCGTCGTTACATCCTGGCGCCGAAGGGCGTGGCTGCGGGAACGACGGTTATCAGCGGTGAGGAAGCGCCTATTAAGCCAGGTAATGCGTTGCCGATTCGTGCAATACCGGTCGGTACGACGGTTCACAACATCGAATTGAAATCTGGCAAGGGTGGACAACTGGCTCGATCGGCTGGTGGATCAGCCCAGCTGGTCGCTCGCGAAGGCGCTTACGGTACCGTGCGTCTGCGCTCCGGTGAGACACGCAAGATTCACGTTGACTGCCGCGCGACGATTGGCGAAGTCGGTCATGGTGAGCACAACTTGCGCAAGATCGGCAAGGCCGGGGCGATGCGTTGGCGTGGTGTTCGTCCCACGGTTCGCGGCGTTGCCATGAACCCGATTGATCACCCACACGGTGGTGGTGAAGGTCGCACGTCCGCTGGCCGTCATCCGGTTACTCCATGGGGCAAGAAGACCAAGGGTGCGAAGACTCGTGCAAACAAACGGACGGACGGCATGATAGTTCGCCGTCGCAACAAGAAGCGTAGTTAAAGGATTCAGATAATGCCGCGTAGCGTAAGAAAAGGCCCGTTTGTCGATAACCATCTGGCGAAGAAAGTGGCCGTAGCAGCAAAGGCGAATGATCGTCGCCCGATCAAGACATGGTCGCGCCGGTCGATGGTCCTGCCGGACATGGTTGGCCTGACGATTGCCGTACACAACGGCCGTCAGCACATACCGGTACTGATATCGGAAAACATGGTGGGTCATAAACTCGGTGAGTTTTCAATGACACGTACGTTTCGCGGTCACTCCGGTGATCGGAAAACGAAGTAGGGAGCTGGTTCATGCAAGTTGCAGCAACACTTAGATATGCACGCGTTTCACCGCAGAAATGCCGCCTGGTGGCTGACGTCATCCGTGGCAAGTCGGTTGACGATGCGCTGCGTGTTTTGACCTTCTCACCGAAGAAAAGCGCTCAAATCGTGAAGAAAGTTCTGGAGTCGGCTGTGGCCAACGCCGAGCACAATCACGGTGCGGATATTGATGAATTGAAAGTTGCGACGATAGAAGTCAACGAGGCACCGACGTTCAAGCGATTTCGGGCTCGTGCAAAAGGTCGTGGCGCAAGAATTACGAAGCGGAACAGCCACATAACAATCCGGGTTGGAGACGAGAAGTAATATGGGCCAGAAAGTACACCCAACAGGAATTCGCCTTGGAATCGTTAAGGATTGGGCATCGAAGTGGTATGCCGATACCAAGACGTTTCCGAAATATATTCGTGCGGATCACCTCATACGCGTCTTCATCAGGAAAAAACTGAAAGACGCTTCTGTCAGCAAGATTGCTATCGAGCGTCCTGCCAAGAAGTGCAACATCACGATCCATACGGCACGTCCGGGCATTGTGATTGGCAAGAAAGGTGAGGACATCGAGAAGCTTCGCGCGGAAGTAGCAAGCCTGACCGGCATGAACGTGGGCGAGGTTCGCATCAACATTAGTGAAGTCAGGAAGCCCGAACTGGACGCTTACCTGGTTGCAGAAGGCATCGCTCAGCAGCTCGAGCGTCGCGTAATGTTCCGTCGCGCGATGAAGCGTGCGGTTACGAACACGATGCGAGTGGGAGCAGAGGGTATCAAGGTCAAGGTTGGTGGCCGCTTGAACGGCGCTGAAATTGCACGTTCAGAATGGTACCGCGAAGGCCGGGTCCCGCTGCACACACTGCGAGCCGATATTGATTACGGCATTGCCGAGGCGCGTACAACTTACGGCATCATCGGCGTGAAGGTTTGGATATTTAAGGGCGAAGTCTTTGATCGTCCCGAAGTGGTACCGGCAGAGCCGGCAGAAGCTAAAGCAGGCGCGCGTTCTTAAGAACGGCCTTAGTTAGACAAGACTGGAAACAAATAAATGCTACAGCCAAAGCGGACAAAATTTCGCAAGCAGTTTAAAGGACGTAATCGCGGCCTGGCTCTGCGTGGAAGCGATGTTTCTTTCGGTGAGTACGGACTCAAAGCGACCGACCGCGGCCGCCTGACAGCTCGTCAGATTGAGGCCGCTCGTCGTGCAATGACGCGTCACATCAAGCGTGGCGGAAAGATCTGGATCCGGGTATTCCCGGACAAGCCGATCACGACGAAGCCGCTTGAAGTACGCCAGGGTAAGGGCAAAGGTAACGTTGAGTACTGGGTTTGCCAGATTCAGCCGGGCCGTGTCCTGTATGAGATGGAAGGTGTTACCGAAGAGATTGCTCGCGAAGCGTTCAGTCTGGCCGCAGCAAAGCTCCCATTCCGTACCACGTTTGTTAAACGGCAGGTGATGTGATGATGAAAGCAGCTGATCTTCGCAACAAGTCAGTGCAGGAGCTCAACGATGAGCTGGTTGCCTTGCGCCGCGAGCAATTCAATCTGCGTATGCAACAGGCAACGGGCGAGCTGGCACAAGTGCATCAGCACAATCGCGTTAGAAAAGATATTGCGCGCGTTAAGACGGTTCTTAACGAACTCGCGCGTGCAGTGGGTGAAAGCAAATGAGTGAAGTGAAGAAAGAACAACGCACTATGACGGGCCGCGTCATCAGCGACAAGATGGACAAGACAGTGTCTGTTGCGATCGAGCGCCTGATCAAACACCCGGTTTACGGAAAATATATTCGCCGTACGTCGAAACTGATGGCGCACGACGAGAAAAATGAGTGCAAGGAAGGCGATACCGTTCAGATTGCTGAAGGTCGTCCGATTTCCAAGAACAAGTCATGGTCAGTCGTTAGCGTCATCGAACGTGCGGCGGGCAAGTAATAATACTTAGGATGCAGTCATGATTCAGATGCAGTCAATGTTGGATGCGGCAGATAACTCAGGTGCTCGTCGCGTGCAATGCATCAAGGTGCTCGGTGGCTCGAAGCGTCGTTACGCCGGCGTGGGCGATGTCATTAAGGTCAGTGTCAAAGACGCTATTCCTCGGGGCAAAGTCAAGAAGGGTGAGGTTTACAACGCGGTTGTTGTCCGCACGCGCAAGGGTGTCCGTCGTCCGGACGGCTCGTTGATTCGCTTCGATGGCAACGCGGCAGTTCTGCTAAATGCCCGCCTCGAGCCGATTGGCACGCGCATATTTGGACCGGTTACACGCGAACTGCGTACCACCCAGTTTATGAAAATTATTTCGCTGGCCCCTGAGGTTCTTTAGGACCTGGTTAGCGCGGATTAGAGCTATGAACAAGATTAAAAAAGGCGACGAAGTTATCGTAATGACCGGCAAGGACAAGGGCCGTCGCGGCACTGTGCTTGAGGTATTTGCGGACGATCGTGTGTTGGTCGAGGGAGTCAATCTCGCGAAGAAGCACATCAAGCCAAACCCGAATATTGGCGAGGCTGGTGGCATCAAGGACCAGGCAATGCCGATGGACATTTCGAACGTGCTCGTTTTTAACCCGAAATCGAAAAAGGGTGAGCGAGTTGGTTTCCGCATCGAAAAAGACGGCAAGAAAGTACGCGTCTTCAAAAGCGGCGACGTGGTCGATATTTAAGAGATAAAGCAATGGCACGATTACACGAAAAGTATCAGAGCGAGATTGCTCCGCAGATCCAGAAGAAACTGGGCCTGAAGAATCCGATGGAAGTACCGAAAATCACCAAGATCACCATAAACATGGGTGTTGGTGAGGCGGTTGCCGACAAGAAGGTTATTGACAAGGCACGCGAAGACATGGAGAAAATCTCCGGTCAGCGGCCAGTCACCACGATCGCCCGAAAGTCTGTTGCAGGCTTCAAGATTCGTGACGGCATGCCGATTGGCTGCAAAGTGACCCTGCGTCGCGACCGCATGTATGAGTTTCTTGACCGCCTCGTAACGATCGCGATCCCTCGTATTCGTGACTTTCGCGGATTGAATCCAAAGTCTTTCGATCGCCAGGGCAATTACAGCCTGGGAATCCAGGAACAGATCATTTTCCCGGAAATCAATTACGACGAAATAGATATGCTGCGTGGCATGGACATCATCATCACCACGACGGCGCGCAACCCGACGGAAGGCCGGGCGCTGCTCGAAGCGTTTGACTTCCCCTTTAAGAAGTAGAGAGAACACATGGCAAAGACGTCGATGATCATGCGTGAAGAAAAGCGTGCCAAGCTCGCTGGCAGGCAGGCTAAGAAGCGCAAGGCACTGAAAGCGATCGTTCGCAACATCAACAGTTCCGACAATGAACGCGCTGTTGCACAGGCGAAGCTGAATGACCTGCCGCGTGACGGTAGCCCGACACGCCAGCGTAAGCGCTGTGCCATTACGGGTCGCCCACACGGTGTTTATCGCAAGTTTGGCCTTGGTCGTAACAAGCTTCGTGAAGCCGCCATGAATGGTGAAATTCCCGGCTTGACGAAAGCCAGCTGGTAGGCGGAGACAGAATATGAGTATGACCGATCCGATTGCAGACATGCTGACCCGAATTCGTAACGGGCAGAGCACGCGCAAAGTTAGTGTGTCGATGCCGACTTCCAAGGCAAAAGAGGCTGTTGCAAAAGTATTGCTCGAGGAAGGCTACATCGGCAGTTTCGTTTCCGAAGGTGAGGGCGCGGAACGTCAGCTGATCATAGAATTGAAGTATTACAAGGGCGCGCCCGTTATTGAGACGATCAAGCGCGCAAGTAAGCCTGGCCTGCGGGTCTATCGCGGCAAAGACGCGTTACCGAAGGTTTTGGGCGGTCTTGGCGTGGCAATCGTATCGACGTCAGCAGGCGTTATGAGTGATCGACAGGCTCGGGAAAAAGGTATTGGTGGTGAGGTTATCTGCGTCGTTTCGTAACGCACAACCCCATTAAGAAGAGACAGGACTATGTCAAGAATTGCTAAAGCACCGGTTGGACTGCCGAAAGGCGTTGAGTTCAAGCAAGTTGGTAATGTCGTCACGCTGAAAGGCGCAAAGGGCGAAATATCAATGGAGCTGAACTCTGAAGTTGAACTGACGCAGGAAGACGGCGAGCTGAAAGTTGCACCGCGTTCGCGATCGATATTTTCGATGGCAATAACGGGAACTATGCGTGCGTTGTTGTCAAACATGGCGCAAGGCGTATCCGAAGGATTTGAGCGCAAGCTCGAACTGGTTGGCGTTGGTTATCGAGCACAAGCGCAGGGCACGAAACTGAACCTTACGCTCGGATTTTCGCACCCCGTGGTGTACGAAGCTCCGCAAGGCATCAGCATCGAAACACCAAGCCAGACCGAAATCATTATTAAAGGTACTGACAAACAAAGAGTTGGTCAGGTTGCCGCAGAAATTCGTCGCTTTCGTCCGCCTGAGCCTTACAAGGGCAAAGGTGTTCGATACGCCAACGAGCGTGTCGTTCTGAAAGAAGCGAAGAAGAAATAACCTAGGGTTCCGTTATGAAGCTCGATAAGAAACAAAACCGTCTGCGTCGTGCCCGCAAGGCACGTTCGAAGATTCGTCAGCTCGAGGCGATGCGCCTTAGCGTCCACCGCACACCGCGGCATATTTATGCGCAGGTGATCGGTGCGGATGGCACAGCTGTATTGGCGTCGGCATCGACGCTGGAAGCCGAAGTTCGAAAGGGCGTCAAGAATGGCGGCAACATTGAAGCGGCTGCGATCGTAGGTGCTCGTATTGCCGAGAAAGCAAAAGCGGCGGGGATCGATACGGTTGCATTCGATCGTTCCGGGTTCCGTTACCACGGTCGCGTGAAGGCGCTGGCTGATGCGGCTCGTGAAGCCGGACTGAAGTTTTAGAGAGACATATAAATGGCTAGAAACGACAACAACCAACAGGGCGATGACCTTATTGAAAAACTGGTCACCGTTAACCGCGTCGCCAAAGTAGTTAAGGGCGGCCGTCAATTTGGCTTCACGGCACTCACGGTAGTTGGTGATGGCGCAGGTCAGGTTGGCTTCGGCTACGGTAAGGCTCGTGAGGTTCCTATTGCGATTCAGAAAGCTATGCAGTCTGCACGCAAGAACATGGTCACGCTCAACCTGAACAACGACACGCTGCAATATGCCAACAAGGGCCGTCACGGAGCCACGCTGGTTTACATGCAGCCTGCGTCTGAAGGTACGGGTGTAATCGCCGGAGGTGCAATGCGCGCGGTGTTCGAAGCGGCGGGTGTTCGTAACGTTCTGGCCAAGAGCTATGGCTCACGCAATCCGATGAACGTCGTTCGTGCCACGTTGAATGGTTTGGTGGCAATCAAGTCGCCACAGTCCATCGCGGCCAAGCGCGGCAAGAAAGTTAAGGAAATCCTCGCCTGATCGGGCCGGGATTATCGAAAGAGATACAAGAGACAAGATCATGGCGAAATCCAAAGAATTGAAGGTCACGCTGCTGAAGAGCAAGTTCGGGCGTCTGAAGAGCCACAGAGACTGTGTTGCTGGCCTGGGATTGAGAAAGATCCGCCAAACAGTAACGGTTATCGATACGCCGGAAAATCGCGGCATGATTAATCGCATTTCGTACATGGTATCGGTAGAGGAAGCCTGACATGCGTCTGAACGATCTGTCACCCAGTCAGGGTGCGAAAAAAGTTGCCAAGCGCCTGGGTCGCGGTCATTCCGCGGGACAAGGCAAGACCAGTGGTCGTGGTCAAAAGGGTCAGAAGTCACGGTCCGGCGGATACCACAAGGTTGGATTCGAAGGCGGACAGATGCCCTTGCAGCGTCGTTTGCCGAAGGTCGGCTTTCGCTCGCGTATGGCTCGTTTGACGGCCGAACTGCGTTTGCACGAACTTGATATCCCGACAGCGGATGTCATCGATATCGATGTATTGAAGTCAATGAATCTGGTGCCTGCATTTGTGACCAAAGTTAAGGTCATTCTGTCCGGCAAAGTAACAAAAGCAGTCAAGCTGAAAGGTCTTGCCGTCACCAAAGGTGCGCGCGCCGAGATCGAGAAAGCTGGCGGCAGCATAGTTGAGTAATCAGGAATAATCGTGGCTAAGAAGCCTTTCCAAAATCCGGCAGATCTCGCCAAGCAAGCGAGCAAACTGGGCGAACTCAAAGTTCGTTTCCTGTTTCTCATTGGCGCGCTGATTGTCTATCGCTGCGGCACCTATATTCCGGTACCGGGCGTGGATCCGAAGGCTTTGGCTGAGTATTTCGCACAGCAGTCGGGTGGCTTGCTGGCGACGTTTAACCTGTTTTCGGGTGGCGCGTTGTCCCGGTTCGGAATTTTCGCGCTCGGCATCGTGCCCTACATTTCGTCATCGATCATTATGCAGATGGCGAGCCGTATCGTGCCGAGCCTCGAGCAGTTGCGTAAGGAAGGCGAATCCGGTCGGCGCCAGATCGTGAAGTACACGCGTTACGGCACGGTGGCTCTTGCAAGCTTCCAGTCGATCGCCGCGGCTTCATGGCTGCAGGGTCAGCCAGGACTGGTGGTCATGTCAGGCCCGGCGTTCCTGATCACGGCCTGTATCACGCTGGTGACCGGCACTGTATTCCTGATGTGGCTCGGCGAACAAATTACTGAGCGCGGAATCGGTAACGGAATTTCAATGATCATTCTGGCCGGTATTGTGGCTGGATTGCCCGGCGCGATCGCAGGTACGGCTGAACTTGTTCGTACGGGCGAGATGTCGTCCATTACAGCAATTCTGATGTTGCTCGGCGGTATAGCGGCCATCATTTTCGTCGTCTATATGGAACGTGCACAGCGCCGGATCACGGTGAACTATGCGCGACGTCAGCAAGGTCGAAAGATGATGCAGGCCCAGAGCACGCATCTGCCGTTCAAAATCAACATGTCGGGCGTAATCCCGCCGATTTTCGCCTCCAGTATCCTGATGTTCCCGGCGACGATTGCACAGTTTTTTGGCCAGGCGGCAGAGCCAACAGCGGTTCAGCGAGCCCTGCAGACGGTCGGCGCGAACCTCGGGCCGGGCCAGCCTATATACGTACTTTTGTACGCCGCTTTGATTATTTTCTTCTGCTTCTTCTATACAGCGTTGCAGTACAACTCGAAAGAGACAGCTGATCAGTTGAAAAAAGGTGGTGCATTCCTGCCGGGAATTCGGCCGGGCGCACACACCGCAGAGTACATAGACCGGGTCCTGACCCGACTGACTTTCTGGGGCGCACTCTACATCGCTGGTGTATGTCTGTTGCCAGAGATGGTCCGCATGTTCTACCCGAGCATGCCGTTCAGTTTCGGTGGCACGTCGCTACTGATTCTGGTCGTAGTCACGATGGACTTCATGTCACAGATGCAAGCACATGCAATGAGTCACCAGTACGAAGGCATGATGCAAAAAGCCAACCTGCGCGATTACGGCAAAGGTGGCAAAAACAAGGGTGGACAAGCTCGCTGATTCGCTCAGCGTGATGGAGACAGCTCATGAAAGTAAGAGCATCAGTTAAAAAGATCTGCAGAAACTGCAAGATTGTTCGCCGCAGCGGAGTTGTGCGAGTGATCTGCACAGACGCACGGCATAAGCAGCGCCAGGGCTAGTCCCGGGTCTATTGATAAGGATAGGTTAAGTGGCACGTATAGCAGGCATAAACATTCCGTTGACGAAGCACGTCGTGATAGCACTGACGTCGATCTACGGTATTGGGAGCACGCGCGCGAAACAGATTTGTGCAGCGGCCGGCGTCGCCCCGGAAACGAAGGTAAAAGACCTGGCTGAACCAGAGGTCGCGAAATTGCGTACCGCGGTAGCTGTCTTCACCGTTGAAGGTGATTTGCGTCGTGAGACGTCAATGAACATCAAACGCTTGATGGACCTCGGTTCCTATCGTGGTGTCCGTCACAGACGTGGTTTGCCGCTGCGCGGCCAACGCACCCGCACGAATGCTCGCACCCGTAAAGGGCCGCGTCGTCCGATCAAGAGGTAAGGCTTAAATGGCTGAAGTTAAAAAGAAGAAGGTTAAAAAGCTCGTTGTCGATGCAATCGCACACATCCATGCTTCCTTCAACAACACGATCATCACGATCACAGATCGTCAGGGCAATGCGCTTTCATGGGCAACGGCCGGCGGATGTGGTTTCCGTGGATCTCGAAAATCGACTCCGTTCGCGGCGCAGGTCGCGTCGGACAAGGCAGGCCGAGTGGCACTCGAGCACGGCGTAAAGAATGTTGATGTGCGTGTCTGCGGCCCCGGCCCAGGTCGTGAATCAGCGGTACGTGCGCTGAATGCCCTGGGATTTCGTATTCAAAACATTGAGGATGTCACCCCGATTCCTCACAACGGCTGTCGCCCGCCCAAGAAGCGTCGCGTTTAGAGGCTGAACAATGGCAAGATATTTAGGACCAAAATGTAAACTGTCCCGCCGTGAAGGTACGGACCTGTTTCTTAAGAGTGGCGTAAGGCCGCTTGAATCGAAGTGCAAGCTGGATGTCCCTCCAGGCGGTGCGGCTCAACGTCGTCCGCGTTTGTCGGACTACGGTACGCAGCTCCGCGAGAAGCAGAAGTTGCGTCGCATGTACGGCGTACTGGAGCGACAGTTCCGTAGCTACTACAAGCGTGCCGCTCAGTTGAAAGGCTCAACCGGTGAAAATCTGTTGCGTCTTCTTGAAGGTCGTCTGGACAACGTTGTCTATCGTATGGGCTTTGCGTCTACGCGCGCGGAAGCACGCCAGCTCGTGAGTCACAAGAGCATCGAGGTCAACGGCAAGATCGTCAACATTCCGTCGGCGCAGCTTAAGGCTGGTGACGCCATTACGATTCGCGAAAAAGCGAAAAAACAGCTGCGCATCCAAAGCGCGCTGGAAATTGCAGGACAAGTGGGTCTTCCGGACTGGGTCGATGTCGACCCGAAGAAAATGGCGGGCAGCTTGAAAGCATTGCCGGATCGGGAAGACATTCTGCCCGACATTAACGAAAACCTTGTCGTCGAGCTGTACTCGAAGTAGTCAGGAGGGTTAATTCCCATGCAGGAATCAGCACACGAATTTTTGAAGCCGCGAGTCGTAAAAGTTACGCCGCTGGGCAATTTGCAGGCAAAAGTCACGATCGAACCGTTCGAGCGTGGATTCGGACATACACTCGGCAATGCGCTGCGTCGCATTCTGTTGTCGTCCATGCCAGGTGCCGCAATTACGGAAGCCGAAATTGAAGGCGTGCTTCACGAGTACACCAGCATTGAAGGCGTCCAGGAAGATGTCGTCGACATACTCCTGAACCTGAAGCTGGTCGCCGTCACGATGAGCGGACGCGACACCGCGGAATTGCGCGTGTCCAAAAAGGGTCCCGGCCCGGTCACCGCAGGCGACATTCAACTCGATCATGATGTAGAAATCATGAATCCTGAGCTGGTAATCGCAAACCTGACGAAAGCAGGCGAGCTGAACATGATTCTGAAGGTCGAACGTGGACGCGGATACCGTCCGGCGACACAGCGTCCGTCATTTGAAGAGCAGGGCGGACCGATTGGCCGTCTGCAACTCGATGCATCGTTCAGCCCGGTGGTCCGCGTTACCTACACCGTTGAATCAGCGCGTGTTGAACAGCGTACTGATCTCGACAAGCTGCTGATCGAAATTGAGACAAACGGCACGATCGATCCGGAAGAAGCGATCCGTCGTGCAGGCAGCATTCTCAAAGATCAGTTGTCTGTGTTCGTTGACCTGCAGGGTCAGGAAGACGGCGTTGGCGCTCAGGCTGAGCACCAGGTTGATCCGATCCTGTTACGGCCGGTTGATGAGCTTGAGCTCACGGTTCGTTCCGCGAACTGCCTCAAGGCCGAGAACATCATGTACATCGGTGATCTTGTGCAGCGAACAGAAGTTGAACTTCTTCGTACACCCAATTTGGGCAAGAAGTCGCTGACAGAGATTAAGGAAGTTCTGGAAGGCCATGGTCTTGGTCTGGGCATGCGCCTGGAAAACTGGCCGCCGTCCAGCCTGCGTCCCGAGCATGGACTTGTGATGTAGTTTAAGGGGTCAGAGCCCTTTTGGGTGTTCTGATACCAAAGATTGAAGGGAAAGTAGAATGCGTCATAGAAACTCCGGTCGTAAACTGGGTCGTAACAGCTCTCACCGCAAGGCGATGTACCGCAACATGGCCGCGTCAGTGATCAGGCATGAAACGATCCGCACTACGTTACCGAAAGCAAAAGAACTGCGCCGCGTCGTAGAGCCTCTGATTACGCTTGCGAAGGAAGACAGCGTTGCTAATCGCCGTCTTGCTTTTAATCGTCTTCGCGACAAAGAGGTTGTCGGCAAGCTGTTCACAGAGATCGGGCCTCGTTGCAAGGAACGGGCTGGCGGCTATCTGCGTATTCTGAAAATGGGGCCGCGTCCCGGTGATAACGCGCCTATGGCGATTGTTATGTTGACGGACCAGGCACCGGAAGCCGTTGCGACCGAATAAGCAGTAAAGCGAATTGCAGGATAAAAAAACCGGGCTGAGCCCGGTTTTTTTATGCTTGCGACGTTCTCAGCTTTTGAATGAGCGTGGCGATGTACTCTGGCGAATGGGTATTTCGGGCCATTAAGGAGTAGACGGTCGGCACGACCACAAGGGTAAGAATGACCGAAAAACTGACGCCGAAAAACACCACTGCGCCGATAGATTGCCGCGACAATGCTCCTGCCCCTGTGGCAAGTAACAAGGGTACGGCACCAAACGCCGTACACATGCTGGTCATCAGTACCGGCCGCAAGCGAGTTATGGATGACTCAATTACCGCCTCGCGGAACTCGAGGCCCCGGTCCCGCAACTGGTTTGCGAATTCCACGATCAGTATGCCGTTTTTTGCGGCCAGGCCGATGAGCATAATGACGCCTATCTGGCTGTAGATGTTGATAGACGAACCAAATAGATAAAGGCCAATCAGTGCGCCGGTGATTGCCAGCGGTACGGTCGTCATGATGATGAGCGGGTGTCTGAAACTCTCGAACTGGGCAGCAAGGACGAGGTAGGCGATGGTCAGCGCCAGCGCGAAAGTCAGATAAATTGCGCTGCCGGTACTCTTAAAGTCGCGGGATTCGCCGTCATAGCTCAATCGTGCCGCGGCTGGTAAATTCTCTGCCACGATCTTTTCAAGATCGTCGATAGCCTGGCCGAGCGCATAACCCGGATTGAGGCTGCCGCTGATCGTAATCGAGCGCATGCGATCAAAACGCCGCAGGTCTACGGGGCCCGCGACTTCCTTGAGCGTCACCAGGTTGGACAACGGAATGAGTTGTGCGGAATCGTTCGACCGCACATAAATGTTGTCGAGATCGCTGGGTGTCTGGCGGCGCTCATCGGCGCCCTGCAAAATCACGCGGTATTCCTCGCCGCGATCAATGAATGTAGTCACCACCCTTGAGCCGAGCACGGTTTCGAGCGTGCGGCCGACATTCGCCAGCGACACGCCCAGGTCTGCGGCACGATCGCGATCGACAGAGACGTCGATTTTCGGTTTGCGCTCCTTGTAGTCGGATTGCAAATTCGACAGCCCCGGCAATTTCTCCGCCTCGGCCATGACGATATCGCGCCAGGTGGCCAGTTCCTCATAGCTGGTACCGCCCAGCACGATGTTGAGCGGACGGCTACTCTGGCCAAGACTGAAGGCGCCCGGTGCCATCGCAAAAGCGTCTACTCCCGGCAGTTCGGCAAGCTGCCGGTTCCAGTTCTGCACAATCTCGGCGGCTGTCCGATCGCGCTCGGACCACAAAGACATCGGTGCGAAGATTCTGGCGGTATTAACATCGGCGCCGCCGCCACGAGTGCCCGAGCGACTGAGGATGCGCAGCACATCACCTCTTTCCGTATCAGCCAGCGCGATCTTCTCCACCTGCTGCACATGTCCCAGTGTGTAGTCGAGGCTCGCGCCGTCCGGAGCGGTGATCATGATCATCGCCATGCCGCGATCCTCGCGTGGCATGTACTCGACTGCGAGTCGATCAACGAGCGTGAGACTGCTGGCGAAAATCAAAATCGCGCCCGCAATGACCAGCCACGGTCGCGCGATCGCGCGTCGCAACAAGCGTCCATAGCCAGTGGCCAGTCGTTTGAACAGCCGGTTCACGGCATGCGTCAGCCAACTACGGTGGAGGCGATTGTCGGAAAACAATTTGGTGCTAAGCATGGGCACCAGCGTCAGCGAAATCAGGCTGGAAAAGCAGACCGCCGCGGCCAGCGAGATGCCAAATTCGCCAAACACCATGCCGATATTGCCCGGCATGAATGAAACCGGAAGGATGACAGCCACCAGCACCAGCGTAGTCGCAATGACGGCAAAACCGATTTCACGACTGCCGTTGGTTGCGGCAAGTAAAGTCGGTTCATTACCTTCGATACGCCGCGCAATATTTTCCAGAACGACAATTGCGTCGTCCACCACCAGTCCGATTGCGAGCACGAACCCCAGCATCGTCAGCGTATTCAACGAAAAGCCCAATGCGCCCATAACGATGAATGCCGAAATCAGCGAAATCGGGATCGTCACTGCCGGAATGAGCGTTGCGCGAAGAGTACCGATGAACGCATAAATCACAATCAGCACCAGCCCCAGCGCAAGAACAAGGGCCTTGCCAACTTCTTTCAGCGACTCGCGGATGAAAATGGAATTGTCCATATTGATAACGAGACTGACGTCGGGCGGCAGCGTGGACTGCAGTTCCTCGATGCGCTTCCTGACGTCCGAGTTGACCTGCAACAGGTTGGCCTGAGCCTGGGGGATAACGCCGAGCGCCATGCCGTCCCTGCCGTCGGTACGGGAAAAGCTGCGCACATCTTCCGGCGCAAGCTCAATCTCCGCTACCTCACCAAGCCTGACGAGGTAATTATCGGCACCCTGAGCCAATACCAGTTGCTCGAAATCGCCAACAGAGGAGAAACCGGTATCGGTTCGAAGCGTAAATTCACGGGTAGTTGACTCGAGCCGGCCAGACGGAATCTGTACATTTTCGCGCCGCAAGGCATCTTCAATGTCGTTGACCGTCAGCCCGCGCGCCGCCAGTCTCTTGGGATCGACCCAGATACGCATGGCGGGTCGGCGATTGCTGCTGCCGCGAACGTTGGCAACTCCCGGGACGACAGACAAAGCATCGATCAGGTAACGTTCCGCGTAGTCCGATATTTGCATAAGGGACAAAGTATCGCTGGACACGTCGATCCACATCGTCGTTTCGGCACCGCGGTCCTGTTTTGAGACTTCGGGGGGGTCTGCCTCGTCGGGTAGATTCTGCAGCACCCGTCCAATCCGGTCGCGCACGTCATTTGCGGCTGAGTCGATGTCGCGATCGCGGGAGAACTCCAAAACGATGCTGGAGCTTTCGTCATAGCTGGACGATGAGATCTTCGTGATGCCGGAGATGCCGGCGAGCTGATCTTCCAGTATCTGCGTGACTCGCCGCTCGACGATGTCGGATGCGGCACCTCGATACGAGGTACTGATTGAAACAATCGGACGCTCGATGTCGGGATACTCGCGGATCGGCATGCGCGATACGGAAAGCAGTCCGATTATTACGAGTATCAGCGAAATTACCGCTGCAAACACGGGCCGCTTTACGGAGATATCAGATATCAGCATTGCCGAGATCTTCTATTACAGAACCTTCGCGAACTTTTGCGGAGCCCTCAGTTACAACGCGTTCGCCTTCGCTGACCCCGCCGGTTACGACGACGAACCCGGGGATGCGCCGTCCGATCGCAATTTTGCGCTTTTCGACGACACCAGCTTGCGCTACGAAAACATACTGGTTGCTGCCTTCAGGTACGATGGCCTGCTCGGGAACGACGAGTACTTCGCCCTGGTCGCGGCGCAGCGCCACGGTCAAAAACATGCCAGGTTTGAGCGCGCTGTCCGGATTCGGAATCACCGACCGAACCTTTACCGCTCGCGAGACCGGGTCAACGCGGGTATCGATACTGACCACCTCGCCATCGAAAGTTCGCCCGCTGTAAACGATGCTCTCCGCGCTGATTGCCATACCCTTTCTGACGACTGTCAGGAACGTTTCCGGTACAGAGAAATCAAGCTTGATCGTGTCGGTGTCGTCGAGCGTCGTTATGACCGTCTGCGTATTGACCAGGCTGCCCGGACTGACGCGCCGCAAGCCAATACGCCCCGAAAACGGTGCCCGAATAATCGTGTTGGCCAAACGTGCTTGAGCTGCCTCGACCTGCGCCTCGTTGACCTGAACCTGCGCCAGCAACTGGTCCAGATTAGAGGCAGATATTGCCTGCGTTGTTGCGAGCGACTTACTGCGATTGTAGATGCTCCGACTTTCCGAGAGCGCTGCTTCGGCCAGCGCAAGACCCGCGACTATTTCGCTATTCTCGAGTTCGACGAGCAAGTCTCCCTTCTTGACGAATTGTCCTTCGTCAAAGGCAACGCGCTCAAGGCGACTTGCGATACGCGGCTGAATGTCAATTGACTCATTGGCGCTGGCCGTTCCCAGCGCCTGAATTTCATCGACCATCGACCGCAGCTCGATTTCCGCTGTGATGACTTTGATGGCCACGCTGCGGTTGCCGCCGGACGACGGCTGCTCGACCTGGCTACAGCCAACTATCAATGCCGGAACCAGTCCGAACAGGGCCCACAGGGAGTATCGCATATTGTTGTTTTATATAGAAAAAATGGAATCGACCGTCAGTACGCACTAGTGTACATCAATCTCGCATTTGTGAGTCGTCTCACAGCGATTAAGCACAAATACTTTTATGGTTATAAGCGTGTCATGAACCAGGACAGTCCCATTAGCAACGACAAAGCCTTTGATGATTGCGTCATTCTGACCAAGGAATCCTTCGATCCGGATGCGGTTTTCCTGGAGGATATTGTTGATGACGATGTTCTGCCTTACCTGAGCCTGGCAGTAGACGGTTTGACTCAGCCCGGCGAGCAAAAGCATGGCCGCCTGGAGCTTCGTCCCGGTGATGTGGCAGCGAATGAGCCTGCGCATCCCGATACCACGATGCCGGTGGCCGTACTCACGCCGGATCAGTTGGATGTCTACGGGTGGGAAACGAGTCTGTGGAAGAAGATCAAAGGCTATTTCGGACTCTGAACTGCTAGACTTGCCGCATGATTTTTAATAACAAGACCGTGATTATCACGGGCGGATCCGAGGGCGTGGGCGCTGCAACCGCGCGCCTGTTTGCAGAGGCTGGCGCCAACCTGGTCCTGGTGGCGCGAAGTAAAAAAAACCTCGAAGCTATCGCCGCTGAGCTGCGCTCGAAAACGCAAGTCGAAACATTTCCAATGGACGTCAACGATGCCGATGCCTGCGTCGACCTGTTCAAAAAAGCGGCATTCGAGTTTGGCCGGGTTGACGTACTGGTTAACAACGCCGGTTATCACAAACGCGGCAAGGTTGAGGACGTCGATGCCGTCGATCTTGCGACCATCATTGACGTCAATCTCAAAGCCCCGATACGCCTGAGCCGCATCGCATTGCCTTACTTACGCGAAGCGGGTGGTGGCGCGATCGTCAATGTTGGTTCGCTGGCAGGACGTGTACCCGTCCCGGGTAGCGCGGCCTATGCTGCGAGCAAAGCCGGCTTGCGCGCTTTTACCTATGCATTGGCGATGGAATTGGCTGACAGCAAAATCAAAATTGCGACTGTGTCACCAGGACCTATCGACACCGGCTTTATCATGGCCGATATCGATGCTGCATCGGACCTGACGTTTTCACAGCCGATTAGCACTGCCGAGGAGGTCGCGCAGGCCGTGCTGGACATTTGCAGCAACAACCTGCGCGAACAATCCATGCCCAGGCTTAGCGGAGTGCTGACGACGATCCTGTACCTGTTCCCCTGGCTGAATCATTACGTCCGGCCCATGCTTGAGAGCAAAGGTGCGCGCGTCAAGGCAAAACTGAAAGCCGAGCAAAGACGGAAAAACGCCGAGTAACAACGGCGCAGCAGCCAACTTTTTTTGCCCAATTACGATGCAGCCGCGAAAGCGTCACGCGTCAGATTTTCACGGCCATCCAGCATGACACGAACGTTGTCTTCGATTCGGATTCCACCGAAGGGCCGTAACCAGTCAACGGTGCTCCAGTTGACCTGCTGTTCAGCGGGGGTTCCGCGCAGGTTTTCGAGCAGCATATCGATGACGTACAGGCCGGGCTCGATCGTCAATACCATGTCTTCTTCCAGCACCCGGGTCAGGCGCAGGTAGCGATGTCCGCTGGGCGGGTCGATCCTTGTGCCGGATTCGTTCGCCATGAAGCCGCCGACATCGTGTACCTGGATTCCCAGCAAATGGCCGAGGCCGTGTGGGAAGAACGCCGACGTCACGCCGGACTCGATCAGTTTGTCCGGAGTGCCACTGGCCAATTCGGCGTCAACCAGCACTTCCGCCAGTAGCTTGTGCGCAGTAATGTGCAGCTCACGGTAATCGACGCCGGCCCGCACGTGGCCGACGATATCCTGCTCCATTGTTTCCATGCGATCGATCAGGTCCTGGAAGCGCTGATCCTTGTAAGAATAGGTGCGCGTGATATCCGACGCATAGCCGTGCACCTGGGCGCCGGCATCGATGAGGAATGAGCGCAGGGCCGCGGGCGCTTGCCGGTCCAGATCCGTGTAGTGCAGCACGGCACCGTGTTCATTCAGGGCGACGATGTTGCGATAGGGCAGCTCCGGATCGGTGAGACTGACCGCCTTGCAATACGCGCGGTGTATATCGAACTCGGATTGTCCGTCCCGGAATGCTGCCGCAGCAGCGAAGTGCCCGGCGGCGCCCCGCTGTGAGGCCAAACGCATCATCGCCAGTTCGTATTGTGTTTTCGATCCACGGGCGTAGTGCAAAATGTTGATCGCGGTTGTCGGGTTGACGCGCTCTATGCCGAAGGTCAGGGCGTCGTCGTTGATTTCACCGATGACGATGCACTTTTGGCGTTCCATCGGCAGGTGAGGAGCGACTTCGTCGAGCTCATGAACGATGCGAATATCAAACTGGTCGGCCCAATAGCCCGCCGGGGCGCCCGGCACAACGTGCCAGTAGTCGTGCGGCTGGAAATAGATCAGCAGAGGCTTTTCCCCGGGTGTATAGACGATGTAGGAAAATGGCAGCTGTGTGAGCGGTGCCCAGCTGACAAAATGCGGGTTCGGCTTGAACGGCATCTGGTAATCGTCCTGGAACGCGAATTTCGGATTCCCGGAATAAATGACTGCGTGGCTTGCACCGGCCTGCTCGAGGGCATGGTCATGGCGCGCAGTGATGATGTCGATGTGCTCTCTATAGAGTGCAGCGAGAGACGGATTCTTTTCGGTATAGTCATCGTTCATTGCCAAATCATACCTTGTTGCCGCGGTTGGCGGCGAGTGACATCATTAGCGGCTCCCGCGCGCCGGGACCAATAGCCTGCTCGGTAAGGAGCAAAGGATGAAGCAGTTGAAATGGATAGCGGGTATCGCAATTCTGGTCACGGGAAGTACTGTTGTGGCGGCATCTGAGCCGGGCTATGACAGGGTCGCGGGCCGTGCTCACGCGTCACGGTCAGAGGTGATCGCACCGCATGCAATGGCCGCGACCAGCCAGCCCCTGGCGACACAGGTTGCGCTCGATATCCTGAAAGCGGGCGGTAGCGCTGTCGACGCTGCAATTGCCGCCAATGCGATGTTGGGTTTAATGGAGCCGACAGGCAGCGGTATTGGCGGCGACCTGTTCGCGATCGTGTGGGATGCCGAGAGTAAGAGACTGCTGGGCCTGAATGCGTCCGGCCGTGCCCCGAAAGCAATGACTTTGGAGTACTTTCAACAGCACGGAATCGACACCATTCCGCCTTACGGTCCATTGCCCGTCAGCGTGCCGGGTGCCGTCGATGGCTGGTTCGAACTGCACAAGCGTTTCGGGCGACTGGCGATGAAGGACATACTGGCACCGGCAATTGCGTACGCGAACGAAGGATTTCCGGTTTCCGAAGTCATCGCGCAGTACTTTCAGTCGAATAAAAGGCGCATAGGGCAATATCCGGGATTCGCCGAGACCTATATGCCAGAGGGTGACGTCCCGAAAAAGGGCGAGATGTTCCGCAATCCGAGGCTTGCGGCGACGTATGCGTTGATCGCTGACAAGGGTCGCGATGAGTTCTATAAAGGCAGCATTGCGCGCCGCATCGACGCTTACATGGCTGAGCAGGGCGGCTTGCTGCGCTATGAAGATTTGGCCGCTCATGAGTCTGAGTGGGTCACGCCGGTGTCCACCAGCTACCGTGGCTGGGACGTATACGAGTTACCACCGAACGGCCAGGGCATCGCCGCGTTACAGATACTGAACATCCTCGAAGGATACGACCTCAAATCCATGGGATTCGGCAGCGCCGAATACATTCACACTTTCGTCGAAGCGAAAAAACTCGCGTTCGAGGATCGCGCAAAGTACTACGCCGACATGGATTTCGTCGATGTCCCGGTAGAGACTTTGATTTCGAAGGCTTATGCGGACGAGCGGCGCAAACTGATCTCCGCGGAAAAAGCGTCGCTTAGGGTGCCGGCCGGCGATGCAAAACTGAAGGATGGCGACACGATCTATCTCACGGTTGCCGATGCCGATGGCAACATGGTCTCGCTGATTCAGAGCAACTACCGCGGCATGGGTTCGGGTATGACGCCAGGTGATCTGGGCTTTGTCTTGCAGGACCGGGCTGAATTGTTCGCGCTGGATGCAAACCACGCTAACGTGGTTGCTGGCGGCAAGCGCCCGTTTCACACCATCATTCCGGCCTTTATCATGAAGGACGGCAAGCCCCTGATCAGTTTCGGCCTGATGGGTGGCGCGATGCAACCGCAGGGGCATGCTCAGATCGTGGTCAATATGGTCGATTTTGGAATGAACCTGCAGGAAGCGGGTGACGCGGCGCGCATCAATCATGACGGTTCGTCGGAACCGACAGGAACGACGATGACCGATGGCGGCGTCGTGCATCTTGAATCGCAGTTCAGCCGGGAAACCCGCGATGCGCTGGAAGCGATGGGGCATACACTTGGGGCCAGCGACGGCAGCTTCGGCGGCTACCAGGCGATCATGTGGGACGACGCAGAGGGTGTCTACTACGGCGCCAGTGAAGTCAGGAAAGACGGACAGGCAGCGGGATACTAGGAATGTCACAGGAGATTTATCTCACAGGAATCACAACGACGGGCACGCCGCACATTGGCAACTACGTTGGTGCCATACGCCCGAGTATCGCTGCCAGCAAAGACCCGCAGAAGAAGAACTATTATTTCCTGGCCGACTTTCACGCGCTTGCAAAAAACGAGAATCCGGACCTGATTTCCCGTTCGACGCTGGAGATTGCCGCCGCCTGGCTCGCGCTCGGCATGGATACGGAAAATTCTGTGTTCTACCGCCAATCGGATATTCCCGAGATCCCGGAACTGACCTGGATATTGACCAGCATGACTGCCAAGGGACTCATGAACAGGGCGCATTCCTACAAGGCCGCCGTGCAGGCGAATATTGACAGCGATAACAAGGATCCGGACCAGGGCATTACGATGGCCCTGTACAGCTATCCGATACTGATGGCCGCCGACATACTCATGTTCAAGGCGACCAAGGTACCGGTGGGCCGAGACCAGAAGCAGCATGTCGAAATGGCACGCGATATCGCGCAGCGATTCAATCATCACTATGGCGAAATACTGGTGCTTCCCGAGCCGGTTATCGACGACCACACGGCAGTCCTGTCGGGGCTTGATGGTCGCAAGATGTCGAAAAGCTATAACAATACGATTCCCCTGTTCGCGCCTGAGAAGGCCTTCCGCAAGCTGATTATGAAGATCAAGACCAACAGTCTTGAGCCGGGCCAGCCGAAAGACATCGAGGGAAGTACCTTGTACGAGATTTACAAGGCCTTCGCGACTCCTGCAGAAACCAGGGCGGTGGAAAGGCAGTACGCGGAGGGTATAGGCTGGGGAGATATGAAACAGCAATTGTTCGAGTACATCAACGATCATATTGTGCCCGCTCGCGAGGAGTATGACCGGCTGATTGCTGACCCGGCGGTGGTCGAGGCCGAATTGCAAAAAGGTGCCGCGCGCGCTCGTGAGGTGGCCGCACCCTACATGGACCAGATCAGACACGCCATCGGCATCAGACGGTTGGGCGCAGCCTCGTAATGGAGTCGGGTTCGTCAATATTTCTCGCTGTCGTTTTCGGCATGTTCCTGTTGCTGCTGTTTTTGGTGCTGGCGTTCATTATTTTCCGGGCCGTCGTGCGCAAGCCGTCGAAAGGTGCGCCACTGATTCCGGACCAGGAAGGCCACTTCGAGGTCGTTGGAAAAAGAGTGTCCTGTTCGCATTGCCAGGGTACGAAATTCACGGCCAAGGAATTTCTCCTTAATACATGGCTCCTGTCACTGCTCAGGATCGACTGGCTTGATGCCAGCGCAACCGTGCTTTCCTGTGAGAAATGCGGGCAACAAATTTGGTTCGCGCAAGATGCTTAGGGAATGGTTTCTGGAGACAGAGCGTCTCTACCTCAGGCCGGTAACAGTCGAAGATGCCGAATTGGTGCTGGCTATCTGGAATGACCCTGCATTCATGCGCAATGTGGCGGATCGAGGTATTCGCACGATGGTCGAGGCCAGGGCTGCAATCGAGAGCGGCGCGCAAAAACTCTTCGCGGACTACGGCTATGGCCCCTTCAGCCTGGCACTGAAATCGGACGGCTCCATGATCGGAATTTGTGGTCTGTTCAAGCGCGACAACCTGGTCGACCCGGATATCGGATTTAGCGTGCTGCCCGAGTATTGCGGCAGGGGCTATGCGGGTGAAGCTGCAATAGCCGTCGTCGATTATGCGAGACAACTTGGTATCACAGCGCTAACTGCGATTGTGTCACCGACGAATGAACCTTCAATCGGACTGATTCGGAAGCTCGGTCTTACTTTCGAGCGGATGATTACGATGCCTGGAGACGATCACGCTATTTGTCTCTACAGTCGGAGCCTGGCGGACTGAGGTAGTTGCACTATGGATTTCTTCAAAAGTGACGGCGCTCGTACAGGCCTGTTCTTTGGCGCGACCTCGGGCGTAATCACGACACTCGGCTTGATCACCGGGCTCAAGTCCGGAACACAGTCTGTCACCGCGGTGCTGGGCGGCATATTCGTGATCGCCGTGGCCGATGCCATGTCCGACGCGCTGGGGATTCATCTGGCGGAAGAGGCTGATCCGGAGACCAGCCATCAACATGTCTGGCAGGCAACCATCGCGACATTTATTACCAAGTTCGTCTTCGCCTTGAGTTTCGCGGTGCCACTCTTGCTATTGCCCCTGGGGCCTGCCGTCATCGCTTCCGTTGCCTGGGGCATGCTGGTCATCACGGTTCTGAGCTATTTTTTGGCGCGCTCGCAGGACGAGACTCCGCTATTTATTATCCTGGAACATCTCGGAATCGCGATAACAGTCGTCGTTATCTCCCACTTTATAGGCGTCTGGGTCGCCGCGACTTTCGGTTAAGTTATACTTGCGCTGACCAGCGGGACAAACGGAATGAAGATCGATAACAAGGGTTCAGTAGACTGGCGGAAATTGCGGGAATTTGCGGCCGTTGAGCTCGATCATTCCTTCATACTTTCGTGGAAATACGAAACAGAAACGTTGTTGATCGATATCGATGTGCGCCTGGGCCCCGCCCATCCTTTTTACGAAAAGCCGAGGCCGGCCGAAAAGGTCTGTATCCGGCCGGCAACTATCGAATTTCCCTATTGCGAGAGCCTTGCGGTTGACGGCAAGGAGTCGGCCTCAATCGCCGCGGCCGCGCAGGGGCTGGGGCATGGGGCGATCAAAGGGCTGCAAGTGCACGAAGATGGCCAATACGAAATCAATGGAGAATTCGGCACCGTATTCGTTACTGCCGACCGACCGATATTGAGACTTAAAGGCACATAATCGCAGGACGACCCATGAGAGCTGAAAATAGAATCGACTATGTCGAAATTCCGGTCACCGACCTGAAAAAGGCGCGTGACTTCTTTGCCGCTTTTTTCGGCTGGTCGTTCCAGGAGTGGGGCGACGACTACATGAGCTTCAATGATGGTCGGCTGGACGGTGGATTTCGGCGTGCGGCAGAGACTGCACCTTCCACGGGCGTGCTGGTCGTTTTTTACAGCGAAGATCTGAAACGCGATTTCAATCGTGTGCAGGAACTCGGTGCAACGATTTCCGAGCCCATCTTCGCATTTCCCGGTGGCCGGCGATTTCATTTCGTCGACCCCACCGGAACGGAATACGCTATCTGGTCTGCCCAGCCTGCGTCAGCAGAAGGAGAATAGTTTGGCCACCCTCATTGACCATCCCTGTGTGCAGCACAAGCTCGCGATTATTCGCGACATTGAAACCGGGCATAAACGCTTTCGTGAATTGGCAACAGAGATTACCAAATTCGTTTGTTACGAAGCCCTGAAGAACATCAGAACCAAAGAGGTACTTGTCCAGACGCCGGTGGCGGAGGCGAGGTGCCGAAAACTGGACACGAAACTCGTTGTAATCCCCATCCTGCGCGCGGGTGTCGGCATGCTGGACGGCATACTCGAGCTGGTACCGACCGCAAGGGTAGGTTTTGTCGGCCTGTACCGCGATGAAGAATCCAAGGAGCCCGTTACCTACTACGAGCGATTCCCGCCGCAAATCAAGGGCGGTACCAGCATCATAATCGACCCAATGCTCGCGACCGGCGGCTCGACGGTGGCGGCTATCGACAAGCTGAAGGAGAATGGCGCGACGGACATCATCGTAATTTGCATAGTGACCTGCCCGGAAGGTATCGCGTTAGTCGAGGGCGCTCATCCGGATGTGCCGATATACGCGGCGGCAATCGACGAAAAACTCAATGAAAAGAAGTACATCGTTCCTGGTCTCGGTGACGCTGGCGATCGCTTGTTCGGAACGACGGATTAAAGGTGTTCGATGGCGGCTGAAAACAAGACCAAGGCAACGAAGCAAAGCGTTGCCACATTCCTGAACGGCATCGACGACAAAGACAAACGCGCCGATGCAAAAAAAGTCGCTGCTATCATGCAGAAAGTGACCGGGGAAAAGGCGGCAATGTGGGGTTCGAGCATCGTAGGATTTGGCCAATATCACTACAAATACGAGAGTGGCAGAGAGGGTGATTTCATGCTGGCCGGTTTTGCGCCGCGCAAGAAAGCGCTGACGATTTACATCATGGCAGGGTTCAAGCTATACGATTCGCTGATGAAGAAGCTGGGAAAGTACAAGACCGGAAAGTCATGTCTCTATGTAGAGAGACTCTCCGATATCGACGAAAAAGTGCTGACACAGCTGATCGATAAATCCGTACAGTACATGCGCAAGAATTACGAAACCAGGTGAGAACGTCATGAACGCCAAAATCATTGCTTCCCGGCTCGAGGGTACCAAGCTCATCGTCGAGACTGAGGCTGGCGTCGAAGAGTACGATTCGCAGTTCCTGGTGGCGGCGCTGTTGGTTTTTGTCGCTCGCGGCAGTGGCCAGATCATGCCCGAAGAGTCTGCACAAATGATCGAGATGATCGAGGAGCACTTTCACCTTCAGGGTTCCCAATCACTGGAGCTTTTGACGCGGGCTATAAGCGAAATGATCGACAAACCAGAGCTGCCGCGACTGCTCGTCGACCTGGCGCCGACCTTGTCAGAAGCAGAGAAGGAAAATATCGCTTTTATGGGGCTCAAGGTCGTCGCGGCGGATGGGCATCGGCATTTTGCAGAAATGGAGCAATTCAACCGGGCGATGGAAGCACTGGAAATTTCTCCGGACATTATCCATAGAGCCTTCGAGCGTTATTTCGCTGAAACGATGCCAGGGACTTAGGGGAGTCGGTCATGAAAGATTTTCTTCAGCTGGAATCGGCCAGCGGCATTCTTCTGATGGTGGCGGCGATGTTGGCGATGATTGCAGCAAACTCGCCTGCAGCGGATATGTATGCCTACTTTATCGATACGCCGGTTGAAATTCGCATCGGCGCTTTGCAGATTGCCAAGCCACTATTGTTGTGGGTAAACGACGGCCTCATGGCCATTTTCTTCTTTCTCGTTGGGCTGGAACTCAAGCGCGAATTTCTCGAAGGTGAGTTATCCCGCCCGGCCAACATCATGTTGCCGGCGCTTGGAGCTGTCGGCGGCATGGGCGTGCCAGTGGCTATATTTGTCTGGTTCAACTACGGCGATACGGCGGCGATGCAAGGCTGGGCTATTCCCGCAGCAACCGACATTGCATTTGCGCTCGGGATCCTGATGTTACTGGGCAGTCGGGTGCCGGTGTCCCTGAAGGTCTTCCTGGTGTCTCTCGCCATATTTGATGATTTGGGCGCCATCGTAATTATTGCCGTTTTCTATTCGTCGGATCTTTCGGTGAATGCGCTGGTTTTCGGTGGCCTTTGCCTCGTGTTACTCGGTGTCATGAACTGGCGCGGCGTCGCTACCGTGTCACCGTATGTCGTCGTCGGGATTATTATGTGGATCGCGGTCCTGAAATCCGGGGTACACGCTACTTTGGCGGGTGTTGCGCTTGCCGCATTTATCCCTATGCGTGATCCGGACGATCCGGCGCATTCTCCCCTCAAGAATCTAGAACACGACCTGCATTCAGTCGTCGCTTTCGGCGTTCTACCACTGTTTGCTTTCGTCAACGCGGGTATCAGCCTGCAAGGTATTGGCCTTTCAAGTTTGTTGCACCCTGTTCCGATGGGTATCGCGCTTGGACTGTTCGCAGGCAAGCAACTCGGAATCTTCCTGCTGTGCTATCTGGCGATTAAGACCGGCCTGGCCCGATTGCCCGATGGAGCAAACTGGGGCTCGCTGTACGGCGTTTCGATATTGTGCGGAGTCGGCTTTACGATGAGTCTTTTCGTTGGCTCACTTGCCTTTGAGAACGTGACCTTTGATGCCAGTGCTGTGTTCGATGAGCGCCTGGGTATCATCGTCGGTTCGCTATTGTCGGGGATTCTTGGCTACGTAGTCTTGCATTGGGCCTTGCCGAAGTCCGACTGATGTCGTGGCCCCTCATTCGCGTTGACGCTGCCGATATCGACGAACTCATGACTTGGTTCCCGGACGCCCGGACCGTCGACGTATGGGCGGGCCCGAAATTTCCTTTTCCATTCGATCGCCAGTCTTTCCATGCGGGCTGCCGCTGGCAGGAATTTGCCTCCTACGGATTGCGGAATCCGTCGGATGAACTCGCCGCGTTTGGGCAGCTGGGGTCACGGTACGGGCGATCGCACCTGGCACGCCTGGTTTCGAATCCGGCGATGCGCCGCCAGGGCGTGGGTCGACGGCTGCTTGAGTCGTTAATCGATGTCGCTCGCAGAGAACAGGACTGTGCGGAAGTCGGTCTGTTTGTCTACAGGAACAATATCCCTGCCTACCGTTGCTACCGTTCAGTCGGCTTTGAGGTGCGGGACTACCCGGAAGGCGCGCCGTATCCCGAC
>Ga0224500_10000368_pt1 | contig 31404 bp, 15 predicted proteins | sample SF_Oct11_sed_USG_FD_168126 | JGI IMG/M metagenome (GOLD analysis project Ga0224500, IMG submission 168126) | Sediment microbial communities from San Francisco Bay, California, United States - SF_Oct11_sed_USGS_4_1 | ecosystem: Environmental > Aquatic > Marine > Sediment | place: USA: California... | reverse complement strand
CGCCGACGCCGTGGTCACCGATCTGAGCCAGGTCGAGCTGACCGAGGAGCCGCCTTCCGCCTGGTCGCTGGAATTCGAGGGCTTCGACCCGGCGCGCGAGGGGGTCCGCGAGGCGCTGTGCACTCTGGGGAACGGCTACTTCGCGACCCGCGGCGCGGCCGCAGGGGCGGTCGCGGATGACATCCACTATCCGGGGACCTATCTCGGTTGCGGCTACAACCGGATGCGCACGGACATCGCCGGCCGGGCAGTCGAGAACGAGGACCTGGTCAATTTCCCGAACTGGCTCGCCCTCGCCCTGCGCATCGCCGACGGGGACTGGTTCGACACCAGAGCGGTCTCGGTCCTGTCCTACCACCAGGAACTCGACCTTCGGCACGGCATGCTGTTGCGGCACATCCGTTTCGAGGACGCCGAAGGACGGCGCAGCACGCTGCGGGAACGGCGCCTGGTGTCGATGGCCGCCATGCATCTGTGCGCATTGGAACTGTCGCTGACCGCCGAGAACTGGTCCGCGGGCGTCACGGTCCGATCGGCGATCGACGGAAGGGTGGTCAACGCGGGCGCGAGGCTATACCGCAATTTCCACAACAAGCACCTGGAGCCGGTGGCCGGCGAGGTCGTCGGCGAGGATGGCGTGTGCCTGCAGGTGCGCACCATCCAGTCGAACATTCACGTCGCGCAGGCGGCGCGAACGCGCGCATTCGTGAACGGAAAGCGGCTCGAAGAACGGCGTCGGGCCGTCGAGGAACCGGGATACATCGGCCAGGAACTGAAGGCCACCCTCACGCAGGGAGAGACGCTGATCCTGGAGAAGGTGGCCTCATTCCATACGTCGCGCGATCACGCCGCTTCCGAGTGCGGCCTGGAGGCGCGCAAGGCCATTGCGCGCGCCGGCGCCTTCGACACCGTGATGGCAGACCATGTGCTGGCCTGGAAGCACCTGTGGCGCCGCTTCGACGTGCATATCGAGCTGGCGGATCCCGGATTCAAGTTGAACGTTCCGATGCTCCTTCGCTTGAACATGATTCACCTCCTGCATACCGTGTCGCCGAATTCCATCGGACTCGACATCGGCGTGCCCGCGCGCGGCTGGACCGGCGAAGCCTACCAGGGCCACATCTTCTGGGACGAGCTGTTCATCTTTCCCTTCTTCAACTATCGCATGCCGGAGATCACGCGTGCGCTCCTGATGTACCGCTACCGGCGCCTGGGCGAGGCCCGCGCCGCTGCCCGCGACGCCGGATACCGTGGGGCGATGTTCCCCTGGCAGAGCGGGAGCGACGGGCAGGAGGAAACCCAGGCCTTCAACCTGAACCCGCGCTCGCAGCGCTGGGTTCGGGACAACTCCTACCTGCAGCGCCACGTCGGCAGCGCCGTCGCCTATAACGTCTGGCAATACTTCCAGGTCACCCGCGACGTCGAGTTCCTCCACTTCTACGGCGCCGAACTGATCCTCGATGTCGCGCGCTTCTGGTCGAGCATCGCGCGGTTCAACGACGAGCGTGGGCGCTACGAGATCCGCGGCGTTATGGGGCCGGACGAATTCCACGACGGCTATCCGGATGCGGCGGAAGCCGGTCTGGACAACAACGCCTATACCAACATCATGGCCGTGTGGGTGCTGTGCCGCGCGCTGGACGTGCTCGAAGAGCTCTCCGAGATGCGTCGCGCCGAGCTCACGGCAAAGCTTGGCCTGTCGGCCGAGGAAATCGCGCGCTGGGACGACGTCAGCCGCAGGATGTTCGTGCCGTTCCACGGCGTGGGAATCATCAGCCAGTTCGAGGGCTACGAGAAATTGCGCGAGTTCGACTGGGAGGGCTACCGGACCCGCTACGGCAACATCCAGCGCCTCGACCTCATCCTCGAGGCGGAGGGCGACAGCGCCAACCGCTACAAGCTTTCGAAACAGGCCGACGTCCTGATGCTGTTCTACCTGTTTTCCTCGGAGGAGTTGCGCGAGTTGTTCGAGCGCATCGATTACCCGTTCGAATACGAAACCATTCCGCGCAACGTCGCGTATTACGCCGGGCGCTCGTCACACGGATCGACCTTGTGCCGAGTGGTCCACGCGTGGGTCCTCGCCCGTTCCGACCGGCAGCGCGCGATGGACTTCTTCGCGCAGGCGCTGCAAAGCGATCTCAGCGACATCCAGCAGGGCACCACGGCGGAGGGCGTGCATCTCGGGGCCATGGCCGGCTCGGTGGATCTGGTGCAGCGTGTGTCCACCGGGATAGAAGCCAGGGGCGATGTCCTGCGGCTCAATCCCCAATTGCCGCGGGAAGTGAAGCGCCTCGACATGCGCATCCGCTATCGGGGCCACTCGCTCGACCTGCGGCTGACGCGCGACTCGCTCAGGATCCGTGGACGCGACGGCGTCGCGGCGCCGATTTCGCTTTGCATCGGCGACGAGGTCCATGCATTCGCGAGCGGCGACACCCGCGTGTTTGCCTTGGCGCCGAAGCAGGCCCTCGCGTCGCCGAAGACCCCACAGAAACGCGGGAAGCCCGGCGGGATCGAGCGCCGATGAACGCGGACTTCCTTCGCCGGCGAATCCCTGTCGGCTGCCGCGATCGGGAACTGTGGCCACCGATTCGCGGTCATCCCTCACAAAGCGAGGAGGTTTCCAATGAGTGCGGCACGAACGGCTGGCGCAAGGGAGCGGTCCACGGCGGCGGTCGGGGAACTCGCGCGGCTCGACGCCTGGTGGCGCGCCGCGAACTACCTGTCCGTCGGACAGATCTATCTGCTCGACAACCCGCTGTTGCGCGAGCCGCTCAAGGCCGAGCACGTCAAGCCCCGGCTGCTGGGCCACTGGGGGACCACCCCCGGCCTCAACTTCATCTACGCGCACCTGAATCGCATCATCAACAAGCACGCGCTCGACATGATCTATGTCGCGGGTCCCGGCCACGGCGGGCCGGGGCTCGTCGCCAATACCTGGCTCGAGGGCACCTACAGCGAGTTCTATCCGCACGTGCCGCAGGATGCCGAGGGCATGGCGCGGCTGTTCAAGCAGTTCTCGTTTCCCGGCGGCGTGGGGTCGCATGTCACGCCGGAAACGCCCGGCTCGATCCACGAAGGTGGCGAGCTTGGCTATGCGCTTTCGCACGCGTACGGCGCCGCTTTCGACAACCCCGATCTGATCGTCGCCTGCGTCATCGGCGACGGCGAGGCCGAGACCGGCCCGCTCGCCACGGCCTGGCACTCGAACAAGTTCCTCAACCCCGCGACTGACGGAGCGGTGCTGCCGATACTCCACTTGAACGGCTACAAGATCGCCAATCCCGCGGTGCTCGCGCGCATTCCGCGCGCCGAGCTCGAGAGCCTGCTCGAGGGGTACGGCTACAAGCCTCGCTTTGTCGAAGGCAGCGATCCCGGGGCGATGCATCGGGCGATGGCGGCCACCCTGGATGACGTCGTCGGCGAGATTCGCGCCATTCGGGAAAGGGCGCGCGCCAAGGGCATCGGCGGACGCCCGCGCTGGCCGATGATCGTGCTGCGTTCGCCCAAGGGGTGGACCGGGCCGAAGGAGGTGGACGGGAAGAAGACGGAGGGATACTGGCGCTCGCACCAGGTTCCGTTCAGCGACGTCCGCGGCAACAGGAAGCACCTGAAGCTGCTCGAGGACTGGCTGCGCGGCTACCGGCCCGAGGAACTGTTCGACGAGGGCGGCGCGCCGCGCGAGGCGCTGCGCGCGCTGGCGCCGGCCGGCATGCGGCGCATGGGCGCGAACCCGCACGCCAACGGCGGCGCGCTCCTGCGCGATCTGCGCCTGCCCGACTTCCGCGACTACGCGGTCGACGTGCCGGCGCCGGGCGCGGCACAGGCCGAGGCCACGCGAGTGATGGGCGCGTACCTGCGTGACGTCATGAAGCGGAACGAGGCGACACGCAACTTCCGCGTCGTGGGGCCGGACGAAACCGCCTCGAATCGCCTCGGCGCGCTGTTCGAGGTCACGGACCGCGCCTGGATGGCCGAGCGACTTCCCGGGGACGACCACCTCGCGCCCGGCGGACGGGTGATGGAGATCCTCTCGGAGCACACCTGCCAGGGCTGGCTCGAAGGCTACTTGCTTACGGGCCGCCATGGCCTGTTCTCCTGCTACGAGGCGTTCATCCACATCGTCGACTCGATGTTCAACCAGCACGCCAAGTGGCTCAAGGTGGCCGGCGAAATCCCGTGGCGAAGGCCGATCGCCTCGCTCAACTACCTCCTGACCTCGCATGTCTGGCGCCAGGACCACAACGGCTTCTCGCACCAGGATCCGGGCTTCGTTGACCACGTGGTCAACAAGAAGGCCGATGTCATCCGCGTCTTCCTGCCGCCGGACGCCAATACGCTGCTGCATGTCACCGATGCCTGCCTGCGCTCGCGCAACTTCGTGAATGTGATCGTCGCCGGCAAGCAGCCGCAGCCACAGTGGCTGGACATGGACGCCGCTATCAAGCACTGCACGGCCGGCATCGGCATCTGGGAATGGGCGAGCAACGACGCCGGCGGAGAGCCGGACGTGGTGCTGGCGGCGGCCGGCGACGTCCCCACGCTCGAGGTGCTCGCCGCCGTCGACCTGCTGCGCCGGCACGTTCCGGACCTCCGGGTACGGATGATCAACGTGGTGGACCTGATGACTCTGCAGCCGAGGGAAGAGCACCCGCACGGCCTTTCGGACCGCGAATTCGACGTGCTGTTCACCACCGACAAGCCGGTCATCTTCGCCTACCACGGCTACCCGTGGCTCATTCACCGCCTCACCTACCGGCGCACCAACCACGACAATCTGCACGTGCGCGGCTACAAGGAGGAAGGCACAACCACCACGCCGTTCGACATGGCCGTGCTGAACGACCTCGACCGGTTCCACCTCGTCGCCGACGTCGTCGACCGCGTGCCCGGACTGGGCTATCGCGCGGCGCATCTCCGGCAGTTCATGCGCGACAAGCGCATCGAGCACCGGCAGTACATCCGGCTGCATGGCGAGGACATGCCGGAGATTCGCGACTGGCAGTGGCCGCCGGCGCGAGGGCGGGCATGACCGGCCGCAACCCATTGCTGCGCCTGCGCGAGTTCGGCCAGAGCGTGTGGCTCGACTACATCCAACGCGAGTTGATCGACGGTGGCGGCCTCGAGCGGCTGATTCGCGAGGACGGTCTCGCCGGCGTGACCTCGAACCCGGCGATCTTCGAGAAGGCGATCGCGGCCGGTCGCGAATACGAGGCGCCGATCCTGGAACTCGCGCGCCGGGGCCTGGACAGTGCGGCGGTGGCCGAAGCGGTGACGCTCGAGGACGTGGGGCGCGCAGCCGACTTGTTTCGGCCGCTGCACGAAGAAACGCAGGGCAGCGATGGCTTCGTTAGCATCGAAGTCTCGCCGCACCTCGCACGCGACACCGCCGGAACGATCGCCGAGGCGCAACGCCTGTGGTCGGCTCTCGGGCGGCCCAACGTCATGATCAAGGTCCCGGCTACGCCGGAGGGCCTGCCCGCGATCCGCGCGCTGATTGCGGCGGGCGTGAACGTCAACGTCACGCTGCTCTTCGGCGTCGCGCGCTACCGTGAGGCCGCCATGGCACACCTGGCTGGGCTCGAGGACCGGGCGAAGGCTGGCGGGCCGGTCAGGAGCGTTGCGTCCGTGGCAAGCTTCTTCCTCTCCCGCATCGATACCTTCGTCGACCAGCGGCTCGACCGGCTCGGCACGCAGGCCGCGGGCGCACTGCGGGGTCGCGCCGCGGTGGCGAGCGCGCGCCTCGCCTACCATCTCTTCAACGAGATCAGCGCAGCGCCGGCCTGGCAGGCGCTGGCGCGGCAGGGCGCGCGGCCGCAGCGGCTGCTGTGGGCCTCGACCAGCACCAAGGACCCGGCCTACAGCGACGTGATGTACGTCGAGCCGCTGATCGGCCCGCGGACCGTCAACACGCTTCCCCCGGCAACGCTGGACGCCTATCGCGACCACGGCAATCCCGCGGCGCGCGTCGAGAACGATTTCGAACTCGCGCGCGCGCTGCCGGCTCGGCTTGCCTCGCACGGGGTCGAGTTGGAGGCCGTCGCGCGAGAGCTCGAAGAGGACGGCATCCGCAAGTTCGTCGAGTCCTACGACAGGCTGCTCGCTACCATCGACCGTCGCCGGAATCGCTTGTGAGCCTCCATGGCGAACAGCAGGATCAGCGCCAGCCCGGACAGCTCCACCCAACGCTCTGGCGCGACCGGCTGCACGCGCAGCACGTCACGCAGGCCCGGCGTGTACATGGCGCCGACGTGCACGGCTTGCGCGGCGAGCGCGCCGAACAGCAGCAGCTTGTTGCGCAGCGGGTTGTGGCGAAACACCGAGAGTGTCTCCGAGCGGCTGTTGAAAGCCTGCACGTTCTCGAACAGCACCATGAGCAGCAGCGTGACGTTGCGCGCCTCGTCCACCGGGCAGCCCTGGCCTAGCATCCAGCGATAGGCGGCGTAGGCAATTCCGCCCGTCACGATCGCCGAGAGCGCAACGCGCTCCACCATGAGCCGGTCGAAGACGCGCTCCCTGGGCGGTCGCGGCGGGCGCGCGAGCTCGCCACCCTCGGCCGGCTCGAAGGCGAGCGCCACGTCCTGGATGCCGTTGGTGACGAGGTTGAGCCACAGGAGCTGCACGGCGACGAGCGGCAGCGGCAGGTCGGTCGCCAGCGCGAGCGCGAACAGCACGATCTCGGCCGCACCGGTCGAGATCAGCAGGAAGATCACCTTGCGCACGTTCCCGTAGGCAATGCGCCCCTCCTCGACGCCCGCCACGATAGAAGCGAAGTTGTCGTCCGTGAGGATGATCTCGGACGTCTCCCGCGCGACATCGGTGCCGCCCGCGCCCATGGCGACGCCGACCTGCGCCGCGCGCAGCGCCGGGGCATCGTTCACGCCGTCGCCGGTGACCGCGACGAAGTGGCCGTTGCGCTGCAACGATTCGACGATGGCGAGCTTCTGCCGCGGCTCGATGCGCGCATACACGCGCGTGCCGGCGGTGAGCGTATCGATGGCGTGCTCGCCCGCAGCCGCGGCCTCGGCAATCTCGCGGCCGGTCACCACCTCCTCGAGATCGCGCGCGAGGCCAAGGTCGCGCGCGATCGCGAACGCGGTGACCGGATGGTCGCCGGTGACCATCGACACGCCAATTCCCGCGCGATGGCAGGCTGCCACGGCGTCGCGCGCTTCGGGGCGCAGCGGGTCGGTCATGGCAACCAGACCGAGCAGCGTGAGCCCGGTGAGGTGCCCGCGTGAGAACGCCGCGGTCTGCCGCAGCGCGAGGGGCCCGCCGGCGATCGCGAGCACGCGGTAGCCCTCGGACGCGAGCGCGCGCTCCTGACCGCGGATCGCGTCCCGGTCGAGCGGGACCTCGCCTTCCGCCGTCGCCATCCGCATGCACATCGCAAGCACCGTCTCGGCGGCGCCTTTCACCGCCACGCGATCCCCGTCGGCACAGCGGTTCAGGCTCGCGGCAAAGCGCTGGTCGGACTCGTAGGGCAGGGCCGCGAGCTGTGGCGCAGCGGAAGCGACGGCCTCGGGATTGACGCCGGCCTTGTGCGCCAGGACGAGGAGCGCAACGTCCACGGTGTCGCCATGCCCGATCCACGCGTCGCCCGACCGGGAGAGCGTGGCCTCGTTCGCCAGCGCGGCCGCCCGGGCGAGCTGCACGAGCAACGCGTCGTGCCGCGCGCGGGTCGCCCCCTGCGGCAGCACGAACGTGCCGTCCGGCACGACGCCTTCGCCCGTCACTTCCCACGGCGGCTGATCCGGAAACTGCAGGCGCCGCACCGTGAGCTGGTTGACCGTGAGCGTGCCGGTCTTGTCGGATGCGACATGCGTGCACGAACCCAACGCCTCCACCGCCACGAGCCGGCGCACGATCACGCTCCGGCGCGCCATGCGCTGCATTCCGACAGCGAGGGCGACGGTGAGCGCGACCGGCAGGCCCTCGGGAATCGCCGAGACCGCGAGCGCGACGCCGAGCACGAAAACCTCTGCGAGCGGAGCCCCGCGCGCAAGCTCGACTGCGGCAACCAGCAGCGCCGCAGCCCCGACCGCGACGGCAAGCACGTTGGTGAATCGCTCCATGCGCACCAGCAGCGGCGGCTTGGGCGGCGTCCGGCCGAGCACCGACGCGGCGATGCGCCCAAGCTCCGTGTCGAGTCCGGTGGCCACCACGACGCCGCGTGCGCGGCCGGTCGTCACCAGGCTGCCGGCGAAAGCCATGTTCACGCGGTCGCCAAGCGCGGTCTCTTCTTCAAGCATCGCGTCCGCGCGCTTCGCGACGGCCAGCGATTCACCGGTGAGGAGCGACTCGTCGAGCGCGAGATTGTGCTCCGCGACGAGCCTCAGATCCGCCGGCACCTTGGCCCCGGATTCCAGCAGCACCATGTCGCCCGGGACGAGATCTTCCGCGCTGATCTCGTGCGGCGTGCCGTCGCGCTCAGCGCGGGCGCGCGGCGTGACCACGTCGCGCAGCGCCTCGGCCGAACGCTCCGCGGAGTATTCCTGGAACGCGCCAATCGCGGCGTTGATCAGCAGAACGGCGAAGATGAATCCGGCGTCCGACCAGTCCCGCAGCAGCAGCGAAACCCCCGCGGCGACGAGCAGGACATAGATCAGCGGACTCTTGAACTGGTGCAGGAACACCTTCGCGACGGTCGGCGCCTCCGCGCGGGGCAGCGCGTTGGGTCCGAAGCGCGCGAGCCGCGCCGTGGCCTCGGCGCGCGTGAGGCCGAGGGGCGAGCTGCCGAGCGCACCGACGATTTCGTCCGCGCTCAGCGCATGCGGGTGGAGAACGTGCCGTCCATGACCGTGTTCGTCCGGTCGATGCGGCCGGGTCATCGCCACCGACTCCGGCATGTCGCTTCCCCCCGCCTCGCGCAGATAGCCGCGATTCAGCCGCGGTCGCCCGACGGCGCGGCTCCATCGACCTCCAGCAGACGGAACGGAACCGACGAGCCGTCCTTGCCCGCACCTGCGTACACGGTGACGTGGGGGAACGGAATCTCGATGCCGTCCGCTTCGAACGCCTTCTTGATGCGGCGCAGGAATTCGCGCCGCACATCCCATTGCTGCAACGGCGCAACCTTGAACCGGCAGCGAAGCACCACCGCGGAATCGGCCAGCTGATCGACGCCCGCGATCTCGAGATCGTCGAGGATCTTCGGTCCGAAGGCAACGTCGCCGCGCATGTCGCGGCCGACCGCGCGCATCACGTCCAGTGCCTGGTCCACGCACTCGCGGTAGGCAATGCCGACGTCGATGACCGCCTGGGCAAAACCGCGGCTCATGTTGGTGACGGTCGTGATGAGGTTGTTCGGGACATAGTGAACGTTGCCCCCGTAGTCGCGCAGCCGCACGTAGCGAAGCGTGACATCCTCGACGAGGCCGGACTTGCCCGCGATTTCGACGACGTCGCCGTTGATCAGCTGGTTTTCGAGCAGGATGAAGACCCCGGTGAAATAGTCCTTGACGAGGCTCTGCGCGCCGAACCCGATCGCGAGGCCGACCACGCCGGCTGCACCCAGGATGGGCGCGACCGACACGCCGAGCTCGCTCAGGATCAGCACGCCCGCCAGCAGCGAGATGACCACCGACACCACGTAGCGGAACACTCGGCCGATCGTCTCGGCGCGCTTCACCTGCTCGCGATCATCGAAGCGCCGCGCGATGCGCTGGCGGAACAGGCGAATCATGCGGTTCAGAATGGCCGCCGCGATCCACGCAACGAGCGCGATCAGGGCGATCCTCAGCGCGACAAGCGCCGCACCGGTCCAGGGGCCGAACCCGAAGCCAAGGGAGTCGAGGGCGCTGCCGATTGCATCCATGTTGCGGCTCCATTTGCAGCAGCGTTGCGTCGCCTGGCGCCGCCTCGCGTTACCGTCGTCGGGCGAGGCGGCCCGTCGGCTGCCGTCGGCGCGACTACAGCGCCGGCGGCTTCCTGTCCCCGCCGGTCGGGCGCGCGTCCTGGCGACGCGACCAGCGTTCGAGCAGTTCCGCCGCCCGGTGCTGTCCGCCCAGTCCGAACGCGAGCGCGACGCCCAGCGCAGACGCGAACGCGACGGCGCCGACGATGATAAGGAAGGTCTGCCGGATGATGTCGCCGAGATCGAGCTGATCGAGCGCGACCAGGACCACGAAGACGAGAATGGTGTAGCGCGTCAGGCGGCCGAGCACTTCCGCGTCGCCGACGCCGACGTTGCGGCAGTACGTCGTCACCGCGGTGCCCGTGAAGCGCGCGAAGTACGCGCCGAAGGCGACGATCAGCACCGCCACCATCACCTTCGGCACGAACAGCACGATCCGGCCGAGGAGTTCGGTGACGTTCGTAAGTCCGACGCTGTTGAACGCGACCATCAGTGCGGCAAGAATCACGAGCCAGTACGTCAGCACGCCGAGGACGCCGGTGGCATCGAGCTCGCCGCCGCCCTGTTGCAGAAACCGGTCCACGCCCGCCCGTTCGGTGACGACATTGAAATTGAACGCGCGCAGCGTCCTCACGATCGTGAACCGCAGCGCCTTGGCGAGGAGCCAGCCGACGATCAAGATGGCCAGCCCGAGCAGAATGCGGGGCAGGAATTCGCCGATCTGGTGCAGCGACGTGCGCATCGGCTCGATCAGCATTTCCATGTTATCCATCGCTTCCTCCAGTAGGTTCCACCCCCTGCCCCGCGCCATCCGGGCGCATGACCCGCCCGGACGTCACTGCCCTGTCGCCAGGATGTCGGCAAGGCCCCGCAACGGAACGCGGACCCAGTCGGGGCGATGGTCGATCTCGTACGCGAGCTCGTCGAGCACCTTCTCGAGCAGGAACAACTCGAGCAATCCGCCCGCCTCGGTGCGCGGCGAGGCGAGACCCGCGGCGAGCGCGACCTCTTCGTAGCCGTCGAGGAACTTTCCTCGGGCCTCGCGCAGCCAGTCACGTCCCGCCTGTTCGCGCGCGCCGCTCGCCTCCCGCCGCTCGCCATCGGCGCGGTCGAGCGCGACGTGCATCGCGTAGTCGAACGAGCGCAGCATTCCCGCGACGTCCTTCAACGGCGACTGCTTCTCCCGCCGCTGGGCCAGCGTGTGCGCCGGCTCGCCTTCGAAGTCGACGATCACGAAGTCGTTCTCCACCAGCAGCACCTGCCCCAGATGATAGTCCCCGTGCACCCGAGTCTTCACCTTCGTGGACCGATCCTTCGCATGCTTGTCGATTCGCGCGAGAACGGCGGGACGGCCCTCGAGCACGCGCTGCGCGTCGGCCTGCGCCGGCTCCGGCAGCTCCGCGTATCGACGCGCGAGGCGGTCGAGGGTCGCCTCCGCGCCGCGACGCGCGCGCTGCGTCCAGGCGACGACGTCGGCCGGGGCAATCGGCTCGGGGTCGAACGCGGCGGCGCCGGTCGTGCACGCGAGCGCCGCGTGCAGTTCGGCGCTGCGCACGCCCAGCGTGCGCGCGAGCGCGAGGTATCCGCCGTGCGCGTCCGCGGTCGAACCCGTCCCGTCCGGCCACTGCTCGAAAAACCGCTCGAGATGATTGAGGGTGTACTCCCAGCCGTCCCCCTGGTTTTCGACGAAGCCCTGCAGCAACGCGAGCGTCGTCGCGCGGCCGTCGTCGAGCACATACTCGATGGTGCCGGCCACCGGCACGCTGTACGGGAAGCGCGCCACCTCGGTCAGGAAGCGCCCGATCTCGGCTTCGGGATTGATCCCGGCCTGCAGACGGCGATAGGCCTTGAGGAACAGCCGTTCACCCACCCTGACGATCGTGTTGCTGGTCTGCGCGCCGGGACTCCCGATCGGCAGCGCCTCCCAATCCGCGCCGGCGATCCGGGCAAATGCGCCCGTCGGCATGCAGCGGATCCTCCCGTGGAGCGACTTACGCTCCTCGGCGTTGCCGATCGCCGCGATCAGCGCCCGGCAGAAGGATTCGTCGCCGAAGGCTTCGGCCAGAACCCCCACCTGCGCCTGCTGCCGGACCTTCGCGATGGTGTGCGGCGCGGCCGCGCGCAGCTGGTCTTCGGATCCGTCCTCCCAGACGAGTGCCAGCGGCAACAGGTAGGTCTGCCGCTCGCCGCCGCGGCGCTCGGCGTCGGCAATGGTCACGAGCCACTCCTTGCCGCCCCGCTCCCACGCGACGTGATCGGCGATGGCCACGCGCTGCACCGGCTCGCCTTTCGCGGCGTACCAGCGCCTTCCCGCGATGAACGACGGAAGCACATCGCGCTCGAGGTGCGCGCGCACCTTGTCGGCCATCGCGAGGCGCCAGGGGACGACCCGCTCACGGAAGAAGCTCGCCCAGCCGTCGAACAGCACCAGCACGGGCAGCTCGTCACGGGAGAGGCGCTCCTCGTGCCACGCGGGCACCTCGTCGCCGGACGCGATCCGGAACCAGAGAAAGCCGTGGCCCGCCAGCGTGAGGAGATAGGGCAGGTCGCCGATCGGCGGAAACGGCGTGCGGCCCATCATCTCCACCGGCACGCGGCCCTTGAGGCGCGCGAGGTCGAGCTCGACCGGCTGCGCCGAGCGCGCGAGGTTGGCCACGCAGAGGATGACCTCGTCGCCGTGCTCGCGCAGATAGGCGAGAATCTTACGATTGCCGGGCTTCAGGATCGAGAGCGTGCCGCGACCGAACACCGGGGACGACGCGCGCACGTTCAGCAAGCGCCGGGTCCAGTTGAGCAGCGACGAGGGGTCGCGCTGCTGCGCCTCCACGTTGACCGCCTGGTAGCCGTAGATGGCGTCCATGACCGGCGGCAGGTACAGCCGCTGCGGGTCGGCCCGCGAGAATCCGGCGTTGCGCTCGGGGCTCCACTGCATCGGCGTGCGCACGCCGTCGCGATCGCCGAGATAGATGTTGTCGCCCATGCCGATCTCGTCGCCGTAGTACAGGACGGGCGAGCCGGGCATCGACAGCAGCAGGCTATTCATCAGCTTGATTCGGCCGACGTCGTTCTCGAGCAACGGCGCCAGGCGGCGCCGGATGCCGAGATTGACGCGGGCGCGGGGATCCGCGGCATACATCTGGTACATGTAGTCGCGTTCCTTGTTCGTCACCATCTCGAGCGTCAACTCGTCGTGGTTGCGCAGGAAGATCGCCCACTGGCAGCTGTCCGGGATGTCCGGCGTCTGCTGCATGATCTCGGTGATCGGGTACCGGTCCTCCTGCGCGATCGCCATGTACATCCTCGGCATCAGCGGGAAGTGGTATGCCATGTGGCACTCGTCGCCGTCGCCGAAATACTCGCGCACGTCCTCGGGCCACTGGTTTGCCTCGGCCAGGAGCAGCACGTTCGGATAATGCGCGTCGACCAGCGCGCGGAGCTCCTTCAGCACCGCGTGGGTTTCGGGCAGGTTCTCGTTGTTGGTGCCCTCGCGCTCGCACAGGTACGGAATCGCATCGAGGCGGAAGCCGTCGACACCCATGTCGAGCCAGTAGCGCATCACGCGGAAGATCGCCTTCCGCACCTGCGGGTTGTCGAAGTTGAGGTCGGGCTGGTGGCTGAAGAAGCGATGCCAGTAGAACGCTTTCGCAACGTCGTCCCAGGCCCAGTTCGACTTCTCGGTGTCGGTGAAGATGATGCGGGTGCCGGCATACCTGCCCGGGTCGTCGCTCCAGACGTAGAAGTTGCGCTTCGACGAGCCCTTGGGCGCGCGCCGCGCCGCCTGGAACCACGGGTGCTGATCCGACGTGTGGTTGACGATGAGCTCGGTGATGACGCGCAGCTGGCGGCGATGCGCCTCGCGCACGAACTCCTGGAAGTCGGAGCGCGTGCCGTAGGAGGGGTGCACGTTCCGGTAGTCCGCCACGTCGTAGCCGTCGTCGCGCAACGGCGAAGGGTAAAACGGAAGCAGCCAGATCGTGTCGACGCCGAGATCCTTGATGTAATCGAGCTTCCGGGTAAGCCCCGGGAAATCGCCGACTCCGTCGTCGTTGGAGTCGAAGAAGGCCTTGATGTGCAGCTGGAAGATCACCGCGTCCCGATACCAGAGGGGTTCGCCGCCTGCCGCCCCCGCGAGGCTGGCATCGCGTGCCGCTGTCGGTGACACGGCCATGCTCGTTCCTCAGAGAAAGTAGTCGAAGTCGCGCTCGGTGCGGATGCGCCGCCGGACCCGGAAGACGTGCGCAGGCGACCGTGCCGGGTCGAGCTGCACGAAGTTCCTCGCACCGCTCCACAGGAACCGCGCGCCGGTCAGCGCGTCGTGCACCTGGAACGGCCGCGCCGCGTCGACGTCCAGCCTGTCGAGGTCGAGCGTGACCCATCCCGACTGCGTGTGGTGGGGGTCGAGATTGACCACGACCAGCGCGGCGCTGCCCCCCTCGGCGTCGATCTTCGCGTAGCAGATGATCTCGTCGTTGTCCACCGGGAAGAACTCCAGGCCGTCGTCGCTCTGCAGCGCCGGGTTGTCGCGCCGCGCGGCGTTGACCCGGCCGATGAACTCGGCGAGGCTGTCGTCCCGCGCGAGGTCCCAGGTGCGCAGCTGGTATTTCTCCGAATCGAGGTACTCCTCCGACCCCGGCTCGCGCGGCAGGTGCTCGAGAAGCTCGAACGCCGGCCCGTAGATTCCGTAGTTGGCCGAAAGCGTCGCCGCGAGCACGAGCCGCGCCATGAACGCCGCGCGCCCGCCGAACTGCAGGTACTCGGGGAGGATGTCCGGCGTGTTGGGCCAGCAGTTCGGACGGAAATAGTCGCGGCCCGGCCCCTTCGTCAGGTCGGTGAAATATTCCGTCAGCTCCCGCTTCGTGTTGCGCCAGGCGAAATACGTGTACGACTGCGTGAAGCCGAGCTTGGCGAGCCGGTGCATCACCTTCGGGCGCGTGAACGCCTCGGCGAGAAAGATCACGTCCGGATGCTCGCGCTTCACCCGATCAATCGCCCACTCCCAGAACGCGAACGGTTTGGTGTGCGGATTGTCGACTCGGAAGATGCGCACGCCCTCGCCGATCCAGAACGCGAGAACGCCGGCAAGCTCGTGCCACAGCTCGGCCCATTGCGCGGACTCGAAGTCGAACGGAAAGATGTCCTGATACTTCTTGGGCGGGTTCTCCGCGTACTGCACGGTGCCGTCGGGGCGCCAGCGGAACCATTCCGCATGCTCGCGCACATACGGATGGTCGGGCGCGCACTGGAACGCGATGTCGAGCGCCAGCTCGAGGCCGAGCTCGCGCGCACGTTCAACCAGGCGCCGGAAGTCCGCGAGCGTTCCGAGCTCCGGGTGCAGCGCCTTGTGGCCGCCTTCGGCCGCCCCGATGGCCCAGGGGCTGCCGATGTCCGCCGGCGCCAGCTCGAGCGCGTTGTTGCGGCCCTTGCGCCGCTCCCGGCCGATCGGGTGAATCGGCGGCAGGTACAGCACGTCGAAGCCCATCTTCGCCACGTACTCGAGTCGCGCCTCGCAGTCGCGCAGCGTGCCGTGCGCGCCGGGTTCGGCGCCGCACGAGCGTGGAAACATCTCGTACCACGCGGAAAACCGCGCCCGCGAACAGTCGACGACGAGCGGATATTCGGTGGGGGCCGTAGTCGCAAGGCTGCGGTCGGGGTAGCGCATCGCGACTTCGGCCAGCCCTTCGTCCATCGCCTCGGCGCGCAGCGCGGGCAGCGAGGTGCCGACGCGCAGGCGCCGCGCCCACGCAGCAAGGCACTCCCGGTCGGCGCCGCCCGCGCGTGCAGCCGCAGCATCGATCAGCCCGGCACCCACCTGCGCTGCGACGCGGATGTCCTCGGGATCCGTTCGGCGCACGAAGTCGTGCCGCCACGACAGAAAGTGGTCGACCCACGCCGTCACCGTGTAACGGTAGCGGCCGGGTTCGCTGACAGTGAACGCGCCGCGCCAGCGATCGTTGCCGAGCGGGGTCATCGGCGACTCGCGCCAGTCGGCCTCGTCGTCGCGCCGCCAGCGCAGGCGGCAGGCGAGCGTGTCGTGGCCGTCGGCGAAGCAGTCGGCCTCGACCTCGACACGGTCGCCAGCGATACGCTTGGCTGCGAAGCGCCCGGCGTCGACGGCCGGCGCGATCGCTTCGATCACGGCACGGGCGCGCCCGGCGACGGGAATCTCCTGCGTGGTCTGCCTCGGCGGTCGGTTCGTCGCCATCGTCTCACTGCGGCTTGAGAAAGAGTGCGCAAAGCGGCGGCAGCGTGAGCACGAGGGAATGGAAACATCCCTGCGCCGGCACGGGCGCCGCGTCGACGCCGCCCATATTACCCATGCCGCTGCCGCCGTACAGCACGGCGTCGCTGTTCAGCAGCTCCCGCCAGTATCCGCTCTCGGGCACACCCACGACGTAGTTGGCGCGCGGCACCGGCGTGAAATTGCACACGACGAGCATCGGCGGCCCGGCGCGGGGCCGGCGCAGGAAGCTGATCACGCTGGCGTCGGCATCGTGGCAGTCGATCCATGCGAACCCCGCCTGGTCGAAGTCAGCCTCGTGCAGGGCAGGCTCCCTGCGATAGAGCGCATTGAGATCCGCGACCCAGCGCTGCGCCCCGGCGTGCTCGGCATGCTGCAGCACCCACCACTCGAGGCCCTCCTCGTGCGTCCACTCGCGCCTCTGGCCGAACTCGCCGCCCATGAACAACAGCTTCTTGCCGGGATGGCCCCACATGTAGCCGTAGAGCAGCCGCAGGTTGGCGAACTGCTGCCAGGCGTCCCCGGGCATCTTGCCGATGAGCGAGCCCTTGCCGTGCACGACCTCGTCGTGCGAAAGGGGCAACAAGAAATTCTCGAAGAACGCGTACCAGATCGAGAACGTCAGCCGGTCGTGATGGTACTTGCGGAAGATCGGCGGCTGGCGCATGTAGTCGAGCGTGTCGTGCATCCAGCCCATGTTCCATTTCATGCCGAAGCCGAGGCCGCCCAGGTACACGGGGCGCGACACCATCGGCCAGGACGTCGATTCCTCGGCGATCACCTGCACGTCGGGATGATCGCGATAGACGGACTCGTTTAGATGCCGCAGGAACTGGACCGCGCCGAGGTTCTCCCGGCCGCCGTGCGCGTTGGGGATCCACTCGCCTGCCTTGCGTCCGTAGTCAAGATAGAGCATCGACGCGACGGCGTCCACCCGCAAGCCGTCGACGTGATACCGGTCGAGCCAGAACAGCGCGCTCGACAGCAGGAACGCGCGCACTTCGTGCCGCTCGTAGTTGAAGATCGAGCTGTTCCACTCGGGATGGAAGCCCTGTCGCGGATCGGCGTGCTCGTAAAGGTGGGTCCCGTCGAAATACGCGAGGCCGTGGCCGTCTGCGGGAAAGTGCGACGGCACCCAGTCGAGGATCACGCCGATTCCCTGCTGGTGCAGCGTGTCGACCAGGTACATGAAGTCCTGCGGCGTGCCGTAACGCGCGGTTGGCGCGAAGTACCCGGTCGTCTGATAGCCCCAGGAGCCGTAGAACGGATGCTCCATGACCGGCATGAGCTCGACGTGGGTGAAGCCCTGGTCGCGAACGTACTCGGCGAGCGATTGCGCGATCTCCCGATACCCGAGGATGCGATTGTCCTCCCCGCGGCGCCACGAGCCCAGATGCACCTCGTAGACGGACATCGGCGCGTCGAGGGCGTTGCGCGCACGGCGCCCCCCCATCCACTCGGCGTCCCCCCAGTCGTATTCCAGCGTCCACGCGCGCGATGCCGTCGACGGCGGGACTTCCGCGCAGAGCGCGAAGGGGTCGGCCTTGTCCATCACGTAGCGGCCGTCTCCGCCGGTGACGCGGTACTTGTACGCGTCGCCGCGTTGCACGCCGGCGATGACGGCCTCCCAGATTCCGCATCCGTCAGGCCGCGGCGTCATCGGATGCGTGTTCGCGTCCCAGCCGTTGAACTCGCCGATCACCGCGACGGCCGACGCACCGGGCGCCCACACCCGGAACGTGGCGGCGTCGGGGCCCAGCACGCAGCCCATCGCGTTGTAGAGCCGGCCGTGCGTCCCTTCACGAAACAGGTAGACGTCGCGTTCGCCGAGCATGGTCCCCCCTTGGGTTCAATGTGGCGTGGCGCATTGACGGGCCACGGCGACACCCTGGATGCGAGCGGCCGGGCAGCGAGGCACACTCCACCCGCCCCTACCGGGCAGTGACAACATTAGGGATATGACCGCGACCCCGGCGCGCTAGTTCCGGACAGTTCCGTCCGCCCCTGGCCCCCGGGCCACCGCAGGGCTCGCATCGGACCCGAGAGCCTCCGAGAAACCGCGCGCGCATGCCTGTGGCTGCGGCAACGCGGCCCGCTACCGCCTTGCCAGCGGGAATAGCCGGCTGCGCGACCGCAAGACGTGCTGCGCAAGCAGAAAACTCGCCGCGTTCCACGATTGCCCGGCCATGCCCTGCGGCGCGAGCGTGTACCCGTGCAGCCATTCGGTGAACGCCCAGCCGGACAATGCATTGGCGCGGGCAACTTTCCCGAGTTCCACCTCGGCTTCGGTCCGCAAGCCCGCCTGCGCAAGCGCAATGACCCAAAACGCCCCCACAAACGGCCACACGCCGCCATTGTGATATTGCCACGCGAAATTCTGCCGATGGCGCGACATGTAGGGCCGCCAGAACACGCTTGACTCCATGATCGGCGCGCAGACGACCCGGACCGGATAGGGCTCGTTGGCCCGCGCGCGCACGATCGCGCGGACGATGCGGTGCGTGGCCGCCTCGTCGGCAAGGCCAGCGAGGATTGCGAGAATGTTGCCGAACACGTCGCCTTCGTCGCCGTGGAACGCGAAATTGACGAAGCTGAAATACAGGTCGCGTCGGCGCGCCCGCTGCCGCGCGTAGTGGACGAGCAACCGCGCGCGCCGGTATTCGGCGGGCGGGCCCGCGAACGGGTGGAACAGCGCGTTGAAATTGCGGTGAGTCTCCGCGGCTCCGTGCAGGCGGTAGAGCCGCTTGACGACATACCATAGCGCGTTCGTGTAGAGCACGAAGCCCGATCGCGGCATGATGTCCGCCCAGTCGCTCGCTTCGTTCTGCTGCAGTAGGTGGAAGCGCTGGTGTTCCTGGCACGACAGCCACGTGATCGCGCGTTCGACGTTGGCCGCGAGCCGCTGCGCGAGCCGCCCGCCAGGCTGCCGGCGGTCGAGCAGCGCAACCGCGATCAGCCACCAGAGCGTGGCGTCGATGCAGCCGAGATACCAGAAGTCCGCCTCGTCGCCTTGCGTGTCGACGAACTTCGGGATCTGGCCGTTGCGCGCCTGGTGCCGGGCCAGCGTCACGATTCCGGTGGCCGCATGCCGCTGGAGCGTCGCGTCCGGGGCGACCGCCATGCCCAACGCGCAGATCGCCGCATCGCGGCCGAAGATCGCCGCGTAGCCCCGCGCCCGTGCCGCAGGGAGAGGTGTGGCCGCGAGGATCCCCGCCGGGCACAGATTGCGCTCGAGCAACGTTACGGCGCGGCGGCCGCACTCGGCGACGAGTTGCGGTTCCGTCTTGGGCGGTGCACGCGCGGTCATCCGGGCGGCGACGCCCCGGCGGCACGGCCGGGCTCCGCGGCGACAAGGTCGCGAACGCTGGCCCCGTCAAGGGCGGCGGCAACCGCCGCTTCGATGCGCGCCTCCAAGTCCGTGATCGGTGGCGAGACCGGCAGCGCGTCCGGGTTCAGGAACTTGTCCTCGCCCGCCTTGCGCACGATCGCCAGCAGCTCCGCAATCGACAGCTGGTCGAGGTCGCGCGCCGGCACATACGCCGGCGGATCGGCGCCGGTCTGCACCAGAAGCCCGCTCCCGGCAAGCGCATCCACGGCCACGTCGACCGCATGCATGGGAATGCCGAGTTGTTGCGCGAGCTGCTGCGGGGTCCACGGTGGACGTCCATGCACGAAGTGCGACGCGACGAGGCCCGCGATGGCGAGCGCGAGCCGTTCGCGCATGCGGTTGGAAAGGCGCGGCTCGCCGGGCAGCGCATACAGGTACTCCGGATGCTGGAGGTAGAACGAGATCTCCGCCCCCAACAGCAGGATGAGCCAGCTCACGTAGAGCCAGATCAGGAACAGCACGAGGATCGCGAAGCTGGAGTAGATCGCGGCGTACTGCGTCGAGGAGGACACGAAGAGCGCGAAGGCCCAGCCCGCCGACTGCCAGAGGATGCCACCGATGGTGCCCGCTGCGAGCGCGGGAGCGAAGCGCACGCGCGCGTTGGGGACGAACATGTAGAGGAACGTGAACGCGCCGATCACCAACACATACGGCATTACCCGGCCGGCGACCAGGATGAAGGTGCTGAATGGCTCCAGTGCGAGGACGTAGCGGGCGACTTCCGAATTGAGCGCCATCGCGGTGATGCCGAGCGCGCTGAACACGAGGATCGGCCCGGCGAGGAGCACGCTGAGGTACCGGCTGACGCGATCGCCGAGGCTGCGCAGATGCGTGACGTGCCAGATCGCGTTGAACGACTCCTCGATCTTCTGGATCAGCGAGACGACGGTGTAGATGAGCAGCGCGAGGCCGGCCGAGCCGAGCACGCCGACGTTCATCTGCGCGATGAAGCCGATCAGGCGGACGGTGATTTCCTGCCCCTGCTCGCCGAGCGGGGCAAGCAGGTTCTGCAGGAGCGGCTCCACCTGGTTGTGGACGCCGAAGGCCTTCAGCACCGAGAAGGAGAGCGCGAGCAGCGGCACCATCGACAGCAGCGTCGTATAGACGAGGCTCATCGTCCACAACGTGAGGTTCCCCTCGACGAGGTCGCGGATGAGCACGATGAAAAGGCGCACCGTGCGCAGCGCGCCCACTTTCCAAAGGGGTAGCAGCGCATGCCGGGGCGTCCATATCGCGCGGTCGATGCGCTTCAGCCAGTGGCCCGTCTCGCGCTCCATTCGATCATTGCCTACGCCCGAGGGCGCGGGCCCACGCCTCTCTTCTACCGCAAGGCGGCACCCCCGTCAAAAGCGCGCCGCGGGCTCGCGCCGGGCCTGCGCGAGTGGGAACGAGGCGCCGCGAAGGCGGTGACCCATGACGCGAGGATTGCGTTCGAGGCCATTCCCGCCTGACTGCATCTCCCTTGACGTGGATCAACGTCGCGCCCGGGCCGCGAAGGAGCGACGTGGCGCCATCTGCAGTCGCGTCGACGCGGCAAAGTTGCTCGACGAAGACGACTGGAACGCCTGGGAAAGGCCGCCGGGGCGGCAATCCGCGAAGAGCGCGGCGCGCAGGGACGCGTGATGGAGACGCTCGAAGGACTGCGGCGGCGTCTCGATGCGCTCGAGGGCCTCGGCCCGCTTGTGCGGATGATGAAAGCGCTCGCAGCGGGAAGCCTGCACCGCGACGCGCTTGCGGTACGCGCGCCGTACGTGTGCGACCGGACCGTCGAGCGCCGCCTGCGCGCCGCGCCTTGCGAGTTCGCCATCGGCAGCCGCGCGGCGGCGAGTCTCGAGGACAACAGCGTCAGCCCGCACATCCTGTATCCGGTGCCCGGGTCGACCGTGGCCAGTACCGCCGGTGTGCGCCGGATCCCGCTGCTGATGGACCGTGGCGTGCCGGCGGTGTCGCGCGAGGTGCTTCTCGGTGCCCTGGTGCGGCAATGCTTCCTCGTGACCATCTTCCGTGCCTGCGCCGAATCGCTCGCCAGCGAGAACGCGGCGTGGCGCACGGCAATGCAGGCGGCGGAAAGGGACCAGACCGGGTGCGGGGCCGAAGCGGCCGGCGCCCTTCGCCGCTCAGGGCAAGGCTACATCACTGCGGAACTGCTCGACGCCGCGACCGGGCTCGAGGCAACGCAGGCGGGAACGAAGCGCGACACCCGCAGGGGAATCGAGCCGGCGCGGGGCTTGATCGGGGTCATATCGACGACGAGGCAACTGGAATATCCTAAGAAGCGCGATGGTGGCTCGATCGAGGAGAGAGGATGATGATCGACATCATGACGGCCGGGCCGGAAAGGCTGGCAGCGAGCCTTCGGCAGCTCGTCACCGGCGCCGAAGATCTGCTGGACGCGTTGCGGAAAGAGGGCGATGACCAGTACCGCGAAGCGGCGCAACGCATGCGGCGCGACATCGAGCGGGCGCGGGAACGCCTCGACGAAGCGCAGGATACGATCGTCGCGCGGACGCGGGCCATAGCGAAACGTACCGATCGCTTGGCGCATGCGCATCCCTGGGAGACGGCAGGCGCGACGGCGATGGTGGCGTTGCTGGTCGGCGTGGCAGTCGGTCTGCTGGCAGGCAGGGCGTACACGCAGCGCGTCGACTAGGCACGATGACGCTGTTCGGGGTCAGGCACTGTCCGTCGCCCCGACGAGGCCGGCAATGACGGGGGGCGGAAGCGACCCAGCGGCGCCGGCGAGGTGCGGCAGATGACGCTGCCGATCAGCGCCGTGTGGCCCGGTCGGCCGTCCCCGCGCGGAGCGACTTGGGACGGCGAAGGCGTCAACTTCGCGCTGTTCTCCGAACACGCCGAGCGCGTCGAGTTGTGCGTGTTCGACCCCAGCGGGCGGCGCGAGCTGCAGCGGATCACGCTGCCGGAGCAGACGGATCTCGTCTGGCACGCCTATCTGCCCGAAGCCCGTCCGGGGCTGCTCTACGGCTTTCGCGTGCACGGGCCGTACGCCCCGGAGCGCGGGCACCGCTTCAATCCGAACAAGCTCCTGCTCGAGCCGTACGCGAAATCGATCGCGGGCCGGCTCAAGTGGAGCGACGCGCACTTCGGCTACCGGATCGGCTCCTCCCGCGCGGACCTGTCCTTCGACCGGCGCGACAGCGCGCCGGGCATGCCCAAGTGCCGCGTCATCGACCCGGCGTTCAGCTGGGGCGACGACCGGCGGCCTCGCGTGCCCTGGCACGAGACAGTCATCTACGAGCTGCACGTGCGGGGATTCACGATGCAGCACCCCGACGTCCCCCCGGCGCTGCGCGGCACCTTTGCCGGCCTGACGACGGCGCCCGTGATCGAGCACCTGCGCCGGCTCGGGGTCACCGCCGTCGAGCTGATGCCGGTGCACCACTTCATCGACGACCGTCACCTCGTCGAGAAGAGCCTCGCCAACTACTGGGGCTACAACTCGATCGGCTTCTTCTCGCCCGAGCCGCGTTACTCCGCCACGGGGCGCGTGAGCGAATTCAAGACGATGGTGAAGACGCTGCACTCGGCCGGAATCGAGGTAATCCTCGACGTCGTGTACAACCACACCGGCGAGGGCAGCCACCTCGGCCCGACGCTGTCGCTGCGCGGCGTGGACAACGCGTCCTACTATCGGCTGCAGCCCGGGAACCCCCGCTATTACGCGGACTACACCGGTTGCGGCAACACGCTCAACATGCGCCATCCGCGCGTGCTGCAACTCATCATGGACAGCCTGCGCTACTGGGTCCTGGAGATGCACGTCGACGGCTTTCGCTTCGACCTGGCCGCGGCGCTGGCGCGCGAGCTGCACGAGGTCGACCGGCTCGGTGCGTTCTTCGACATCATCCGCCAGGATCCGGTGCTGGCGGACGTGAAGCTGATCGCCGAGCCCTGGGACCTGGGCGAGGGCGGATACCAGGTGGGCAATTTTCCGGCCGGCTGGACCGAGTGGAACGATCGCTACCGCGACACGATGCGCGCGTTCTGGAAGGGCGACGGCGGACTGATCGGGGAGTTCGCCCAGCGACTCACCGGCTCGAGCGACCTGTACGAGCGCACGGGGCGCCGCCCTCACGCCAGCATCAACTTCATCACCGCACACGACGGCTTCACCCTGCAGGACCTCGTGAGCTACAACGACAGGCACAACAACGCCAACCTCGAGGACAATCGGGACGGGCACGCGGCGAATCTGTCGTGGAATTGCGGTGCGGAGGGCGAGACCGACGACCCGGAGATTCTGGCCCTGCGCGAGCGCCAGAAGCGCAACCTCCTCGCGACGCTGATCCTGTCGCAGGGCGTGCCGATGCTTGTTGCCGGCGACGAGTTCGGGCGAACCCAGCGCGGCAACAACAACGCGTACTGCCAGGACAACGAGATCTCGTGGGTGAACTGGCAGCTTACCGACGCCGACCGCCGTCTCACCGACTTCGTGGCAAGGGTGATCGGACTGCTCAACGCGCACCCGGTATTCCGCCGGCGCAAGTTCTTCCACGGACGGCCGATCCGCGGCGGCGGAGTGAAGGACCTTCAGTGGCTCACCCCCGAGGGGCACGAGATGAGCGACGACGAGTGGTCGCACGCCTACGCCCATTGTCTCGGCGTGTACCTGTCCGGCAGCGGGATCACCGAAACCGACGAGCGTGGCCGCTCGCTGCGCGACGACAACTTCGTGCTTCTGGTCAATGCCCACCACGAGCCCGTGCCCTTCGTCCTGCCTGCACCGGCCCGCGAGACACACTGGCTCGCGGTGCTCGACACGTTCGCGGCGGATGCGTTCCCTGCCGAGAGGTGGTTTGGGGCGCACTCGCCCTACCCGTTGCAGGCGCGCTCGCTCGCACTGCTGGTCCATCGCGAGATAGCGCGATGACGGGACGTCGTGCGATGCTCGGCCGCCGCGCGCCATGAGGCGACGCCACGCGATGCCGTTCGGCGCCGAACTGCGGGCCGATGGCGCAACCCGTTTTCGCCTGTGGGCGCCGGCGGCGCGGCGGGTGGACCTCGAGCTCGCGGCAACGGCCGGGCGTGCCGACTTGCCGATGACGCCGCTCCCCGATGGCTGGTACGAGACGGTCGCGCACGACGCGGGCGCCGGGAGCCGCTACGCGTTCCGCATCGACGATGGCATCGTGGTTCCCGACCCGGCATCGCGGAGCAACCCGGACGACGTCGACGCGCCGAGCATGGTCGTCGATCCGGAGGCTTTCGAGTGGCAGGACGACGCCTGGCGCGGCCGGCGCTGGGAGGAGGCCGTGCTCTACGAATTGCACGTCGGAAGCTTCACCCCCGAGGGCAGCTTCGTCGGCGTGCAATCCCGTCTTGGCCACCTGGCCGACCTCGGGGTGACGGCGATCGAGCTGATGCCGCTCGGCGAATTTCCCGGACGGCGCAACTGGGGCTACGACGGCGTATTGCCGTTCGCCCCCGACGCGGCCTACGGCACGCCTGACGACCTGAAGAGGCTCGTCCAGAGCGCGCACGCGCGCGGCATCATGGTGCTCGTCGACGTCGTCTACAACCACTTCGGCCCGCAAGGCAACTATCTCGCGGCCTACGCGCCCGGCTTCTTCACCCGGGATCGGGCCACGCCATGGGGAGACGCGATCGATTTCCGCGGTGGCGATCGCCGGCCGGTACGGGAGTTCTTCGTGCACAACGCGCTCTACTGGCTCGAGGAGTTCCATGTCGATGGCTTGCGGCTGGACGCCGTGCACGCGATCTTCGACGCTTCGAGCCCGGACATCCTCGAGGAGATCGCCGCCGCCGTGCGTGAGGGGCCGGGGCGCACGCGGCACGTGCACCTCGTGCTGGAGAATCATCGCAACGCTGCCCACCGCCTCGGTCACGGCGCCACCCGCTACGACGCGCAGTGGAACGATGACGAGCACCATGCACTGCATGTGCTTCTCACCGGCGAGACGGACGGCTACTACGCCGACTACGCGGCCGCGCCGCTCGCGCAGCTCGGACGCTGCCTTGCCGAAGGCTTCGCCTACCAGGGCGAGCCGTCGCCATGCGAGGACGGCGCCGCACGCGGCGAACCGAGCGCGCACCTCCCGCCGCGCTGCTTCGTGCCGTTCCTGCAGAACCACGATCAGATCGGCAACCGCGCCTTCGGCGAGCGGATCGCTTCCCTCGCGGAGCCCGGTGCCCTCCGCGCCGCCACGGAGATCCTGCTGCTTGCGCCGCAGCCGCCGCTCCTGTTCATGGGCGAGGAGTGGGGCACGCGGACGCCGTTTCCCTACTTCTGCGATTTCTCCGGCGCGCTGGCGCAGGCGGTGAGCGAAGGGCGACGGCGCGAGTTCGCGCGCTTCGAGCGTTTCCGCGACCCGGCCGCGCGCGCCACGATCCCGGACCCCTGCGCCGAAAGCACGTTCCTTGCGGCGAAGCTCGACTGGTCCGAGCTCGCGCACGTCGAGCACGCCGCATGGCTGCAGTTGTATCGCCGGTTGCTGCACCTGCGCCGCGAGCGGGTCGTGCCGCTGTTCGGTGAAACTGCCGTGGCCGGTTCATACATGCCGATCGGCGACGCGGGGCTTGACGTGCGCTGGCAGCGCAACGGCGCGCCGGCCTATAGCCTGCGTGCCAATCTTGGTTCCCGCCCGCTGGGCGCGCGCGTCCCGCCGGCGAAGGCGACCATCTACGCGTCACCGGGCGTCCAACCCGATGCCGCCACCCTGCCCCCCTGGTCCGTTGTCTGGAGTCTCGACCGTGCCGCCGGCTGACGCTTCCTCGCTGCAGGCACTCGCACGGCGTCACGGGATTGCGCTCGCCTACCACGACATCCGCGGGTCCGAGCGTGCAGCACCCGAGGCAACGCTGCGCGCGTTGCTCGCCGCGATGGGCGTCGATCCCGCGCAGGCCGACGCCGCGTTTTCCAGGCGCGTGCTGGCGCCCGCTATCGTCGCGCCGGCGCGCGAGCAGCCGGTGCGCATCAGCGTGACGCTCCCGGAGTCGCGAACCCGCGAAACGCTCCGCTACCGGATCGTCGAGGAAGGCGGCCGGACGCACCGCCGGGCGTTCTGCCCGGCGGACGCCGCCGCGACCGGGGGCGGTGTGGTCGATGGAACGGCGTATCGCGTCTGCGAGATCGAGCTCGACGTCGCGCTGCCGATCGGCTACCACCGCCTCGAGCTGAAAACGCGATTCCGTCCGCTGGCGACCGCCCGGCTGATCCTCGTTCCGGACCACTGCTATCAACCCGAGATTGCGGCCGGCGACGGCCGCGCGTGGGGTCCGGCGGTCCAGCTCTACGCGCTGCGGTCCGAGCGCAACTGGGGTATCGGCGATTTCACCGACCTGCGTGTGCTCGTGGAGCAATGGGCCGCGCGCGGCGCCGACATCGTCGGCGTGAATCCCCTGCATGCGCTCTTCCTTGCCGAGCCGGAGCGCGCGAGTCCCTACAGCGCCTCGAGCCGCCTGTTCCTCAACCCCCTGTATCTCGACGTCGAGAGCGTCCCCGATTATGCGGAGTGCGAGGCCGCGCGCGAGCAGGTGCGCGCGCCGCCGTTCCAGATGTGGCTCCGGCCGCTGCGCGATGCCGAGCTTGTCGACTACGCCGGCGTGGCCGGGCCCAAGCGTGCGATTCTGGAAACGCTCTTCGCGCATTTCAGCGAACGTCACCTCCGCCAGAACACCGGGCGTGGGCGCGACTTCCGCGCATACGTGCAAGCACAGGGTCTGCCGTTGCGGCGCTTCGCGCTCTTCGAGGCGCTGCACGAGCATTTCGCCGCCGGTTCGTCCCGCATCGGAGATTGGCGGCGCTGGCCGGCGCCGTATCGGAATCCGGACTCGCGCGAGACGAAACGTTTCGCGCGCGAGCACGGCCCGCGGATAGAGTTCTTCTCGTACCTGCAGTGGCAGTGCGAGTTGCAGCTCGACGCCGTGCAGGCCGAAGCGAGGGCGCGCGGGCTCGAAGTGGGCCTCTACCGCGACCTCGCGGTGTCGGTCGAGGCCGCGGGCGCCGATGCGTGGGCACAGCAGTCGCTGTATGCGTCAGGGGTCGCCATCGGCGCGCCGCCCGACGACTTCAGCCCGCACGGCCAGAACTGGGGCCTCGCCCCGTTCCTGCCCGAGCAGTTGGGCGACGCCGCGTTCGACCCATGGATCGAGACCCTGCGCCGGAACATGCGCAGCGCCGGCGCGCTGCGCATCGATCACGTCATGGCGCTGTGGCGGCTCTTCTGGGTGCCTGCGGACGCCGGGGCGGAGCACGGAACTTACGTCGAGTATCCGCACGCTGCCCTGCTGGGCATTCTCGCCCTCGAAAGCGTGCGCAATCGCTGCGTGGTGATTGGCGAGGATCTCGGCACGGTCCCGGTCGAGGTGCGCGCCACGATGCAGCAGATGGGAATCCTGTCGTATCGCCTGCTCATGTTCGAGCGGGAACCGGACGGCGAATTCAAGGCGCCATCCGCGTATCCGCCGGCGGCCCTCGCCGCCTTTGCTTCCCACGATCTGCCGACGCTCGCCGGCTACTGGGCGGGACGCGACCTCGCGTTGCGTGCGGATCTCGATCTCTATCCGGACGCGACCGCCCGCGACGCCCATGTCGTGACGCGGGCCGAGGATCGCGTTCGGCTGCTTCGCCTCCTCGACCGTGAAAGCCTGCTTCCCGCCGGCATGACCGTGAGCCCCGCGGCCGTCCCGACGATGCCACCGGAGCTCGCGTGCGCAGTCCACTCCCTCCTGGCGCGCTCGCCGGCCCGGTTCGCGCTCGTCCAGCTGGAGGATGTGCTCGGCCAGCTCGACCAGGTCAACCTGCCCGGTGCCGACGTGGATCGCCATCCGAACTGGCGGCGCAAGCTCTCGTTGCCTCTCGAGCAGTGGGCGCAATGCCAGGCCTTCGCCACGCTGACCGAGGCGATCGCCGCCGAGCGCCCTGGCGCGCCCCGCCGCCGGGGCGGCGCAGGTCGCCAGGCCCTGGCGATTCCGCGCGCGACCTACCGGCTGCAGCTCGACGCGACGTTCGGTTTCCGCGCTGCGGCGGACGTCGTCCCGTATCTCGCCCGGCTGGGCATCAGCCATTGCTACTGCTCGCCGTTCCTCAAGGCTCGGCCGGGAAGCGCGCACGGCTACGACGTCGTCGACCACAACGCCTTCAACCCGGAGCTCGGCACCGAAGCGGACTTCGAGCGCTTCTCCGCCTCGCTCCGCGCGCACGGCATGGGCCTCGTCGTGGACGTCGTTCCCAATCACATGGGAGTGATGGGCGCGGACAACGCGTGGTGGCTCGACGTCCTCGAGAACGGGCCTGCGTCGGTCTACGCGCCGTATTTCGACGTCGACTGGGCCCCGGCCAAGCAGGAATTGCGCGGCAAGCTCCTTCTGCCTCTGCTCGGCGGGCCGTACGGCACGGTGCTCGAGCGGGGCGAGCTCGCACTGCAATTCGACGCGGCCGCCGGTGAGTTCAGCGTGCAGTACTTCGCGCACCGCCTGCCCATCGCCCCGCGCGAGTACCCGCGGCTGTTGCGCGGCTGCAACGAGGCGGCCGAGCGCCGGCTCGGCCGCGAGAGCCAGCCCTGCGCGGAGCTCTCGAGCCTCATCACCGCGTTCGCCAACCTGCCGCCACGCAGCGTGCGCTCCGCCGAGAAGATCCTCGAGCGGCACCGTGACCGGCAGCTGTGCAAGCGCCGGCTCGCGCGCCTGTGCTCCGAGGTGCCGGCCGTCGGCGAGCTCCTCGCCGATGTCGTGCGTTCGTACAACGGCACGGCCGGCGACCCGCGCTCGTTCGACGCTCTGCACGAACTGCTCGAGGCGCAGCCCTACCGGCTCGCCGACTGGCGAGCGGCCGCGGACGAAATCAATTACCGGCGTTTCTTCGATATCAACGATCTCGCCGCGGTCCGCGTCGAGGAGCCGACCGTATTCGATGCCACGCACACGCTCGTACTGGGCCTGCTTCAGTCGGGTCGGGCGCAGGCATTGCGCATCGATCATCCGGACGGATTGCGGGATCCCGCCGCGTACTTCGTCCGCCTCCAGCAGCACGCTGCCCGCGCCTGTGGCAGCCCGGCAGCGCCGGCGGTTGCGTCCGGCGCGACCGTCGAGCCGGCCGCCTACATGGTGGTCGAGAAGATTCTCGCCTGCGACGAGGGGCTCCCCGGGGACTGGCCCGTGCACGGGACCACCGGTTATGACTTCCTGAACCTCGTCAACGGCGTTCTGATCGACGGCGGCGCGGCGCGCAACATGCTGCGCTTTCACGCTGCGTTTGTCGGCGGACGGCAGGACTTCGACGCGATCGTGTACGACTGCAAGCACCTGCTGCTGCGCTATGCGCTGGCGAGCGAGCTGACGGTGCTCGCGAACGAGCTCAACCGGATTTCCGAAAGCGACCGGCATACGCGCGACTTCACGCTCAATCGGCTGCGTGAAGCGGTCGCCGAGGTCATCGCGTGCTTCCCCGTCTATCGCACCTACGTCGCGGCCAGCGGACCGAGCGCGACGGACCGCGCTCGCATCGAGTCGGCCATCGCCCGTGCGCGCCGGGGCGCGCGGGCGCAGGAAATCGGCGTGTTCGAATTCCTGCGGCAGGTGCTGCTGCTCGAGCCGGCATCGAGCGAACCGACGGCGGACCGGGACGCCTTCCTTCGTTTCGTGATGCGCTTCCAGCAGCTGTGCGCGCCGGTGATGGCGAAGGGAATGGAGGACACCGCGCTGTACCGCTATACGCCCCTCGTGTCGCTATGCGAGGTGGGCGGCGATCCCCGCCGCTTCGGCGTGCCGGTGCGGGACTTCCACGACGCCAACGCCCTGCGCCGGCAGCGCTGGCCGCACACGATGCTCGCCACGTCGACGCACGACAGCAAGCGGAGCGAGGACGTGCGTGCCCGCATCAACGTGCTCACGGAGCTGCAGGCCGAGTGGCGCGCGCACGTGCACCGCTGGACGCGCATCGCGCGCCCGCACAAGCGCGAGGTCGACGGGGCGATGGCGCCCTGTGCGAGCGACGAGTATCTGCTCTACCAGACGCTCGTCGGCGCCTGGCCGCTCGAGCCGGCCGGCGACGATGTCCGCCGCACGTTCGGCGAGCGCATTGCCGCATATCTGCGGAAGGCCGCGCGCGAGGCGAAGGTCCACACCAGCTGGATCAATCCCAGCCCGGCCTACGAGGAGGCGACGCAGGCGTTGGTCACCGCGCTGCTCGATCCGGCGGCGGACAACCCCTTTCTTGCAGACTTCCTGCCGTTCCAGCGCGCGGTGGCCTGGTTCGGGATGTGCAACAGCCTGTCGCAGGCCCTGCTCAAGCTCACCTGTCCGGGCGTGCCGGACTTCTATCAGGGCAACGAACTGTGGGATTTCAGCCTGGTCGATCCGGACAACCGTCGGCCGGTCGACTACCGGCTGCGCGCGCGCATGCTGGCCGACATCGAACAGCGGTTCTCGCGCAGCGACGTCGTCGCTGCCGACGCAGCGCGCGCGCTGCTCGACACGCTGCCGGATGGCCGCGCCAAGCTCTTCCTCACGTGGAAGGTGCTGTCGCTGCGCCGGGACGACGAGGCGCTGTTCCGCGACGGCGAGTACGTTCCGCTCGACGTCAGCGGCGAGCGCGCGGGACACCTCTGCGCGTTCGCTCGCCGCACGGCGGACCGCGTCGCGGTGATCCTCGCACCGCGGCTATACGCATCGCTGGCCACGAAGGGAAACGCGTTTCCGTTGGGCGCGGAAGCGTGGGGCGACACCCGGGTCAACCTGCGGTCTGTCGCGCCGACAGCTTTCTGGCGACAGGTGCTGACCGGCGAGCGCATTGCCGTCCAGAACGCGACGGAGACGCCAGTCATCCGCATCGCCGACGCACTGAGCAGCTTTCCCGTGGCGGTGCTGCTGCCTTCCGATGACGCCCCCTGATCGATGGGGGGCAGAATCGAAGGCCGGCGTCCGTCGGCCCTGTCGCGGATG
>Ga0224500_10000366_pt1 | contig 31597 bp, 25 predicted proteins | sample SF_Oct11_sed_USG_FD_168126 | JGI IMG/M metagenome (GOLD analysis project Ga0224500, IMG submission 168126) | Sediment microbial communities from San Francisco Bay, California, United States - SF_Oct11_sed_USGS_4_1 | ecosystem: Environmental > Aquatic > Marine > Sediment | place: USA: California... | reverse complement strand
TCCCGTTCCCCTGGGAACGAAGGGAAATCATGAGAACGTACGCGACACTTATATTCGCCCTGACGCTGCTCTTGGCCGGCTGCGGCGGCTACGACCGCGAGCTGCTGGGAGACCCCCAGCCCGCCCCGGCGCCGGTGGCCGCCCAGGAGAGCTACGCTGAGACCGACCCGGCCGCCGAAGAGGGCGTCGAGCAGCTCATTCATACGCCGTCGGACTACGACATGTTCGGCGAATTGAGCCCGTACGGCTCCTGGTACGAGACCACCGAGTACGGCGTGGTGTGGCAGCCGGTGGTGACCGTGGGCTGGCAGCCCTTCACCTACGGCCACTGGATCTGGACCTCATACGGATGGATGTGGGTGTCGTACGAACCGTTCGGATGGGCCACGTATCACTATGGCAACTGGTGGCTGGACCCGGTGATGGGCTGGATCTGGGTACCCAACTACACCTGGGCCGCGTGCCCGGTGGACTGGTTCATGGCCGGCGACTACATGGGCTGGGCGCCATTGCCGCCGCCGGGGTGCTCGTGGAACGACCCGTGGGTGGACCAGGGCCGTTACAAGGACGGCTGGGTGGTGGTGGAGACGGGCAAGTTCAAGGAAGTCGACGTGGGCGAGAACCGCGTGAAGCCGGAGCGCTTCAAGTCCGCGTATCGCACCGGCACCGCCGTGCGCGGCGCGCCGGACACGCGCGCCATCGAACGCGCCACGCGCCAGTCGGTCAAGGAAACCGATATCCGCATCGACTCGGAGCGCTATGGAACGCGCGAGCTGCGCAAGGTGGTGCTGCCGTCGCACGAGCAGCAGATCGTGGAGCGCTTCCCCATGCCGATCAGCAGCCCGATACAGGCAACCGGGTTGAAGCCGGTCAACGATGGCGGCACCCAGGTGACGCCGCCGCCGGGTTCGGGCAAGACCAAGGGCAGCACGCCGCCGCCGGCCACAACCAAGGACACGCCGCAGAAGTTCAAGTCGAAGGACAGCAAGGGATCGACGGGGACGTCGCGCGCGAAGGGCGGCGCCAGCAACGACGGCAAGGACAGCGGAGACAAGTCAAAGGACAACGGATCGAAGGACAATGGGTCCAGCGACAAGCCCAAGGACGACAAGAAGGACAGCGGCGGCAGCAGCCCCGCGAAGGCGAAGGGCAAGAAGGGCTGATCTACCCCGCGCGGCGTAGCGTAAGGGCGGCTTCGACACCGCGCGCTTCCTGCAGGTTCTTGATGGTGACGTCGCCGCCCATCTCGCGCGAGAGTGTGCGGCAGATGGCGAGGCCGAGTCCGGTGCCGGTGGTTTTGGTGGAGAAGTAGGGCTCGAACAACCGCTTCGACACCTCGTCGTTCAATCCCGGTCCCGAATCCCGAAACACGATGCGCACCGCCGGCGTGCCGGCTTCGGTGGTTTCCGCGCAGCGCACGCGCAGTTCGCCGCCGCCCGATCCCATCGCCTCCAGCGCGTTCTCGATGAGGTTGGCGCAGATCTTCCGCACCGCCTCCGCGTCCGCCACGACGCGCGCATCCGCCACGCCGTTCTCGTAGGTGACGCGCACGCCCGAGCTGTTATTCATGTAGGGCGCCACGATGCCACGCACCAGTGCGTCGACCTCGTGCGGCTGCATGTCGAGATGCTGCATCTTGCCGAAGCTGGAGAATTCGCTGGCGATGCGCTTGAGCACGTCCACCTGGTGGATGATGGTCTCGGTTCCCTCGCGGAAGATTCGTTCGAACTCCCCGGAACGCTGGTCGAAGGCGCGCCGCATGAACTGCGTGGAAATTCTAATGGGTGTGAGCGGGTTCTTGATTTCGTGCGCAATCTGGCGCGCCATCTCCACCCACGCCGAGAGTTTCTTGCTCTCGATGAGCTCGGTGAGATCCTCGAACACGAACACGGTGCCCACGTAGCGCTCGCCGGATTCGAGGCGCGTGCGCATGTACTTGATGGTGGCGGGCCGCCCGGCGCGTTCGATCTCCAGCTCCCCGGTCTCGAAGGGATGCCCGGAACGGGTGGCGGGATCGAGCAGCGCAAAGATACGATCCGCGTGCCCGCTGCGCGCGATCTCGGCGGCGGTCTGCCCCATGGCGTCGGCGGCCGTCACGCCGGCGATGCGCTCCGCGGCGGCGTTCACTGTGCGCACGCGCCCCTCGGCGTCGGTGCTGATGACCCCCGCGCCGATGTTCTCCAGGATGGCTTCCAGGTAGCGGCGGCGCTCTTCGAGTACGCGCTGCGACTGCGCAATCTGCTCGGTCATCTCGTTGAAGGCGGTGGCCACGATGCCCACCTCGTCGGAGCGGTCCTCGCGCAGGCGCACATTGAAGTCGCCGCGGCTGATGCGGCGCGTGCCCGCCACCAGTTCGCGCAGCGGTTCGAACACGCCGCGCGCCACCACCAGGCCCAGCGCGATGGTGGCGGCGAGCAGCAGCGCAAACACGCCCAGCGCCACCGAGGTGGCGCGTTGCACTTCCAGCGAATACGACTCGGGCCGGAACAACAGCGGCACCCCCAGCGCCGCGCGCGTGGGCGCGCGCGCCACCAGGGCGCTGTCGCCGACGATCGGCTGCCAGTGCGCCACCGGCAGGTACGCCACCTGGAAGTCGTAGCTGCCGGCGCGTTCGGTGGCGAGTGCGCGCTCGGAGCTTAGCAGCGACACCTCCACGTACGCGCCCGCGTTCATGGTGGCGCTGATGAACCCGCCCGCCAACAGGCCCTCGCGGCTCGACGCCACCAGGTCACCATCCACGTACACGTTCACGTCGGCGCCCACCTGTTCCGCAATCTCGCCCAGCAGTTCCTCGTCGACCGCGCGGCCATAGTAGACGAAGTAGCGACCCGCGCGTCCGTCACCCGACACGTCGAGCGGCGCGCTGAACACGCCGATGTACGATCGCCGTCCGATGGTCACCAGCGCCAGATCGTCGCCGGACACCGACTGCAGCGTGCCCAGCGTGGGTGCGCCGGCCGGTACCGGCATCGACACATCGGCAAACACGCCGACAATACGTTTTCCTCCCAGGTGTTGCGGGCGTGGCGCACCGGGCGCCAGCAGTGCCGGCAGATCCGCGCGCGCAATGAAGAACTGTAGCTCGCCGTGCAGCAGGTTGGCCGCCGCCTTGCGCGCGCCGTGCGCCTTGACCGATGCCTCATCGCGGCTCTCCTCGGTGAAGCGCTGCTTGATGAAGTCCACCGAGAAGAGACCGAGGATGACCGACGGCGCAAGCGCCACCAGCAGGAACGACGCGAGCAGTTTCTGCTGAAAGCCCAGGCGCCCGCCGGGCGTGAGCGTGGGCAGCACGCGGTTCAGGCGCGGCACCGCACCCAGCGCCACCACCGTCAGCAGGATCACCAGCGTGAAGAACAGGTAGAGCGAGAACAGCGTGGACCAGCGCAACAGGTGGCGCGACAGGGACGGAACCGCAAAACCGGCCAGCAGGGTTTCCGCGTTGTCGGGCAGGTCGCGCGCCAGCACGCGGTAGGTTCCGGTGGCGGAACGCAACAGAGGCCACTCGTCCGCGCGCGCGCGGGTCATGACGTCCGTCGGAACGCGCGTCCCCACCGCGAGCCGCTCCGACGACGACTCGGTGATGCGCCGTCCGTCGTCCACGCGCGCCAGCAAGAGCGCCTCCGGCTCCTCGATGCGCGGCGCCACCCCGCCCTCCTGCACGTTGCGCAGCACCTCGGGCGTGCGCGGCCCGGTGCGCGCGGCCAGCTCCAGGCTGCCAAAGAAGAACGGCACGTCCACGATGACCTTGCCGATGAGGCGGCGTGCCAGGTCGGTCTCCTCGTACACATCGCTCTCATCCACATTGAGAATGCCGCGGTAGAAGCGCACGATGCCCTGCGGCGTGGAGCGGGTGAGGTCGAGCACCGCCCAGCGGTTCTGGTCGGGCGTGTCGGTGCGCTCGCCACCCTCGGCGATGCGCGCGCGATAGGGCATGTCGACGGCAAACTCGCTGATGACGCTGTCTGCATCCGTGACCACGTGGATGGCGCAGCTGTAACCGAGCAGGCTCAGCGGGCCATCCGCCCACAGGTCGAACGCGAGACGGTCGGTGTCCTGGGAGAGCGGCGAACGCAACGCCTGGCGGATCTCGTGGCGCTCGGCGTACTCGCTGAGCACGTCCTCCAGGATCACCACCTTCCAGTTGTCGCTGGGGTTCACCAGTTCGGTGGCCTTCTCGGTGACGAAGCCCTTGCGCAGCTCGTCGTAGTTGCGGGCCAGGTGCATGTATGCCGCCGCGGACGCCACCACCACCAGGCAGAACGACACGATGCCAATGGACACCAGGTCTTCGCGATGCGCCACGCGCGGCGCGAACACCGCAAACACCACCAGCAGCAGCGACACCGCCAGCGGATCCCAGCGGTGCAGCAGCAGACTCACGCCCGCCACTACCGCCAGCGCACCCGCACCCACCAACGCGCGCCGCGTCTCGCCCGCCGCGCGCATCATGCCCCATATAAGGAACAGGCCGGCCAGCACGATACCGGTCACCATGAGAAACACGCCGACGTGCAACACGATGAGGCTGGCGTCGGTGATCTCCATGGTCTCGCCCAGCAGGCGCGGGTTGGCGTTCACCACCACCGTGTGCACCAGCCGCCGGATCAACTCGGTCATTCCCAGCAGCACCGCGCCAACCGCGGCCGCCTCGAGCGCGCGCGTGCGCCTGGTGGGCGAACCGGCGGGTGGAACCTTGTCGCGCGCGCGCACAATGCGCACCAGCCCGTACACCAGCACCACCAGGAACAACGCCGTCACCGCGAGGTCGAAGGTGCTGCGCATGAGCCCCCCCAGCGTGGGGGTTGCGAACACCGACGGGTCGAAGAGACGCGCGTGCGCCCACGCGCTGCGCGCACCAAACGAGAGCAGCGCGTAGCGCAGCGCCACCACGAAGGCGGTGAACAGCGTTGCGCGCGCCAGCACGTCGCGCGGCCGTGCGCTGGGCGGAATCCAGCGCATGGCCTGGAAGAAGAGTGCAAACAGCGCGGCCAGCGCAAAGGCGCGCCCCCAGGTGGAGCGGCGCGAGTCCCACTGACCCAGGTAGTGGGAGAACGGGTGGCCCACCGCGGTCACGCTGAGGATGGGGTTGGCCTGGCGGCTGCGCACCAGCACGCGTCCCTGCAGGCCGGTGGCATCGTCGCCAAAGATCTCGCCCGAAGGCTCCACGTTGGGCGGGAACGGGTAGTACGCCAGCACGGAGTCCGCGCGCGTCGGTGCGTCCGCCGCGGTCGAGTCCGCCGGATCGCGCTGCGGCTCCGGTTGCGTGCGCGCCGCCTCCATCATGCGCAGGCGCTGTGCGAGCACCTCTTGCTGTTGTTCGCGAAAACGCGGCAGCCGCTCGGGCAGGTTGCCGGTGGCGGGGAAGTAGTCGAAGCTCACCCTCGCCACGCCACCGCGCGGAATCTCCTCGGCGAGGCTGGTGCTCTTGAGGAAGCGGTTGTTGACGCGGAAGTCCACTTCCAGCGGCATGTCGATGAGCAGCGTGGCCACCGGGGGCTCGCCGTCCACCCGGCGGATGGGAATAACGTGCGAGAGAATCTGGTACAGCGACACGTTGCGCGTGTACACCACCGTCGAGTCGCTGCGGATGAACATCGCGTCGAGCACCGCGGTCTGCTGCGGCCAGCCCGCCCACGCCACCCGGCGTCCATCCGCGTCGAAGAGTTGCAGGCCGATGTCGGTGCCCGGCGTGAGCGCGGTGCCGCGTGTGGCCGAGCGCGCCAGGGAATCGAGCAGTGCGAAGGCGTCGGTGGGATCCTGGCCGATGGGGGTGGCGGTGGCGCGAACGTGCAGGGTGACGTGCGCGCCGAGCAGCGCGGCGGTGTCTTCCAGGCGCTCGATGCGGTTGCCCACGTCGGCCAGCGTCTGCGCGATGCGCTCGCCCGACTGGCGCCGCCAGTTGTTCTGCATGCGCTCGCCGCCACCCGAAGGGAGCGCAAAGGCGAGGCACGAAAACCCGGTGAGCGAGATGGCAGCCCACACGCCCGCACGGCGGCGGCGCGTTCCGCGCGAGAGCGCGGCGCCGACCGACGAAAACACCAGCGCCAGCACCACCGCGCCCGCCGGCACGCGTCCCGCCCACGCCACGCCCGCAAAGTGCCCCAACAGCAGCACGCTCCACGCGCCCATCAGGCACGCGACGGAAAATAGAAGCATCAGGCGTCGGGTTCGCATCGTGCATCACCGCTTTCACGGCGTCGACAGCATATCATGTGAGCGGCGCGACGGACGGAACGGAAGGAATCAGCGGATCGACTTGATCTCATCCACCACCCAGCGCTGGCGGTTGCCGTCCGACTCGAGATGCAGGGACACGTACACCTTGTCCTTGATGAGGCGGCCGTCGTCGCTCTTCTGGTACTGGCGTTCCCAGATGGCGTAGGACCGGCCACCCTGCTCGCCCGGCTTGCGATACTGGGCGAACTCGAACTCGCGGGTGATGGTGTAGCGGAACAGATCCTTGAGGAGATAGTAGCTCTGGTTGCGGGAGAAGGTGCCACCCGACGGCCCGGTTCCCTCCACGGAGATCGCCACCTTCTGGGTTCCGAAGTGGCGCAGGATAAGGTCCACGTTGCCAGACTTCCAGCCCAGTTCGATGTCCCCGAACACGTCCATGGGACCGCCCGGTCCGGCCGACTCCGCGTCCTTCTTTTCTTCCTTTTCACCCTGCTGGGAGACGACGGCGCCCGGGTCGGCGGGGTTCCTCTTGGGGCGCGCAACACCCTCCGCGGGCAGGACGAAAGACACCAGCCCGGCGAGAAGCGCGAAGGAGAGCAACGGCGCGGATATGCGGAAGAGGGTCCCCATATTTGGACCTAAACAACGGAACAGGAGCAAGCCCCATGCCCCGCCCCGACCCATTGCGCCGCAACGAGTTACGCCCGCAAGCGCCCCGCAGGTGTCACCACCAAGGGACACCCCTGTCTCAGAAAGGGGACGGTTGTGCTGGCCGTCACCGCAGCGTGATGACCCGGGCCACCGCGCTTGTGCTGCCGTCGAAGCGAACCAGGTAGACCCCGCTCGGCACGCGGTTGCCCGCGTTGTCGGTGCCGTCCCAGGTGAGACGCGTGTCGCCCACCGGGAACGATTGCTCGCCCAGGTCGCGCACGCGCGCGCCGTTCACCGAGTAGACCCCCACGCGCAGGGTGGCCGGTTCGCTGAGCGACACGTCAATCTGCGTCGACGCCGAGAACGGGTTCGGGAACGCGTTCAGCCGCGCAACCGGAAGCTGCGGGGTGACGCCGGTGGGGACACAGTTCGAGGGCGACGGCGGCGCGTCGGTGTCGTAGTCGGCCGCGGTGGTGCCGGTGCTGCCGACTTTGCGATGGATGGCGCCGTTGGTGAGCGCACCCGCACACCCGCCGCTCCACTTGCCGACCGCGGCTGCCTGCGCCACGCGCGTGCTGTGCGGATTCACACCCCAGCACACGAAGTCGAGGATGTCGGTGGAGACGCCGAACAACCCGCTCTTGTACAGCTGGATCTCGCCGCCGGCATTGGTATCGGTGAAGACCACCGGCCAGGGGATGGTGGCGTAGCCGCCGGCGGGCACGATCACGGCACCCACCTGCGTGTACAGGAAGGGCGAACAGAACCAGTAGCCGGTGGTGTTGAAGTCGTTGGCGGTAGTGTTGAACAGCTCGATGTAGTCGCCCGGGTTGACCTCGGAGATCACGACCGAGGGCAGACCCACGGCGCCGTTGGCACCGGAGCCGTCATCGAGGACATCCAGCGCGGGATCGCACTGCGCGTTCGCGCCGGCGACAAAGAAAACCAGAGCAACCAGAGAGAGGAAGATGAGACGAAACATGGCGGCCGCCTTGTCCGGGATCCACTGCTGTTTGGCAAGTATCTCGTGGGCAATTATACCGCAGCCACGCGCGGAATTCCAGAGGGCGGGGCCTGGTCGAAGAAACCGCGCTACTTGGACTTCTTGGGCCGCCAGATATGCCACTCCACCAGCACCGGGGAGGCGATGAAGATGGAGGAGAAGGTGCCGATGATGATGCCCAGCGTGAGCGTGAGCGCGAAGTCGCGGATGACCTCGCCGCCGAATGCCAGCAGCGCGGCGAGCGCGAGCAGCGTGGTGCCACCGGTGATCACGGTGCGCGACAGCGTCTCGTTGATGGAGGTATTCACCAGCGTGCCGAAGTCCTCGCGGCGTCGCACGCCCAGGTTCTCGCGGATACGGTCGAACACCACGATGGTGTCGTTGAGCGAGTACCCCACGATGGTCAGGAGCGCTGCGATCACGCTGAGCGAGATCTCCATGCCCACAAACGAGAAAAACGCCAGCGTGATCAGCACGTCGTGCGCGGTGGCGATGATGGCCGCCACCGCAAAGCGGAAGTCAAAACGGAAACTCACGTAGATGAGAATGCCGATGAGCGAGTAGATGACCGCCCAGAACGCCGCGGTCCGCAGCTCGGAGCCGATCTTGGGACCCACCGACTCCACCCGGCGCACGTCCACCGTCTGGCCGCCCACACCGGCGGACACCGCGTCCTTCAACTGCTCCGCCACCGCCGCCGCATCACCCACGCTCTTCACCTTGATGAGGTAGTCGCCCGCCTCGCCGAAGCGCGTGATCTCCGCGCCATCGAAACCCGCCTTGCCGACCACCGCGCGGATGTCGGACACCGGCACCGGCTGCTGCAGGCCGATCTCCACCAGCGCGCCGCCGGCAAAATCGATCGACGTCTTGAAGCCGCGATGAACGGCCAGCGAGATGAGACCCGCCAGGATGATGACGGCCGAAATAAGCATCGCATGACGGCGAATGCGGATGAAGTTCACATTGGCATCCGTGAAGAACTGCATGTCTCTCTTCCTGCCTACACGCTCAGGCGCTCAAGGTGACGCCGGCTGGTGATAATGTCGTAGACGACGTGGGTAACGATAAGTGCGGTGAACATGCTGGAGAGAATCCCCACCGACAGCGTGGTCGCGAAGCCCTTGATGGGCCCGGTACCGAACTGCCACAACACGAAGGCCGTGATGAGCGTGGTGACGTTGGCGTCCAGAATGGTCGAGAACGCCTTGTCGTAGCCGGCGTCGATGGCGGAGCGCACCGTCTTGCCGCGGCGCAACTCCTCGCGAACGCGCTCCAGAATGAGCACGTTGGCATCCACCGCCATACCGATGGTGAGAATCAGCCCCGCGATGCCGGGCATGGTAAGCGTGGCGCGCAGTGTCGCCATCACCGCCAAGATCATGACCATGGCGAGAATCATGGCGAAACTGGCCAGCGCCCCCGACAACTTGTAGTAGACGATCATGAAGATGATCACCAGCACGAAGCCCGCCATGGCGGCCTTCTTGCCGGACTCGATGGAGTCGCGGCCCAGCGACGGCCCCACCGTGCGCTCTTCCACAATCGAAACCGGCGCGGGCAACGCACCCGCACGCAGCACGATGGAGAGATCCGCCGCCTCGTCGTCGCTGCCGATACCGGTGATGCGGCCCTCGCCGCTGGGAATCTTGCTCTGCACCGTGGGCGCCGAGCGCACCTTCTGGTCGAGTACGATGGCGATGTGCCGGCCGATGTTCTCTCCGGTGAAGCGCGCAAAGATGATGGCACCCTGCCGGTTCAAGCGGAAGTTCACGTTGAGCTGTGTCGGGTTGTCGGGGTCGGGGCTGGTGGTGGCGTCGGTGAGCGTCGACCCGTCGAGGGTGGCGTTCTTCTCCACCAGGTAGAGCATGTAGCCGTTGCCGCCACCCTGCACCGGCCGCGTCTCAGCGCCCCACAGGAACGCCGAATTGGAGGGAACCGCGCGCTGCGCCTGTTCGGTCTGCAAGAGCAGGTCGACGGTTTCCTTGCGCCGCTCGTCCACCACCACGCCGCCGTCGAAGTAGGTCAGCAGCATGGAGGTGAAGGGCCGGTCTTCGGTGGCCTCGGGAAGCGGCACGTTGTCCGCCGCACCCGGAATGGTGGGCAGCAGCGAGTCCGCCGCACTGGCCTGCTGGGTCTCCGGGGTCTTGCTGGCCGTCCGGGTGGTGTCCGCGTCGATGCCGGTGGTGTCGATTACCGAGCCGGTCACCTTGACCCCGCGCAGGTTGCGATCGAGCGCCTGCAGCGTGCGGCTCACCTCGTCCTGCTCGCGCACCAGCCGGAATTCCAGCTGCGCGGTCTGGCCGAGAATGCGGTGCGCGCGGTCCACGTCGGAGAGGCCGGGCAACTCCACGATGATGCGGCGGTCGCCCTGCTTCTGGATCACCGGCTCGGCCACGCCGAACTGGTCGATGCGGTTGCGGTAGATCCGGATGGCGCGGTCCATGACATCCTTCTTGGCGTTCTCGTCGAGCTTGGAGTCATCGACTTCCATCACGAGGTGCACGCCGCCCTGGAGGTCCAGGCCGAGCTTGAGAGCCCTGTCCAAATACATGTCTCGCTGCTCACTGCTCATACGCGCCCGGGCTTCTCCGCTCATCGAGTAGTAGCGAAAGCTCGGAAACAGCGCCCAGGCGCAGAACACCATGACCGCGAGAATGATGACCAGCTTCCAACGGGTCTTCATCGTTACCTCAGATCAGACTGTGTCGGGCAGACTTCCGCCCTCCCCAGGGTCGTGCCGGTATGTGTGGCGCCAGGTTATCCACAGCGGGAGGGCAGTATGGCCGGAAAATAAGAGGCCATTATACACGAACGGGTTGCGGGGTCAAGGGGGCCCTTGAGGGAAGGTCGGGGTGGCTCCCCGGCGGGGCCGCCTGAGCGACCGCACCGGGGAGCCCTGCTGCGCTTACTTGAGCAACGCCATCTTGCGGACCACCGTACTCTTCGGGGTCCGCAACTCGTAGAAATAGATGCCGGACGCGGCCGGTTCACCGTTACCCGTCATCCCGTCCCAGGCCACCGCGTGCTCACCGCCCGGGTAGACACGGTCGGCCAGCACCGCCACCCGCCGGCCCGCGATGTCGTACACCGTCAGCGTCACCTGCATCGGGGTGGGAACCGCAAAACGGATCTGCGTCTCCGGGTTGAACGGGTTGGGCGTGTTCTGGTAGAGCGCCACCGGCGCAGACGGCATCCGCACCGTCACCGGCCACGACCGCGTCTCCATCCCGCTCTCACTCACCGCCGCGACCACGTACTGGTACTCGGCTTCCGGAGTAACCTTGCTGTCGATGAACTGGTGCTCGCCCGGGGCGACCAGCGCGTCCGTCATGGACACGTCGTCACGGTAGATGCGGTAGCCCCGGATGGTCTCGTCCGTGTAGACAGCCCAGCGCAGTTCCACCGCTCGGTCCTTCACCGACGCGGTCAGGTTCTGGAAGAACACCGGCACGGGAATATCGCGCCGCACAATGATGTTCTCATTGCCCCCGACCGCCTCCATGTTGGCGATGTCGATGAAGGCAATTTCATTGACGGGCGCGGGCGTCGTCTCCGGAATCCAGTTGTTACCGCCATTGATGGTCTTCCAGATCGTCGTGCCACCGTTCGAGAGCACCCCGTTCATTTCGTCAATGAATGATATGGCCCCCGAACTGGGAGCCGACAGGAATGTCCAGCTGGCGCCCCCGTTGGTGGTGTGCAGCAACGCGCCGGATTGCGCCAGCACCCAGCCGGTCATGTCGTCGATGAAGCAAACGTCGCGGAGATCCTCGGTTGTGCCGCTCACCAGAGGCGTCCAGGCATTGCTCGGCAGGTCACCCTTCATGATCACCCCACCGTATCCCACCGCGTAGGCGGTCTGCAGCGACGGCACCGACACCTCGATGAGCGATATGTCCGGCCCCGCCGACGCCACGCCATCCACAATTGTGTAGATGCGGGAGCCAACCGCGACGCCGTTGTCCGGTCCGAAAAAGTCCACGCCGAGCAGGGTGGGAACGCAATCCGGCGCACCCGGGTAGCACGCACTGGAGAACAGGGTGGACCATGTCGTGCCGCCGTCGGTCGACCGCGCAACGAAAGCGCCTGCATCCATCTGCGCCGGCCCCCACCCCACCACGACGATGGTGTTCGGGGCTGGATAGGAAACGTCGCCGATAGTCGACCAGGTGAAGGGCTGCGAAACCGACCAGGTGGCCCCGCCGTCGCTCGTGAGATACATGGGCGACGTCGGATAAAGAGATGGATCGCCGTTGTCGGCGGCTATGGCCACGCCATGCTGGATGTCGAGAAAATCGACATCCGTCATCGTGTACCGCCCCGATCCGCCCCCTACTTGTGCCCAGTTCTGACCGCCATCCACGGTCCGGTAGATCGCGCCCCCGTCACCCACCGCCACACCCTCCGTGGTCGAGAACATCCCCACGCCTCGTATGATCGAGTCCACGTATCTCTGGGTCCACGACACCCCGCCATTGCCGGTGCTGTACAGGAGTCCCGGCGGCCCATCTTCGATATACCCGCCCACAACGGTCACCATCTCCGTTACCTGGTCCACCGAATACAACTGCCTCGACCAGTATGCAGGCCACGTATTGGTTTCGGTCCACGTGAGCCCACCATTGGTCGTCTTCAGGCTGACCGGCGGATACAGTGTCGCAAACGAGTATCCGACGGCGGTACCGTTGTTCGCGTCGATGAAATCGACGCTGTGAAGTTCACCGGAACCCGCTCCGTTCTGCGTATCCCAGTTGACACCACCATCGCCGGAGTGGAGAATCGTCAGGTCCCATCCCACGGCGAACGCGCTCCCGCCATCCACGACGCACACGCCGCGCAGCCGTGTAGCAGGGATCACGGCTCGTGTGACCCACGTTACCCCGCCGTCATCGGTGCTCACGATGACGCCGTCGGCAGCTGCGGGCAGAACGCGCGGCCGGGAACCAACCGCCATGCCATGAAGGGCATCGGCAAAATCGACGTCATAGAGTTGCTCCGCCACGCCGCCCCCGACGTTCGTCACACTCCACGTGTTACCACCGTTCACGGAACGCGCGACGACACCCCCTTCGCCCACGGCGACAACCGTGTTGCCATCGAGCACACTCACCGCGTTCAGCGTGGGCGAGCCAGGCACCGGGGAACACCGGGCCCAGGTAGCGCCCCCATCCGTGCTCTTCACCACCGTGCCGCTAACTCCCACCGCCATCGCGGTTGAGGGGAGCAGAACGTCAACGTGCTGCAAGGTGAGGCCCCCCGTCGCCGGGTACTGCCACTGCCATATTGACTGCGCGTGGGCGGGTGTGCCTGCGGCACAGACCATTGCTGCCCACAAAATGATTCCCCTCATGGTTGGCTCCCTTCTGCGCGGCGCGGGAAAGCGGCCCCCTGGGATCGAGGATACCCAGAGTTACTGCTGGATTATCCCCCATGGCGCACCCCGGTCTGTATGGTGCATGTGCATCATTTTTGGGGGGCCACCGGTGGCGCGGCACCGAAGCGCCCGAGCAAGAAGAAGGGGTCCCGCCAGCGGAACCCCTTTTCTTACCTCTTGTTCGCCTTGCTGCCCGACTGCCGCGCGGTCACACCCGGCCCATCAGGTGGAGCATGTCGCGGACGGCCCGGTCGAGACCGGTGAAGACCGAGCGGGCGATGATGGCGTGGCCGATGTTGAGCTCCTCCAGGTAGGGGACCTCCAGCATGCGGGTGACGTTGTGGTAGTCCAGGCCGTGGCCGGCGTGCACGCGCATGCCCAGGTGGCGGATGGCGTTGGCGGCTTCCTTGAGTTTCTTGACCTCGTCCTCAACCTTGAGGTGCGAGGCGTTGGAGAAGGCGCCGGTGTGCATTTCCACCGCGTCAAAGCGGAGGCGCGCCGCCTCGTGGATCTGCTGGGGGTCGGGGTCGAGGAAGGCCGTCACCTGGATGCCGGCGTCCTTGAGCGTGGCCACCAGCTCGCCCAGGCTGCGCGGGGCGTCGGTGAGGTCCAGGCCGCCCTCGGTGGTGATCTCCTCGCGTTTCTCCGGCACGATGCACACCGAGTCCGGCCGGATGGCCAGCGCGATCTCCTGCATCTCGGCCGCCGCGGCCATCTCCAGGTTGAGTGCCCCGCGGACCACCTCGCGGATCAGTCGCACATCGCGGTTCTGGATGTGGCGGCGATCCTCGCGCAGGTGCACGGTGATCTGGTCCGCCCCCGCCATTCCCGCGGCCACGGCGGCCGCGACCGGGTCCGGTTCGTGGGCGTGGCGCACCTCGCGCAGCGTGGCGACGTGGTCGATGTTCACTCCGAGGCGGATGTAGGTCTTCTCCATGCTCTTCTCCACTACCGGGTTTGAGATACGCGCGCCGTTTCCAGGGCCGCCACCAGCTCGCACACCGTAACCACCTGCACCTCGGCGGCGTCGAGGTCGTCGATGCTGGCCTGCAGGGCCTCGAGCGTCCAGGGGTGCGGATGGCCGATACCGACCGCCGACCCGCGCTTGCGGGCCAGGGCGATCAGTTCGCGGATGCGGTCCTCCACATCCTCGCGGCGATCGGTGCCGTCGTCCAGAAAGATCGTGTTGGACGCCGCCCGCAGACCCGAGTTCACCGCCACATTATAGGCGACCGACTTCGGGGACGTCAAAGAGTCGAGGAAGAACACGCCGTACGGCTTGAGTGCCGCGCACACCGCGCGCATCACGCGCGGGTCCGCGGTGGCCACCGAGCCCTGGTGGTTGTTGACACCGTCCACCCCCGGCAGGCGCTCCATGTACTCGCCCACCAGGGAGGTTATTTCCGCGTCGCTCATACCGGTGGAGATGGCGGGCAGGTCGGGGTCGAAGGGTTCGCTTCCCTCCAGCGGCAGGTGGAGCAGGACGCAACGCTTGCGCGCGCGGGCGTCGGCCAGCATGGCCTGCGAGAAGCGCAGCCCGGGCAGGATGGAGACGGTGATCGGCAGCTTGAGGTCCAGGATTTCGCCGGGCACGCCGCCGCGCGCGTAGCCGAAGTCGTCGATCACGATGGCCACGCGCGGCAGCGGCCGGGTGTCCCGCAGGTGTTGTGTCACGGCCTCGGGCGCCAGGCGGCGGATGGTGAGGCGGTGGGTGTCGCGGGTGCGGGTGCCGACCACGTAGGTGAGCATGCGCCCGTCGTTGCTCTCCTCCGCGTTGCGCAGCACCGCGCCGGCCTGCCGAACCGCGCCGGTGAGTGCGACATTAATAAGAATCAGATCCGCGGACTCGTCGCAGGGGATGTCCCAGCGCAGCGGCTGACCGGCGGCACGGCTTTGCACCGCGGCGGGATCGTTGCGCACGCGGATGCGCTTGCGCAACCCGCTGCGCTCCAGCGTGCGCTTGAGCGCAATACTCACGTCGCCCTGCACGCGCGGGTAGGCGCTCTCCACGCCGCGGTCCACCAGGAACACGGCGCCGCGCGTGCTCTGCAGAAAGCGAACCGCCGCGGTTCCGCCCACGGCGACGATGACCAGCAAACCGATCGCGAATCTGAACCCGCGCGAGGGTGCGGTGCGTGAGGAAGGGCGTTTCTTGCGTGCCATGGGTGGCGCGAGGCTAGGGGCACGCAACGCGGGGTGTCAAGGAGAGGAAGGCCACGTCATGGCGGGTCCGCGTACATTGCTTTCATGTAGCCCCAGGAAACGGCCCAGCATACAGCACTGTCGCGCAGCGGCGCGGCAGTGAAACGATCGAACTCTTGCCACTCCACGAGTTGCCAGCGCGGCGCTTCATCCGTGCCGGCGTTGCGAACGGTAAGCCGCTGCTTTGAGCTCACGTCGTGGCACCCCATTCGCTGTGTCCATACTAATCCATTACAGTACAGCGTCGCCGCGTACCATGTCTCGCCGCCCGAAGCCGGCACTTCTTCCCAATCAACACCTTCCTCGAGATAGACGTCCATCATGAGGCCGGTGCACCGGTCCAAACCCGGCTCGTTCAAGTCCGGGTCGAACAGGCGGTTTACCAGCTGCAACTCGGTGTCACGGTCCCATTCTGCAGGAAGGCCGCCCCTGACATCTCCCGGGGATGGAAGGAAACGGAAGCTGTCGTCCAGCGCACTCTCGAAACGCACCATGTTACGCCCGTTGTGGGACCACTCGATGAAGTAGAGAACGTCAGACCTGACCGTCAGGTCGGCCACGCGGGTCGGGGGTGGTTCCAGGACGGCGTCCTCGCCCCCGCAAGCGAGCGCGAGGAGCATCAGGACGGGAAGGAACAGGTGTCTCTTCATGAGTCGCCCCGGAACAGCGACTTCACCTTGCCCCAGGTGGACTCTTCCGTGGCAGTGGCGTGCGTGCCGACAAGGGCACTTCCGCCCCCCAGATCCTCCGCTTCGACGAGTTGCCAGTGCGGATTCTCGTCGGTTCCGTTGTTGCGCACGGTGAAACGCACCTTCGCCCCGGGATACGGGTAAAACTTGGTGTCGGGGTTGACCGCGATCTGGAAGTCGTAGAAGACCGTAACCATGGACCAGTGCTCGTCCGCCACCGGCGGCGGCACGATGTCCACCCAGTCGGGGTTGCTGAGGTCCAGGTCGAAATCGATCGAGGTGCACAGCGGCCAGCGGTGCAGCGGGTCCTCGGTATCACTGAACAGGTTCGTGCTGACGTCCATTTCCGTCGCGCGGTTCCACTGCGGCGGCAGGCCACCGTTCACGTCGCCGTCGCTGAGATGGAAGCTGAACTCGGGATCGAGCAGCTTGTCCAGCTCGCCGATGTTGCGGTTGTTGTACGCGGCCTCCAGGTTGTTGAGCACCGCGACGCGCGTGGTCAGCGGCTGATACACGACGGGCGGATCCGGCGGCGGCGGGTCGACCGTGTCTTCGCAGGCAAGCGCGAACGTCATTGCGAGCATCGCGGCCAGTGCAACGAAATGCAGTTTCTTCATGGTGGAGTTCCCCTCAAGAAACAAAAAGGGCACCGGCTTTGCGACCGGTGCCCTCTTTGAACCACTTGCCCCTTATTGAGCGCCGCCGAGATCGCGCCACTCGACGAGCTGCCATCTCGGGTTGCTATCGGTGCCCGCGTTGCGCACGGTGAACTGCGCCTTGGCACCGGGGTACGGGATGTACTTGGTATCAGGTTCGACCTCGATCTGGAAGTCGTAGAAACACGTGGTGGTGTACCACGTCTCATCGGGTGCCGCGTCCGGAATCACTTCCACCCACTGCAGGCCGGCTTCAAACTGCACGTCCATCTGGATGGAGGTGCACAACGGCCAGGTGGCCCCGGGGGGGACAGTGCGGCTGAACAGGTTGGTGTTGGCGTCAAGTTCATCCCTGCGGCCCCACTGCACCGGGAGACCGCCGTTGACATCGCCATCGGAGAGGAAGAACGTGAAGTTATCGTCCAGAATCCTCTCGTATTCCGTCATATTGCGGTCGTTGTAGGACTTCTGGAGGTTGAAGAGGACGTCAGACCGGTTGGTCAGGTCCTTGTAGTCCCCGGTCGGCGGTGGCGGAGGGCCATCGTCCTTCTTGGGATCAAAGATACAGGACGACGTCAGTGCGGCCAGCACCACGAAGGCACACAGAACACTACTTCTCTTCCACATGGATGTGATTCCTTTCCGCGAGGCGGGTCGCTGAAGTCCAACAGAATGATACATGATCGGTCCCCTTAAGGTCAAGTAACGTAAAAGGTTAACATCGTTGGTGTTGCGGATGGTTCCTCATGGTTGCTCAAGGATTCAGCCGCAGCCCCAGGATTCCCCGGAGATATCCCCAGGTGGAAAACCCGTCCACGGTGTCGATATCGTTCCAGTACGTAAGGCGCCAGTTACCGCCCTCGTTGCGCACGTCGAAGAACGCCACGCCGCGGTAGCGGGTGGTATCGGCCGGGGTGGCCGTGGCGACCACGCCCAGTTCGTAGTTCACCCGGTACCGGACGAAGGTGTTCTTGTTGATCTCCACCGAGGGCGAGAACTCGGCCAGCAGGGTCTGCGCGTCCGCCAGCAGCAGCCCCAGCGCTTCCAGCTCCCGCGCCTTGTTCCAGTTGTCGAAGACCCCGGTGTTGATGAAGTTCTGGTCCAGCGAATCCTGCAGCGTGGGCGAGAAGAGGAACGTGCTGCTGAGCGCGCGCTCGTAGTTGGCGTCCTGCTTGCACACGTTCAGCGCCTGCTTCAACGCGCCGAACACCTGCAGCGGGTCATTCAGGGACACCACCGGACACCCGCCCGTGCCCGGCGGCTGCACCTCGTCCTCGCGCGTACTGAACAGGCACGCCGGCAGCGTGACGCACAGCATCACCGCGGTGAGCAGGGCAAGTGTGTGACGCCGCGCGATCATAGCGGGAAGTTCAACTCCGAACGCATGTCCCAGTAGTCCTTTTCCTTGGCAGATCCCGTGGGCGCGAAGCGCTTGACGCGCGACAGCAGGAAGGACAGCTTGCGGTTCTTTCCAAAGTCATACTTACCGGTGGTCCCCACCGCAATCTGGCCATCGGTGGTGACGGTTTCGAGGTTCGATGAAACCGTCTTGTCCACGAACTGGCTGTAGCGATTCTCGGCAAAGAACGCCAGGCGGTCATTGACCGCGTAGTCCACGCGCAGTGTCAGCCGGCTGCGATGGTCCTCGCGGTCCACGTTGAGCACATCCTCTCCGTTGGGACCCGTGGGCAGGTACGACCCCTTGTCGTGCTTGTTGAGGCCGTAGTCGAAACGAAAATCCAGGCCCGGCACGGGCTTGAAGGTGAAGGTGTTGGCGAAGATCAAGTTGCGGTCGAGAAAGTTGTCGTTGGGCACAAACACATAGTCGGTATATTCGATGACGACGCCGTAGGTCTGCGAGATGGTGAACCAGTCCCGCACGTTCCAGGAGAACCCGGGACGCATTTCGTACAGGTCGCGCGTGCGGTTGTTGCGCGACTGGCTTTCATCGATGTTGATGAACTGCGTGGACGAATACGACACGGTCACGTTGGCCGACACCCTGGAGAATGGCTGCGACGACAGGCGCAGGCTGGCCAGGTTGTCCACCTGGTCGCGGTCGCGCGGGTTGGCCTCGTAGTTGACGTAGAACGACTGCGAGAGCTGCGTAGAGGCGCTGAAGTCCGCACGCAACGTTGGCGTGAACTGGTGCCCCAGGCCGATGCCGACTCGCTTGCGATTCTCGGCGTAGCTGCCCACCGACTGCGGGCCCAGGTTGCGCTGCGTCTCCGAGTTGTCGAGCGACACCACCGATCGTGTCTTCCAGGGCATCATGTAGGTGACGGTTCCACGCAAGGCGTCGATGACCGTTTCGCCGAAACGCGTGGTCTGCACCGCGTACTGGCTGAGCTGTTCCTCGTGGCTCGCATCCAGCTGGATCAGGAGGTCGTCCCACAACTGGGAGTTGAGATTGAGCAGCGTGGTGCGGGTGAGCCGGTTCTCGGTTTCCTCGAACACGTTCTCTGCGCCGCCCAGCTGGCCGCCCAGCGCCCCCTGGGCCTGGTCCGCATAGGTGCGGGTGCCGTTGTAGGCGGAGTAAGAGGCGCGGAGATCCACCGAGTCGGCAAGAGAAAGGCGAACCGCGCCACTGACGGAGTCTTCGGACGCCCCCAGTCCGTTGAACACCGCGAGCGCGGTTCGCGAAGATTCCGATGTCTCACGAAGGGCACCGCGGGCCTGCACCACCAGGCGATTGCGGAAGAAGTTGTAACCCACGCCACCGTTGAGACCGCCGCCGTAGGTGTCGTCGGTCTTGTAGGTACGCTCGCCGTTCATGGCGCTGGCGCTGAGCGCCGCGTCGAAACGCGCGCGTTCCACGCGCCCGGTCAGCGTGGCCCCGCCCGTGAACCCGTTGTCGTTGATGATGTAGTCCTGAAAGCCGCCGCCCGGTATCACGGAGCGGTTGAACACGCGGCTGTCGCTGTAGCCGAGGGTGCTGGTCATCCCGGGGCGCACCGCGTAGAAGCTGGACAGCGTGAGCCGCTTGGTCTCCTCGCGGCGGTCCTGCAGGCGGTAGTACTTCTCGTCCTTGAAGAGGCCGAAGTCGAACCGCGGTCCGTAGCTCGTCGACATGTTGCTGTTGAACTGGTTCATCATGCTCACAAACGAGACGTTACCCTCGATGCCGTTCTTGAACAGCGGCGCGAACTGGTAGGTCTTGCCGAACTGCAGCGTGTCGGGCGTGGCCGTGCCGGGGTTGTACACGTTGTCTTGAGAAAGAACGCGCGGAGCCGTCGCGGCGAGACACGCTGCCGCGACCATCGTGGCGACTCCACATCGCACCCACTGCACTGGTTGCATCAATGCCCGCAACAATCAAACTCCCGCCGCCAGCAACGCCCGCGACAGGGCGCGGAACTGCTCGCGCGACAACACCTCGGGCCGGCTCTGCAGGTCCACCCCGGCCGCTTCCGCCACGCGCAACAGCGCGTCTTCCGGCATGGGGTAGAACGCGCGCAGCGTGTTGTGGATGGTTTTGCGCCGCTGCTGGAACAGGTTCTTGACCAGTGACACGAACGGAACCACCTCGTCGGGGCCGAGAAAGGGCGTTTGCAGCGGATGGAAGCTCAGAACGATGGACGCCACCCGGGGCCGGGGATGAAACGAGCCGGGTGCAACCTTCGTGACAACCCGGATGTCGTACAAGCTCTGCAATACCACGCTCGTAATGCCATAGACCCGGCTCCCGGGCGGCGACGCGATCCGCTCGCCCACCTCGCGCTGCATCATGACCACCGAGCGCGCAATGCGCCCCGTTTCCGCCACCAGAAAGTCGAACAGCACGTTCCGGGTGAGGTGATATGGAATATTGCCGATCAACACGCACCGCTCGATTCCCCTTTGGCCCAGCAACTCGCCGAGCGAGACCTTCGTAAAATCCACCGAGATCACTTCGACACGCCCGCGCGCATCGCCGCCGGCGCCCAGCCGGCCATCGAATTCCGCGTTCAACTCGTCGACGAGCCCGCGATCGAGCTCAAGCGCCACGAGCCGCGCGCCGGTCCCGACAATGAGTTTCGTCAGGACGCCATGTCCGGGCCCCAACTCCACGACCGTGTCGCCGGGGCCGATCCTCGCGGCCTCAACGATCCGCGCGGCAATGCCGCGGTCCTGGAGAAAGTTCTGGCCGAATCGCTTCTTGGGGCGAAAGCGTCCGTCCTGCAATGGGTTTACCGTTTGTTGTGCCACACCCTTGCGGGCGGGTCGTCAGGGGGATGACGATCGATCGGTATCAGTGGAGAGAGAAGAACCTCCTGATGGCCACCCTGGGTTTCGTGGATTGGGTGGCCTGCCTTTCTGCCGCATAGTATAGCCCGTTTTCCGGGCTGTCGTCAACCCGCGGCGTTCCGGCGCGCCCCGGCCATCAAAGAATCCACTTGCGAATGGGATCCCGGGGACGGAAAATGATATCGGAGGCTTATGTCCGAAATCTCCGTGGGTGGCGACGGCTCCGCCGAGGACCGTCACGAGAAGCTGGCCCGGCTCAAACCATACGTTCTCCCCAAACCCGCCCTGGCCGCGCGCAGGTGGCGCATCGAACGCATGCGTCTGGCCGTGCAGTTGCTCTCGCTCGCCGTGGTGGTATGGATCGGTTTCCGCTTCGTGCGCTGGGTTGCGCGCCTGCAGGCGGGCGACCTGGCCGCCGCGCGACCGCCCGGGGTGGAGGGCTTTCTCCCCATCTCGTCGCTGATCACGCTGCGGCACTGGCTGGAGAGCGGCGAGCTTTCGCGCGTGCACCCCGCGGGGCTCGTCATCCTGCTGCTCGCCATCGGAACCGGCCTGCTGCTCAAGAAGGCGTTCTGCTCCTGGATCTGTCCGGTGGGGTTTGTATCGGAAACACTCGCCGGGGTGGGGCGAAGGCTCTTCCGGCGCAAGATCCGCCTGCCGCGCGGGCTCGACTGGCCCCTGCGCGGCCTCAAGTACCTGCTGCTCGCGTTCTTCGTCTACTCGATCTTCGTCTCCATGAAGGCCAGCGACATTGCGGCGTTCCTGAACTCGCCCTACAACCGGGTGGCCGACATCAAGATGATGCTCTTCTTTGCCAACATCTCCGCGTTCGCGCTCAAGGTGATGGCGGTGCTGGTGGCGCTTTCAGTGGTGATTCCGTTCTTCTGGTGCCGCTTCCTGTGTCCCTACGGCGCGCTGCTCGGGCTGTTTTCGCTGGTCTCGCCGCTGAAGATCACGCGCACCGCGTCGCGTTGCATCGACTGCGGACTGTGCGCGCGTGCCTGTCCCGCGGGCATCGGCGTGGACCGCGCGCGCCGCGTGCGCTCCGACGAGTGCACCGCCTGTCTCTCCTGCGTGGCGGCCTGTCCGGTGCCGGTAGCCCTGCAGGTGGAGACGCGGGGGCCCTGGCGGCGGGCGGTGCGGCCGGCGCTGTTCGCGGCACTGGTGGTCCTGCTCTTCTACGGGGGCATCCAGGTGGCGCGACTATCCGGCTACTGGGCCTCCGACATCACCAACCAGGAGTACCAGCGTCGCATCCAGGAAATCGACGCACCCGCATACCACCACAACCAGGGCCAGGTGCCGCCCGACGAGCGGGGAGACTGATCGCCCGCCACGGTGTATAATCCGTCCTCGCCCGACCTATTCCAAGGAGGCCACCGTGAGACCCACCCGCATTGCCCTTGCCGTCGCTGCCCTGTGCGTCGTGGCGAGCACCGCCGGCGCCGAAGTCCGCTGGAGCAACGAGCCCTACGCGCAGATGCTCGAGCGCGCCAAACAGGAAAACAAATTCGTCTTCATCGATTTCTACGCCACGTGGTGCGGGCCCTGCAAGCGGCTCGACAAGGAAGTCTATCCGCAGGCGTCGGCCGAGAAACTGTTGAACTCGATGATCGCGGCCAAGTTCGACGCCGAGAAGGACCCCTGGAAACCGGTGGCGAATGAGTTTCGCGTGCGTGCCTATCCCACGCTGCTGGTGCTGGGCCCGGACGGCAAGGAAGTGGGCCGCTACATCGGCTACCTGCCCACGGACGAGTTCGTCGAGGTGATCGGCGGCTACGCCGCCGGCAAGAGCCAGCTGGAGATGCTGGAGGCACAGCTCACGAAGAACCCAAACGACTTCGACCTGCTGGTCAACACGGGCATCGTCCATGCCGACGCGGGCCGCGACAAGATGGCGATGCCGATGTTCGAGAAGGCACTCACGCTGGATCCCAACGACGAACGCAAGCGCCAGGATGAGATCTATTACTCCATGGGCGAGGCCTGCTACGGTGCCAAGAACTACAAGGACGCCAGGACGTACTACTCGCGCGTGGTGGCCGATTTCCCGAACTCCGAGTACTACAACGACAGCATGCGCCGCCTGGCGGGCACGGAGTTCAAGCTGGGCAACGCGGATGCCGCGGTGGCCACGTACTGGAAGATCACGGAACCGCACCAGGACGACGCGGGCGCGCTCAACGGGTTTGCGTGGTTCTGTGCGCAGCGCAAGATCGGACTCGACCAGGCGCTGCCGGTGGCGCTCAAGGCGGTGGAACTCTCCGAGCGCGACCCGGGCATCCTCGACACGCTGGCCGAGGTGTACTACGCGCGCGGCGAGTACGACGACGCCATCAAGATCGGCCGCGAGGCGCTGGCCAGCGATCCCGACGATCCGTACTTCAAGGAACAGGTGGAGAAGTTCAAGAAGGCGAAGGAAGAGGCCGATCAGGCGATGCGCTAGGCGCGCCTCTGCAGATGCCGGGGACAGTCATATCGCTTCGCGGCGAGTTCCGCAGCGCGACTACCAGATGGAGTTTTGTCGCGCGAGGACTGTCTGAGCAAGCGAAGCGATATGACTGGACCACACTCTGAAGGCGTCCGCCGCGAAGAGACATGACGGCCCTCGTCACCTTCGGAGTCAGGCCGCCAGTTCCTGCTTCGGGCACAGCGACGGAATCTTGTCGACGTACGTGTCCAGCTTGACCCCGAACGTCTCCGTGAACACTGTGGCGTCGCACACGTTGTCCTCGAGCAGCATGCTCAACTCGTCCAGCGTGAGCGGGAACCCGCGGAAATGCTGCGCGAACTTCACCAGCGGTTTTGCCAGCAGCGACGAGACCGACATCGTGTTGGGCCACACGCCGTACACGCGCGCCACCTTTTCCAGAATATCCACAAAGGCAATCCGTTCCGGGCCGCCGATCTCGTAGGTGCGACCCTGCGTTTCCGGCATGGTCACCGTGCGGGCCAGCGGGCCGACCACGTTGGCCAGCGACACCGGCTGCATGAGTGACTTGCCGCCATCGATGACGGGAACCACCGGTCGTGTGACCAGGTCCGCCACCAGCGGGTGGAACTCGTCGCCCGGGCCGAAGATCACCGACGGGCGGAAGATCGTCCAGCGCATCCCCGTTTTCTTGAGGATTTCCTCGGCTTCGTACTTGGTGCGGTGGTAACCCGAAGGCGCATCCGGGCGCGCGCCCAGGCCACTCAGGTACACTGCGCGCTGCACGCCTTCGCGCGCGGCCGCGTCGAAGATGGAGTAGGCGGCCTCGGTGTGCATCGCCTCGTAGGTGATGCCGTCCTGCGGCTCTTCGCGGCGAATGCCCACCAGGTGGATCACCGCGTCGCAGCCGGCGGCGGCGCGCAGGCACGCGTGCGTGTCCAGCACGTCACCCGTCATCACGTCGAAACCCTCGCGCGGATCGATTTTGGATACGCTGTCCACGCGCACCAGCAGGCGCACGTCGTGGCCCTGCTGCTTGAGTTCACGGCGCAGGGCGGACCCCACAAAACCGGTTCCGCCGGTTACCAGAATCTTCATTGCTGATCGCCTTCCTTGCCGCAGATCGGGCATTCGCTGATCTGGCTTGTATAATAGACGCGGCAGTCTTCGCAGCGCGACAGTTCATCCCCGGCCTCGCCACCCTCGAGGGCGGTCCAGGTGTCATCCTTCTCGGAGATGGGGACGTAGAGCTCCATCATGCCTTCTTCGTTCTCGACCGCCAGCGACAACAGTCCCTGGTCGTCGAGCATGAAGCGAACGCTCTCCAGCGGCGCAACGGAGGCGTAGATGGCGATGAGTTCCCATTCGCCCTCATCGTCGAGACCCTCGTGATTGGCACAGATCACGGAGTTGAAAATGGGTGTAAAACACTCGCTGCATACGGGATCCCCGCATACCGCGCAGGTTCCCACCATGGTGCCGTCGGCGTGGTCGCACTTCATCGTCTGTTCCTCACGATCTGTACATTCGGATATCGTACTGGGCGCCGAGTTCCTTGGCGAACAGACGGCACGGATCCGGGTCGAACCCGGGTGTTGCGACAAACTCGCATACGGTGTCGATTCCGGCGGCCACCGAACAACGGATGAAGTCGCGTATTAGCTCCCACTCCTCCGCGGCCACCGCGGGGTACGCAAGCGTGTTGTGGGTGGTGGCGGTGGTTCCGTAGAACACCACCACGATCTCGTCCACCTTGCCGGCCAGTTCCGGAGTCACATCGCGCCCCGCGGTGTGGTTGGCCAGCCCGCCCGTGTTGATACGCACGCGCAGACCGCGTTCCTTCGCCACGGTGGCGAGCGCGAGCGTGTGCTCGAGACCGTCCATGGGATCGACGACCCCGGTCAGCACCGCTTCGTCTTCGTCCTCCCTGGAAACCGGCTCCAGGTCCGCCGGCCCGGCGGAAGCGGCCTGAATATAAACCGACCCGTCGATCCTGTAAACGGGTCCCGGCAGCGCCTCGGCGGTGATGCCCATGGCCGCCAGGTAGTTCCCGGTGGTGATGCGCGCCACCTCCGCCAGCGGGAGGTCCTTGATTCTCGCGATGGTGCGCGCCACGTGGGCCACGAACGACGGCTCGTTGCGCTTGCCGCGCCACGGGTGTGGCGTCAGGTAGGGGGAGTCCGTCTCCAGCACGATCTTCTCGATGGGAAGGGCCGCCACCGTCTCGGAGAGACGCGCGTTGCGATACGTCACCACGCCCCCGATGCCCACGTGGAAGCCCAGGTCGAAGATGCGCTGCGCGTCCTCCGGGCTCCCGGAGAAGGCGTGGAAGATACCGCGGTGCTGCGAACCCTCCGCGGCGAGCATTTCGATGACCTCGTTGAAGGCGTCGCGGCAGTGGATCACGATGGGCTTGTTGGTCTCGCGCGCCAGCGCAATCATCTTGCGAAACACGGCCTCCTGCACCTCGCGCGGCGCCAGGTTGCGGTAGAAGTCGAGGCCGATCTCGCCCACCGCAACGATGCGCGGATGCTGCAGCGCGCTGCGCACGTCGGCTTCCAGGGCGTCGTCCAGCGAGGCGGCGTCGTGCGGGTGCACCCCCGCGGCCCCGAACATGAACGGGTAGTCCTCCACCAGTTCCAGCGTGTCGCGCAGCGACTCGCGGTCAAACCCGATGTTCATGAAGGACACCACGCCGTCGGATACCGCGCGCGCAATCGCGATTTCGCGGTCGTCGTCGAAGTGGCGTGAATTGAGATGACAGTGAGAATCGATCATTCGTGCTTCTTTGCTTACTGCACCGGCATTTCCAGCCGGGGAAAGAGAACCACCGGCTCGCCGATCTGTTTCCACGCTGCGTCGCCGGGCCGGTCCACCTCGTCCAGCGTGGCGGCGGGCGGCAACGCGAGCTGCGTGCGCATCTCGGCCGCCTTCTCGGGCATGAAGGGAACACACAGCACCGACGCCACCCGCAACACCTCGAGCAACGCGCGCAGGGTTGCGCCCAGCGCGGCGGTGTCGCCGGCCTTGGCCTGCGCCCACGGCTTGCGCTCCTCCACGAAGCGGTTGGCTTCCTGCACCGAGCGCCACAGCGCCGCCAGCCCCTGGTCGAAGGCGAGCCGGTCCATGTGGCGGCGGTAGTCGCCGGTGACACCGGCGGTGATGCGCGCGAACTCCTTCTGCGCCTCCGCACTCCACGCCGGAACCGCACCCTCGAAGTAGCGCCTGGTCATGGACAGCGTGCGCGAGAACAGGTTGCCCAGTTCATTGGCCAGTTCTGCATTATAACGCGTTACGAACAGTTCCACCGTGAAATCGCCGTCGCGGTCGAAGGCAATCTCGCGCAGCAGCAGGTAGCGCAGCGCGTCGGCGCCAAAGAAGCCGGCCAGATCCACCGGATCCACGATGTTGCCGATGGTTTTGCTCATCTTCTCGCCGCGGTTGTACACGAAGCCATGGCCGAACACGCTCTCCGGCAGCTCCACGCCGGCGGCCATCAGCATGGCCGGCCAGATGAGGCAGTGGAAGCGGGTGATGTCCTTGCCGATGACGTGAACGTTGCACGGCCAGTACTTCTTGAACTTTGCGTCGTCATCGCCGCCGTAGCCCAGCGCGGAAATATAATTGATGAGCGCGTCGAACCACACGTACACCACCTGGTCGGGTGCGATGGGCAGCGGCACACCCCACGTCTTGCCCGCGCGCGACACGCTGATGTCCTCCAGGCCGGACTCTATCACGTTGAGAATCTCGTTCTTGCGGATCTCGGGGCGGATGAAATCGGGATGGGCGAGGATGTGCTTCTTCAGCGGTTCGCTGAACTTCGACAGCGCGAAGAAGTAATTCTTCTCCTCGATGTGCTTCGGCGGCGTCTTGTGCCGCGGACACAGGCCGTCCACCAGGTCCTTCTCCACCTTGAACTCCTCGCAGCCCTCGCAGTACAGCCCCGTGTAAACGCCCTCGAAGATGTAGCCGTTCTGGTGGATCTTCGTGAACAGGGCGCTGACCGCGCGCTTGTGCATGGGGTCGGTGGTGCGGATGAACTGGTCGTGAGAAATATGCAGCGTTTTCCACGTGCGCTCGAACAACGGCGCCATCTCGTCGGTATAGGCCTGCGGATCCTTGCCCAGGTTCTTCGCCTCGCGCTCCACGTTGGTGGAATGCTCGTCGGTGCCCATCAGGAAATAGGTGTCGAACCCGGCCAGCCGCTTGTAGCGGGCCAGGCAATCGGCGCCGATCTTCTCGTACGCGGTGCCAAGGTGCGGGCGCGCGTTGACGTAGTCGATCGCGGTGGTAACGTAGAATGTCGGTTTCACGGAACTTCTGGATTTCCCTGGGAAAGTGTTCGTAGAATGTAGCATCACCGTCGCGGGATCGCAAGCAGTACAAAGGAGTTAGGACACAATGCACTGGCTCACCGACCCCCAGGTGTGGGTGGCGCTGGCCACCCTCACCGCCCTCGAGATCGTCCTGGGCATCGACAACATCATCTTCATCGCCATCCTCTCCGCCAAGCTCCCCGCGCACCAGCAGGGCCGGGCGCGCTTCCTGGGCCTGGCCATCGCCATGCTCACCCGCGTGGGGCTGTTGTTCTCCCTGACCTGGATGATGCGGCTCACCAGCCCCCTGTTCGCCTTCCTCGGCCACGACTTCTCGGGGCGCGACCTCATCCTCATCGGCGGTGGGCTGTTCCTGCTGGCCAAGAGCACGCTGGAGATCCACGACAAGCTGGAGGGCCACCACGAGGCGAAGGGCGCCGCCCCGGCGCGCGCGGTGTTCGGCGTGGTGGTGCTGCAGATCGTGCTGCTGGACATCGTCTTCTCGCTGGACTCGGTGATCACCGCCATCGGTCTCGCCAAACAGATCGGCGTGATGGTGACGGCGGTGGTGGTGGCGGTGATCTTCATGATGGCGTTCGCCAGGCCCATCAGCGACTTCGTGGACCGGCACCCCACCATCCGCATGCTCGCGCTGAGCTTTCTCATTCTGATCGGGGTGTCGCTGGTGGGCGAGGGGCTCTCCTTCCACATCCCCAAGGGCTACATCTACTTCGCCATGGCCTTCTCGGTGCTGGTGGAGATGCTCAACCTGCGCCTGCGCAAGGTGTCGCAACCGGTGGAGCTTCGCGGCGCACTGGAGGAGTTAAAGAGGGAGTCGTAGGCACGCGGTATCGCGCGGCGGGATACCCCTAGATCCAGCGGCGCGAGCGCAGGAATGCGATGAGCGAGGCCACCAGCACCACGCTCACCGCCCAGAATGCAAAGTAGCCGTGGCGCCAGTGCAGCTCTGGCAGGATGTCGAAGTTCATGCCGTACACGCCGGCCAGGAACGTGAGCGGCACGAAGATGGTGGAGATGATGGTCAGCACGCGGATCACTTCGTTTGTGCGCTGACCGATGGACGACGCGTACAGATCCTGTAAGCTGGCCAGCACGTCGCGGAAGTTCTCCAACGACTCGATCACCTGAACCACGTGGTCGTGCAGGTCACGGATGTAGATGCGCGCGTCTTCGCTCACCAGTTCCGTTTCCGATCTCTCAAGGGAAATCACGACGTCACGCAGCGGCCAGATATTGCGTCGCAGATACACCAGCTCGCGGCGCAGTTGGTGCACGCGCGAGAGATCCTCCGGTTGCGGTGATGCCGTGATGCTGTCCTCTATTTCTTCGATACGCTCGGCAATTTTCTCCAGCAGCAGGAAGTAGTTGTCGACGATGGTGTCGATGATCGAATAGACCAGGTAGTCCGTCCCCATGCGACGAACGCGTCCCTTGCCCAGGTCGATGCGCTTGCGCAGCGGGTCGAACACATCTCCAGGAATTTCCTGAAACGTGATCACGAAGCGTCTGGCGAGGATGATGCTCACCTGCTCCGAGTGGAGCTCGGCACCGTTGGTGCCCGGTGCGAGCATGCGCACCACCATGTAGAGGTAGTCGTCGTACTCCTCGATCTTGGGGCGCTGGTGCGTGTTGAGGATGTCTTCCAGAACCAGGGGATGCAGGCCAAAGTGGCTACCGAAGCGATTCAGCAGGTCCGTGTCGTGCAGCCCCTCCACGTCGATCCAGGACACGGTGTCGGAATCGCGCAGGCGGAAGGTGTCTTCCACCTCGCTGGTGGTCCGCACCGCGCAGGCGTCGGCGCCATAGTCGATGACCCGGATCGATACCTTGTCAACCCGCGGCGGGCGGTCGTACACCAGGGTCCCCGGAGGCTGTCCGGGTTGCGCCTGGTGGCGCTTGTACAGGCGCGGCGCGCGGATCTTAACGCTGCGTCGGCGTCGGCGTGAAGTCATCCTGCTTCCTGCGCGGCCACTTGGCCGTGGCGAAGCCCAGCACGAAGGCCAGCACGAAGACGATCAGCACCATCAACAGCTGTGAGACCTCGTACTGCCAGTTTAGGAACCGAAAGGTCACCTTCTGCGCGTTCTGGACCATGACGATCAGCAGAACCACGGCGATGAACATGAACAGGAACTGTTTGAATCGACTCATACAAGTCCTCCCGGCGGCTACTTGATGTTCGGCGCGCCGATCAGGCCGCCGGAGAGAATACACTGCATGGCCTCTTCAACCGTCCACCCCGGGTCGCGGGTCTCCGACGCCGGAATGAAATAGACGAAGCCCGAGGTGGGGTTGGGTGGCGTGGGAACATACACCTTGAGCAGAACTTCACCGTCTTTTTCGGACACCACCTCGCCGGTGACGAACCCCAGCTGCCAGATCCCCTGGTACGCATAGGGCACCAGGATGGGCCGCCGGAAGATCTGCTTTTCGGGGAGCGCCAGCGTGCCGGACAGCTGCTTGCCGATCCGGTACGCCGTGTTGATTATGGGAATGCGCTCGGTGAGACTCTCCAGCCCTTCCAGCACGCGCCGGCCCACGAAGTTGCTGACGATCAACCCCACCAGGTAGAGCGTCACCAGCAGCAGCACGATCCCCAGGCCGGGGAAGTTCACGTGCAGCGTCCTGTCCACCAGCACCACCAGGCGCCGGTCGATGAAGCCGTACAGCAGGTATACCGCAACCACCGGCAGCGCGATGGGGATGAGCGCCAGCGTGCCGCGAATGATAAAACGGCGGATGTGTGCCAGGAAACGGCCGGGTCGCCGCGGCGTCGAGGACTGTGCCGGAACGGGCTCAGTGTTCATCGCGATCACTCTACCACGTGTTTGCGCGCGGTGTTAATGTCTTCTTCCTATGCCCGTCCTATGGCAATGGGTCGTGTTTCACGTGCTGCTGGGAGCCGCGCTGTGGATCGACCTGGGCGTCGTCCACCGCCGCCCGGAAGCGGTTGGCGCGCGGCGCGCGCTGGCCTGGGTGGGCGTCTGGGTGGCGCTGGCGCTCTGCTTCTGCCTCGGTATCCACCTGGTGCGCGGTCACCACGCCGCGGTGCTGTTCCTCACCGGCTACCTGGTGGAACAGTCGCTGAGCGTCGACAACCTGTTCGTCTTCTACGTGGTCTTCCAGTACTTCCACGTCCCCAAGAAGTTCGAACACCGCATTCTGTTCTGGGGCATCATCGGCGCGCTGGTGACACGGCTGTCGTTCATTCTGGCGGGTGTGGCGCTGCTGCACAGGTTCGAATGGCTGACCTGGGTGCTGGGCGCGTTTCTGGTGTTTACCGCGGCGCGTATGGCGTTTTCCAAGGACCGCCAGGTGCACCCGGAACGCAACCCGGTCTTCAAGCTGTTGCGGCCCTTCATGGGAACCCAGTCCTACGACTCGGGCCGCTTCTTCATCCGCGTAAACGGCCGTCTGCTCATTACGCCCGCGATGATCGTGCTGCTGGTGATCGAAACCAGCGACATCGTGTTTGCAGTAGATTCGGTGCCGGCGATTCTCGCCATCACCACCGACCCGTTCCTGGTCTATACCTCCAATGCCTTCGCCATCCTCGGCCTGCGCTCGCTGTACTCGGTGGTGGGAAAGCTCATCGTCTCCTTCGAGTTCCTCCACCACGGGCTGTCGGTGATCCTGGCCTTCATCGGGGTGAAGATGCTGATCTCGAATTGGTACACGATGCCGGTGGGGGTGACGCTGGGCTTCGTGGTGGCGGTGCTGAGTTCCTCACTGCTGATCTCGGTGGGGATGCGCCGCATGGCGAACAAGCCCGGCGACACACCCCCCAACGACGCGTCGTGATGAGTCCGCCGCGCTAGTGCCCGGCGCGGTACACCGTCTCGCC
>Ga0224500_10000364_pt1 | contig 31651 bp, 30 predicted proteins | sample SF_Oct11_sed_USG_FD_168126 | JGI IMG/M metagenome (GOLD analysis project Ga0224500, IMG submission 168126) | Sediment microbial communities from San Francisco Bay, California, United States - SF_Oct11_sed_USGS_4_1 | ecosystem: Environmental > Aquatic > Marine > Sediment | place: USA: California... | reverse complement strand
ACCGGAAGGCCTGGATCCGTTGATGGCCGGCCGCGAGCTGACGATTCCGGACGCATCTCCACAGGATCCGCCGGCCGAGGGCGCGCCGTGCCTCGAGATCCCGCCGGCTTATCGAAGCACACCGAAGTAGGAATTCAGATCAGACCGGCGGTAGTCGGGGCTGTTAGCAACGGAATTTGGAGAGGTGTCCGAGTGGCTTAAGGAGCTTGCTTGGAAAGCAAGTGTACGGTAACCCCGTACCGCGGGTTCGAATCCCGCCCTCTCCGCCACAAACCAAACGGGTCCTTCGGGGCCCGTTAGTTTTTGCGGCGGCATCTGCCGCAGCTATCGAACTCTAAGTTACCCTGCTATCTAAAACGGCAAGTGCAATTCCGCGAAATACTGATCCCGGTTCTGCGCCGGATTTTGCGGAATGCCGTCGTAGATTCGGTAGCCAAGGCGCGTTTGCACGAACTGGATCGGAAAATACTCCCAGAGCAGGCTGAAACGATTCTGCTCGTCTTCGGCAACATCGTCGTCCGGGTCGAAATGTTCGTAGCTTATTTTGATGTTGTGCCCGCGCGTCAATTGTACGTTGGCTTCCAGCAAGCCGGCCCACAGCTCGCGACGCCCGGTCGAGGTTCCTTCGTCGATAATGAAGTCAAGCTCACCTAACCAGCTGACACGGCCGGTGCGCAGCCCTGCAAATACGTTTTGCATCTGCCGGTCACCGAATGCGGTGTCGTTGAAATTGACGCTTCCGCCGACCCGCCAGCGGTCCCGTACATGGCTCACGACAAGACTGTACTGTTTGCCGGAGTCCGTTTCCGGGCCACCGGCGGTGCCGCGGCTGACTGCGAACTGGACCGACCATCGATCCTGTTCCCAACCAAGCTCCCAACCGGTGTCCGGCGTATTGAAGTTGATGCCGCCGACTTGCCGGATAAATGCACTGTCGTCCTGCAGTCGTAAGCCGAACGGCAAAAAGAACTCGCCACCCTTCAGATAAAACCGACCGTCTGCCAGTGACAATCGCAGGTACTGTTCGCGTATGAAAGGATCGTCCGGTGCAAGCTGCGCGTCCAGGTGGACGCTCAGCGTGTTAGGAATGAGTTTGACTTCGGCATAGCCGATGAACTCTTCCCATTCCGTGTCTGACGTCGTCGCTTGCCCGGGCACCTCGATGCGGTTCCATCCGCCCCTGATATCGCCGCCTATGGCGAGGTACTTGAACAATTCGCCGTCCCAGAAGTTGGCGCCACCGGTTGCTGCGCCCAAGGTTCTGGCAGGCAGCTCTCTTTGTGCAAAGTAGTTGCCATAGGAATTTCGCTTGCCCCCACCGGAAGGGGAGGTATGACAGGCCACGCATTTCATGCCTTTTTGCACAGCGAGGTACGGCTCGCTTCTGGCATCTGGCGCGAGCAGCAGTGCGATTACCGCGAACAAAACTGCGCGCTTCATGGGTCGGCGCCCTGGTCGATCCACAGCCGAATCGCATCGATGGTTTCCTGCGGCAACGGATTGCCACCAAGTGGCATGCGACCGCCAACGGCGGCGGTGCCTTCAATTTTGTGAATCAGGTAGCTGGCGTTTGCATCAGACGGTGCGACCCGGAGAATTGAGGGCTGTTCGACGCTGGCAACGCCAACCAGGCTTGCGTAACTCGCGGCGGCCGAGCTCAGGTCCATACCTGACGGCAGGCCGGGTCCGGGCGGTCCGGTATGACAACCGGGTGCGCAGGTCGGGGTGAACACGGAATCCTGAATCGAGGCAAGCGTCGGCTGTATTCCCTGCACTGAAAATTCTGCGACGAAATTTCCGCCTGCCGTGCCATCACCGGACGGCAAGGTACCCGAAAACTCGCCGTCCAGCGCTACGCCACCAAGGTTCAGAATCAGATTGGCGCCATTGCCAAGGAGCGTAAGTCGATAGCGATCCTCAACCGGGGTGACGCCGCTCAGGTCGATCAACAACAATCTTGGGTTCGCGCCGGAAAGCTGGATCGATGCTGCGGCCAGCACCTCGTCATCGCCGTTGTCGAACTGCGCATCGACACTGCGACGTATTTCCACCGTCGATGCGTTAATTGTGGCAGCGTCAGGTTCCTGGTCGAACGCTACCGTGACCTGCGAAGGAAGGGTTGCGAGTACCGAGTCCGGATCTGGCGTCATTGCAACGACGACCGGCGGTGTCGTCGGCCCGGGGCCCGGATCAGGCATCGCGCCGTCGGAAATCCACTGGCGAACGAAGGCAATTGTCGATGCCGGAATCGGCGGTCCGCCCAGCGGCATTTGCGCTCCGCTGCCAGCAGTGCCCTCCAGTTTCTGGATCAGGTAACTCTGGTCGGGCAGCCCGGGATTCACGCGCAGCGTGGATCCGCTTTGTTGGCTTGGGACCCCAACGAGATTGGCGAAGCTGTTGGCCTTATCCAGGCGTAGCCCCAGGGGGGCCGTAGCGCCAGAATGACAGACGACGCATGCGGCATCAAAAACATTTGCCTGGATTGATCCCAGGGTCGGAGCAAGCGGCACGTTTCCGCCTTCGCCCAAGGGGCGACCGCTGACGCTCAGACCATCCCCGCTTCCTGCCGAGCAAGCGGTCACGAAAGACGCGACCAGTACGGCCAGAACGGTCCTTGGGCTCGTGCAGAGTTTTCCGAATTGCTCGATTTTCAACGCTCCGGCAGGATGTGGCCATGCTAACTCGTTATTGTGCATTGTGACACGCTCGGGTCATCCTGGTTCCGAGACCGTGCGCTGTCCGCTCCATTTCTCCGACAGAAAGTAGAAAACCAGCCCCATTGCTATTACTCCCAGCCCGAACAAGCCTTCGGTCGGCCTGTTGATCAGGACGAATACCAGTGTCCAGCCGGTCAATGCCAGGTAGATAAGCGGTGTAATCGGATACAGGAAAGTTCGATACGGTCTGTGAAGTTCTGGCTGTCGAAATCGCAGGACAAAAACGCCGAGGACCGTTGCGAGGCTGTTCAGTGCAAGCGTAAAACCGGCAAACACCAGAATCGATTCGAAGCTCGATGTCAGGATGAAAAAGATCGTCAGCGTCGACTGGAAATAAATCGCCCGAGTCGGAATATTGTCATCATTTCGTTTCGCCAAAAAGCCAAGCGCCTTGAAGTCTTCGCCAATGACTTGCAGCACACGAGGTCCGGCGATAATCATTGCGCTGACCGTCGACACAAGTAGCAGCGACATGGTCAGCCCGGTCAGATTGCCGCCGAGTTCGCCAAACGCCGATTTCGCGGCGATAAATCCGACTTCCACCTGGCCTGCCATGTCTTCGACCGGTGCCACGCTCAGGAAGACGAAGTTCAGCGCTACGTAAAGAATCGTGACGACGAGCGTGCCGGTTAGCAGAATGCCGGGCAGGGTTCGTTGCGGATCATCGAGCTCACTACTGAGATACGTGGCGACATTCCACCCGGTATATGCGTAGCTGACGTAAATAAGTGAAACGGCAAAGGCACCGCTGGAGATCAGCGCAGCGTCGCCCGTCGCCGGAACAAAACGCACGGGTTGATCTGCGTCCGCGAGGATCAGTGCGGCAAAACAGAAGCCGACGATGACACCGACCTTGAGGACGGTGAAAAAAACCTGCAGGCCACCGCTATTGCGCCGGCTGCCGCCATGTATAACGGTCAACAGCAGAACCAGGCCCACCGCGAGGGCTTTTTCCAGCCACTCGGGCGCGCTGCTGAACAAGGCCGATGTTCCGTAGGCGGCAAACGTTATGGCGGCCAGGGCGGTGGGGCCCGCGAAACCTATCGTCGCCGAAACCCAGCCGGACACAAAACCGGCCGCAGGATGATAGATACGCGCAAGGAAGTTGTACTCACCGCCGGAGCGGGGCAGCGCGGCGCCAAGTTCCGCATAGGTCAGCGCACCGCACACCGCGATGACGCCGCCAACCGTCCAGAGCATCAGGATGACAAAGCCCGATTGAATGTCCAGCAGCTGGAATCCGAGGCTGGTGAATACACCGGTGCCGATCATGTTGGCGATGACGACCGCGATGACAGTCGTGCGCCGGAACTTGGTTGTACTCAAGTATCGGATTCCCGGTGGATTGAAAAGCTATCGGCATCCATATGGAATGGAAACTTCTGCCGAAATTTGTTCAGCAGTGCCTTGTCGAGGGTCGCGCTTGCAATGCCGACGCCGTCTCCGAGGTCGACAAGATCGTGGCCCAGGTAATCGATGATTGCGCTGCCACCCGCATACGGCAGCTCGTTACCGTCCGTGCCGACTCGGTTGACGCCGGCAAGGTAGCAAAGGTTTTCTATCGCCCGTGCCCGGAGCAACGTGCGCCAGGCGTGATGGCGCCGGCTCGGCCAGTTGGCGACATACAACAGGAGTTCGTAGTTCAGATCCGGCCGATTGCGACTCCACACCGGAAATCGCAGGTCGTAGCAGACCATCGGGCAGATTCGCCATTCGCGCCATTCGACGACGATTTGCCGATCTCCGGCCGAATAGTGTTCGACTTCGCCGGCCAGCCTGAACAGGTGGCGCTTGTCGTAGACCTCGAACTTGCCGTTCGGCCGCATAAAAACAAAGCGGTTGAAGTAGCGTGCCTCGTCCTTGATGATCAGGCTGCCGCATACCGCTGCGTTGCTCCTGGCGGCCCATTGCGCCATGCATTCCATGGAAACGCCATTCATTTTTTCAGCATTCGCTGCGGCATCCATCGTGAAGCCGGTCGTGAACATTTCCGGCAATACGAGCAGGTCGGTTTTCTGCCCTATCGAGTCGATGGATTCGGAAAACCTGGCGAGATTCGTTTTTACATCGTGCCAGGCGAGGTCCGCCTGCAAAATGGAAACGGTCAAAGTTGACATAGTCGCTCCGCTGCCTGCGCGAGCATTGCGTCGTCTTTTGCGAAACAAAACCTGAGCTTCAATTCCTTCGGTGGCACTTTGCAAAAAACCGACACCGGGATGGACGCAACACCGATTTCACGGGTAAGGCGCTTGGCGTAAGGCAGATCCGGTTCGTCACTGATGTTCGAATAATCCAGCAACTGAAAAAACGTGCCCTGGGCCTTGCGAAAAGTAAATCGCGAACTCTCGATCAGTGCACAAAAATGGTCGCGTTTCTGTTGATAGAACGCCGGCAGCTCGTCGTAGTGTTGCGGTGTTTCGCGCATGTAGTCGGCGAGTGCGTGTTGAATCGGCGTAATCACTGCGTAACAGGTGAACTGGTGAACCTTGCGAAACTCGGCCGTCAGCGCCGGCGGTGCGGCGCAGTAACCCAGCTTCCAGCCGGTTGCATGGTAGGTTTTGCCAAATGACGAAACGACGAAGCTTCGTTGCCATAGTTCATCATGGCGCAACAGGCTCTGGTGTCGTGCGCCGTCGAAAACTATGTGTTCGTAGACCTCGTCGGACAGCAGGTAAATGCCGCTTTCCCTGACGATTCCTGCCAGCGTATCGAGATCGTCGGGAGCCAGGTTTGCGCCCGTGGGATTGTGCGGAAAGTTTATAATAATCAATCTGGTACGACCGCTTATGGTGTCACGAAGACGGTCCCAGTCGATCTCGAAATCGCCACCGTCGGACGGGATGACCAGCGGTACGTGCAATGTCCTGCCGCCCGCCAGCGTCACGGCCGGCTCGTAGGAATCGTAAGCCGGATCAAAGACGATGACTTCATCGCCGGCGCGGACTACGGTCGTAATTGCGCTGAACAGACCCTCCGTCGCGCCATCGCATACCGTCACCTCGGTATCCGGATTCAACATGCGGCCGTACAAGCGGCCGCACTTGTCGGCAATGGCGATTCTCAGGGCCGGCACACCCTGCATGGGCGCGTACTGATTGGCGCCAGAGTTCAGATATTGCGTCACCAGGTTCAGCAGGCGTTGCGGCGGATCGAAGCTCGGAAATCCCTGCGACAGGTTGATTGCACCGCATTCGTTGGACAGCTCCGACATGACGGTGAATATGGTTGTGCCTGTGTCGGGTAGTTTGCTGTCCATGCGTCGACTGCCCGGTCAGTCCAGGGCCGGAGGTGACCAGTTCGCGGGTTTCGGCCCCTGGTCGAGGATGATCTCGCGGTGCCCGCTCCAGGTATTGATAATCGCTTCAGGCGTACCTATGCCCGCGGCGCGCGGATCGCCACAAGGACCGAACCAGTGATTTTGCGGTGCACCCGTGGTACGCGCCCGCATACCGCAATACGTCGTACCGTTGATCGTGGCGCCGAGTACCTTGTTCTGGAAGCCGATATCTGCGCTGATGACAGCCGCCGTAAGGTGATGCGTCATTCGCTCGAGTACGCCCAGCACCTTGTCGAGATCACTGTCGCCATAGCGCACGACAACCTGGAACGGTCCAAACAGCTCGGTGGTGCCAGCCGCGAAGTGCTCGCCGGCCAACGCATCGAGCGGGATCTCGACGGCCGTGGCCTCAAATGCGCCATAGCAATCGGGAATGGAGTGACCGCCAAGCGCCTTGCCGCCAAACAACAATTTCGCACCGTTGATCGCCAGCAATCCGTCTATATGTTTTCGGATTCGCGCATTTGTCCAGCTCAGCACGGGCCCCAGCGACAGGTCCTCCAACTTGCGACGGCCCGCGAATTCCCCGAGCTTGGGCAGAAGCGCTTTCGTCCAGTTATTGTGTACGAACAGTATGCTCTGTGCCGAGCATTTCTGGCCCGAGGCGTTGTAAGCGTCCTGGTCCGATTGCCAGGCGACATAGTCGAGCCACGCCGCATCGTAGTCAGGGCCAATGATCTTCCAGTCGAAACCGGCGTCCTCCAGCCGGACGGCGCCGTTGACGACCGAGGCGATCTTCTCGGCGACCTGTGAGGACCCGGTGAACTGGATCAACCGAATACGATCTCTTGCGGATTCGATCAGGCGTCCCATCGACGATCCGCGGCAATGAATCAGGTCGATGTCGGTAGCCGGCAGACCTGCGTGGATCAGCAGTCGCAGAAACTGCTCGAACACGACGCTCACTTTCGAGTCCGCCTTGACCAGCGGACGGTTGCCCATGAACAGTGCGCCCAGCGCCTGCAATGCCGGAATCTCAAGCGGAAAATTGAATGGCGCGATAACAACCACCGGGCCGAACGGCCAACGGTATCCCCGCGATTCCTGGCCTGCGTGATCTCCCGGATTGGAAAAGCCGCGACCGAGAAAGCGCACCCCGTCGCCGCCGAAGTTTTCGAGGAACAGCCTAGTCACGACGACCTCGCCGCGACTCTGGTTCCAGCTCTTCGGCATGACCCGCTGAATCAATTTCGTGAAATAGTCTTCGACGTCGGGTCTGGCGAGCAATGCTGCTGCTCGCGCGCAGACCTGTCCGAGCATTACGTATCGATCGGGGTTGCGATGCGGATTGTGCAGGCCGGATTTCGGACAGCTTGCCAGGCCCGCAATGAAGGGAGCGTGGTCCGTCGTATCCGGGACCTTCAGGAATGCCCCGCCATGCAAAGGGTCGGGAATGTCATCCCGCCAGGCGCCACCGCTTGACCACTGGCCGCCGGCGAGGTTCTGCACGAGCCCGGGCTTTGCCGCAGTCATACCGTTCCACGGGTCGACAGTAGCGAAATCAGGGACCTGAGACATGCATTACTCCGTTTATCCGGCCGGCCGGCTGGCCGACGGGCATGACAATAGCAGGACCAGAGAATAACAACCGGATTGACAGAGAATCCACACCAGACTTGCTCTGCGCGGCCGGTTTGTATCCGTGCCGCGCGACAGGGATAATCGCCGCCGGCCCGCGTCGGCTTCCTCGCGACGGCCAGCCGTGAACCCCGTCAGGCCCGGAAGGGAGCAGCGGCAGCGGTGACGCCGGGTGCCGGGGATCAGCTGGCGTGGGCCACTTTAATTTGCAACAGGGTGAGGCGGACCCAGGTGCCGGGCTTGTTACCTGTGCCTCAAACGTTACACTGTCCTCATCTGCGGACGATTCAGCGCGTCCGAACCAGCGACCAGACATTCTATGAGCTACCTCGTTCTCGCCCGAAAATGGCGGCCGAAAAACTTCGCCGAAACGGCAGGTCAGGAGCACGTCCTGAAGGCATTGACCAATGCCCTGGACAGCGAGCGCCTGCATCACGCCTACCTGTTCGCAGGAACCCGCGGCGTCGGCAAGACGACGATCGCCCGCATCCTGGCGAAAGCACTGAACTGCGAAACCGGCATAACTTCCAGCCCCTGCGGCGAGTGCAGCGCCTGCCGTGAAATCGATGACGGCCGTTTCGTCGACCTGATCGAAGTTGACGCCGCGTCACGTACCAAGGTTGACGACACTCGAGACCTGCTGGATAACGTGCAGTACGCGCCGGCCCGCGGCCGATTCAAGGTGTACCTGATTGACGAGGTGCACATGTTGTCCAAGAGTTCGTTCAACGCGCTCCTCAAGACGCTCGAGGAACCGCCACCGCATGTCAAATTCCTTCTGGCGACGACCGATCCGCAAAAATTGCCGGTCACCGTGCTGTCTCGATGCCTGCAATTCAATCTCAAGAGAATCGGCTCGCCGGTAATTCGCGAACGGCTCGAGCTTATTTGTTCCGCAGAGGGTATTTCTGCAGAAACCGGCGCGCTGACTGCTATCGCGCGTGCTGCGGACGGCAGCTTGCGTGATGCCTTAAGTCTCCTTGACCAGGCCATCGCGTTCTGCGGTGGCAATGTCACCGCGGGCCCGGTGGGCGAAATGCTGGGCACGATCGACAGGCAACACGTGTCGAAGCTCTTGAGATTGCTGGCCGACAGCGACGGCCCGGGTACCCTGCAGGCAATTGCTGAAATCGACGAGCAGTTTCCGGACTACGCTACGCTATTGCAGGATCTTGCTCGCGCGCTTCAGAAGATTGCCGTGTATCAGGTTGTCGGCGCGGTCGATGCCGAGGACGAGATCGAGGAAGCCGAGATGGCCGAGTTCGCGGCGAGCCTGTCGGCCGAGGACGTTCAGCTCTTTTACCAGACAGCATTGCTGGGACGCCGGGACCTCAGCCTTGCGCCGGATCCGAGAAGCGGCGTCGAGATGACTCTCTTGCGAATGCTGGCCTTTCAGCCGGCGGCGCCGGATAGACAGCAGGACAGGACAACGCGCGGCGCTTCGGGTGCGCCGGCACCGCAAACCGAGCGAACCACGAGCCCGAAGGCCAGACCGCCTGCGACCGCGACCGCAGCGACGAATCCTGCTTCGAACGGGCACGGTTCGACGAGTGAGGAATGGCGCGATCCGGACTGGAGCGATCTTGTCGAGCAACTCGATCTGAAAGGTGCAACGCGGCTGCTCGCCGGCAATTGTGCCTACCTTCGCCGCGAAGGAACCACCATTCACCTGAGCCTCGACAGACGATTTGAGTCCACGCTGTCGAAGCAGCGACAAGCTGCGCTGTGTGATGCCTTGAGCAGCCGGTTTGGCGAAACCCTCAGGGTCGAGATCTCGCAGGGTAAGAGCGTTGCGGAAACGCCCATGCAAAAAAAGGCGAGGCTCGGTGACGAAAAGCTCGAGGCGGCCAGGGCGTCGTTGGAAGCGGATCCCAACGTGCAGGCGCTGCGCGATATGTTCGGCGCCGAACTCAATCCGGACTCGGTCGAAATTCTGGCCGCGCAAAATACGGACAGCAACTCGGAAAAGCGGGAGTAATTATTATGAAGGGTGGCATTGGCCAGCTGATGAAGCAGGCGCAAAAAATGCAGGCCGATATGCAGAAGGCGCAGGAGGAGATGGGCAAGCTCACGGTAACTGGCGAATCCGGCGGCGGCATGGTGAAGATCACGATGACCTGCAAACACGAGGTCAAGGCGCTGGAGATCGACGACTCGCTCGTCGGAGATGACAAGGACATGTTGGAAGACCTGATCATAGCGGCCTTCAACAATGCAATAGGTCGAGTCGAAAAGACGGTGCAGGAAAAATTTTCCGGCCTGACTTCCGGGCTCGGTTTGCCGCCCGGCATGAAGTTGCCATTCTAGAATCTGCCTCAGGGATCGCCGATGTCAGTTTCCTACTCACCCCTGCTGGTCCGGTTGATCGACGCATTGTGCTGCATGCCAGGCGTCGGGAAAAAGTCCGCCCAGAGGATCGCTTTTCACTTGCTCGAGCGCGATAGAAACGGCGCCAGCCTGATGGCGAGCGCGCTTTCAGAGGCAGTCTCCGGGATCGGGCATTGCCTGCAGTGTCGGATGTTCACGGAAAGTGAACTGTGTAACATTTGTTCGGCCAGCGGCCGCGATGAATCGCTGTTGTGCGCCGTCGAGTCACCGGCCGATGTCATGGCGGTCGAGGATGCAACCGGGTTTCGCGGTCACTACTTCGTATTGATGGGGCACCTGTCACCACTGGACGGGATCGGTCCCTCTGAACTGGGTCTTGCCGCTCTGGAAGAACGCCTGAACAGCGGAATAATCGAGGAGCTGATCATCGCAACGAATCCCACAGTCGAGGGCGATGCCACTGCGCACTACCTGGCCGACATGGCCAACCGCTGCGACGTCTCTGCAAGCCGCATTGCACATGGCGTTCCGTTGGGCGGAGAACTCGAGTACGTGGACGGTGGGACTCTGTCGCACGCTTTTTTCGGCCGACGGATTGTCGGCTAAGAGGCCATTTCAGGACAGGTGAACTGATGAACGATTCGAACTGCCTTTTCTGCAAGATCGCGGAGGGCGAAATCAAAGCCGACGTCATTCACGAATCCGACAGCGTGCTGGCGTTTCGTGACATCAATCCACAGGCTCCGACGCATGTGCTGATCATTCCCCGCCAGCATATTGCAACGATTAATGATTTGCAGGATAAAGATGCCGGAATTATCGGATCGCTTTTTGCTGCGGCCCGGGACATCGCGAAAGCGGAGGGCGTTCACACTGACGGCTATCGTGTAACGATGAATTGCAACAAGGCAGCCGGCCAGACGGTCTTTCACCTGCATCTGCACCTGCTGGGTGGACGCAACTTCGCGTGGCCGCCCGGCTAACGCGCTGGTCGCTTTTCCGCCAGGCGATTGCTTAAGGCCAGCAGGCGCCGGTAGCTCTCGTAGCGCCTCGCACTGATTGCGTGTTCGTCGACTGCGGTTTTGACCGCACAGCCCGGTTCCCGCAGGTGGTGACAGTTGGCGAAGCGGCAAGACCGTCCGAACTCCGCAATTTCACGAAACCCCGTCAATACCTCGCCCGGACTCACAGTCGCGGGTGCGTAATCGCGGACGCCTGGCGAATCGATTACTGCGCCCCCGTCGGCCAATTGCAACATCACCGAGTTGACTGTGGTGTGGCGACCCTCTCCGCTGGCGGTCGAAACGGCAGCGGTCTTCTGATCCGCGTCGTCGACGAGCCGATTGATGAGGCTGGACTTGCCGACACCGGACTGGCCGACGACTATCGATATCTGGCCTGACAGCAGTCGCTCCACTTGGCGAATGTTTTCACCGCTTTTCGCGCTGCAGAATACGGTTGCGTAACCGATGCTGTTGAACACACGCATTTCATCGCGCAGCGCTTCACCGTCGGGCACGATATCCAGCTTGTTGAAAATCACCGCGGCGGCTATTTGCATCAGCTCGGCCGCGCACAGATAGCGATCGACGATGAACCAGTCCGGTTGCGGCGGATCCGCAACAAGAACGCAAAGGAAGGTCAGGTTGGCGGCGAGAACCTCGGCTTGTCCGCGACTGTTGGGGCGGCTGAGTTCGTTGTCACGTGGCAACACTTCGGTAATCAGCCAGTCTGCCTCATTTGGAATTGGTCTGACGATCACTCTGTCGCCACAGACCGGCTTCAGTCGCTTGCCCTTTATTCTCGCATCGACGGAATTATCCTGCTGCAGTTGAACGGTCATTCGCCGACTGAACGTCGCCGTAACAAGGGCCTTCTGTTCGACTTCGATTGTCATATCCGCTTTGCCGCGCCGTTTCTCTTCGGGCCGAAACTTGTCGGCGCTAGTATGACCGCATTCCAGGCGCTATGCATCCTGCGTCACTGGTACACTACGGCCTGAATTTATTGTCTGCGGCAAGCAAATCGAAGGACCAGGATGGCAAACACAACAGAGAAATCCGGCATAATCGCGCCCGGTAACCTGATCTGGATTGACCTGGAGATGACCGGGCTGAATACGGTCACAGATCACATCATCGAAATTGCCACCATCGTAACCGATCAACAGCTCATCGAGATTGCCGAAGGACCTGTACTGTCCATACAACAATCCCAGGCTGTTATGCAGGCAATGGACGAGTGGAATACGCGGCAGCACGGTTCGTCGGGCCTCACTGATCGGGTGTTGCAAAGCAGGACGTCGATGGCCGAAGCGGAATCAACGACTATCAAATTCCTGGAGCAGTACGTCGCGAAGGGTATGTCGCCGATGTGCGGTAACAGCATCTGCCAGGATCGGCGCTTTCTCGCGCGTCAGATGCCGCAATTGGAAGCGTTCTTTCATTACAGGAATCTCGATGTCAGCACCGTAAAGATACTTGCCGAGCGGTGGGCCCCGGCGGTTGCAGCGGGTTTCAGAAAAGAGTCTACGCACCGGGCACTTTCCGACATTCGAGATTCGATCGCCGAGCTGGCGCATTACCGCGAAAAGCTGTTCGACAAGAATGTATTGAACCCAATGATGTGAACAGGCGACCTGATGCACCGGCAACGGCAAGAAACAAGGACGCGATTCTTGAGGTCTTGCTTTTCGAATTCAGAGGGCGGAAGGCGGTTTTCGAAATCGGCTCCGGAACGGGACAACATGCCGTACATTTTGCCGCCGCGATGCCCTGGTTGGCCTGGCATACCAGTGATCTTCCGCAAAATCACGATGCAATCCGTGCGTGGCTGGAGTGGTCGGAGTTGCCTAATGTAAGCACGCCGATAGCATTTGATGTCTCCTGCATGCCGCCGGTCGACACGCGTTTCGATGCGGTGTTCTCCGCCAACACGGCGCATATCATGAGCATCGATGAAGTGCGGAAAATGTTCGTTCTGGTTGCAGCGATGCTGGTTCCGAGTGGGCTTTTTTGCCTATATGGACCATTTAACGAGAACGGCCGCTTTACCAGCGAAAGCAATGCTGTATTCGATGCCAGCCTGCGCGCGCAAAAGCCGACAATGGGTATTCGAGATCGCGGCGAACTCCGGCAGATCGCGAAAACAGCGAACCTCACTGAAGTCAGGCGCTATGCGATGCCCGCCAATAACCAGATTCTTGTGTGGGAAAAGGGGGCGACCGCCGACTGAATTTCCGTTTGTCGACGAAACCGTACCAGAGAACCGGCGACGAGCATGGCGTCGCCATATTGCGACAGGGTACGGGGCATTGTTTGCACTGCTGGTGCCTGCAAAGTGCTTGTCTTATAGTTGGCGGGACTCAGGATTCCAGTGTAACTCTATGACCAATCGACTCCTTTTGCCCGCGGCCTGGCTTATCGCCGGTCTTTTTTCCGCAAATCCTTCGAGCGCAGAGCCGGCCTGGGTCAGCGACAAATTCGAAATCATGCTGCGCACGGGACCCAGTACCAGCAACGCCATTCAGCTTATGCTGCAGAGTGGGGCAAGGCTTGAAGTTCTCGAGCGGGACGCTGAGAGCGGCTACGCACGTGTTCGGACAGCGGGCGGCACCGAAGGCTGGGTACTTTCCCGTTACCTGATGGGGGAACCGGCTGCTCGGGAACAACTGCAGCAACTGACGAGTGAGCTCACCAGCGCCAATGCGCAAGGGTCAACGCTCGGCTCGCAGCTCAGTGCCATAAAAGGCGAGTATGACAGCGCGACGCGTCGGATCACCGCATTGGAGGCAGAAAAGAAGGCGTTGCAGGCCGAGCTGGATCAGATCAAAAAAACCGCTGCGAATGTCTTGGCGATAGACAGTCAGAACCAGGGCCTGCAGCAACAGGTTACCGACGCGCAAATCCGCGTAGATATTCTGGAGCAGGAAAACGAAGCGCTGTCTGTGCAGACCAATCGCAACTGGTTTATTACCGGCGCACTTGTTCTGCTTGGCGGAATCGGCGCAGGCTTGCTGTTGCCGCATCTGCGTTTTCACAGGCGCTCCGGGTACGATCGGTTCTGATAAGCGCACCCGACCTGCAGGGAATCAGACTTTTTTGCCGGCGAGGAACATCCAGGTTTCGATAACGCTGTCGGGATTCAATGAAAGGCTATCGATGCCCTGATCGAGAAGCCACAGCGCGAGATCCGGGTGATCTGACGGTCCCTGCCCGCAGATTCCGACGTATTTTCCCCGCGCCTTACATGCTCGGATGGTCATGCTAAGCAATGCCTTTACAGCCTCGTCCCGTTCATCGAACAGGTCTGCAACCAGCGCGGAATCGCGGTCCAGGCCGAGTGTGAGCTGGGTCATGTCGTTCGAGCCAATGGACATGCCATCGAAGTACTCCAGGTATTGATCGGCGAGCAAGGCGTTTGTCGGCAGTTCGGACATCATGATGATTTTCAGTCCGTCTTTGCCGCGCTCCAGACCGTTTGCGGCGAGCAGATCGATAACGTCTTTCGCTTGCGTCACGGTACGAACGAACGGAATCATAACCTGCACATTACGCAGGTTCATGTCGTTTCTTACCTTGCGAATTGCCTTGCACTCGAGTTCGAAACACGGGCGGAAACTATCGGCGACATAGCGGGATGCGCCGCGAAATCCCAGCATCGGATTCTCTTCAAATGGTTCGAATGGTTCGCCACCGATCAGATTGGCGTATTCGTTCGACTTGAAATCCGACATCCGGACGATAACCGGCTCTGGTGCGAATGCTGCGGCAATCGAGCTTACGCCTTCCGCCAGTTTGTCAACGAAAAATCTCACGGGGTCCGCATATCCTGCCATTTGCTCGTCGACCGCCTCTCGAGTGTCGTCGTCGAGATTGTCGTAACCCAACAGGGCATTAGGGTGGACACCGATCATCCGGTTGATTATGAACTCCAGCCGTGCCAGTCCGACGCCATGATTCGGAATATTTGCGAAATCGAATGCGCGGTCCGGATTGCCGACATTCATCATGATATTGACCGGAATATCGGGCAAGGAATCGAGCTCAATCTGTGTTTGTTCGAAATCCAGGAGTCCCGAGTAGACGACCCCTTCGTCACCTTCGGCGCAGCTGACCGTTACTTCAGTGCCGTCCGCAATGGCCACCGTTGCGTCGCCACATCCGACGACCGCGGGTATCCCGAGTTCGCGCGCGATTATGGCGGCATGGCAGGTCCGGCCGCCACGATTCGTCACGATGGCTGAGGCGCGTTTCATAACCGGTTCCCAGTCCGGATCGGTCATGTCGGATACCAATACATCGCCGGCCTGAATTCGGCCCATTTCGGCAGCGCTTTGAATTACCTTGGCCGTGCCGCTGCCAATTTTTTGCCCGATGCTGCGGCCGGTAATGATGATCCTGGATCGCTTCTTCAGCGTAAACCGTTGTATCGTCTGGCCGCTCCGGCTTTGTACGGTTTCCGGCCGAGCCTGCAGGATGTAAATTTTCCCGTCAGAGCCATCCTTGCCCCACTCGATATCCATCGGTCGGCCATAGTGCTCTTCAATGGTTACGGCAGTTCGGGAAAGTTCAATGATCTCGTCGTCGCTCAGCGAAAATCTATTCGCATCCGATTCGTCGACGTCAACCGTTTCAACGGTTTTTCCAGGACGTGGATCGTCGCTGAAAATCATCTTGATTGCCTTGGCGCCGAGATTCTTCCTCAAGATGGGGAAGTTGCCATTCGCCAGCGCCGGCTTGTATACGTAAAACTCGTCAGGATTTACAGCTCCCTGAACAACGGTCTCGCCGAGACCATAGGAAGAAGTCACAAAAACGGCGTCGCGAAAACCGGTCTCGGTATCCAGTGTGAATACGACGCCGGCAGAGCCTATGTCGCTGCGAACCATGTACTGCACACCTACGGACAGTGCAACCAAAGAGTGATCAAATCCCTGATGCACGCGATACGCGATAGCACGGTCATTGAAAAGCGAGGCGTAAACCTGGTGCAAAGCTGCAATGAGGTGTTCGATGCCGCGAACGTTGAGAAAGGTTTCCTGTTGACCGGCAAACGAGGCGTCTGGCAGGTCTTCGGCCGTTGCGGAGGATCGAACGGCAACAGCGATATCCTTGCCACCGGACATTTCGTTCCATGCAATGCGGATCTCGTCGGTCAGTCTGTCCGGCAATTCGGCTTCATTGATCCAGCCGCGAATCGACTGACCCGCCTTCGTAAGCGCGGCGATGTCGTCGACATCGAGCCCTACAAGTAGCTCGTTGATTTTCTTATCCAGTTCGTTGACTGCCAGAAAATCACGGTAGGCAGCGGCCGTTGTGGCGAACCCACCGGGAACCCTGACCCCGAGACTATGCAAATTGCTGATCATTTCTCCGAGGGAAGCATTCTTCCCCCCGACTATCTCAACGTCTCCCATTCCGAGCTTGTCCAGCTGGATTACGTATGGCTGCAAAGTCGGCTCCCTTGTGTTACGGCAACAGAAATGGACAATCAATCATTATCAACCATGAATGTGGCCGCGTGAACGCGGTTAATCAGGATCATATCTAATGAGCGAGCGCACAATTTTCTTTATATCGGATCAGACCGGCGTAACCGCCGAGACGCTCGGGCATAGCCTTCTGACCCAGTTTGACAGCCAGAAATTTCGGCAAGTGACTTTGCCATTTATAGATAACGAAGACAAGGCGCGGCAGGCTGTCGACAAAATCAACAAATCGGCAGAAAAATCATCGACGCGACCTGTCGTCTTCTCGACTCTGGTGCAAGACGAGCTTCGAGCGATTGTGCGCCAGGTCGATGGCCTTCATCTGGATATATTCGATGTTTTCCTCGAGCCACTCGAACTGGAATTGAAACAAAAATCCAGTCATACGGCAGGGCGCGCGCACGGCATGAGCGATATTGACAGCTACATGAAGCGCATAGAGGCTACCAATTTTGCGCTGGCAAATGACGATGGTGGCGTAACTCGCAATTACGAAGTGGCGGATGTGATTCTTGTCGGAGTCTCCAGGTCCGGAAAAACGCCGACGTGCCTCTATCTCGCCCTGCAATACGGTGTCTATGCAGCCAACTACCCGCTTACTGATGAGGAGTTCGATAGCGGTAATTTGCCCGATATTCTTGTTCGGCAAAAAAACAAGCTTTTCGGCCTGACTATTACTCCTGCAAGATTACGTCAAATTCGCAAGGAACGGCGACCGCTGGGAAATTATGCATCGCCGCAGCAGGTCCGTTATGAACTTCGGGAAGCAGAAAAATCTTCAAGCGTTACGGTATTCCGCATGTCGACACGACGGAATTTTCGATTGAAGAGATCGCCAGCAGAATCCTCGATAGTACCGGTGTTGAGCGCCGAGTGCGACCATAAATTAAAGCGAAAAAACACAAGTGTGGAACCGGAATTGCATAACATTTTCTTTTGGAAGGCTGTGATATATTGCAAATATGTTGCTGGAATATCAACTCGTACCTCAAGCCATAGCGAAGCCGCGCAGCTTCGTTGGACTGATGGCGCTTTACGAGAGCAATTACCTTCGGTTACAGCAACTCATTCCGGATATCGAACGACTGGACGGCTACTACCAATCGAAAGTTGCCGGAGATTGCGATCTGCACGTAGAGATCATTGACAGAAGTCGTTACACATTGACCTTGTCACTTTCCTACTTCTTTTTCGAAGGACAGGAGCGCATTTCCGACCCAAACATGGTCGTCCGGGCCTATCTGGACGGTGGCCTTGCCGAGGCAATGAGTTATTCTGGAGAGAACCGGCACGCAGATTTCCGAAGGCTCAGCCGGGCATGTCGTTTCGAACTCGACAGACGTTGGCGCCGCAATATGCTTCTCAATAAATGGCTCGACTACCTCATGGGCCAGGGACACCTCATCCTCGAACGTTGATAATTGCCCTGCATCGGCAAAGCTTTCCTGGTGCAAAACTGTCGATTCAATCAAGGATTACAGGGTCGTGGCTTGTCATTATCTGAGCATTCGAACGGCAGATTCGTGCCGTCCCAGTTCGCTGGATTATGTGAAAGAGGTAGCCATTGTCCGCTCTGACCGCCATTTTCGGAAGCACAGAGGAAAAGACGCAGGACAGCGACAAGTTGCTGCACCTGTACTGGAACCGGGCTGAGCTCAAGAAAGAATTCTCGGGCATGCGGAAGGAGCAGTATCGCCTTCGGGATCTAATTAAACAGCAGGAGGGGGCGACCGCGCGCCTTCATCAGAAACTCGAACATCTTGAGGATCTGCTGCTGGACCCGGATTGGGCGCACAATGTCGTAACCTTCTATCAGCTACGCGGACTCGCGTTGCGCTGTGAAAGAAAGCTCGCGAGATTCTCGGAGCAGCTAAAACAACAGAGAGAGCAGAAGCAGCACAATTCTCTCCTGGTCAATTGGAATGAAGAACGAAACCGCGAAACACGCATCTTGGAACACAAGCTGCTAGAGCAACGTGACAGTGTGCATCTATTGGAGGACAGGCTGCAAGCTGAAAGGCACCGGCTGATGTCCATGAGTGGTTTTCTTCGTATTTTCCGGCAACGTTCAGTTACTGCAGTTTTGGATAATCTCGCGTCACAAATCGAATCAGCTCAACTGGCGGAGAACGAAATTGCGAGCGCGCTGGAAGGGGTCAGAGATCGTAAGCCGCCGGACAATCAGGGACTTGATATCGCAATCAAGCGATCTATCAATTTAATGATTCTGGCCTATGCCCAGCAGCTTTACCTGCATTTTGCGGACGACAAGTTAAGTGCCATGGCCAAAGAAGCAAGCGAAAAGAGCGTTGGCGCAATAAATTATGGCACCAGAGAGGAATGTGACCGATTGCTGCAACGCGTGCGAAAACGTCGAGAGGCGATGGAACAGAGTGCAGATTTTGCTGCTGTCTTGCAGAAACGCGCAAAACTTATCGGTGAAAAGGCGAAGTTTCGAAATGACGCAGATGCTGTGCCCATAGCGGGAACGGTCTCGACCGTATTCAATATCGACGCCAACGGCCTGATCAAAGAGAGTGAGGCCAATATTCTCGGCGAGAATTACTGGGGCGTTTCAAAAGTCTTGAGTCGATAGACGGGCTCAAAGTCCCGACTGCCAATTGTTGTCCGGGTGACTTTGCCTAGATGTCTTTTCGATACATCTGTCGCTGGAAACGTGCGATGTCGTCCCCTGGTACAACAACGTTTTCCGGCACCACGCTGTCGCTGATTTTCTGTGGTTGTGCAGCACGACCGGCTGATGGCAATTCTATTGCACTTGTATCCGTCTGCTGATCTGCAGCATCTTCAAAAACGTTGTTGAGGATGGCTGCGATGTGTGGTGCCAGGTGCAAGATCGGCACAACGGCTTTGGAAACGGTTTCATTGGAGTCGAGGCCAAGAAGCGGAGCCGTTTCGGCACGAATGGGCAGATGCTCCACAGGCTGCACTGCCAGGCTGTCCACCGATACCGTGAGGCTATTCAGCTGACTTCCGGAGCTGCTGCAGTTGATATCGGTGCTGCTCGCTGCAAGCCCTGATACACACCAGAATGAGGTCAGAAGCAATGTTCCTGTCAGGATCCGGCGTCCGGGTTTCTCAAGTTTTTCTGCTTCCACGTCGACCTCCACTTCGTTCAAGTCGTGTAGATTGGTGTTGTAGTGCAGTATAACACCAACATTCCGCCTTGCAAGCTGGAAGCCGATCAAGGCACCGGAATGATTTGAGCTGTATGTTCTGGTGCCGCCTTGACTTCCCGCATCACAGCCAAGTCTGTAACGATTGCGGCTGCCTGGTCAAGATGAACATCCGGGCCATCGAGTTCTTCCAAAGCCTCGACAGACTCGATTGGGTCGAGATTCAGAGCCGCTCGCCGCACATTTTCGCGTTGCAGCCGCTTTTCCATGGCTTGCTTCCGCTCGACGCGCCGCGCATCAATGTTCAATGACACAGTTTTCTGAGCGCGCACTTCCTCAATGTCTCGAATTCCGTCCACCAGGTACTGAAAATCCGGATCGTCCTTGATTCTGGAATTATAGTTGGCCGTCAGTGAGGATATTGTCGTATCGAGCGGCTCTCCAGGCCGGAAATTGGTTGTGCGAATCGTATCCCAGGGGAGAGCGCTATCGCGGACACTTTCGCCGATCTCTGCGGCGTCAATATGTGAGGGTAAGCTGATATCCGGGTCGACACCACGATGCTGTGTGCTCTCGCCGGTGACTCGATAGTACTTGCCTATTGTCAATGTCAGTTGCCCCAGGCCCTCATCTTCCGGTCGCCGCACGTACTGATCGAGTGAATACAAATTCTGCACGGTGCCTTTGCCGAACGTCTGCTGGCCGATAATAACGCCGCGCGCGTAGTCCTGGATGGCGGCTGCGAAAATCTCCGACGCCGAAGCACTGTATCGATTTACGAGAACGGCCAGGGGTCCGTTGTAAGCAACGCGTGCAACCGGGTCCGGATCGTCCAGCCGGCTGATTCGCCCATTGGAATTTCGAAGTTGCACAACCGGGCCGTTATCGATGAACAATCCGGACAGGGCAGTCGCTTCTGTCAGGTGGCCACCGCCATTGTCGCGCAGGTCGATAATCAGGCCGTCTATGCCTTTGTCTTCCAGCTCGCCGATCAGGCGCTTTACGTCTTTGGTAGTACTTGTGTAATCCTTGTCGCCATTGCTGAGTGCGCGATAGTCCCTGTAAAAACTCGGGACCTGAATGACGCCAATTGACCATTCACGTCCTTCGCGCGGAATACTAATAATTTCGCTTTTGGCCGCCTGTTCTTCCAGCTTCACCTGATTTCGAGTGAGCGTCAGCACCTTCAAATCGGCACCCGGCAGCGCGCCTGCAGGCATGACCTGTAATCGCACGATCGTGTCAGCAGGTCCGCGAATGAGCTGTACGACATCGTCGAGGCGCCATCCGATGACGTCAACCAATTCACCATCGGCCCCTTGTGCGACCGCGGTTATGCGGTCCTTGGGCTGCAATTTGCCGTCGATGGCAGCCGGCCCACCAGGAATGATATTGATGACCTGAACGTAGTCATCGTCGATCTGCAATGACGCACCGATTCCGAAATACGAAAGACTCATCTGGATCCGGTACTCTTCGGAATTTCTGGGAGACAGGTAGCTTGAGTGCGGGTCCAGCGTATGTGCAAAAGCATTCATGAACGTTTCGAAAACGTCGTCACTGTTTAGCTGATCCATTCGCTTGAGGAACCGCTGATAGCGCTTTCTGAGAACCTCTTGGGACTCTTCCCAGTTCTTTTCGGCGAGAGCCAGGCTCAAGGCATCGTTTTTTACTCGCAGGCGCCAGATTTCGTCCAGTTCTGCGCTGCTTTTCGCCCAGGGAAGTTTTTCGCGGTCGAACTCGTATAATTCATCCAGCGTGAAATCCGGTTCGTTCTCGATTTGAGTCAGCGCGAAGCTGAGGCGTTCCCGAACGCGAGTCCGGTACACTTCGAACATCTGGAAAACCGGATCGAGGGGTTCGGACCGCACCATTTCGTCGAGTTCGAAGCGAAACTGCTCGAAGGCTTCGATATCGCTGGCCAGGAAATACATTCGATTGTTGTCGAGAGCTTCGATATAGCGGTCCAGTACCTTGGACGACAGGTCATCGTCGACAGCGGCGTGCTGGTAGTGAGATTTCTGGATGAACTCGGTGACCAGCTGGCCGATCTTTTCGTGGCGGGCCTCTGGCCGCAGCTCCGCGTCTGCAAGCAGTGATGGATTGGCGCCCAGCGCCGACAGGGATAATACGAGCAACAGCCCGGTCATAGTCCGGATCTCGCGTGGGGCCAAAAGTAGTTTCAACGTAATCTCCATATATCCTAAGGCTTTAGGGAAGTTCCCCGTTCGGCTAGGCTAGATGCCAAGCGCCCGCCGATCAAGGGTGCATTTGGCAAATTTCTTGGCTTACTGGCGATCCGTCGCCCCCGGCATGGCAACTTACTTATGGGACCATTGACCGTCATCACCGGGATTCTGCTCGGATCCTGTCTTTCGATTTCATTCAGTCTGGCTGCCGTCCTGCTCATGGTATTGGTAGTTGGTACCGATGATCCCAGGCTGGGCCACGAATTGCCGGGCTTGCTCAGCAGCCTGCTGGTCTTCTTGGGTATGACCGTTATGTCGGCCCTGAGTTTCTATCTGCTGATCAAAGGGCATCCGGCTCGCTGGCTTGCCCAGGCGATCATGTGGGCAGGTTTCGCGGTCACGGGACTGTACTTCTGGCCCTGAACAGGGGCAGGCCTGACAGCGGGTCGGGCTTATGTCAACCAGGTGGCGGTCCTCCGGGTGGCCGGATCAAAGCAGTCGGAAGGGCGAATCCGGGCCGCCGCTGCCGCGCTTGCGGCGACGACGCATTCTGGACTGCAAGGCCTGACGCCGGCTTTCCAGCCAATTGTCGCGTGTCAAATCGCTGGTCTTGCTTTTTACGCCACGGTTCGGTTTGTTGGCGGCCCGGAACTCGCGGAAATCCTTGTAAGCGTCAATCTCGTGCTGCAGTTCGCGAACGACCAGCTCGATCATGATCGCGTCATCCAGAAAGCCGAGTCCGGGGATATGGTCGGGAATCAAGTCTTCCGGCTCGCAAAAGTAGGCAAGCGCATTCATTACGCGACTGGCGTCTTTATCGGGGAGGCGCCATTCATGGTCGACGAGCATTTCGATCATCAATTCGAGGGATTCAAAGCGCTCCTGGATAAAATGCGGAACCTTGTTTTTGCCCGATGCGGCCTGGGCAAGCAAGTCACGGGCGCCGCCGACTATATCTTCGGGAGATAATCTCGCAGCAGACTTGCGAGCTTCTTGCATGATCAGCCGAAAATGCCTCAGATCATCTTCATGGAGTTCGAACGAAACGCGCATTTTGCAGTTGTAGCCTGGAATGGCAAAAAAGGCAGACTAAAGCGGGCCGCAGCGAAGTTCAATGCAGATGGGGGCATGGCATTATTGCGGTGGCGATGCCGGGATCCTACTTGCGCGTTCTGGAACTCCAGGATTGCGATCGGTCAAAACGACCGGTGTTGTACGGATCAATTCCGAACTCCTCTTCGGATTCCAGCAACGAATCGTCAAGGATCTTCAAGGTATCGTGAGTGCCAGTATCCTCTCGGACCATACGGTTGCGAATCAGAACGTTCTTGCCAGGACCACCGTCCTCGATCTCGCCCGTAACAGCTGCATCGAACTGCACCGGCGCCGGCGCCGGGGGAGGAGGTCGCGATGGAGCCCTGGACGGCATGACCCGCCGGCCGGTCTGATGCAGCGACTTGTCGGCGGCCGGTTTTCTGCCAAACAGCTTGTAGCCGAGCCATTGCAGAAAGCGGTTCATCGTATATTCCTGTCTGTCATTGTTGCTGCTATCAACGGTTGGCCCACTATAGTCCGGTTTGCACGGGAGCATGCATCACCCTTAACATAATTTCTACAGTTTAGCCCTTAAGGCACTGTTGAATATAGTATTTCTGTGAACCAAGTCACATATTCGCTAGCCGGGACAGCAGGCCCGGCTAGCGGTGCTCGGAGCTGCGGCGGCGCATATTCAGAAAAGCCCAGACGGTCAAGCGCAGTAGTTGCCAGCACAGGTACGGGGATAGAACGAGGTACCAGGCAACCGGTTGCCACGATCTAAGCTCATAGTGGAGCCGCGAATAGAAATCAGCGAAACCGTTGCCGCCATACGCGCCGAAAAACCCCTGTCCGACGAGGTAAATCATGACAGGCAATATCACGATCCCTGTCAGGAACAGCCCGAGGAATAAGGCAAACTCGTTTCGTAACGCAATTCGGGCGGGGCTCGGGGAGTCAGACATGGGCGATCGATTCGTGGCAAACGGCACGCAATCGTTGTCTATGGCGCCTGCGAGGTCAAGCAATGCCGATCGCGGCCAAGGTCAAATTGGAGTCAGGTGGACTCCTGGCCTACGTCTGTCAATGACGATTGATTGCCCCTGCTTTTCCGCCTGCGGCGGTAGACGAAAAACGCGAGGTGCAGGCACGCTGCGGAGAACAGCAGATAATGCGGCAGTATCCACAGCCAGTGACTGATATAGAGGGTAGCCAGTAATGCCCCGATGCCGGATATCAGGTAAAAAAGCGGGAGGCAATCGTAAAGCAGTTTTGGAAGCCAGATTTTGCGGGAGGCCAGTTTTCCCGCATTTTGCGACTTCTTCTCAGTCGCGCTCAATTCCATTTGTTCGGGGCTCGATCTGGAAAGCATTGTGGATTTCCGTTCCGCTAGGCTGCTTAACGAAACGTAAGATAATGGAATGCGATTCCGAAGTCCGTGATCCCACTCACATATCGGCTGCAGCGGAGCCGGGCCTGTGGTCGCCCGGTACTATCGTTTGGCGCGTTCCTCGTATCGGAATTCCGCCGTGCCGATAGTCACAATGTCACCGTTTTCCAGCGTATGTTCAGTGACTTTCTTCTTGTTGACGGCTATGCCGTTCTTACTGCCCCAGTCGACTATTCGAGTGTGTTCGTTCTCGGTGACAATCAGTGCGTGACGCCGACTGATGTATTGCGCCTTCAATTGAATGTCATTGTGTGTTGTCCGACCGATGGTGAGTCGGTCCTTGAACAGTGGAAAGCGCAATTCCTGACCGTCGATATCGCCGATCAACAGGCGCGTAATCCGGTCTGATGTTGATTTTTCGTCTGGTCGATCATCGACTCGTCCGGTCGCATCCGGGATGTTTCGAACTTCGATATTACCCATACCATCTTGCTGCGTGTTTCGGCTGGTCAACTCGCTCAGGAGTGCGGCAATTGCGTTGTCCTTATTGGATATCTTGTGTTGATCTTCCGCCCGCAGGTGCTCGAGTCGTCTGACCTTCTGCCGAAGTTCGCGGATGGTCTTCGAGTACGATTCCTCGCTTCGTTCCAGTTGAGATTCCAGCGCCTGACGGAAACTCTGATTGTCGATGAGATCCGAAGTCAGCTGCTCGTTAATCGATTCGCTCTCTGCGATGGTTTGTTGCGCCGCGCCAAGCTCAAAACGAATGTTTAATACTTCCTGATCGAATTCTTTTTTCAGGTTGTCGACATCGTTGCGCAAGTTCGCAGATTGCAATTTCTCGATTTCCAGCATTCCGGCTAAATCGTCGACCTTCTGCATTGCGTCGGCTAATGCGGTTTCAGTCTGTTCGAGGTTCCGGTCTGAATCTTCCCTGGCTTTGACCTGATCCTGAAGTTTGATTCGCAATGAGTCAGCATAGGCCTCTGTACGCGTGACCTGGGACTGCAGTTCACGAATTTGCTGCCGGTTATCAACCAGGATTCCCGTTTGCTCGGCCGAGAGCTCCGTATCGTCGCTTCCCAGATCGTGAGAGCCATCATTTGCACCGACTGGAGCGGTCGTTTCCCGGCGCATCTGTATCAGCGTGCTTTGCGTCTGGTCGAGCTGTTGTTGCGTGTTTTCCAACTCTGCAGATTTCTTTGAGATCAGTTCGTCCCTGTCCGCCAGCTCTACTGCCAGCTCGTCGAACCGGCGTTTCGATTCTTGCAACGCGGCATCAGTCTCCACTAACTGCTTGTCTTTGGACGCAAGTAAATCACCTGAAGCGTCGACGCGTCGGCGCAATGCCTCGATTTCTTCGGTGAGTTGAATTTGCTCATGCTGTAGATTCGAATGCTCAATTGCGGGAACCGTATCGGCCAGCTTTGACGACAGTGCGGCTATTTCCTTCAACGATTCGACTAAGCTTTCTTCAAGCTCGCTTATGCGTCGTTCGCGATCCGCTACTGAATCGCGAAGCGTCTCGGACAGTTTTTCGAACTCCGCGGCGGATTTCTCGTGCTGAGATACTTTGGCGAAGAGCGCGTCTACTTCGCTTTCGCGCGCAGCCAGCCCGCGTTTTGTTGCGGCGAGTTCATTGCGGGCTTGTCGCAGCTCTGAGTTGACATTGTCGGTAAGCTTTTCGCGAACCTTGATTTCTTTGTCGAGCCCATTCCACCGCGCCCGAAGTTGTTCAATGTCAAACTGCAACCGGTCGATGCTTTCGTCGCGAAGTCGAATCTGACGCCGAAGAAACGCAACGTCACCCGACGGCTCATCGGCTCTAATTTCATCGTAGTCACAGTCAAACGTCTTGGCGTCTGCTTCGAGTTCCTGATCCGGAAAATGTTCGCCACTGACGCGATCAAGCACTTCCAGTTCAGCTGTCGGATCGTCGTCGCTGGAGACTAAAGTCATGTTCTTTTTGTTCTTATTAGTCATCCGCGGATTCTAGCATGCCCCTCGCAGAGACCACACGATACCGTATGTTCATCGGCCAGTACCCGAATTAAGTCAAATACTTGGGTCGGTTCTCAGTCGCACGCCACGGTGCGTCCTACTGCCCAACGGCGAATCGCATCGATTCGTTCGGCCATTACGACCGACAGTGGTTTCGTGCGCTTCAATTCTTCCAGCAAGTGATGTGTCTCCAGGTTGGACTGCTGAGCGTGGGCAGAGTACAAAGCCGACACGACGGCCTGCTCGATTTCGGCACCGGAAAAGCCGCGGGACGCGCGCACCAGTTGATCGCTTTCGAACCGACTTGGATCCTGACCCCGCAACTCCAGATGTATGTCGAAAATATCCTTGCGTATGGCGCTTCGCGGCAGGTCGACAAAAAAGATCTCATCGAATCGTCCTTTTCTGACCAGTTCCGGTGGTAACGACGCAATGTCGTTTGCCGTCGCTACCGTGAATACCGGGCTCTTCTTTTCCGCAAGCCAGGTGAGGAAAGTGCCGAGAACACGCTGTGAGGTGCCTGTTTCGCTGTCCTTGCCGGCAATACCTTTTTCGATTTCGTCGATCCAGAGCACGCACGGTGCCATAACGTCGGCCGTCTTGAGCGATTCGCGAAGCTTACGTTCCGTTTCGCCATGGTACTTGTCGTACAAGCTGCCAAAGTCGAGGCGCAAGAGGGGCACGCCGAATATTCCGGCCGTTGCTTTTGCCGCGAGACTCTTGCCACAACCTTGTACGCCGATCAACAAAATCCCTTTCGGGCTATCGAGAATCGAGGATGCACTCCTGTCGAGGAACGCCGGCTTGCGCTGTGAAATCCAGGTCTTGAGTTTGTCAAGTCCGCCTACGTCGCTGAACTTCTTGGTGTCGTATTCGTACCGCAGAATTCCGCCTCGATTGAGCAACTCGTACTTAGCCTGCATTACCTGCGGAAGGTCGCTCTTCGAAATCGCCCCGTCTTCATAGATTGCGTTTCGCGCAAGCTGCGCGGTGTCCCTATCCGTCAGCCCTGCCAGATTCTGAATCAGCATGCGATGCGCCTTCGGGTCGAACTTGACCCTGGATCCGGCATTTTCGACGCTCCATTCGATAGCTACTCGCTTAACGATTTCTTCTCTTTCCTGCTCTGATGGGAGAGCCATGTCAAATCGCGCGCTGAAACTTTCCAATTCCTTGGGCAACGCGACCGAGTGGCTGATCAGAATGAGGTGCCGGGAAACAGAATCAAATTGTATGCAGATATCTTTCAGCAACCTGACGTTAACGGGATCCTCGAGGTAAGGATGAAAATCGAGCAACACGTACATGCCTGGTTTTGCGACGGCACGGATATGTCGCAATACTTCAGTCGGTTGCGCATTATGCATCTGGGGTTCAAGCGAGATGTCCAATCGTTGCAACCCGTCAGTGACTGTCCAGCGGAACAGCGGCACATAGCTGTCCGAGGCGCGCGAAATCGTAATGGACTTCAGGAGGTCGAGCATCCTCGATTCATCCCGGGTCTCAATCACTACGATGGGCATGCGTGATCGCAGGATCAGCTCAAGATCGCGTTGTCTGTCCATGGTTTTATTGGCTTCGAGTGACGGTCAGCTCAGTACGCATAATGTGACCGCTGGTCCGTCATTCCGGGCAACCCGGAAGATTCTTGGCGGCCAGCGCATCCGGCCGTCTCCCGATAAGTCTGGTGGCGATGTCACGCAATGAACCCAAACTGACTTTCTCGTCGCTGCTTGCCAGTGCGCGAGTGACGTCGTCAAGTGAGCTACCGTTTTTGGAGTGCTTACGTAGTTCGTTGTCCAGTGCTGCAAGTATCGATACAGACCTGGCGGTCCTTGCGCCGGATGAACGTGCCGCGCAGATCTTGCTGACACTTTCGCCCCATTCGGCTTGCATGGCCAAAGCTCGCGTGTAGCGTGTTGCGCTGATCGTTCCGCTACGGGCGAGAAACTGAATGCTGTAATACTCCGCCAGGCCTTCAATGATCCAGTCGGCGTCTTGTGCCGCGCCTGGCCCGAATCCGACGTGAAAAACTTCGTGAAGCAAAGTGCTGGTGCCATTCTCACTTATCAATGGTCTGTCGGAGTGAATATACAGTGATTTCGGCCCGGAAAGGCCGCCGCGCCACATGGGATCACCGGCACTCAGGACGGTCAGTCGTTGCGGAAATTCGGGCAGGATCACGAGCATTTCCGGCATTGTCCAATGCAAAAGTGCGAGTGTGTCCATGCGCCTGACGGACTGACCTTCCGGCCCTGCCACTTTCACACGAACGCCCGAAATGGTGTCATTTCTGACGCCAATTTTTCCGAGCGCGATCCAGCCGCCGGGAAGATCAAATCGCCGCGCAGGATTATCGACTCGGTATTTGTGATCCTGGCCGAAATAGGGCGTGACCGACGTCCAGCCCGTCGGAAGCTCGAAGCGTAACCACGTGTCGCTGCTTGTACCTTTTAAGGATCTTGACGTCGCCCGCGGAATAATGTCCTCCGCGCGAAAAAGAGCCCACTCTGAGTCGATATACGCATCGTAGCTGTCGTCGTCTCTGAGATGCCGGAGTGACGCAAACCAACGCAAGGAGCCGCCGGATCGCGCTGGCGACCATGTGACTGTTTCGCCTTCGATCTGCAACTGGCCGTCTCCGTGCACACTTCCGATTCGCTGCGGATCGATTTGCATTCTGATTTGTCGCAGCTGCCCACGCGATTGAGCCAGATTCATACTCACATGCGCCCCGGCGGCGGATCGGTCCGGGGTCACGACGAATTCGATCCGATACAGATTCCGGTTATCCGGGGACTCCGCACTTTCCGAACTGGAAACCCCGCAGCCTTGCAGGCCGCCGAAGGCAATTGCCGCAATTACGACGCCGGGGAACCAGCCGCCAAAAAACCGGTGCGAACGCAGTTTCGAGCTATCAAAACCGGGAAATTCCGTTTCCGGGATACAGTTCATGTCGAATTCAGGCTCCAGAGCGTATGGTACTGATTGTTCCGCGTTGCAAAGTGTTCCATATGTTGCTGCAGTCGGCCAGAAATCTGACGCACACGCTGATGTTGCTATTCGCTGCATCGCTGCTTGCCGCATGTTCGACACCAGGGCCGACCGCGTCCCAATATCCGGAATCTCGCAAGATCGACTCTGCAAGAAACGCTCCCAACTCACTGGGCGAACGTGCCGCGGCGGTTGCGGTAGGGCAGATCGGGGTTCCGTACCGGTATGGCGGTCAGTCGACGAACGGTTTCGATTGCAGCGGCCTGGTGCATTATTCCTACGCCAAAGCCGGGAAAAGCGTTCCCCGTACAACGGCCGGACTCTGGCGGAGCATGGACCCCGTTCCAGGATCAGAAATTCGCGTCGGCGACGTCCTCTTTTTTCATATCGAAGGCAAAATGTCACACGTCGGGCTATATCTGGGTGACGGACGATTTGTCCACGCTCCGGCAACAGGGCGGAGTGTGTCAACGGAAAGCCTCAGTAACGAGTTCTACCGTCAGGCGTTTGTTCGCGCCGGCAGGCCTTGAAAAGTATTTCTGCGCGTATGGCGGGACAACAGCCTGTCAATGTGCTCAGGTGTTTTCGTCTGAAATGATGAATAACTTGAGCTGGTCTGCCAGTCCCTTGCACGCCCTTGCCTGGGTTCGGGCGATCAACGGTATGGGAACGACAATAGCGGGCAGAAAAGAGGTCCCGCTCACATCCGCACTGACTGAACCGGCGTCTTCCAAGCCGCTTAGATCCCACACGGATGCCTGGTACTTGGAGTCGTTTTGCCACCAGGCGAATCCGAAGCAGCCACCACCACCCGGTCCGGCCGCACAGGACATGCTCCCGCCGCCAGCGACCTTGTCGGTGTCTCCGTCCAGCCAGATTACGTATCGAACGCCTTTCTCCGCGATTTTTTCCGGTACGCCGGGACGCTGCATCAGGTCGGGCAGGCCCTTGGTTTCTGCAGGTGCGGTTCTTGGTTCAAACCAGGGAAAAAGGGCATCGACAAATTCGTTGTTAGGCACGACCCGAAGGCCCGTAGATCCGCGACCCACGGCATCGCCCACACAGGCTATGAACTTGGCCTCTGTTTCGTTGCCAAGATGATAGCTCTTGGCCATGATCACAACACCCTCACCCTCCTCGATGCCGGTTGTTGCTTCCCGGACGCCTTCTACTCGAGACGTAACGCAGCCGCCAAGAACTGCCGCGGAAATTACGGATATCAGAGCTCTGCGAAAGAGCGCATCGCCATAGTCAGAGTCATATTCCCGAATCATCACTCGGTTCCTCCGTAGCAATTGTCTGCATGACCTTTTCATCGGTCGGATTCTCGGTAGCTGCAGGGCGTGCAGGGACGTCAGGTGTCAGGGTAGCAGCACTGAGTTTGCTGATTCCCGTCGCTTTATCCATCTGCAATATCACCAATGCCGCCGCATCCCGCATAGCGAGCACCGCCGCCCGACGAAGCGCGGCATCCGAACCGAACGTCGTCGTAAGCGATTTACCGTACGCGCTGATCGGCCAATTCGCAATCTGGTTGCCCTCATCGTCGAATATCTTTATACGGTAGCGGATCCATACGGCAAATTCTTCCGTCTGGCTTTGCGAAGGCACGGAAAACTCGAACGCATCAATGCTGGGCTCGATGTACGCATCAATGGCAAGATCCTGCGGATCGGTTCCGGGCGGAATAACCCGGTAATCCGTGAACATCGAACTGAACAGCTGCGTGAAAAGAATCTCGTTTGCGCGCCCCAGGTCAATGCTCCATTTCTCCTTGCCGATAACAACTTCCTCGTGCACGAAATGTGAAAAATTTTCCGGGTAACGGGCGGCGACGGATAATGGCAGTTTATCGATCAGCGGTTCAGGTATGGTCGGATCGGCCAGCTTTATCTGGGATCCGCCGCAAGCGACCAGCGTGGCCCCGATCAAGGCCAGCGCGAAGATTCGTAGCTTTGGTGACATCAAGATGCCGTTTCCCCGGAGGCGTCCATTTGCTGCCGTTTATCCCTTACTCTGAGCAGTTGCCGCGCCCAGAGTTCCGCAATTCCATCTGATTACGTGCGTTTCCGACTTTAGACCGGGTTCAAAAGCAGCGCAACAGAGAATAGCGCGATGCGGACGCACGGCCGGCAGGATAGAATTGCGGTTAGCCGCTTGAATAGCATAGCTATTTCGGTCTGTCAGTCGCAGCGGATGTGTCATCTGGCGACGTCAGCCTCGCCATTCGAGTGGAGGTTCCTGCATGGCGGCCGCCTGTTCCCGCAATGTCAGTATGTGTTCGCCCCAGTAGTTCTCGGTGTTAAACCACGGAAAAGCAATGGGAAAGGCCGGATCCTGCCAGCGACGTGCGAGCCAGGCGGAGTAGTGCAGTATGCGCAGCGACCTCAACGCCTCGATCAGGTTCAGTTCGCGCGCATCGAACTGGCGGAATTCGCGGTAGCCCTCAAGCAAT
>Ga0224500_10000363_pt1 | contig 31846 bp, 22 predicted proteins | sample SF_Oct11_sed_USG_FD_168126 | JGI IMG/M metagenome (GOLD analysis project Ga0224500, IMG submission 168126) | Sediment microbial communities from San Francisco Bay, California, United States - SF_Oct11_sed_USGS_4_1 | ecosystem: Environmental > Aquatic > Marine > Sediment | place: USA: California... | reverse complement strand
TGAGGTTCCCCCCATTGTTTGGACAGGTGTTCTCCGATAATAAGCTCGTGAATCTTGGTCGTGTTTCCTCCTTTCGTGCGGCAGTCGTCGCCCGCCGAAGCGTCCCGCAATAACCCGCTGAACCCGCAGGCGCGATTTTTATCCACGTGCCTGCTCTCGACGACGCGCCAGGATCGATTATAGGAGGCGATCGTCTCTCGATCCATACCAGAGTCGCCTCCGATTTACACAAAATGCACCTCCGCTGGGGTCTGTCGATCCAGGCTCTGGTGTCGGCGGGCCGTGTTATAAAACGCAAAGTAGCGATGCAACCCCTGCCAGGCCTCCGTTCCGTCGGCGTAGTCGTGCAGATAGACTTCCTCGTACTTCACGCTCCGCCAGAGTCGTTCCACGAAGACGTTGTCCAGCGCTCGACCGCGCCCATCCATGCTGATCCGAATCTTGGCCTCGGCCAGTCGCCCCGTGAAGGCCGCGCCGGTAAATTGCGCACCTTGGTCCGTGTTGAAGATCTCGGGCTGGCCGCTCGCCAGTGCCTGCTCCACCGCCTCCACACAGAACCGCGCCTCCAGCGTGTTCGACAATGCCCAGGCCAAGACATACCGACTGTACCAGTCCAGCACGGCCACCAGATACAAGAAGCCACGCCGCAGGGGGATATATGTGATATCGGCGCACCACACGTAGTTGGGCCGGTCTACCACCAGATCCCGCAGCAAATACGGATACACCGTGTGGGCCGGATGCGGCTGGCTGGTGTGGGGGCCCGGCACTACCGCCTGCAGATTCATACGCCGCATCAGGCGCGCGACGCGCTTGTGGTTCACCGCATGGCCCAAGGTGCGCAACCAATCCGTCATCCGGGGCACCCCATAGAATGGTCGCTGCAGGTACAGTGCATCGATCAGCCGCATCAACATCAGATTCTCCTCGCGCTCGGGCACCGGCTCGTAATAGTGTGTGGCGCGGGCTAGGCCCACCAACGCACACTGTTGGACGATCGACAGCGTCGTACCGGTCGCCTGCACCCAGCCACGTCGGTCTGCCCGCGCCACGCTCACAGCTTTTTTTTAAGCCACTCCAGCTCCATCTTCAGACGGCCGATTTCTTGATAGAGCGGGGCCGTGACCACCTCCTCGCTCCGACCCGTGCCCGCCAGCCCTCGACGAAACACCTCCGGTGCTCCGTCCAACAGTTGCCGCTTCCAATGGGCAATCACCGTTGGATGAACGCCGTGGGCCGCACTCAATTCACTCAGCGTCCGCACTCCTTTGATCGCCTCCACGGCCACCCGTGCTTTGAACTCCTCGGCATGTGTCTTCCGCTTCTGTGCCATGTGTCTCTCCCAGTTTTTTGCGACGGTCGTTGTACCACAATCTTGGCTTCACGACCTGTCCAAAAACCGGGGGTAACTTCAGAGATACCCAATCCAGTCCTGTGGGGCACACGAAATATCAATCGCTTAGAAAAACATTCTAGCGAGGATATTCACTGTGTAGAAACAGTGTAGAAATTTTCGCGGGGTTTCCCTAAGCCAACCTTGAGGGAAACTGAGCTGCGAACAAGATGAAAATGGAGGGTTGCGGCAGATGCTGCCACCCCCAGTCAACCCTCATATATTATGGCGTGACCTTCGATGAACTGATGGTGAGAGAATAAATTCTGGTGGGCTTCGTACGCGTTGTCTCCAGACTCCCCGCCAGTCACAAAGACCCTCCATTCGTGTTTATAAACTGCTCAAGCAACGCTCGTTCGCAGGATTGTGGCAGTGGTTGTTTCATTACCTAAGTCTACCGGCACATGCTATCAAACCGCCGTCCCTACAACAATTAGCAGGAGTGCCCTGTCCAAAACACGGCAGTGATTGTGTCAGGATGAGACGGAAAGAGCTCGATGGGCAGGGCTTACTACCCGCGACACCCACCCTCCAGAAGCCACTTCGGCAAATATTCTGACTCAACATCAATGGGCATCCCAGCATCGAACGCAACCGACGAAATTGCCAAAGGCCCGAGTGCAAGATAGCCATCTGGATCTCGCTTCCGGCTACCTTTGCTCCAATATTTCTTGTGTCGCTCAAGCGCAAACTGCAATGCTTCATTGAACGGTGCGATTTCTCCAATAGCCAAACGAAACAGCATCTGCATCTCTGGAACAAGAATATTAAGCACGAACTCCTCATCAGAGAGATCAACCCGTTCCGGATCAGTGGCTTCAAGCGCTGCCTGCAATTTTGTTGACCAATCGAAAGCCCGTTTTTCATATCCTTGCAACGACTCAACGAAGAGATACTGGCACTCGTCACCTCTGCTACTGGAGCGACGCAGTACGTCCATCGGCGTAGTAGTCAGTGTATCAATAGCTACCTGGTCCCGAACGATATGTGCCAACCACCAGCCGATTCGCCAATTGCCAACATGCGTGGCGTCTGTAGGACCAGTTGCAGGGAGGGTGGCATATTGATCGATAAGTGCAAATCTGATTTCGCCAATGCTACTGCCAAGTGCGAAAATTGCCGCTGATGCATCAGCTCCGATCTTCAACGCACGACACAGCTCTTCACTCTTCTCATTAGCAGCGGCAAGACATCCGGTATAACTCCGTACCGTGCTTAATACGATCGATAGCGCCCCGGCACGACCTGTCGCAGAGCGGACAACACTTTCCAGCAGCTCGGAATCACCGTCGATCCCCTCCTGCACGAGCTGCGGATCGATGGCATGACGGGGAACCCTCTTCATAGCTCTCCTATTTTAGTACGAATTGACTAACCTTCACATCACTGATTACCGCCTTACCAAGTTCTTCCCCAATCGGAGCACGCACGAGGATGTAATCGACTTTGCCATCCGCAATTGCCATCAACAAGTCCCTTCCGAGCTTACGAATCTCTGGAGTTGCTCCGTTCTTTGCCATGTTCTGGGCAATACTCTTAGCATATTCTATTGTACCTTGCTCGGCACGGATACCTTCGCTGATTGCACGTGATCCGAGTCCGCTTGCCCCTCCTTTGGCCTCGACAATTTGGAACCGGTCGCCACTCTTCCAGACCTGATCAAAATCACCGGAGGTTGAGTACGGTTTTCCGCTAGGATAGATTTTCTTACCACCTTTACCTTTCATCACCGCGTCGGCAGCATTCTCGCCGAGTTGGCGGCTTTGCTCATTGATCTCCGCATAGACCTTCCTGAGTCTGTCACTATCCTTCTGGCCGATTTTACCTGCTTCTTGCAGTGCCTCCAGCCGGTCACGTTCGGCAATGAGGTTGCCCCGCTTCTTAAAAGCCTTTTCCATTGCCTTACGTTGTGTCTCGGGTATTTTCGCAAATTCACGTGTCTCCTCGGCACCTTTGGTCGCCTTGATAAGCGTGCTACTTTCGGCTGCTTCTTCAAACATGCCAATGGCGGGGTTATAGCGACGCGCAGGCAGCGCTGCATCCAGACGGTCGTAGCGGAGTGCCCCATTTTCATCAAGCGTCCACCGGTAGCCAGGCTCAGGATCAATCTTCTCTCCGTAGCGGAAGCGTGCTTCGTCTTTTCCAGTCCAACCTGGAGGGTGATGATCCAGCTCCGCAGCAACCGAACCGCGGCGCTTAAGCAGTTCCTTGAATTCGTCGGTATCTTTTAGCGGCGAAGTCCATTCACCCGGCATCGCTGTGGTACGCATTTCCCTTTCGAGTACAGCAGCACGGTCAGCGAGTTGTTTGCGCGCAGCTGCTCCCTCTTTGCCTTTAGGAATCTTCGCCGCTTCCTCCTCGAGGCTATTGAGACGCGCCTCCCAACTAGTGCCTTTACGTTGCAGCAGCCCACTATAGCGTTCGCGCATCAAGGTACAAGGTGAGGCACAACTCCACAGAGATCCAGATTCCGATACTTTGACCATGCGTCCTGCAATACTCTCAGCCTCTGCAGCGCTAACTCGAAGTTCCTGTTCGGCCAACTGTTGCCCAGCTCGTTCGAGTGCCTTGGCTTCTTCAGCCGTTTGCCCAACACGCATGGCATCGCTGCCTGCGCGCGCGTCGCGTCCGACGGTTTTCGCAAGAGCCTCTCCACCAAGTTCACTGGCGGTGCGCTCAAGATTTCTGATCGCCACTTCAGTCGTTTCCGCAGCTTTTGCCGCTTCTCCTGCAGTTTTCGCCGTCGCTTCCGCAGCTTTTGCCGCACGGGCAGCGCGCGCTGCAGGGGCAAGGGCACGAAACAACCTTGTAGCAGCACCGGCTGCCGCGCCAACGTCGAAACCGGCACCAATAATGGAGACAGCGAGCCAGAAAAGTGAAGGATCTTCAGAAGAGAGCGCCATTGCTCCGAAATCGGTTCCGCGCAGCATCTGAGCGCGTTCATATTCTCGAAACTCGGTGTAAGCCTGAGCAACACCAATGGCAGCAGCAGGAATGAGCGATAACCCTCCGGTAGCGGGAGCCAGAAGTACCAGTACAAGTTGAAGTAGCCCGATCAGTATACTGGTCCAAATTCCGGGAGCTTCATCTTTGACCTTATCGTCAACAAGGCGGCCGTACATTGTGCCTGGTGCCGCACCCATCACACCACGCGTACCCTCGATGATTCGTGGTACTCTCCAAATCTTGGTTTCCTTGCCATTATTGTCTCGAATATCTTTTCGAACTTCGGCGATGTGTTCCAAACGTGACTTAATCTCCTCACCAATCATACTGGTGGCCGTAGGGCTTTTTCCTGCTGCAAGTTGCTCTAACTTCTCAAGACTATTTTCGGATATTTGTTCCTCTGATGCGTATGCGGCCAAGATGGGAAATTCCGCCGTCTTCTGAGATCCAAACACATCCAAATCTCGTTTCGCATGACTACGGATCCTGCGAAGCTCGTTCAGATGATCCAAGTCTTCCTGGTCTTTCTGACTTCCATAGCGCTGCCTGGCCAATTCACCAATATTGCCCTGAACCTGCTTTCGTCCAAACTCCTCCATGTTCTTATGCGCTTCATCAAATGTGCGTTTTCTCTTCAGGAGTCCCGTTGCAGCTTCAGCCAATGCTCTTGAAGCTGGCGTATCTTTCATCGAATAATCAAAGTATTCGTAGCTTCCAGTCTCGGTGTATAAAGTCTCCCCCTTCCAACTGACCCCATATCGAATCCGCTCTTGATTTACCCTCTCTTCACTCTCGTCAAGCATCCCCAGGACAACATCTTTTGCCTTGACCTCGAAATCAGCTAGCCACTTCTTGTTAGACTCAAGAAGTTCCTCAAGCGATTCGTTGACGGCAACATAAATCATGGCGTCGTTCGACAACGTGTCGACCGGACACGCCTTGATCCCCTCAATAGCATTCAAGGAGGCGCGATCAGAATCTGAAATCCGCTTATCTACATGGCGGCGCAGGCGGCGCCGAAATTCTTTCGCTTCATCCTCTCCATGACCTGCAATATATGCGCGCATGATCGGAGCTACATATTCCTTGTTGGTTCCTAGCAACACGCCTTCGAATAACATAGGTCGCCCTAGCGGCAGCACGGCAGGTTTCTGGGATGGCATCTGTGGAGTCTTGGTCGTGGGGTCTACTGGGGGCGACGGGGCATCCAAGTCCCGCGCAATGCGGTGTGCAGAACCCGTCTCTGATTGCTGGATTACATGCGTCAACTCGTGCGCCAGCAAGCGTTGCCCGTCAGGCATGCCGGGTGCAAACTGATTTGGCGCGAATGCGATGTCTGAACCTAATGTGTATGCTTTGGCCTGAATGCTCTTCGCCGACTCTGCAGCAGCACTATCAGTGTGGAGCCGTACATGAGATAGATCTGCACCCAGGCGTGGTTCGAAGAAGGTGCGGGTTGATTGATCCAACGGGTGTCCAGATCCGGGTCGCCCGAGAATCTGATGAATTGACGAGTTGGCGTGATTCCCCGAATTGCCAGAGGCTTTTCGGCGGATGACTTTGGATTGTTCTCCCGAACAGGTTGGACATGGGATGGTCCCTGTCGCACAAGTAGGGCAAGGAGGTTTCGTGGCATCAATGTCCGTCATTCGCATAATGCGATCCGCCATTGCATCCGCTTCCTGTTCATCCGGATGGTTGGGTTGGCTGATGGAGAGCTTGGCTTTAATAGCCCCGGCGTTCAGCAGATGCTGAATTGCGAGGTTGCCGGCTGATTGCTGGACTGATTCAAGACTTCCGGTTACTGGATTGGCCAGGACTTTTGATTGTGCATGCGCGCGGGAAGGCTCAGCAGCATGTCTAGGCTTCTCACTCTTGGCGGGTGCTTTGGTCGCAGTCGACATCGGTCATCTTTTACTGCCAGGGCTAGCTTGGTTTGCTCCAGCGCACGCTCATGACTCCTCACCGTCTTCTGTCAGCGGCCGTTTTCTTGTCCCCACATCCAGCGTCATGTGCGTGCGCAACGTGCTGCCCTTCTTGCGGATGGTTTCGAACCGCTTCCCCGTAATTGGATGACTTTCGTTGAGATCGGTATCTTCGCAAACCACCTTCAACGCATCCTGCACAGCAAAGTACGCATCCCGAGAGCGCTCGGATAGAAAGAGCCCGCCCGTCTCGAAATACCAGCTTCTCAGCGCCTGGGTCAGATCCTTCGCTGCAGCGCGTGAAAATGGGTGTGGGCTCGCATACTTGGCCAACGGCTCCAAGTGGCTCCAGAGTTCTTTGTAGACAACCAGGCGCCGATCTCGAAGGTCACGATCATAGGTTGCTTCAAGCTCGCGCCTAATCTTCACCACTGCGACGAGATAGGTCACAACAGCCGTGATAATGGCGGACGCGATGCCCGTGATCACAGCCGCTGCTACTTTTTCATCCATCAGCATCCTCGGAATCGACTTCAGAACATCCCCTCAGCTCCCCTCGCTGAGCAAGCCGTAGTACTCACGAAAATCAGCCGCACAGGGCTTGCGCCCTTGCTTGATCAGTTGCTGCTCAATCGCCTTTAGTACATGAGGCATCGTGATGAGCTTTCCATCTTCGGCTGCACGGAACGCCGCATCGAGCACGATATTGCGGATATCTCCGCCTGCGAATGGGAATTGTGCAGCGAGAAAGGGGAAGTCGACAGCCCGATCCAAGGGTGCTTGTTTTGGCACCATTCCTCTCCACAACCGTTCCCGCTGCTCTTCATCGGGGAGCGGAAACCGCACCACAAAATGCATTCTTCTGGCAAAGGCATCGTCGATGTTCTTCGTGAGATTGGTTGCCAGAATGACAGGGCCGTCATGATCTTCAATCTTCTGCAAGAGATACGACACCTCGATGTTGGCATAGCGGTCGTGGGCATCCTTCACCTCAGACCGTTTCCCAAACAGAGCATCGGCCTCATCGAAAAAGAGGATGGCATTGCTGCACTGCGCTGCGCGGAAAATCCGATCGAGATTCTTTTCGGTTTCTCCGATGTATTTGCTGACGATGCTGGAGAGATCGATCTTATAGAGATCCAACCTCAGTTCGCGGGCCATGACGCCGGCGGTCATCGTCTTTCCCGTCCCGGAAGGCCCAGAAAACAGCACCAGCAGTCCCTTCCCGGACGCAAGCCGTTCTTCAAAGCCCCATTCTTCGTACACCATGTAGCGGAGGCGGATGGCCGACGTGATTTGCTTGAGTCGATCTGTGATCGTCTGAGGCAATACCAGCTGTTCCCAGGTGTGCACGGTCCTGACTTGATGGGCAAGCTGACGTAACTGTGTCTCAGACTGGGCACGAGCGGCCTGAAACCACACCAAGTCGCTCATTCCTTCCCGGTTTGTGGCAGGTGAGAGCCGCGTCATGTCGCGCACCATATGAACGGCGGCACGAATCTGCCCTGGGGTCAGGACAAACCGATGACCAATCGCCGCGAGGGTATCGCTTCCCACCGGCACCGCGGCCTCAGATGCCGCCGCGTGCCACAGGGCAACCCGTTCAGCGCTCGAGAGATCTTCGAACACCAGAGGAAGCACCCGACGGCCTCGGATCATGTCTCGCCAGCGAGTACCGGGAAGGCAGGACAGCACGACCGGTCTTGTTGTCGCCGCGAGTGCTGTGATGAATCGACCGGCCTCGGGCAGTGGCCGACCTTCGTGATCGAACAACGCTTCCACATGGTCGAGAAAGAGCACCGCATCCCAGAGGCGCTGATGGAGCCGGATGGACGGAGCGAGCTTCGTCAGAGCATCCGGTGTGGTGCGTAATGCCTCGCAATCCACAACGACAAGGGGACATCCAAGTTCATGGGCAAGGGCCTCAGCGGCCAGACTGCGCCCTGCTCCATCACGTCCCTCAAAGATCAGCAGCGGTTGTTCATCTTGCGGCTGATACTCTTTAAAGTACTGCGCAGAGCGCCGAAGCCCTGCCCGCATCGACTCTGACACCGGCACATCGGCCCATCGTCTCCCCGCTGACTGCAGCGCCAGCACGTCCTTGAGTTCTGGATCAATCACGCGCTCTCCCAACACAAAGTTGACGAGAACCCGGGACACGGCCAGTCCACTCGCCAGCCAACGGGGACGCTCTTCTTGAGGGGGAATCACTCGAATCAGTCCGTCGCGAACAAGGGGCGCGCCCGGTTGAAGATACCGGCGGTACGGCCCCATCTCGTCTCGCGCTGGAGCCAGGATCCGCAGCGCCAGATCGCAGGTCGGCCACTTACGTGTGGTGTCGTTATTCAAATAGGCATAGAGTGTTTCATATTTGAGGTCGAGTTCAGGAGCGAGCGTGAGGAGGAGCACGTCCTGCTCATCCTGGGAGAGTTGGAACATCGAGACGAGACGGCTCCAAGGAAGTGTGGGTGTCAGTTGGACGAGATTGTCCCGGCATAGTGCATCAGCTTGCTGGGTCAATTCAGACGCGACAGTCGGCGAGTCCGTGCCCCTTGTCGCCTGCGTCACCAGCTCATCGACCTGGGCGTCACTCACATAGAGCCCCCGAAACTCGTCCAACGAGAGTTGATAGGTCGCACGGAGGCGAAGAATTTCCCGATGGAGCAACAGATCCAGCCGATGCAATTCGGCGTGAAGATGATCGAGCGGAGTGGCGAACATCGTGCACCTTAGACGTCTTCCGGAAAGAGCAGAAACGGCCGGCTGTCGACCCACGGCAACGTATACTGCCTGCGGTTCAGACCAGTCGCGTTAAGGAGAAGATACAGCGGTGGGCGGCTCACTCGGACGACGTGTCGCTGCGACTCCTGCTCCACCGTAGCTCGACAGGCGAAGAGGTTCTGCGCAAGATAACGCCCAGTCGACCAGGAAAATCCTGGAAGACAAGAAGCGAATCGCCTCAGATAGGTCTGTGTGAGGATGCTCAGCGCGCGATCTCGCGCGCGGGAGATGCCAAATACTGACGGCAGGCTCAGATAGTCGAGTTCTTGAGCAAGGGAGCCAAGATGGTGGACCGCCCTCTTCAGAGGCTGCCCTTCCTCCGTCTGTTCCTCCCCTGATACGGAAAGGTCCAGAACCCTGCCAAACATATCCATCGATTTGAGGGCCTTATAATAGGGGGCATCGCACGCTATGAGACGTACACCGCCAGGCCATTCATCAAGCGTCTGCCTCACTTTCCTCACGATCAAGTCAGAACAGCTGGAGCTTGAACGAACAGCCCACAGCCACACGCCCCGTTCGGCATCAAGGAGGAGGGTGACGGCCCCTTTGTGTGTTGCAGTCGTCGTCAGGACCCATACCGGCTTGGTTTGCTGATCGATGTTGAACCCATGTTGAACCACCTGTCTGGCCATCCGTTCCAACAGAGGCACCGTCAGCCTTCGCTGGCATTCGACGAACATCGATCGCGACACGGCACCAAGCGGAATACCACAGAGCTCTTGCAAGACAGCATCGCGAGCCACTGCTAGAGCTTCCTGTGCTCCATAGACTTTCGCCAGAATCAGCAATCTGAGAACCGCCTCGATGGCGACCTCGTCAATATTGCGTCCGTTTGGTAGATGCGTTTCGAGTGGGAGCTCCGCCAAAAACGGCAAAAGATAAAAAATGCCCCCGAACGGGGTGCTCTGGACGGGTTCACCCGATCCGCTTTGCCCCTGTGAAGGAGAGCGACCTTCATGCACTAGCAAATCGACAAACTCTGTTCGCCAGACCTTAGGACAACTGAGCAACGGCACAAGCCATTCCGCGGCCTCGGCCATCACGCTTGCGTCGACCTTGGAAAGATCACCAGTTTTCAGCACATGGAACAGCCGATCGCGGTCACACGCTGAGGCATCGTCGACATACCGCATGCACCGGCACATAACACATGCTGCTTCACAGACTGCGCGATTGGAGAGGCTGAGGTCTCGACGAGTGGTTTCAATGTACAACCAGAGTGCTCCACATTCAGGGGAAAACCTCTTCACATCCGCATAAGGCAGTTGTCCTAATACTGCCCCTACAGCATCATAGATAGCCGCTTGATCACCTGTGTTTCCTTCTCCAGTCAGCGCCTCAATAGCTCTCTCGCAGTCCCCCCTTGTCAGGCTAGTCAACAGTTGCCGCAGACTGTGATCATCCAGCTTGTGTAACGCGGCTAGCGCATGATCTGCATGATTACCGAGAGCCGTTCGAATGGCAGTGGACAGCGGTAGTGCCCTAACCCCGTCAAACGGTCCGTAATACCATCGCGTCCAGGCTTGACCATGAACTAGATCGCACAAGAAAGAAGCGAGGTACTCTGCGGGGTTTTTGAAACGGACTACGTTGGAACCATTGCCAGCATCGCCAATTTCTGCGTACAAATGTTGCGTGGCACATACAGCAAAACACCGCGCAAGCTGATCAGACTCCCAGTCGACATTGACATCAAGAACCATATCAAGCCGCTTGATAAAACACAGACTCGGATCTGATGCAGCAACCCCACGCTCCAAGATCGAACGGAGGGCAGGAACAAGGTTTTGTTCAGCAACGTCTGCCATCTGTCGACTTACTCGTTCAGGCGAGGGATGGTCATAGGCAACCAGACAGTCCACCCGCAGCCGACGAATCCGAAGTCGATTGGACTCTAACGCCTCTAGGGACATCTGTCTTACCCGACAGGAGCTGATACAGGCGCCGCACCGTTGACAGGATGCCCCGCCTCCCGTTCTCTGGCATGCTCTTCGTTCAGCAGTTCTTCCAATACCTGAATGGCCCCGCTGATCCGGAGGAGCGAGCTCCTAATGTGAGTCGTCTTACCTTCCAGGTCTGCAAGGAGTTTCTGCCCCAATTGAAACTCGGCACTAAGATCCTTCAATCGCCCTTTTAGTTGATCTTTCATGCTCACCTCTTTCGCTTGGCCAACTCATCTATTTCTTTCTTTAATTCGCGCAACGCTTCAATTGTCAGGGCTTCAAAACCTCGCACGGTAATCTCCTTAAAACCATCCGGACCTGTTCCAACCCATTGAGGAAATACTTTCTCTACTTCCTGAGCGACTAAACCGATTTGCTGACCAGCAAGATTTCCGTATTTCGCTGGCTCTTTCCATTCAAAGGTTACCCCATTTAACCCAAGCAATCTTTTAAGCGCATTATCAAGTGTCCTAATATTTTTCTTAAGTCGTTCGTCGGAAGAATTCGTCCATGATCCTCCCCCAGGCTTACGAGCTGTACCGCTAATTCCCAGATCTCCGTTTCTATTCATTACGCACTCAAGACTTCCATTGACTCCCACCCCCACACTACCCTCAGCATAGAGATCCCACGTGTGTATGCCACCTCCCCACCCCACTGGATACCCACCATCAGGGTCAAAAACACCAGTGCCTAGCCTTCCAGAGAAACTTCCTGACCCAACTACGTTAAGTTTTTTCGTTGGAGTAGTTGTCCCAATTCCAATGTCGCCCGCTTGAGTGATCTGAAACGCATTCCAATTTACCCCTTGAGTCCAAAAACCTACGTTAGTACCATTCTGTCCCACAAACATTGTTCCCCCTGCATCCAGCCATACACCACCAGAATTACCTCCATCTCCTGTCTGTATCCGCCCGTTGATTTTCAAATCTACAAGGCCACCGCCTCGACCAAAAATTTCTAATTTGCTTCCAGGAGCGCCTGTTCCGATTCCAACGTTACCGCCAGTGTCCTGGATAGTTACTTTCCCCGCTGCTGATGCGGAACGAATATACCAATCCCCAGTGGGATCCCAATGGATGTGGGAGCTAAATGTGCCCTTGGCGGGATCAGGTGTAAAAACGGCTGTGCCTGGTTGCTGATTGACACCGACTACTGACAGGCGCGCACCAGGCGTGAGCGTCCCAATTCCAATGTTGTTAGTGGTCGAATGTACCGTCAGTGCAGTTCCAAGTCCATGAGTCCAAACTCCAAAATGTTCTGGAGCCCCTGGCCAATATTGATCAGGGACATAGTAGAGGTGGGTTCCTCGTGTGTTCCCGCTCGGATCGTTAATGCGGAGATCGACAGATGGAGATGTTTGAGTAGTATCACCTTCAATGATGAACCGCGCTCGCGCACGAGTATCAGCCGGTTCTTGAGCACCTCCTCGAAAGACACCGACAACGGCCTGGCCCTGCGTGGGATTGTTCATATAGTGCCCACTGAGTCGGTTGGTCGTTACATCGAGAATCGCGCGGGGGGTTGTCGTCCCAACGCCGACGTTACCTCCCGCTTTAATCGTCATCCTGGTATCCGGCGGACCAGTCACGTTCGATTCATTAATGGCGAGATTTGCCGTAGTTCCGTCGAGTTGCCACTTGAGATTTCCTATCATGGTATCGCAGAGGTTCAGCTGACCATCGATACGCAAATCACCTTCCACCCAAGCGACATCGTTGGACCACCGTTTGGGAGCAGGATCTTGTCCCCGTCGTTGAATCCGCACTACATCTTCGACAGGGCGAACCGTTTCGGCTACAACACCGATCGACCACCTGAGTTGCCTGCTTAATGCCAAATCCGCCGTGTCACGTTTGACAAACGCGCCTGGCGACAACGGATTGGCATTTGGCTTCCATCGCGCATATCCGATCGGGATCAACCACCGTGCCACAGTCTCGTCTTCAGGAAACTGTTGAAATGGAATTGATTCATCGTAAAGAGGGTCGGGCATAGGTGGCGCGGCCTGTATCTGTTTAGGAATGTCGCGTGCTAGTGCCGACACGGCATCGACGGACATAAGACTCTGGCGCTCGCTGATCGACCTTTCCCCTATCTCTACCCGAAAGATCTCCTGGACTCGTGAGAATCCTTCTCCGTCACATCTTTCAAATCCAGGAGCAGGTGGCCGCATCATGGTTTCGTCATAGCGCAGCCATATTTTGACCATTCGACCTTTTGGTTCATCAATCGTTGCGTCATATGCAATCGACTTGAACAGTTCAGCTGGAATTTTATAGGGCGCTAGGACCACGATCGGACGACCGAATCCATCCCAGGCATACCCGGGAGTGAGATACACATCGACTCCGCTAGGCACCTCTTTGTCAATCGGTTGTAGCCCACTGGCAATGCCCCATGTGTGCCCGCCAAGCAGGTGCCTCGCATGCTGGATACGGCCGAAGTTCACGGCGTCATTTAAATCATCTGCACCGAGATACTGATCTTCGTAGTAGCGAGGCCGTTGATCTTGGTCTGTCGCCATGATGTACTCCTACTTGTTCGGACGGCGTTTGATCAGTGTAGCGATTTGCGTGGCTTGTGCGTCCACCGTGCGTGTCAGTTTGGCTACTGTGGCTTTGAGCGACTCCATCTCTTTCTTGGCTTCGGCGGGCTGCACTGCCTGAGCCACAACTCCGATACTCTCTGTATGAACCTGCGTCACCATTTCGAGCGCCTTATCCCATGACGCGGGCAGAATTGATTGCAGGGCGGGCCTCAGAAGCTGATTCGCTAAGAGAAAGCTAACGGGGGTGGCTAGTTCTTCAGCCGTCGCAGCGTGGCCTGCTTTGGGATCCCCTTTACCTGTCAGACCCAACAGTAGCGTCTCAATATTCCCCGGGGTCTTGCTGCGCGTGAAGGCTTTCTCCAGATGGCTGGCCAGAGTCATTTCCTTCTTCGGTGCTGTTGCCCTATCTGTGGTTGCAGCTCCACGTGCGGCCATCATCGCCGTTCTCGTCGTTTCATCATCGTTTGGCCTAGCCAACAAAACCGTTGATGTCACAGCCTGCCGAACCGACCTACAGCACAGTTGGCCCAACACTGCGGTAAGCCACGGTCTCGCAAAGGAATAGAGCCGTTCCATCACAGCCGAAAGCACATACTCTCGGACGGAAGCTTCACAAATACTGACCACCTGACAGTCAGGTTTTCTGACCGTAATTCGTGCAAGCGGAATGCAATTGCGTTCGACGGGCTCAGGACAGGAGAGTTTGAATAACTGGCACAGGATGATGCCCAAGTATCTCGACAGATAAGAATCGAGCGTGTCAGTATATTTATTCACTGACAGGATATACTGTGACTCCACACTGAAGTCCTTCGCGAGTGGAAAGGAAGTTTGATCGATCCTCTCTCGGAGTGACCGGGCATCTCCACTCGCACATTGAGTTTCAGACATGAATTCCCATACAGCTTGCCTGTACGATTTGGCATAATCCTCCCACTCCTGCTTTGCTTCCACTTGCGGAGCAACAGGGAGTGAGTTGCCTAGTCGCTCCAACTGGTTCGCATATGCCTGATTAATCGGGAAGCCAGCCTCGTACTTTGGAGTGCGGTCTCGATACACCATGAACTTGTACGTCTCACAGGTGACCGTTGGTTCACATTGGGCAAGGCGCTTTTTGTTCTGTGCTCCCGTGCTTGCGCTTTTGGTGTAGCCATTCCTGTTGTGACAGCCACAACCGCACGATCCAGAGCCGCCGCAGGCACAAGACCCGCAACAGGAAGCTGCGCTACTGGCACGCAGCGCGGCAACACCCCGAGAAGGCTTTTCGTCATAGCAGATCGCTAACACCCAATCTTGAGGTCCTTCCGGACAGGTATCGGTCGGACCAGGATGCATCGGTTCGCACGGATCCTGCGCGATAGGTCGACAGCGATTGATCAGGTCGCAGATATTCACCAGACTGTCTTTGCAGACGATGATGTCATCCCCACAGGGACTCAACGCATAGCCCGGTTTGACGACCACACTTTTTGGATCACACGGGTGGCAGGTGACATCCAGTCCGCACGCGATGCCATAGCCATGCAGGTAACGATTGTGCAATCGGTTCTTCTCGACGATGTAGCGATCGAGCCGATTGAGATCCTCATCGGTCAACAGTTGACCGGGGAAGAATCTAGGCCGGCACAAACACTCTAATCCTCCACAAGCTGGACATGGCGGCGGACATTCCTGCGGAGAATAGGGCTGTCGAACTCTTGTTGCCGGATCAGTCCCAATCGCCCCGTGCGTATGAGAATATGTTGATGAGTGCGGTGCCATGTCATCCCTCCTCACATCCCATATAAGTCCTTAATTACGCATCGCTCGTGCGACGTATTGCATACATAACACGCAGTTAATCAGGTTTAGTGACAAACCAGCTTTCGAACGTTCCACCTGCAATCCCATCGCCTGTTTTGTAGTTCTTGGTTGGGAACCATGGGGGCAAATGGTCTGCATCCAATCCCTTACCTTCTTTATCTCGAATAAAATCCCCATTGAGGATGACGCGGACCATCCCCGAATTAGGAACTGCCCCTGCATCCATAAATTTGATCTGAATTGCATTGACAACTTTATCCGTCGCCTTCGGGTCTCTAATGTTGCTCAAAAGATCACAGGGCTTCTCCAAGATCTTCGGCGTTCGCCTAATCGCTACTTCGCACCAGCATGTCACAACTCCGTGCCCAACTTGTTCTTCATGGCTGATTAAAACCATGACACTTCTCTCATGAAAATCACTCTTTTCGACCCCCGATCCATCAAACGCAATCAACAAACCTTTTTCTCTGACGTCAGCGACCTTCAACGATCCTCCATGGACCCAGCTAATTGAACAGATATGCGTCAGTGCACTGCCGCAGCTAGTTGGGATAACAAGCTCAAGGATCCCCGCCGGCGAGATCTGTGCACCGCTAGGTTTACTGCAGTCAACGATTCTGAGGTCAACACCGATTATGCCAGTACCACCGGGATCTCCCTTTTCACCCTTAGGAATCTTAAAATGGACGTTACCTGTAACTGGATTAAAATTGGCGTCAGCTGGAGTGCCAGGAGCAACGGTTTCAGCATCCGCCGTTTTCACACTGACGCCGGGCTCACCCTTCTCTCCTTTGGGAATCTTGAAGTGAATATGGCCCGTTCCTGGAGCGAAGTCCGCATCCGCTGGTTCACCCGGGTTGACCGTTTCAGCATCCGCCGACTTCACACTCGTTCCTGGAGCGCCTGGTGGACCCTGTGGACCAGCAACTCCAGCTCCGCCTGCCGGATGTTCAGAGAGACACTCAATCCACTCCTGCAAGATTTCTGTTGACGCTAGCACACGTCGACCACGGCGGTTATCGATAGCGGACTCCTGAATCTTTGTTCCCAATTTGTATTCAGTGATAGTCGCAAGCACTACACAGTTCGGGATATCACAGGGTGGACAGCCTTCCAGATGCCGCCAGAGAATTTCCTCGCACGCCTCCTCTGAGATATCCAGAATGGCCACACCACCTGAAGCAGGCTGATTCATGTCACCGGTGAATGGGATATAGAGCCGCCGCCCGGCTTCGACCATGATCAACTGCTGGGCCGGATGGCTCACCTTGAACTTAGGAGTTGCAGCGGTGGGGAGATGCTGCTGAACCGCGTGGAGATTCACAATTTGGACATAGCTTTCTTTCGCTACTGTGTCCTGCTCAAGCACGTAAGCCGAATGTCCGCCTGGAGACACCGCGATTGTCACCGGCAGATGGTCGAGTATGACCGTTCCCACCAAAGATGCTGGGCTTGGTGCAACCAGGTGCAATGTGTTGCCGGTCTTGTCTGCGACTGACAACAAATCAGGCCCAGTACTTTTAACCAAAGCGAGTGCTGAGGCCTGTGCGCTGGTCGGCAATATGTCGGTGATCGTGGTTTTGGTTCCAGTTTCGATCGCAACTGACTGAATGCTTCGTGATGTTCCGGCAGCATAAGCCACGGCTCCATCACCGCTAAGCGCGAGAGCCGTGAGATTGGCACCGAGACTTGCGACAACCACGGAAGCGGCCGGCGTGGCTTGCGTGTCGATATCGACATCCCAGCGTCGCAGATCCCCAGCGGCGTTACCGATTAACGCCAGAAGCCGGCCGCTGGGCTCGACTGCTAGCACGACATCATTTCCGGCACTGCTTGGAATCGTCAACGGTGTGGACTGTACGGCCGGCAAACCAGGCTGAGTGGTATTGAGGACGTAGAGTTGTCTCTCAGTTGCAGGGGCAACCGGCTCAGCCACGATATATAACCGCTCACCGTTGCTAGAAATCGCTGACGCGAGAGCTTTAGCAGGAAGATTATGGGAGGTAATCGTCGTATGAGTGGCAGTATCCAATTGATAAACGATTCCCGGTGCATCAACGCTCATCACATAAAGCCGCTTGCTTGCTTCATGAGCTGCAACGCGGCTGGCGTGCGCAATGTTCAGCGTATGTTCCCATTCGATCTTAGGAGTACGGATGGGGGTGCCATCCAGCTTGGGATCGAGAATCACGTCGAACTCATAGGACTCAAGGATGCGGTTTGGCGCGCATTTCGTCTCATCGCAACCGCATTCGTCATACAGGACCGGCACATCTTCAGTCGGACAGTCTTTGTATCTCACGCAGATCTGTAAGGTATGCGTGGCTGTGTCATTCTTCTCCTTGAGGGCTTTGATTGCGGCAAGGGTTGCAATATCGACGCACTCTTCTTCCGGTATGATAATTTCATGTCCACAACAATCGATCGCTGTCCCAGGTTCGATACAGACGAAACGATCCCGGCAAGCCTCATTCGGATGTTGTTTGACTTTGAGCCCACACACAACCCCCGATCCATGGAGCCGAGCATTGTGGTGTCGCAATTTGTCGACGTAATACCGTTGCTCGTCAGTGAAATCGCGCGCGACCATAAATTTGCCATCGAAATAATGATTGCGCGCAAATGGTTCGAAGCGACAGACCGGACAAGTCCCGGACTCTGTGTAGCTATGAGTGCAGGTCGTCATAAGCACTCCCTTTCATCAGACAATCACGAACGTAGTTGTGTCGTTGCTCCAATACGTACGTCTTTCCCCACTCTCATTCCCATCCCGCCCCCACCCAATGGCGACGCCGTCAGTACCGTCCCTTCTCCCAACCTCGCGTCGTCCAACACGACGCCTTGCGGGTACCGACCAATGGCCGTATCAAACCCTACCATCGACTGAACTCCGAGCCGAAAGTGAGGCTCCACATACGTGACGGTGTACTTCGTGTGGGCAGGGGTTTCGCTCTTCAGCAGATTTTCCAATCCCTTTCGCGCTGAATCCGACCGCTTCCATTTCGCCGGCACAAAGACCGTGAACTGATGCGCATGTACATAAAATGGATCTCGCAAAGGATCCTGGCGCATGATGAGCTGTGTCTCCCCCACTTGAGCATGCTGGTTACCCAGTTGCGTTCGGTTCACAATCTTGCGCCCCCAGAGGACCGCGCGATCATGCAACCGCCCTTGGCCAAGAAACAACCACCGACGCAGGCGAAAATGCTCAAGAATGAGCAGCGGCGGCTGCCAAGAACAGGGCTGCTGCTCGGTTGGCCTACAATTGCGCGGTGGCAAGGTGCATGCCTTCTTCGGTCGATCGTTCACACAACAGAGACGTTCCGGTTCTATGCCCAAATAGATGAAAAGTTGCTTTCTCAACCCTTCAACCGTTCCTCGCTGTGAGAACAATTTGCCGGCTTGTTTCAAGAACCATCGACGCTTGTCTTCCGGCCATTGCTTGTCGAAGGAAATGCCGACCCACGAAGCCAGCCAAGACAGAAAATCCATCCTCCCTGCGCGCCGCTCGCTTGGCGCCGACATGGGATCAAAGTAGCGGGCCAGGTTATCCAACGTGGTCTCAACGGAGCGGATGGTCGTATCGACAATACCCAAGAACCGATCGGTGAAATCCGCACTGATAGGTTCTTCACCGAATACGGCAGGCAAATAGCGGCGTAGACTAATACGAGGAAACTCCACTTCGATATCACTCAAACTAGGAGTCGCCTGCCCATTTCCCTGGAAATTGAGCTTGATCCACAAATACCGTCCTGCCGGACTCCGGACCAAGACATCGGCCATGCCATTCCGTACATCGTGCGGCATCACTGAGGTCGTTACCTGCCGTTGCAAGAAAGTGGTTTGCACTTCTGCATCAGGAAGCTCCACTTCGGAGGTGAATGTTTCCACTTCGAGAGAGGCACCCTGAGGAATGTCTCCGAACAACAACACGCGATGCCAGACGCATCGATACAGTTCGCTATCCAACGCGCGGGTAATCAATGACCCGTTGTTTACGAAAAGCACTCGCCCGCTATTTTTGGAAACCGAGACAGGATTCCCATTCAGATCGAATACACCGGGCTCCATCTCATCACGATCGGTTTGACAACTCGATGGGTTTGGATGAGGCGCTGTGCAAAACCTCCCCAGATGCAGCCGACCCTCTCGATCAATGGGAAATGGAAGACAGGGGAAATATCCTGCAAGATTCTCCGGCCACATCCTGTTGTTTTCAGATCCACCTTCAAATAACCCTCCGTTGTTAGACTCCTCCTGGCTATCTTCACCCTGCAGCGCTTCACCGCTTTCAATTTCCTGAACCATTTCGGTGGCGATATCGACCACTTTGATCAGGGGCTTGCCACCAATGCTTGCATAGATCCTATCGTGGCAGTCGATCGCGATGTGAGTAACCGACCCGAGGTCAGCGAACCGTCCAAGCCAAACTCCTCGGGGGTTGAACTGGTGGATACATCCGTTGGCAGGATCCGATACATAGACACGGCCTTGACCGTCGAAGTCGATGTCAACCGGCTGCCATGGCCGCATGAGAAGCTTCGGCTCCGCTCCTTCATAGGCTGAAGGCGGAGGATTCCAATATCCCTCCAACACAAAACTGTTGAGCGATAACACCATCACACGGGGGTTTTCCTGCCGAATCCTCTCGGGCGCGTGAGGTTCATTACAAGAAGTTGGCTTGGACTCGATGCCGGTATCACAGATAAACAGCTTGCCTGCGAAAATTCCTATGCCGAAGGGGTTCCGAAGCTGCCGAGCGCCATTTCCCTCTCCTCCCAAACAGGGAATAGGCTGGAACCGACATTCACACGGGTCGAATCGTCTCAAGGTCAGCGTCGAACGATCCAGGAGATAAATGCCCCCATCCGCCGAGATGGCAACGTTCGTCGGCAACACAATTCCACCGAATGTCCCACTCAGCTCTGTAAGGATTCGACGTATTGATAGCGCCTGATCCAATACGACTCGATTTGTGCGCGGATCGATATGCAAGTCGTTGAGCGTTCCACTACTCAACGATTCAGCCCCCGTGAGAATAAGGGTCCGTGGATCGTGTGGAGGTTGCTGGACTGGGGGAAGCAACGCAGCCGGAATCATGCCGTCTCCTCCGCATAGTGCACATCAACATGGTGTTCCACCGAACACGTTAATGCGTTGGACTTCAGATCCACGTCCGTACACCGCTCTTTCTTTTCCCCATCCACATAGATATCCAATTGTTCGATTCTGAACACGCCAGACACATTGAACAAACGATTGACGACCTTGGAGTAAAAGATGGTTCCGCCGAATGGCCACCCTCGACCATCGTCTCCACCCTTCAGGGGGTGAAAATAATTGAGCAGCGCGTCTTCCACTTTTTGTTTGAGATCACTCAGGTCGGCATCATCAGCTGCAACAATATCTCCTCGGACTTCCACCAATTGGTAGGTTGGCCGCAACACGTACACTTCCGCTGTCAGCAACCGACGCTCATTCAGATAGGCGCAGACGGTCCGTAGCGTACCTTCACTGGGTGTGGGCTTGGCAGCTTCAGAATCCGGAACGATAATGACGGAAATCACTCCAGGTATCGGAGTGTCAGGAAAGCTGGGATGGTACAACGGCAGAGCTTTTGCTCGTTTGACATTGGCCGCCTCCTGAGCCAGTTGCTCAAAGTCCTCGACCGTGACTGCGCGCGAACGACTCCGTACAGACCGGCTTGCACGAACTTTGGCTTCTTCGATGGTCTCTTGATCCCGACCGCTGTGGGCATCAAATCGGTTAGTGACTTTTCCATCATCTATTCCTTCGATCGACGTCACTATGGTGGACAGCGTACCGATTTTCACATTGCCACGCTTTCCACCTCCGAAACGATATTCACGGGCCACGACATTGGCACCTGGATTCAGCGGGTTGGCGACCGGCACATGCCCGTGGAGCGTCCCATCGAAGCGCACCCCTCCGAGTCTCACTTCTCCGGTGCTGGGGTTGAAGACATAGTGGGTATCGTCAACTTTGGAGCCGAAAAAATCGTCAACCCGTGTCCAAGGCTGAAATCCATCTCCTTCATCGATTTCCAGCTTCAAGGAATCTAGAAGCACTGGACGGCTCGATAGGGCAAAGACCTGGTCTCGCCTGCCGTTCGAACCGCCGAGCACTTCGTCTTGCGTCGTTTCCGCCTGTGTCGCTTTGGTCGTATTGGAACGAATCGCCAGCAGCTCAGGCGCACGTTCGTAAGCACTCCGTTCCAACCTACCTCGAATAAAGTACCCTTCTTGCACAGCCCCCAGTTCACCAACCTTGACCAGCTTCAACACGCCTGGAGCCGGAGTCCTCAAGACGATGTGGCCACTTCTTATGAGCGCCAGTGTCTCGTCTTTCACAAGGTCGAGTCTTTGCCAATCATTTCCATTCCATGACTCCCAGACAATCTTCGCAGACGCGTATTGGGCGGACACATTTGGACTGCACGACAGTGCTGCCCTTCCTTGCGCCTCACTACTCCCCACCCATACCGCTAAGTCCAGATCGACCTTCGGAAATTCAGGAGGATTCAATGCGTCAAGATACGGCTGGGGATATCTGAACCCTAGATAGAGTGCGGCACCATCTTTTGCCGTTTTGCCAAATGGAGAATAGCTCGACAGCTTCTTGTTGTTGACAGTCTCGTCCCGATAGCTGAACCCGTCATAGGCCTGCACGGAGACAAGCTGGGCTGTCAATGCATACAAGGCCCGATCGGTTTCAAAGACAATCGGTGCGCCTCCATCCTCGGCTTCTGCGCTGACCTGCGTACGCGGTGGGACAATCACATACGGTTTGGCGTAGTCTTCCTTCACCGGGAACTCGATCTCGGCGATGGCCGACTGAGCGGCTCGCAACTCGATGCCAAGCAATTCGAGAAACTTGATGTAGTTCAGCTCTGGAACCTTGCCCATACGGTAAATCATCATTTCTGTGAGCCAGGCTACAAGCTGAGAGAAGGTGATGCCGGGATCACTGTCGTTGAGATCGGTCCAGCCTTTCCACTCTGGGGTATACCGCGGAATCCTCGTTCGCAGTTCATCGAGGATGTCATCGTAACGACGGTCGTCGATCACCGGAATGTGTTCCTTCAACGACATAACTTATCGTCCCTCAGTGATATAGAATGGGTACACCAGATTCCCCATCGCATTAGTCTCGCGGATGCGGTAGTTCACCCGAATCAATAGCAGATTGGGTTCATCCGACGCGCTTTCAGCTTTCACATCGACCAGATCGATGCGCGGCTCGAACGCCACCAACGCTTCTCGGACCATATGTGTGACCACCGCCAGCGTCGTCGAGTTGTTGGGGGCAAACACCAGCTCATGCATGCCGCAGCCAAAATCCGGCAACATGGCTCGCTCCCCCTTGGCCGTACTCAAAATCAGGTAGATCGACTCCTCGATACGTTCTTCGTACCGTGCTCGAGCAATCTGGCCGGTTGGTGTGACTTGAAGTGGAAACTTCCAGCCGCTTCCGAGCATCTCTCGATTCATGGACTGACTCCCAACACGGTTTCGATAAACGCCGACCGCCCTCGACGATTAATCCCAACCATGACCAAGGACACTTTTGCAGGAAGAATCGGCAGGGCCATCATGAACGCTCCCGTAAGCGTCACCGTGATGGTCAAAGGCGACACAGTCCACTGCCCGCCTGATGGTGTAACGGTCAGACCAGGAGGAGAGGCCGACGTAATATCTGTTGAGCCTGGCGGCACGATCAATGTCAGCAGCCATTGACTCGGGAACTGACTGGTCAACGTAAACGTTGCAGTTAAGAAAGGCGGCGCTCCAGTATTGGTAAACCCAATCTTGCTGAAGAGCAATGCAGGCGGTATGACTGTTACAATGGGTTGATCGGTATCCTGAAGCTCTGGCGGTGTTGCGATCGTTTCCCCGGGCTGAACTTCCACCTTCATACTCCCATCGTCAACTTGATGGGATTCCTTGAGTGAGAGTGGGTAGCCCGTAGCACTCTTGATGAAGTCTGTCTCCATGATAACCGCTCGGCTGTCGATCGTCACAGCATTCAGCTTCATCGACTGCAGAACATACGCCGCACAGGGCACACCCACTGGAGGAAGGTTGAGACAGTTTGGAATGGTCCCTGTATCGCCATCGACCAACACCGGCGCTCCAGCAATCGTGACCTTCGTCTGAGAGGGGATGCTTTGCCCCACTCCAGTGTGGGGACACGTAATGATCGCACTCGTCGTTAACACTTTTGGCATCGCTCAATCTCCTCAAAACATGGCTATACCCTGCGACGTAATGGTGATGCTATGCCCGTGTTGAAGGACCAGATCGTTTTGAGTCATTTTGATCGATCCACCACCTTTGAACTGCACCATCACGTTCTTTCCTTCATCATCAAGGACGATTTCGTGTCCGGCATTCGACTTCAAAATAACTCGCTTGCCTGGCTTACCCTTTTCGTCATCCTCAAATCGCAGCGTGTGCCCTCCTGAGGTGACAATGATCCGGTTCTGTGATTTTGAGTCAGGAGGTGCGTCGCTGCCGTTCCACAAGAACCCGATGACATATGGGTGATCCATGTTTCCTTGTCTGAACGCCACCAGTACCTCGTCATCTTTTTCTGGCATCATGAACAGCCCACGTTTACTGCCGGACATTGGGGCAGCAATCGGTGCCCAATTGCTGCGATAGGAGCTTTGCAGCCAGGGAAATTCCAACTTCACTTGTGCCTTCGCAGCATCGATTTCCTTGACGAGGCCGATAACAACTCCTTCAACGTTTCTCATTTGCGCTCTCCTGGATCTTCCCGTCTCGCATTGAACTTGGTTACATACCCACTGTCGTTGATGGTGTGCGTTGTGTCTGTGATGAAGTACACGCCGCTTAACCGGCTTCCCACTCCTTCAATTTTCACTAGTTGGCCAGCCCTCAAGTCCGGCAATCCCACGCAGGTCCCTGAAGCCTTAACCATCTCTTTTTGGCGGTCCAGCAAAATGGCTTCTGCCCGCTTTCTTGCTTCTTTCTCCGTAAACACAGGTTCGTCAACGACGTGCTCTTCCCTGGGATCGCATCTATTCAAGAGTTCGTGCAAATCGCCGTTAACTTTCGTGAGTTTTTTGTCCTTTAAGTCAACCTTCGTGGGAATCTGTTTTTTCGCCTTACGATCCCATACATTCACCGTCACCGACTTGATCTGGTTGGCTGTGGTCAATGTCGGCTTGAAGTCGACCAGAGAGATCCCCCATTTCAGTTCAAACGTAATGTTGTGGACATCAGACACCTTGGCATTGGATGGGCCGAAATACAGATGCTTTTTCTTCTTTGCTGGACTGTCGGATTTTGGATCCCCCTCCTGCACAAACACGACATACCCGTACTTTCTGGCCAGTGTGAGGAGAAAGTCGATATCGTATTGATTGTTCTGTGTGACATAAACGATTTTCTCTTCAGCTTGTTTCGCATCTTTGCTTACAACAATGGGAAGAGGAAATCGGTTCTTCTTATCTCCCGGCGCATTAGAATCTTTCAGCGTAGCGATGTTTTCGGCTATTTCACTGGGCCTTTTATTATCCCAAGCACAGGTATATTGCTTGCGCCGAAGCTGGTGCAGCACATTCAACCCCCTAACATTCAGGGTCGAAACTCCGCTGTTGGGGAAGTTTGGTTCCATCGTCGTGAAACTTCCCTTCACCATGAGTCGGAGATCATCGAGGTAGCCCATACGCACTTCTACATCCTTGTTACAGGGCTCGAATATCTTGAAACGCCGACTCTCTTCACTATTACCTTTAAGATCCTCTTGTTTTTCCGATCCGATGAATTTAAACGCCCGTGTATGGGTGTCCCAGTTATTAACCGTCAACTCAAAACTGTCGATCTCTTTGATATTGTCTTTGTAGGTCAACTGAACCACATCCCGTAGGATGTCCCGAGGGAGCCCAGCTCCTTCGATTTTCACTTCGAAGCGGGGGACATAGAAATGGCCGGCCCCTTCTTTCACCGATTCTTGAAGCAGTGTTGTCACTTTCACGATTGACTCTCTTATAAAGGCGGCACTTCGATAAATTGTCCCACCGTCAGACGTCTCGGATCATGAATGCCGTTCTCGCTTTTTTCAGCGACAGCCCGCCATCGACCGGGCCTGTTGTAGTACCGGTTCGCGACTCTCCACAATGTGTCTCCTTCTTCGATGACATGACTATGAGTGCGGTCCGGCGAACTCAACTTAAGTTGGTCGAGCTGCTGCTTTAGCGTCTTGTATTCCCGAAACGCCACGGTCAGCGTGGCGCGTAACGGCACACCTTCCGTGCTGAATAGCGTGAACTTCTGCTTAACGCTCTCCACCACGCATTGGAAACCATGACGCGACTGCCCCTTAATCTGCACCTCGGTCAAACTCCCCAGCGACTGCCCGGGAAAACTTTCGCCCCAAGCCAGGACACAGATCGGAGGGGCGTGCAGCTTGGGGACGATTTTCACTAGACTATAAATTTTGTCCGTCAGTTCCGTCACACTGTGGGCCCCTTCTGCCATCCCTTCGTTGGTGCTGTCGAAAAATAGATCGAGGGTCAGTTTCTCGGCTTGCCCACGGACGAACTGCTGTAGGGGCAAATCCAGTCCGGGTATGGCAACTTCCGCCAACTGCGCACTCTTATCGAATGTGAGCTCTGTCGGATTGTATTGGACGGGAATTTGTTCAGGCTTCGGATCTCCGGGTCCTTTCCATGACACAAGCAAGACGGCCTTCTCTGGTTTTGGCATAACGGCTATCCTTCTTTCCGTTGCTCGGCTGCGACTCCTCCGGTGACTTGGGTTTCAGCACGAACACGATCGCGATGAGACTCCATATCTTCCATGGCTTTTATCACCGCAGTTACAATTCGCGTGAGGGTCTGAGGCGAAAGCAATGCCTCTCCATCAAGTGCCCGAACCGTGCTGACGACTTCATTGATTTCGACTTGCATGTTCAGACTACGGCGTTGACGACAGAGCCAACTGCTGCGGCGCCAAGGCCGATCCCTGGAACCTGAAAGATACCTTCGTGCGCAATTTCGATTGATTCGATCGCCACATTGTTTTGTGATGCATTGAGAGAAGGCCCTAAATATTTGAGCGGAATCCCACGGCGAAAATGCCAAATGCTGTTGGGAAGCCGCAATTCATTGAGTAACACAATAACCCCGTCCCGACGTTTTCCGCGTCCTTCCACAAACTGATAGTGCCAATCCCATAATGCCGTCCCGGAACCAATCCCTTTTTTCAGCGTAATGTTGGTCCACGAAATCCGACCTGGGAATTTCAGGACCTCCCCGTTGCGCCCTCCTTCATTGAACTCCTCCACCTTCATAGACATCTCGATGCCGGAGCACTCGCTAAACCCCCCGAGCGCCAAATCGAAGATCGCCGACAAGGCTCCGCTCTTGACCGCCGCGAGCGTGCTACTTGTATCGAGCAAGCTAATGACAAAGTTGTGGTTCAGTACGGGATCTCCGCGTAAAGCCGTCTTGCTCAGCAGTGCCATTAGAGTGCTCCCTGTGCGGTTGCTAACCCCTCTTCGTAAATCTCAAACGCATTGTTGATTCGTCCTACCCGGAACACGACAAACTCGAAAGGATTCGAAGGCGCAACACCGACTTCCGCCAGCAACTTTCCATTCGCGCGTTCAGATGGTGGGTTATTACTGTCATCGCATCTGACATAAAATGCTTCTTCAGGATTCCCCCCAGCGAGTGCGCCACCTTGCCACAGCGTAAGAAGAAAACTCCGAAGTGACAGTGCCAACTTCGTTCGCGTGAACACGTCATTTGGCTCAAACACGGCCCATTGAATAGCCTCATCAACGGCCTCCTCGATCATCATGAGCAGGCGGCGTACGTTGACATAGCGCCAGTCTTGGTCACTGCTGACCGTACGAGCCCCGTAAATGCGTATGCCGCGACCAGGCAAAGGCTTGATGACATTGATCCCTATTGGATTAAGAATTCCGTGCTCCGCCTCCCCCACAATGGCCGTCACATCTTGTATCCATTCCAGAGAGACATTCGCAGGTGCTTTATGCACACCGATTTCAAAATCAGTTCTGGCGTATTGCCCTGCCACATGCCCGGATGGGGGGATATTGAGAGTCAGTGACCGTCTATCCCGCAACGGATCGGAAACCTTGACCCAGGGGTAGTACAGCGCCGCATATTTTGAATCGAATCTGGTACGCCACAGCCGAATAGCTGCACTACCCAGCTTTTCATCTTTGATCGCTGAATATGGGGGATCGAGGAGAGCAATCCGATCACGTAGCAATTCACATTGGGTCACCATGGCGGATTGAACGGTGTAGACTTCCTCATCAGAAAATCGAGGCGGCAAATCCCCGAGGGGACGCGGTCTTGGGCTTGTCGGTTGAGGAGGTCCAGGAAGGCAGATGTCTGGTTTGCACGGTGAAGGGGCGATCGGAGGGAGATCGCGTGGCTGAATATTAATATCCGGCACGGCCACTATGGCCACTTCGTCGATCGTATTCAGTGCCGTTAGTCCTTGGTGTTTTTGCCTTTGGACATCATCGTTATCAGCAGAATCAAACGGCTCTCCAACAAAGTCTTGTACTCGTAACGCGACATGCCCATCCGCACCACCGTTGAGGGTTCGAGTGAAGCGGGTTGCATTCTTCAGATCCGGCTTTCCAGTACTGTCAAAATGACGCAACTCCAGCGGATGAACTTCCGTTACAGACACCTTATCTCGTAGTTCGACAATAGCTATTGGCTCCGGCGCCTTCGGCAACTTGAGCCGCTCACTTTGAAACGGGAGTTTGAACGGGCGGAGAATTGAGGGGCCATAACGAGAGTGTTCGGGAATCAGCGATAGCCCTTCGTAGACACGCGTGAGAATTCCCGCCTCCCGAACCAATATTGTATATTCGATACTCTCAATGTAAGTCTTCTGGCTAAGATCCACTCCGACTAATGGTACATAGTACGGAGGAAGAGGTGAGACCTCTCGATTGATCCATACAAGGCGCTTTTGCCTCTCATGAGGAACAGCGTGAACCACCTTAGTGAGGGTTGTGCCTTCTTGCTTCAGCCGGACATGGGAGCCTCGCTCCAGCCCCACACTGGATAAAACCGTCACATATTCCTGGGTATTGTCTCGCCCACTCGTGAAGGTCTGCAGCCGGTGCGTTTCTATAACTGTAATCTCAATGTCGTTCCCCCAGACACCCGGACTGATTGCTTCGATTCGCCATACAGGAACGCGGGTTTTCGTCGATGGATCGATATAGTCCAATACGACAGCGGCCGTTGATGTCGCTTCCGACGCCACACGAACGACCCAGCACCGTCGGCCACCATTTTCGAAAAATGCGCGCACGGCATAGGCCAGATATCCCTGGCCGGTAAATCCACCAAAATAGGCTTCAAATTGATGCCACGATTCGATGGGCATTGGTGTATGGATAGGACCGCGCGCGGCGATGCCCACAAAGCCTGCGATATCCGTTCGAAGCGCAGAGACCTGCCGAAATGCGGCATCTGTGCGCTCGGTATAGACCCCTGGTGTGTCGTAGATCCTCATTTCCGTGCGATTACCCTACTTCTACCGTGAGCCCTTCGTGCACGATCTCCACAGATTCCATGGCGACTTCGTTGCCACTGGCCTTGAACCCAGGACCTTCAATTTTATTGATCCATGCTTCTTCGGCGTGCCAACGCATGACGGCTTGTCGCTGCTCGTTCTTGAGAACAATCGTCACATTGCGGCGATCCGCCACACCATTAACGATATTTGTGTACCAGTCCCACAGTTCTTTATTTGTCGTATAGCCTCGTTTCAAGGTCAGGTTGCTGTATTTCCTGAGGCCGGGCAATTTACGAACATTGGATCGCAGATCCGTGCCTTCCCGGTAATCGACCGCATCACCTTCTGCGGTCAACCCACTGACCTCGCTGAACGCTCCACTGGTCAGGTTGTCGATCACCAACTCGAAGTTAAATGAGCGAAAGGGGTCTTTTCGTTCACCGGTAGCCATCGTTGAACCCTCCTTTATCCTTAGTCATCCGCGTGGGCCGTCCAGAGGCCAATCCGGACAATGACAAACTCGGCTGGTTTGACCGGAGCAACCCCGATCACACAAATCAATCGGCCGCTGTCGATATCAGTCTGTGTCATTGTGGTCCTGTCGCATTTCACGAAATACGCTTCTTCTGGTTTCGTTCCTTCCAGAGCCCCGTTTCTCCAAACCAACGTCAGAAAATTGCTAATCGACCGCCGCACACGAGCCCACAACGGCTCTGCGTTCGGCTCGAAGACCACCCACTGCAACCCACGATCAATCGAAGCTTCGATAAAAATGAGCAACCGTCTCACGTTCACATACTTCCAATCAGAGTCGCTGGTAATGACGCGCCCGCCATAGATGCGAATGCCTCGATTGTTGTTTCGAAAATCTCGCACGACGTTTATGTTGACGGGATAAGGGTTCAAGATGTCGTGCTGTTCTTTATTCAAAGTTCGCTGGAGACCGATAATGCCACGGACTACTTCGTTGGCCGGAGCTTTATGAACCCCGCGTTCGATATCCGTTCTTGCATAGATCCCAAGCATATGGCCGGAAGGTGGAATTGGGTAGTCGGCAGGTCTGGAAGGGCTTGTTGGATAGGGATCGGGAATGATCAACCAAGGATGATAGAGTGCTGCATACTTCGTGTCGAATTGCTGTCGCTGAGTTTGCACATCTGTCATGCTGTCCTTTGGAGGAGGCATCCCGTCGAGCGCACAGAAGCGATAGCGCATGAACTCGCAGTGATTGATTAGAGCGGATTGCATCTCGACGTTTGTGCGACCAGGAACCGCGACAATACTAATCTCCTCGATATTTCGCAGTGTGAACAAGCCCGTTCGCAATTCTGGGTTAATCTCATCTTTCCCGACATAGGTTTTGTCGATTACTACACCGAGCGCATCATCCCCGTTGTTAAGAGGCAACAGGATAAGGCGACGAGTTCCATCCCGCCTCGTTTCATAGGTGGCCACAGGCCCTTGCCGCAAACCAGTCCCCACCGACGAGTCGCTGACACGGATGTAGCTTGACTCACCCTCCGAACGCCGATCTGCTTTTCGCAATGGTTGCCCTTCATCGTCCTGTGTCGTTGAAGGGTTGGTGCTATTCCATGTCGTGCCTATAACACGCTCGAAATATCGGCTATGTCGAGGATCTAGGGACAGATTGCTGAAGACCTCTCGGTCTATTGCCATATTGTTGCGCGCAGGATTAGCTGGATCTCGCTGTCTGAGTAGCTCTACGACAAATCTATATTCAACCGTGTGGACACTGTCTCCACCGGCGATCGAACCCGGTAATGGTGTCGATGGTTCAAGCGTAATGAGGTAATCATTCTGCCGATCGATGGATTGTACCTTTGCTTTATGTATGTTGCCGCCGGCGTCGGTGATCATAAGCTCGGTTCCACTTTCGACCCCGCTTGCGGACTCAAGCTTCAACGAGAAATTCGTCACAGGATTGCCCCTAACTCTAGTTCGTAAGAGGGCTGAATCTTGGAGCTCCATGGCCACTCGCAATCTGTCTCCCCATTGACCGGCATCGAGGGCCCGTACCACCATCATAGGAGCACGGCGTACAACGGCAGCCGAGGCTGTCTTTGTTAATTTCAGCGGAGTGGCTAGAGTAAGCGTTTGTGGCTGGAGAGCCGTTGGAGCTGGTGCACCCGCAAGTGCATGATAGTAGGGTCCTCCAACAGGTGTGACAATTCGTACCAGGTTAGAAGCAGCTAGACCGGCTTGATCGGCAATCACTAACGTTGGATTGCCGATTGGAGAATGGGCGGCCATGACCGTCATGTTAGTGATTGTGAATTGCCGACGTGTAACAATCCCGACTGCTTTAGCATGTGGCTTCCTCAGGGCAGCTCGCAGGACTACTTTGCCTTTATTGGGTGCTGGAAGAGGAGCCGGCAAAGCAGCAATTTCTGAAAACTCTCGGTCGGTACCAACTCCAATTTCCAGAATATCGCCAGGCACCAGAGCCGTCCGATTGGATACCATTACTACAGTGGCACCTGTATCTGATGATTCTTCAAGGTCAATGGCGGGAATTGGAGCGTTTAATGTAATACGCTGGACAAGCGAGCCGATTGCATAATCCGCATATGTACCCTGTTCTAAAGTGATCCGCGTCAACTCACCAACCGAACGAATTTCTGCATTCGATTGTGTTCGGTCAAAATCTCCTCCTCCACTCGGAGTTGAAATCCCCACTAAATCACCCCGATTGAAAGTACCGGCGCTTGTTTGTGTGACAACGATGGCATCCCCTGATCGCGCAACTGTTCCGAGATTTCTGGCATTTCCCACTGTCGCTGTCTGAACCGTAACCGCTTCGTTGATGGCGTGTGTAAACAAGAGAGCACTTTTGAGTTCGAGTCTGTTTCCTGGCAATGTTGTTTTAATAACTCCATACTCGAGCGTTGGAGCAGCGCCGATAGCAAGGATGT
>Ga0224500_10000360_pt1 | contig 31974 bp, 25 predicted proteins | sample SF_Oct11_sed_USG_FD_168126 | JGI IMG/M metagenome (GOLD analysis project Ga0224500, IMG submission 168126) | Sediment microbial communities from San Francisco Bay, California, United States - SF_Oct11_sed_USGS_4_1 | ecosystem: Environmental > Aquatic > Marine > Sediment | place: USA: California... | reverse complement strand
GTCCCCGGGAAGCGAGGGACGGGCGGCGCTGCGTGCGGCTGCGGCCATGGTGCGACTGTACCGTGCGCGTGCCACGCGGCGGCGCATGCGCTAGACTGTGCCGCCTTCGCCCGACCCCTTCCGCACCTCACTCCCCGGAGAGCTTAGATGATCGTCGCCCGCCCGCTCGCGGCTGCCCTCGCCATTTGCCTGTCCTTCGCCACCGCCGCCCTCGCCCAACCCAAGCCCGAGCACGGCGACGAGGTCTACCAGCCCTCGGTCGGACAGGCCGGAAAGGACGTCATCTGGGTGCCGACGCCCGATTCGCTGGTCACGCAGATGCTGCAGGCGGCGAAGACGACGAAGGACGACCTCGTCTTCGACCTCGGCTCGGGCGACGGCAAGATCCCCATCGCCGCGGCGAAGCAGTACGGCGCGAAGTCCGTCGGCATCGAGTACAACCCGGACATGGCCGAGCTCGCGCGGCGCAACGCGAAGCGCGCCGGCGTGGACAACCTGGTCACGATCATCACCGGCGACATCTTCAAGGAGGACTTCACGAGGGCGACGGTGGTCACGATGTACCTGCTGCCGGACCTCAACCTCAAGCTGCGGCCGATCATCCTCAAGATGAAGCCGGGCACGCGGGTCACTTCGCACCAGTTCCACATGGGCGACTGGGACCCCGACGAGTCGTTCACGCAGGAGTACCGCAACGCGTACCTGTGGATCGTGCCGGCCGAGGTCGCCGGCGAGTGGCAGATCCGCGAGGAATCGGGCGGCTTCCAGGGCACGCTGTCGCTCTCCCAGCGCTACCAGAAGGTCGGCGGCACGCTGACGCTGCCCAACGGCAAGCCGCAGCCGCTGCTCGGCGCGAGCCTGCGCGGCGACAAGCTGTGGTTCTCGTTCGTCGACGGCGAGAACAACCTGCGTACGGGCACGGTCACCGTCGCCGGCGCAAAGCTGTTCGGCGACCTGTCGTTGTCCGGACGCACGACGAACGTCACCGGCGCGCGGAAGTAGGCGGCGCACCGTGAAGCACGACGCCGCGGCAGGGGACGCGCCGCAGCCGCTGCTCGGCCGGGTCGACGCGATCGCGATCATCGTCGGCATCGTCATCGGCGCCGGCATCTTCGGCACGCCGTCGATGGTCGCCGGCGTGGCCGGCGACGTCGGCTGGGTGTTCGTCGCCTGGGTGCTGGGCGCGCTCGTGACGCTCGCTGGCGCCCTGTGCTACGCCGAGCTCGCCACGGCGTACCCGCACGCCGGCGGCGACTACCACTTCCTGACGCGCGCCTTCGGCCTCCGTGCCGCGTTCCTCTACGCGTGGGCGCGGGCCACGGTGATCAACACCGGCGCCATCGCGGTGCTCGCGTACCTGTTCGGCAACTACATGCAGAAGGTGCTGCCGCTCGGCGATGCGGGAGGCGCGCTCTGGGCGGCGGCGATCGTCGTGGCGCTCACGCTCGTCAACATCGCCGGGCTGCGCATGTCGGCGGGCGCGCAGAAGCTGCTGACGGCGGTCGAGGTCGCAGGATTGCTGGCCGTGGCGATCGCCGGCTTCCTCGCCCCCGCCGCCGCGAGCGCTGCGCCCGCGTTCTCCTCCACCCCGCCGCTCGGACTGTTCGGGCTGGCGATGGTGTTCGTGCTGTTCACGTTCGGCGGCTGGAACGAGGCGGCGTACATCTCCGCCGAGCTGAAGGGCGGCCGGCGCGCGATCGTGCCCGTGATCGTGTGGAGCCTCGCCATCATCGCCGGCGTCTACCTCGTCGTGAACTTCGCGCTGCTGCACGGGCTCGGCCTCAAGGGGCTCGCCGACAGCAAGGCGGCCGGCGCCGACGTCATGCAGCGCGCGTTCGGCGACGCGGGCGCCGCAGCGCTGGCGCTCTTCGTCGCCGTCGCCGCCCTCACCTCGATCAACGCGACGATGATCGTCGGCGCGCGCACGAACTACGCGATGGGCCGCGACTGGTCCGCGCTGCGCTTCATGGGCGGCTGGCACGCCACGCGCGGCACGCCGACCGCGGCGCTCCTCGTGCAGGGCGCCATCGCGCTGGCGCTGGTCGCGTTCGGCGCGCTGCAGCACGACGGCTTCAAGTCGATGGTCGAGTTCACCGCGCCGGTGTTCTGGGGCTTCCTGTTCCTGGTCGGCGTGGCGCTGTTCGTGCTGCGGGCCAAGGACGCCGGCGCCGAGCGCCCGTTCCGCGTTCCGCTCTACCCGCTCACGCCGATCGTGTTCTGCGCCGCCTGCGCGTGGCTGTGCTACTCCAGCATCACCTACGCGATGAGCCGCAACGCCGTGCACGTCTCGCTCATCGTCATGGCCGTGGGCGTGGTCGCGCTGCTCGTCACCGGAGCGAGGCGCACGCCGCCGCGCGTCAGCCTTCGCGACTGAAACGGGAAAGTAGGGTCAGACTCGACTTTCCAGTCGCTGCTGCGTAGAAGGGTGATGACCGCCCGGGAAAGTCGAGTCTGACCCTACTTTCCGCGCAGCGCTGCGATCCACCGCGCGGTGAGCTTCTCCTGCACGCTGTTCTGCTTCAGCCGCGCGTCGAGGCCGGCGAAGTCGACGAGGTCGAGCGGCTGGTCCTGGTTGAAGCAGGAGAACACGTAGCTGCGCTTGCCAGTGGCCGGGTCGACGTGCGGCTGCAGGCACTGCGCGCAGATCTCCTTCATCATGCACTGCATCGGCGAGTTGATCGAGCCGATCGCCGCGTGCCCCGGCTTCATGTACGGTGCGAGCACGCCGTGCCGCGCCGCCGCCACCGCGGCCATCATGCGGTCGGAGCCGATGGCGACGATGCGGTCGGCGCCGGCGAACGGCACCGCGACCGGGCCGAGGTCGCCCGCCGCGTAGGCGCGCATGGCCTGCACGATGTTGCCGACGAAGCCGCGGTCCTGCGGCCGCCCGGGGACGAATCCCGGGCCCTCGTCGCAGCACCACACGACCGCGTCGGCCGCCGCCTCGATCTCGGCCGCCTTGTAGCGGTCGACCATCCGCTTGTAGCCGGCGAAGTACAGCACCTCCGACCCGGCGGCGCGAAACGCCTGCCCGATCGAGAACAGCACGGCGTTGCCGAGACCGCCGCCGGCGAGGATCACTCGCTCGCCCCGCCCGATCTCGGTGGGCGCGCCGGTCGGACCCATGAGCACGACCGGCTCGCCGGGCTTCAGCGCCTCGCACAGGTCCGACGAGCCGCCCATCTCCAGCACGATCGTAGAAACGAGGCCGCGCTCGCGGTCGACCCACGCGCCGGTGAGCGCGAGGCCCTCCATCGCCAGGCTCGTGCCGCGCACGCGCGGCGCCAGGCTCTCGTAGTTCTGCAGCCGATAGAACTGGCCGGGGCGGAACGCGCGGGCGGCGGCAGGTGCGCGCACCACGACCTCGACGATGGTCGGCGTCAGCCGCTCGACGCGCTCGATGGTGGGGCGGAAGTCGCGGTCGATGCGCGCGAAGAACTCGGCGTCGCTCGCCGTCGATGCCGGCGCGACGCGGGCGAGGACCCGCGAGACGACCGGGTAGCCTTGCTTCGCGCTCGCCATCGCCTTGACGACGTTGCCCGCCCACGACGGGTGCAGGTCGCCGAAGAAGCTCACCGCGCGCCCGTCGGGCCGCAGTTCGGTCAGCACGGCCGGCTGCGCGGGCTTCGCCATGCCCTTGAGCGGCACGACCGGCCGGCCCTCCTCGTCGAGCAGCCGGAAGTGCCTGCCGTCGAGGTGGAAGTGCTGCGCATCCTCGCGCGCGATCACGGTGTTGGGCTGCGTGCCCGCAGCGACCAGGATCGTGCGCGCCGGCAGGGTCGCGCGGCCGGTCTCGCGCCAGCCGCCGCCTTCGTCGAACTGCTGCACCGAAACTTCCAGCGCCTTCGCCCGGCCGGCGTCGTCGACCTCGACCGCGAGCGGCGTCACGCCCTCGGCGAAGCGGATGCCCTCCTCCAGCGCCTTCTCGATCTCCTCGTGGTTCAGCGTGTAGGCCGGGCTGTCGATCATGCGGCGCCGGTAGGCGATCGTGACGCCGCCCCAGGACTGCACGAGTTCGGCCAGCCGCGGCGCGCGGCCCTCGCGCGCCGCCGCCTCCCGCTCCGCGCGAATCGCGCGGGCGTGCGCGACGAACTCGTCGCCGATCGCCGCCTCGTCGCCGGTCCACATCGCCCGCACCGCCGCTTCGCCGTCGCGCGCGGCCAACGCTTCGTAGCGCGCGAGGAACTTCTCGACCTCGACCGGGTAGTAGGCGAGCGCCTCGGTGGCGGTGTCGATCGCGGTGAGGCCGCCGCCGATCACCACCACGGGCAGGCGCACCTGCATGTTGGCGAGCGAGTCGCGCTTGGCCGCCCCGGTCAGCTGCAACGCCATCAGGAAGTCGGAGGCGGTGCGCACGCCGTTGGCGAGGCCGTTGGGCAGGTCGAGCACCGTCGGCTTGCCCGCGCCGGCGGCCAGCGCGACGTGGTCGAAGCCCATCGCGAACGCCCCCTCGGCGTCGAGCGCGCCACCGAAGCGCACGCCGCCGACGAGCGCGAACTGCGCGCGGCGCTCGAGCAGCAGGCGCAGCACCTTGAGGAAGTTCTTGTCCCAGCGCACCGTGATGCCGTACTCGGCCACGCCGCCGAAACCGGCCATCACGCGCTCGTCGAGCGGCTCCCAAAGGGCAGCGACGTCGCGCACGGGCGCGAAGGGCACCCGCTTGCCGTCGGGCCGCACGCCGGAAAGTGCCGGATCGAGCGGCTCGACCTTGAGGCCGTCGATGCCGCACACCGAGTGGCCGTCGTTGATCAGGTGATGCGCGAGCGTGTAGCCGGCCGGCCCCATGCCCACCACAAGCACGCGCTTGCCGGTGGGGGCGCGCGGCACCGGGCGCCGCAGGTCCAGGGGATTCCAGCGCGTCAGCAGCGAGTAGATCTCGAAGCCCCACGGCAGCGCGAGCACGTCCCTGAGCACGCGCGTCTCCGACTGCGGGATGTCGACCGGGTCGGTCTTCTGGTAGATGCACGACTTCATGCAGTCGTTGCAGATCCGGTGCCCGGTGCCGGCGACCATCGGGTTGTCCACGCAGATCGCCGCCAGGGCGCCAAGGGCTACGCCCTCCGCGCGCAGCTTGTGGAACTCGGAGATCTTCTCCTCCAGCGGGCAGCCGGCGAGCGGCACGCCGAAGACGGTGCGCTTGAACGGGTCCGAGGGGTCGGCCGGCTTCTTCTCGAGCAGGCCGCGCGAGCAGGAGTCCTTGCCCTGCTCGTGGCAGAAGATGCAGTAATGGGCCTGGTCGAGGCCGCCGATCAGGTCCGTGCCCGGATCGGTGAGCGCGAAGCCGTCGCGGTGACGCGGCGCGTGGTGCGAATCGAGCTTCACCGCCGGGACGCCGTCGACCTCGGTCGCCTCGACGGGGACCAGCCGGAAGAAGTCCAGCTTGCGCGGCGCCCGGAACAGCACCCCGCCCTTGGTCGCCGCGCGCCCCTGCGGCGTATGCGACGCCCACGCCGCGTAGCGCAAGGCGAGGTCGAACGACTCGGCGTTCGCCGCCTCGTCGCCCGCCCAGTCGATCACGGCGTTGGCGAACGCGAGCTCCCCGTCCGGGCCGGCGATCGGCCTGCCGATGCGCGCCTCCAGCGCCGCGCGCAGCGCGGGGCCGTCGAACGCGGCCGCCGCGTCGGCCTTGTACGTGTTCATCGCCTTGCGCTGCACGAACTGTCGCTTCATCGCGTAAAGCGGCGCCAGCTCGTGGTGTCGCGCCGCGAGCGCGCACACCTCGGCCTGGATGCCGAAGAGGTGGGCGAGGAAGTCCTCGAGATGCGGCGCGACCGCGATCAGCAGTTCGGACTCCGCCTTGCGCTCGAGCGGCGCATCGCGGCGCCGCGCCGCGAGCAGGCGCCCGGCGAGCGCGGCGTCGCTCGCCCGCAGCGCCTCGAGGAAGCGCGCGTCGATCGCGAGCGCCCCCTCGCGCGTGTACAGCGTTGCGAAGTCGAGTCCGAAGGCCAGTCGAAGCATGGTGGGGGGATGCGACGGTCGCCCGACCGGCGGCCAGGGGCGGCGGGCCGCGGACGCGCGTGCAACCACCCGCGCGCCGGCTGCGGCGTGGTGCGGACCGCACGGTGCTCTATTTTACCTGTCGCGCCCCGTCGACCCGCCGCTGTGCGAGCATTGGCGCACGACAACGCGAGGGACCTCGAGCGAGGCCCGCCGGGGAGCCGGCGAGAAACCGCGCCGCGAAGTCAACCTCGTGCCTACCCCGCGCGTTGCGGGACGGCTTCAACCCCGGATCGGACGCCCCATGTCGCTCCTGCGCCGCACTGTCCTGCTCGCCGTCGCCGCGTTCGCCCTGCCGCTTCACGCGCAGTCGATCAAGCTGGGCGAGCTCAACAGCTACAAGGTCTTTCCCGCCTTCCTCGAGCCGTACAAGAAGGGGATGGAGCTCGCGCTCGAGGAGATCAACGCTGCCGGCGGCGTGCTCGGGCGCAGGCTCGAGCTCGTCTCGCGCGACGACAACGGCAACCCCGGCGACGCCGTGCGCGTGGCCGAGGAGCTGATCACGCGCGAGCGCGTCGCGCTGCTGATGGGGACTTTCCCGTCGAACGTGGGCCTGGCCGTCGCCGACCTCGCCAAGCAGCGCAAGGTGCTGTTCATCGCCGCCGAGCCGCTCACCGACAAGATCGTGTGGGAGAGCGGCAACGAGTACACGTTCCGCCTGCGCGCCTCGACGTACATGCAGACGGCGATGCTCGTGCCCGAGGCCGCGAAGCTCGGCAAGAAGCGCTGGGCGATCGTCTACCCGAACTACGAGTACGGCCAGGCCGCCACGGCCACCTTCAAGCGGCAGATGATCGCGCGCGCGGGCGGGGGCATCGAGTTCGTCGAGCAGGCCGTGCCGCTGGGCAAGATCGAGCCGGGCCCGGTGGTGCAGGCGCTCGTCGACGCCAAGCCGGATGCCATCTTCTCGTCGCTGTTCGGCCCCGACCTCGCCCGCTTCGTGCGCGAGGGCCAGCTGCGCGGGCTGTTCCGCGACCGGCCGGTGTTCAACCTCCTCGGCGGCGAGCCCGAGTATCTCGACCCGCTCAAGGACGAGGCGCCGGTGGGCTGGTGGGTCACCGGCTATCCCTGGTACGCGATCGACACGCCCGAGCACAAGCGCTTCCGCGACGCCTACCAGAAGAAGTTCGGCGACTACCCGCGGCTCGGGTCGGTGGTCGGCTACGCCACCGTCCACACGGCCGCCGCGGCGCTGAGGAAGGCCGGGTCGACGGACACCGCGAAGCTCGTGGCGGCGATGAAGGGCCTCGAGGTAGACACGCCGTTCGGGCGGATCGCCTATCGCGCGCTCGACCACCAGTCGACGATGGGCGCCTACGTCGGCCGCACCGCGGTGAAGGACGGCAAGGGCGTGATGGTCGACTGGCGCTACGCCGACGGCAAGGACTTCCTGCCGGGCGACGACGAGGTGAAGCGGCTGCGGCCGGCCAGGTAGCCCGCGGCGCGCCCGTACCCGAAATGAGGGTCAGACTCGCATTTCGCGGCCGGGCACGGGCCCGCACCTCGCGCCGAACGTTCGGGAAATGCGAGCCTGACCCTCGCTTCGCTGCGCGATGACGCCTACGGCCCTCGCGCTGCAACTCCTCAACGGCCTCGCCTCGGCCTCCGCGCTGTTCCTCGTCGCCGCGGGGCTGACGCTGATCTTCGGCGTCACGCGCGTGGTCAACTTCGCGCACGGCTCGCTGTTCATGCTGGGCGCGTACCTCGCCTGGACGTTCGGCGGGCTGTTCGGCGATGGCCTCCTCGCGCACTGGTCGAGCGTGCTGGCCGCCGCGGCGGTCGTGGCGGTGATCGGCGTCGCGGTGGAGGCGCTGCTGCTCAAGCGCCTGTACGCCGCGCCCGAGCTGCTGCAGCTGACCGCGACGTTCGGCGTCGTGCTGATCGTGCGCGACGCGGCGCTGGCGATCTGGGGTGCCGAGGACAAGCTGGGGCCGCGCGTGCCGCTGCTCGACGGCACGGTCGAGCTGGCCGGCCGCGCGATCCCCGAGTACGACCTGTTCCTGGTCGCCGTCGGTCCGCTGGTCCTCGTCGGTCTCACGTGGCTCGTCACGCGCACGCGCTTCGGCATGCTCGTTCGCGCGGCCTCGGAGAACCGGGTGCTCGCCGCCGCGCTCGGCGTGCGGCAGGCGCTGCTGTTTTCGGCCGTGTTCGCGCTCGGCGCCGGGCTCGCGGGGCTGGCGGGCGCCCTGCAGCTGCCGCGCGAGCCGGCGAACCTCAACATGGACCTCGCGGTCGTCGCCGAGGCGTTCGTGGTCACCGTCGTCGGCGGGCTCGGCTCGATCCCCGGAGCCTTCCTCGCCGCATTGATCATCGGGCTCGTGAAGGCGGTCTGCATCGGGCTCGGCACAGTGGAGATCGGAGGCTTCGCGGTGGCGTTCCCGCGGCTCACCCTGGTCGCCGAGTTCGTCGTCATGGCGATCGTGCTGGCGGCGAAGCCGCACGGGTTGCTCGGCGTCCCGCCGCCGGTGCTCGCCACGACGCCGCTCGCCGAGCAGCGCGAGCACGTGCGCGTGCCCGGACGGCGCGCGGCGATCGTCGCCGCGCTGGCGTTCGGCGCGCTCGCGCTGCTTCCGCTGGGCAGCGACGACTACCTGCTCGTGCTGGCGACCGACGTGCTGGTCGCCACGCTGTTCGCGGCGAGCCTGCAGTTCATCATGGGGCCGGGTGGCATGACGAGCTTCGGCCACGCCGCGTACTTCGGCGTGGGGGCCTACGCTGCTGCGCTGGCGTTCAGGCACGGCTGGCCGATGCTCGCCTCGCTCGCGCTCGCCCCGATTGCCGCGCTGGTGGCAGCGCTGTTCCTCGGCCTGTTCGCGGTCCGGCTCGCCGGCGTCTACCTGGCGATGCTGACGCTCGCGTTCGCGCAGATCGTGTGGTCGGTGGTGTTCCAGTGGGACGCGTTCACCGGCGGCAGCAACGGGCTGGTGGGCATCTGGCCGCCGGAGTGGCTCGCCGGCCGCGAGCGCTTCTACCTCTTCGGGCTCGTCGTGCTCGCGGCGGCACTGCTGCTGCTCGCGCGCATCGTCCATTCGCCGTTCGGCTTCGCGCTGCGGGCCGTGCGCGACTCGTCGCTGCGCGCGGCGGCGGTCGGCATCGACGTGCGTGCGATCCAGTGGCGGGCGTTCGCGCTAGCGGGCGCGTTCGCGGGACTGGCGGGCGGGCTCTACGCGTTCTCGAAGGGCAGCATCTCTCCGGAGACGCTGGCGATCCCGCGCTCGGTGGATGCGCTGGTCATGGTGCTGCTCGGCGGCCTGAACGCGCTGGCCGGGCCGCTGCTCGGCGCGGCGGCCTTCACCTGGATGCAGGACGAGTTGTCGCGTGCCACCGACTACTGGCGCGCGGCGACCGGCGCGGTCATCCTGCTCATCGTGCTCGCCTTCCCGCAGGGCATCGGCGGCGCGCTGGCGCGGCTGCGCCTGCCTGCGCCGTGGCGCGCGCCATGAGCGCTGCAGGGCCGCCCCGAGGACGCCTGTGCGAGCGGGGCGCAAGCCAGGCGCAATGTGCGCGTCCGCTCGCGCTGGCGGCGGCCGATACGCAAACCGTACGCACTGCTGGGCCGTCCAAGGAGGCCGCTCATTTCGCCGGCCTCATTGAGCGGGCGCGGCTTGCATGGGTCTGCATGTCGGCCGGTGCGGCGATTCGCCTCGGCGTCGATCCCCACGCTGCGCGCGGGGCAATCGGCGAGGCGGAGCAGGGGCCCCGCTTGCGGGGATGCGACCCGAGACGATTGCAAGGGGCCGCGGACAAGCGACTTGCACTCCCGAAACATCTCATTGCGGCCCCTCGCCGCAGGGCGAACGCCACTCCCCCGGGGGGCAGCGCAGCTGCGCCAGCAGCAAGCGTGGGGGCACCATGAGCGACGAGCGCGTCCTCGCGGTCGAGCATCTGTCGAAGTCGTTCGACGGCGTGCGCGCGGTGCGCGACGTCTCGTTCGGCGTCGCCGCCGGCGAGCTCTGCGCGCTGATCGGCCCCAACGGCGCAGGCAAGACGACCTGCTTCAACTGCATCAACGGGCAGCTCGCGCCCGACGCCGGGCGCGTGTGGCTCGCCGGCGTCGACGTCACCGGCCGCGCGCCCCGCGACATGGCACTCTCCGGCGTCGGACGCACGTTCCAGGTCGCTGCGACGTTCGCCTCGATGACCGTGCGCGAGAACGTGGAGATCGCGCTGCTCTCGCACGCCGGGCTGGCCGAGGCCTACTTCGGCCAGGCCTCGGGCGCGCGCCGTGCACAGGCCGACGCCCTGCTCGAGCGCGCGGGCATCACGGCGCTCGCGGATCGTCACTGCGGCGCCCTGCCCTACGGCGACGCCAAGCGCGTGGAACTTGCGCTGGCGCTGGCGGGCAACCCGAAGCTCCTGCTGATGGACGAGCCGACGGCGGGCATGGCGCACGCCGACCGCGGCGCGCTCATGGCGGCGGCCGCCGAGCTGGCGCGCCGCGACCGCGTGGCCGTGCTGTTCACCGAGCACGACATGGACGTCGTGTTCGGCCACGCCGACCGCATCGTGGTGCTCGACCGCGGCCGCGTCATCGCCGATGCCGCCCCGGAGGTGGTGCGCGCGGACCCGAGCGTGCAGGCAGTCTACCTGGGCGCGCCCGCACCTTGACGTTGCGTGTCAGGCGGTCAGCCGCCCCACCACCCGCTGCGCGAACGGCCGCACCGCCAGCCGGACAGGGAACGCGATCGCCCACGTCGTCAGCCAGCCGCGCAGCCAGCGCTGCGCGAAATCGGGCGGCAGGCCGACGTTGAGCGTCGTGGGCAGGCCGCTGACGATGCGCGTCATCACCCCGGCGAGCAACAGCGCGAAGGCGTAGGAAGCAGGCGCTTCGGCATCACGCCGCACCCCCGGAGAGCCGCGCGAAGCCGCGCTCGAGGTCGGCGATGAGGTCAGCCGGGTCCTCGAGGCCGATGGCGAGGCGCAAGCACGGGCCGCCTGGAGCCCATTGCGTGGCCGTGCGAACGCGCTCGGGCCAGGTGGGGATCACCAGGCTCTCGAAGCCGCCCCAGCTCCAGCCCATCGCGAAGACCGCAAGCCCGTCGAGCATCGCATCGACGCGCTCCTTGGCAACCGGCTGCAGGACGACGCCGAAGAGCCCCGACGCGCCGGCGAAGTCGCGCCGCCACAGCTCGTGCCCCCGGCTGCCGGGCAGCGCGGGGTACAGCACCTCGCGGACTTCGGGACGCGAGCGCAGCCACGCGGCGACCTCCATGGCGCTCGCGCGGTGGCGCGCGAGCCGCGTTGGCAGCGTGCGCAGTCCCCGCAGGCCGAGGAAGCAGTCGTCGCTCGATGCCGCCACGCCCATGTCGGTCCAGAGCCGGTGCATGGCCGCGTGAGTCGCCTCGTTGCACACGATGGCGCCGAGCAGCACGTCGGAGTGACCGCCGATGTACTTCGTCGCGGCGTGGATGGACACGTCGACGCCGTGGTCCATCGCGCGAAAGCCGAACGGCGTCGCCCACGTGTTGTCCATCAGCACCAGCGCGCCGCGCTCGTGCGCCACGCCGGCGATCGCCGGGATGTCCTGCACCTCGAAGGTCAGCGAGCCGGGCGACTCGGTGAACACGATGCGGGTGTTCGGCCTGAAGCGCCGCGCGATGTCCGCTCCGATCAGCGGGTCGTAGTACTCGACTTCGACGCCGAGGCGCGCGAGGTGCAGCGCGCAGAAGCGGCGTGTGGGGAAGTAGACGCTGTCGGTGACCAGCACGTGGTCGCCGGGCTTCGCCAGCGCGAGCAGCGGCAGCGTGGTCGCGGCCAGTCCCGACGGCACCGCCAGCGCGCGGAAACCGCCCTCGAGCGCGGCCATCGCTTCCTGGAAGTCGACGACCGTCGGCAGGCCGTGCAGGCCGTAGCCGATCGATCGCGACTCGCCGCGGGCGGACGCCTCGAGGTCCGCGACCGTGGGGAAGAGGATCGTCGAGGCGCGGTAGACAGGCGTGTTGACCGCGCCCAGATGCCGATGCGAATGGCGGCCGAGGTGGCCGGCTCGCGTCGAGGGGCCGGGCGGGTCGCCGTCGGACTTGCCGCTCACGACGTGCCTGCCCGCGCGAGGCCGTGGGCGACGAGCACGCGTTCGACCTGGCGCTCCACCGGCAGCGCGACGTCGACGACCAGCGCATCGGCGGGCGGCTCGAGCGTGGCGAACTGGCTATCGAGCAGCGTGGCCGGCATGTAGCGGTGCTTGCGCCCGGCGAGCCGCGCTGCGATGGTCGCGTAGTCGCCGGCGAGGTGCACGAAACGCACGTCGCCCGCGCGCGCGAGCCGGTCGCGGTAGGCCTGCCGCAGCGCCGAGCACGCCAGCACCGCGTGCTCCCCGCGCGCGAGGATCGCGCGGAGCTCGTCGGCGATGCGGTCGAGCCACGGCCAGCGGTCGTCGTCGCTGAGCGGCATCCCGGAGGCCATCTTCGCGACGTTGGCGGGCGGATGGAACTCGTCGGCGTCGAGGAACCGCCAGTCCAGCGCCTGCGCCAGCGCCTCCCCCACCGTGGACTTGCCGCAGCCGCACACGCCCATGACGACGAGGATCACGAGCACCCTCCAGCGCTCGATGCGTCCGACACGGCCACCACGGAATTGCGAAGGCCCATGACGCGATGCTACCAAACGCGTCAGGCGGCCCGACGCGTCGCGAGCACTGCGGCGAGCACGATGAGCGCGCCACCGGCGAGGGTCCGCCCCGTCGGCACCTCGCCGAGCAACGCGAGGGCGAGGGCGATGCCGTACACCGGTTCCAGCGCCGCGACCACGCTCGCCGTGTGCGCGGACAGGCGCCGCAGGCTGGCGATGAACATCGTGTGCGCGAGCGCGGTGCAGGCGAGCCCGAGAACGACGATCAGCACGGCGTCGCGCCAGGTCGGCGCGACGGGTGCGGGGTCGAGCGCGACCGCCGCCAGCAGCGCGAGCGCCGCGAAGGCGTTCTGCCACAGCGCGACGTCGAGCGGCGCGTGCGTCGCGGCGAGCGCGCGACTGCGCACCGCCAGCAGCGCGAACGTGAGGCCGGACAGCACGCCCCAGGCGAGGCCGCGCAGCGTGGCGTCCCATGGGTCGAACGACGGCACGAGCACGACGAGCCCGGCGCTAACCAGCGCCGCGGTCGCCGCCTCCACGCCCGTCCAGCGGCGCGCGAGCAGCCAGCGCTCGAGCAGGAGGACGAACAGCGGGAACGTCGCGAAGCCGAGCAGGCCGACCGCGACGCTCGACACGGCGATCGCCTCGAAGAAGCAGGTCCAGTGCACGGCGAGCACGAGCCCGTTGACCGCGAGCCGCCACGTGGGCGCGGCGGGCCGGCCGCGTGCCAGCGCGATCGCGGCGAGCGCAGCCGCGGCGACGACCGTGCGGCCCAGCACGATGACGGCCGCCGGAAGCGCCAGCCACTTGCCGAACAGTCCCGCGAACCCGAACAGCAGCACGGCGGCGTGGACGAGGGCAAGATCGGTCGCGCGCGGGGACATGGCGGGGGCGGTTCCGAGCGGCAGATCCGGAGCCGGCGGCGGTCCATTCTGCCATCGCAAGGGCTAGAATCGCGGGGCGCGCGACTTGCGGCCCGAAATCAGGGCCAGAGTCGCATTTCCGAAATCAGGGTCAGAGTCGCATTTCGGGCGTCGGCCACGGCCGGAGCCGGAAAGTGCGACTCTGACCCTGATTTCGACGCCGGAAATGCGACCCTGACCCTCATTTCGACCGGGCGGGAGGGCGCGCCGACGAACACGGGAGAAGAGCGATGCCGGAGCCGCGCAGCACGAAGGACATACTGGACAGCGTCCGCGAATCGCCGGGCAACCGCGTCAAGCTGGCGGTCGTCGACATCGACGGCATCCTCCGCGGCAAGTACGTGCACAAGGAAAAGTTCTTCTCCGCGGTCGAAGGCGGCTTCGGCTTCTGCGACGTGGTGTACGGCTGGGACAGCCAGGACCAGTGCTACGACAACACCACGGTCACCGGCTGGCACAAGGGCTACCCCGACGCGCTCGCCCGCATCGACCTTCGCACGCACCGCAACGTGCCGTGGGACGGCGGCGTGGACTTCTTCCTGGCGAGCTTCGTGCGCGCCGGCAAGCGCGGCGAGGAGCCCTTCCCCCTCGACCCGCGGCAGGTCCTCGCGCGCGTCCTCAAGCGCGCGGAGAAGCTCGGCGTGCAGCCGATGTGCTCGCTGGAGTTCGAATTCTTCAATTTTGCCGAGACGCCGCAGAGCTGGGCGGAGAAGAAGGGCGTCGGCCCCGAGCCGCTGACGCCCGGCATGTTCGGCTACTCGCTGCTGCGCGCCAACCACGCGCGCGACTACATGAGCGCGCTGTTCGCGGAGCTCGGCGCGTTCGGCGTGCCCATCGAGGGCCTCCACACCGAGACGGGGCCGGGCGTCTACGAGGCGGCGATCGTCTACAGCGACGCGATGGAGGCGGGAGACCGCGCGGCCCTGTTCAAGTCCGGAGCCAAGGAGATCGGCGCCCGCTTCGGCATCATGCCGAGCTTCATGGCCAAGTGGAGCCAGAGCTATCCCGGCTGCTCGGGCCACGTGCACCAGAGCCTGTCGGACGGCAAGCGCAACGTCTTCCACGACCCCAAGGGCCGCTTCGCGATGAGCAGGACGTTCGAGCGCTACCTCGCCGGTCAACTCGCCACGCTGCTCGAGTTCGCGCCGATGTTCTGGCCGACGATCAACAGCTACAAGCGCCTGGTCGACGGCTTCTGGGCGCCGGTGAAGCCGACCTGGGGCGTGGACAATCGCACCGCCAGTTTCCGCGTCATCCCCGGGTCGGCGAAATCGCACCGGCTGGAGACGCGCTGCCCGGGTTCGGACTGCAACCCCTACCTCGCGCTCGCCGCCTGCATAGCCGCCGGACTGCACGGCATCGAGAAGGACCTCAAGCTCGCCGCGGCGCCGATCCGGGGCACGAACGTCGGCGGCGAGAACGTCCCGCGCGCGCCGCGCACGCTGATCGAGACCACCCGGGCGTTCCGCGCGTCGGATCGCGCGCGCGACTGGTTCGGCGACGAGTTCGTCGACCACTTCGCCGCGACCCGCGAGTGGGAGTGGCGGCAGTGGCAGGACGCCGTCACCGACTGGGAGCTCAAGCGCTACTTCGAGATCATCTGATGCTTCCGGCACGCATCGCGCTGGCCGCCGCGACGGCGCTGCTCCTGGCCGCGGCGCCCGCCACGGGCAGGACGCTGCGCATCGCCAGCGGCTTCGACCCGCAGACGATGGACCCGCACGCGCTGGCGCTGCTCTACCACAGCCGGGTGATCACGCAGGTCTACGAGTCGCTGGTGCACCGCGGCCGCGACTTCGCGCTCGAGCCCTCTCTCGCGGTGTCGTGGAGCAACGTCGACGCGACGACGTGGCGCTTCCGGCTGCGGCCGGACGTGCGCTTCCACGACGGCAGCGCGTTCACCGCCGACGACGCCGTGTTCTCGATCGAGCGGGCGCTGGCGAAGAACTCGCAGCGCGCGTTCCAGCTGCGCGGCGTCACCGGCGCGCGCAAGGTGGACGCGCTGACGATCGACGTCCTGCTCGCGGCGCCGGACGCGGTGCTGCCCGAGAAGATGTGGCTCGTCGCCATGATGAGCCGCGCCTGGGCGCACAGGCACGGCGTGACGGCGCCGCAGGACTACAACGGCAAGCAGGAGACGCACGCGGTGCGCAACGCGAACGGCACCGGCCCGTACGCACTCAGGTCCTACGAGCCGGACAACCGCCTCGTCCTGGTGGGCAACCCGCAGTGGTGGGGCAGGCGCGGCGACGTGACCGAGGCCGTGTACACGGTGATCCAGTCCGACGCCACGCGGCTCGCCGCGCTCGCCTCGGGCCAGGTCGACTTCGTCATCGATCCGCCTTTCCAGGACGTCGCGCGGCTCAAGTCCGAGGGCCGGCACACAATCGTCGAGACGCAGGACATCGGCACGCAGTACCTGGGCTTCGACCAGCGCCGCGACGAGCTCGAGTCCTCGGACGTGAAGGGACGCAACCCGTTCAAGGACCTGCGCGTGCGGCGTGCGGTCGCCCACGCGATCGACGTCGACACCATCGTCGCCAAGGTGCTGCGCGGGCAGGCCGCTCCGACCGGATCGCCGCTGTCGCGGCGCGTGGACGGCTACCGGCCGGACCTCGAGCAGCGCCTGCCCCACGACCCCGCGGCCGCGCGCCGGCTGCTGGCCGAGGCCGGCTACCCGCAGGGCTTCGGCGTGACGCTCGACTGCGTCAACGCGACGTTTCGCGCCGCCGTGTGCCAGGCGATCGCCGGCATGCTGGCGCAGGTCGGCATCCGCGTGACGTTCCAGCCGTGGCCCACGCCGCAGTTCTTCCCCAAGCTCACGCAGGCGACCTCCAGCTTCTTCGAGTTCGGCTGGTCGCCGGCCACCGACGCCTGGCCGGCGCTCAACGCGATCGTGCGCAGCCACGGCGAAGGCGGGCTCGGCGCGTTCAACGGCGGGCGCTACTCGAACCCGAAGCTCGACGCGCTGGTCGACGGCATTCGCGTCGAGCCAGACCTCGCGCGGCGGCGGCAGATGGTCGGCGAGGCGCTGGGCATCGTGCACGCCGACCTGGCGCTGCTGCCGCTCTACCGCCGGACGCTCGCGTGGGCCATGCGCAAGGGCGTCGAGGTCGCGATGTGGCCCAACGACATGCTCGAACTGCGCTTCGTGACGATCCGATGACCAACCTCGCCCGCTTCGCCTTTCCCACCGCCATCCACTTCGGGGTCGGCGCCGCCGCCGGCGTCGGAGCGCACCTCGCCGAACGGCGGTGCCGCCGGCCGCTGGTCGTGACCGATCGCCAGCTGGCCGCCCTGCCGGTCGCGCAGGGCTTCGTGCGCGGCCTGCGCGACGCCGGACTCGACGTCGCCGTGTTCGACGGGGTGCACGGCAATCCCACCGCCTCGCAGGCCGACGCAGGCGGCGCGGCCTATCGCGCGCACCGGGCCGACTGCGTCGTCGGCTTCGGCGGCGGCGCGGCGCTAGACGTCGCGAAGATCGTCGGCGTGCTCGGCACCGCCGGCGGGCCGGCGATCGAGTACGCGTGGGACCACCCGGGGGTGCGCGCGATCCCCGACGATCCGCCGTGGTTCGTCGCCGTGCCTACCACGGCCGGCACCGGCTCCGAGGTGGGCCGCTCGGCGGTGATCTCCGAGGACGACACGCACGTCAAGCGCATCGTGTTCTCGCCCAGGATTCTCGCCCGCGCCGTGTTCGCCGATCCCGCGCTCACGCGCGACCTGCCTGCGTCGGTCACTGCAGCGACGGGGATGGACGCGCTGACGCACAACGTCGAGAGCTACCTCTCGCCCGAATACCACCCGCTGTGCGACGGCGTGGCCGTCGAGGGCGTGCGCATCGCGGCACGGGCGCTGCCGATCGCGGTGCGCGACGGCGCCGACCTCGTCGCGCGCGGCGACATGCTGATGGCGTCGATGATGGGCGCGATCGCCTTCCAGAAGGACCTCGGCGCCGTGCATTCCTGCGCCCACGCGCTGTCCACCGTGGCGGACCTGCACCACGGGCTCGCCAACGGCGTGATGATCGATCACGTGATGCGCTTCAACCTCCCTGCGGCGACGGCGAAGCTCGCCGAGCTCGCGCACGTCGCGCGCGTGCCGGGAGCGGATGTCGGCAGCGTGGAGGCCCGCGCGGCAGCGTTCGTCGACTGGCTTGCGAAGCTCAAGGCGACTGTCGGGATCCCCGCCACGCTGTCCGCGCTGCGCGGGCCGCGCCCGGTGACCCGCGCGGACCTGCCGCGGCTGGTCGAGGTCGCGGTGAAGGACCTCTGCCACAGGACCAATCCGCGTCCCTGCACGGCGGCGGACTTCGAAGCGCTGTTCGCGGCGGCGCTGTGACCCCTCACCCCCGCCCCCTTTCCCCGCTTCCGCGGGGCGAGGGGAGTACGAATCCGCAGGGCCGCCCCAAGGGCGAACGAGCCCCGCAGCGCGCAGCGACGAGGGTCGTCCGATGAGCTCGATGCTCAGGATAGGCGTTTCCGCGTCGTTCTTCCACGCGGATCCCCAGCGCCGCATATTCAAGGGCATGACGCTGCAGTACATCGAGCAGAACCTCGCGCACTGGCTGATGCAGCGCGACGTGCTGGCGTTCATGATTCCCTCGCCCGACGGGTCCACCCGCCGCGAGCGCAGCCGCGTGACGCTCGACGCCTACGCCGACGCGCTCGACGGCCTGGTCCTGATGGGCGGCTCCGACGTGTGTCCCGAGACCTACGGCGAGAAGGCACTGCGCCCCGAGTGGAACGGCGACCGCGTGCGCGACGAGTACGAGATCGGCCTCTACCGCGCCTTTGTCGCGAAGGGCAAGCCCGTGCTCGGCGTCTGCCGCGGCGCGCAACTGGTCAACGTGGCGCAGGGCGGGACGCTGTGGCAGGACCTCGCGACACAGGTGCCGGGCGCCCTCGACCACCGCAATTGGGAGATCTACGCCGGGAACTGCCACGCGACCTCGATCGTCGCCGGTTCGGGGCTCGCGAGGCTCTACCCGTCGACGCCGCTCGTCAAGACGAACTCGGTGCACCACCAGGCGCTGAAGGACCTCGGCCGCGAACTCGTGGTCGAGGCCTGGTCCGAACCCGACCGCATCGTCGAGGCGATCCGCTGGACGGGACCCTCGTACGTGTTCGCCGTCCAGTGGCACCCCGAGTTCCACCCGCCCGGCGACGCTTCCTTCGTCGACGACACGCCGATCCTCGACGACTTCCTCGCCGCGGCGGCCGCCCACCGCGATGCCGAGTACGCGCTCTAGCAGGCGACGGCGAACCCTGCGCATGCACCGTGTACCGCGCCGGCGGCGCCGCACCCGCCTCCCCTCCCCCTCTGACTCCGCCCTGCCATGAAGATCCGCAACCCCGCTACCGCCGCAACGCTGGCCGACGTCGCCGCCGACGACAGCCGCGCCGTCCGCCGCAAGTATCTCCGCGCCCGCGCGGCGCAGCCGGCGTGGGCGGCCCTGCCGATACGCAAGCGCCTGGCGACGATCGCCGCGTTCCGCGAGCGCGTCGCCGCGCTGCGCGAGACCCTGGCGCGCACGCTGACCGAGGAAGTCGGCAAGCCGATCCGCCAGTCGCGCAACGAGCTCAACGGCCTGCTGGGGCGCCTCGACTTCTTTCTCGCCGAGTCGACGCGCTCGCTGAGGCCCGAGACCGTGCTCGCCGACGTCGACGGGAAGATGGAGGAGCGCATCACGCACGAGCCGCTCGGCGTGATCGCGAACATCTCCGCGTGGAACTACCCGTACTTCGTCGGCAGCAACGTCTTCGTCCCCGCGCTGATCGCCGGCAACGCGGTGCTCTACAAGCCCTCCGAGTACGCGACGCTGACCGGCCTTCACATCGCGCAGATGCTGAAGGAGTCCGGCGTTCCCGAGGACGTCTTCGTCCCCGTGATCGGCGACGGGCTCGCCGGAGCGGCGCTGCTGCGCCAGGGCGTGGACGGCGTGTTCTTCACCGGCTCCTACGCGACCGGGCGGCGCATCGCGGCCAGCGCCGGGCGGCGCATGATCAAGACGCAGCTCGAGCTCGGCGGCAAGGACCCGATCTACGTCTGCGAGGACGTCGACGTCGCCTCGGCCGCAGCCGCAGTCGCCGACGGCGCGTTCTACAACAACGGCCAGTCTTGCTGCGCGGTGGAGCGCGTCTACGTCGCCGCCCCGATCCACGACGCGTTCGTCGCGGCCTTCGTGAAGGAGGTCAGGGGGTTCCGCATCGGCGACCCGCTGGACGAGGCGACGTACATAGGGCCGCTCGCGCGTCGCGCGCAGATTGCCCTGCTCGAGCGCCAGGTCGCGCAGGCGGTGAAGCTCGGCGGGCGCCTGCTGTGCGGCGGCAAGGCCCTGCCGGGTCGCGGGAACTGGTTCCAGCCGACGGTGATCGCAGGGGCGAACCACCGCATGGATCTGATGCGCGAGGAGAGCTTCGGGCCGGTGATCGGGATCCAGCAGGTCGCCGGCGACGACGAGGCCGTCGCGCTCATGAACGACACCGACTACGGGCTCACGGCCGGCGTCTACACGAAGTCGGAGAAGCGCGCGAAGCGCATCCTCGAGCGCGTGAGGGCCGGCACCGTCTACTGGAACTGCTGCGACCGCGTGAGCCCGCGCCTGCCGTGGTCGGGCGTGGGGCACTCCGGCATCGGCCTCACGCTGTCCACCTACGGCATCCAGACGTTCACGCGGCCGAAGGCCTGGCACCTGCGCGGCGCGTAGGACCCGCGCACGGCGTCAGGCGCGCGGGGGCCGGCGCAGCGCGAGCCAGTCGGCGTGGTGCGACCCGGGCGCATCGACACGCTCGAACGTGTGCGCGCCGAAGTAGTCGCGCTGCGCCTGCAGGAGGTTCGCCGGCAGCCGCTCGCGCCGGTAGCCGTCGTAGTAGGCGAGCGCCGCCGAGAACGCCGGGACCGGGATGCCCGCCAGGCTCGCCGCCGCGACGACGGCGCGCCACGCCGGCTGCGCCTGCGTCACGGCGTCGCGGAAGTACGGCGCGAGCAGCAGGTTCTCGAGCCCCGGCTCGCGGTCGAACGCCTCCTTGATGCGGTCGAGGAACTGCGCGCGGATGATGCAGCCGCCGCGCCACAGCAGCGCGCAGGCGCCGTAGTCGAGGTTCCAGCCGTGCTCGCGGCTCGCCTCCTGCAGCTGGACGAAGCCCTGCGCGTAGCTGATGATCTTCGAAGCGTACAGAGCGCGCCGCACCGACTCGACCAGCGAGGCGCGCTCGCCGAGCGCTGCCTGCACGGCCGACGCCAGCGCGCTGTTCGCCCCCTCCGCCGGCCCGCCGAGCACCCGGCTCGCGCGCACGCGCGCCGCCTTCTGCGCGGACAGGGCGCGCGCGAACACCGCCATCGTCACCAGCGTGCTCGGCACGCCGAGGTCGAGGGCCAGCTGGCTCATCCACTTGCCGGTGCCCTTGGCGCCGGCGACGTCGACGATGCGGTCCACCAGGAAGCCGCCGGAGCGCTCGTCGCGCACGCTGAAGATGTCGCGGGTGATCTCGATCAGGTAGCTCGAAAGCTCGCCGCGGTTCCACTCGTCGAACACGCCGTACAGCTCGTCGTTGCCCAGGCTCCCCAGCTCCGCGAGCAGCTGGTAGGCCTCGCAGATGAGCTGCATGTCGCCGTACTCGATGCCGTTGTGCACCATCTTCACGTAGTGGCCCGCCCCCCCCGGGCCGACCCACTCGCAGCAGGGAATGTCGGCGGCGGGGCCCACCTTCGCGGCGATCGACTGGAGCAGCGGCGCAAGCTGCGGCCACGCGGCGGCGCTGCCGCCGGGCATCAGGCTGGGGCCCTTCAGCGCGCCCTCCTCCCCGCCGGACACGCCGCAGCCGACGTAGAGCAGGCCCATCGCCTCGACCTCCCTCGTGCGCCGCTCGGTGTCCAGGTAGTGCGTGTTGCCGCCGTCGATCAGGATGTCGCCCGGCGCGAGGTGCGGTCGCATCTGCGCGACCAGGTCGTCGACCGCCGGCCCCGCCTTCACGAGCATCATGATCTTGCGTGGCCGCTTGACCGCGGCGACGAGTTCGGCGATCGAGCGGCAACCGGTGAACTTGCGCCCGGCGGCGCGACCGCGCATGAACTCGTCGACGCGGTCCGCGGACCGGTTGTATACGGCCACGCGCCAGCCGCGGCTCTCGACGTTGAGCGCGAGGTTCTCGCCCATCACGGCCAGACCGATCAAACCGAAGTCGCAATCGCTCATCCTGCTTCCGTCGTGGTGGTGTCGGCGGCGCGTTGCCGCGCCTGCGAGGCTACCCGGTGCGGCCGGGCGGCAACTCGGCGAAGTCGTCGGTGCGCGGCATCGCCTGCAGCACGCCGAGCATCGGCGGCGGCGGGAGGACGAGCTTGCGCGAGGCGAGGTCCAGCCAGCCGCAGGCGCTGTCGACCGTCGCGCACAGCTTGCCCTCGGCGCGCCGGATCTCGTTGCGCACCACGAACCGGCTGCCGTCCGGCGCCATGCCCGCGAGGGCGACGCTGACCTCGATCTCCTCGAGCAGCCCAACCTCCCTGCGGTAGTCGACCGTGTCGCGCATGACGACCGGCCCGATCCGCAGGCGCGCGAACTCGCTCATCGGAAAGCCGCACTCGGCGAAGAACATCATCCGCACGTCCGCCGAACGGTCGAGGAACGCCGTGTTCCTCATGTGCGCGTTGAAGTCCATGTCGCCCCAGCCGGCGACGAACCGCCGCGCGAAGCGCCGCGGCTCAGCCATCGGCGAGCTCCGCCGCGCGCAGCGTATTGGCGAGCAGCATCGCGATCGTCATCGGCCCGACGCCGCCGGGCACCGGCGTGATCCAGGAGGCCCGCTCCTTCGCGGCCGCGAAGTCGACGTCGCCGACGAGCTTGCCCTCGTCGGTGCGGTTGATCCCGACGTCGATCACGATCGCGCCGTCGCGGATCCAGTCGCCCTGCACGAAGTTCGCCCTGCCCACGCCCGCCACGACGACGTCGCCCTGCCGCACGATGCCCGGCAGGTCGCGCGTGGCCGAGTGGCAGATGGTCACCGTGCAGCGCGCCATCAGCAACTCCATCGCCATCGGCCGGCCGACGATGTTCGACTGCCCGATGACGACGGCGTGCTTGCCGGCGAGCGGCTCGCCGGTCTCGGCGAGCAGGCGCATGCAGCCGTAGGGCGTGCACGGGCGCAGCGTCGGCGACTTCAGCACGAGGCGGCCGACGTTGTACGGGTGGAAGCCGTCGACGTCCTTGGCCGGGTCGATGCGCTCGACGACCTTCTGCGGGTCGACGTGCTTCGGCAGCGGCAGCTGCACGAGGATGCCGTGGACGTCGGGGTTCGCGTTGAGGCGGTCGATCGTCGCCAGCAGCTCGGCTTCGGCGAGCGACGCCGGGAAGTCGTGGGCGAACGAGCGCATCCCCACCGCCTCCGTCGTGCGCCGCTTGTTGCGCACGTACACCTGCGAGGCCGGGTTCTCGCCGACCTGCACGACGGCGAGCCCCGGCGGCGCGCGGCCACCGGCCACGCGGGAGGCCACCTTCGCGGCGACCTCCTGCGTCACCGTCAGCGCGACGGCCTTGCCGTCGAGGATGCGCGCGCTCATCGTTACAATGCCTGCGTGGTCGACGAGCGCATTCTAAACCGCCTCGCGGAACGGCTCGCCGCCGCGCTTGCCGCGCCTGCGGCGGCGCTCGTGCCGTTCGTCGTCGACGGCACGCTGGTCGGGGAGCTGGAGCCGGCGCGCGTCGAGCGACTGCGCGCGTACGGCGGCGTCTTCTCGTTCGCCGGCGACGCGCTCACGCTGGCGGACTCGCTGCGAGGATGCGACGCGCGTACCGCTGCGATGCGGGAGGTCGCGCGCGACCTCGCCGCCCTGGGGGCGCTGACGGCGTGGCGCGACGAGCTCTACCCGGTCGCCGCCGCGTTCGGCGCTCCCCCGCTGCTCCTCCTGGAGCGCGCGGCGGCGCGGTATTTCGGCATCGCCACGCACGCTGTCCACGTCAACGGCACCACGTTGCTCGCTGACGGCCGCGAGGCGATGTGGATCGCCAGGCGCAGCGCGAAGAAGGCCATCGATCCCGGCATGCTCGACAACATGGCCGCTGGCGGCATCGCCTCCGGCGCGACTGTCGCCGGCACGCTGCTCAAGGAAGCGTGGGAGGAAGCAGGCCTTCCCGTCGCCGTCGCGTCGTGCGCCGCGCCCGCCGGCGAGGTGCGCATCTACCGCTTGCAGCCGGACGGCGTGCAGCGCGAGACGATCTTCGTGCACGACCTCCGCCTCCCCGCCGACGTCTTTCCGGTCAACAGGGACGGCGAGGTCGTCGCATTCCGGCTCGCCGATCCCGTCGAAGTCGCGACGCTCGCGGGAAATGCCGTAGGTCCGGACGTCGTCACTGCCGACGCGAGCCTCGTGATCGCCGACTGGCTGCTGCGGCGCGGGCACGCGCCCGCCGACAGCGCCGCCGCGCGACGGCTCGCCGCGCTGCGTCGCGGCGCCGTCCAGCGTCGGGGCCCCGCGCTCGCCGGCCCTCGCCCGTGACCTGGCCGGCCAGCCGCCGGCTGATCAGGCAACGCGCACGGCCGCGCGCGGCGCAATCTCGCGGATGCCCAGCCCCGCCAGCGCGTCGGAAATCGCATGCACCGCCTGCGTCATCTCCTCCGGGCCGATCGCCCCGATGCAACCGACGCGGAACGTCTCGACCTGCGTCAGCTTGCCCGGGTAGAGGATGAAGCCGCGCTCGCGCACCGCCGCGTAGAACGCCTTGAACTCGTACTTCGCATCGACCGGCGCGTGGAACGTGACGATGATCGGCGCCTGGATCGCCGGATCGAGGAACGGCCGGAAGCCCATCGCCGCCATGCCCTTCGTCAGCGCCTCGCAGTTGCGCGTGTAGCGGGCGAGCCGCGCGGGCTGCCCGCCCTCGGCCGCGAACTGGTCGAGCGCGGCGTCGAACGCGACGACGACGTGCGTGGGCGGCGTGTAGCGCCACTGCGTCGTCTTCTCCATGTAGGCCCACTGGTCGTGGAGGTCGAGCGCGAGCGACGAGCTGTTCCCTCCCGCGGCCTCCAGCGCCGCGCGGCGGGCGATCACGAATCCCATCCCCGGCGGGCCCTCGATGCACTTGCCGGAGGCGGCGATCACCGCGTCGAACGCCACTTCGCGGGCGTCGATCGGCAGCGCGCCGAACGAGCTCATCGCGTCGACGACGAGCCGGCGGCCGTGCTTCGCGACGACGTCGGCGATGCCTTTCAGCGGATTCAGGATGCCGGTCGACGTCTCGCAGTGGATCAGGCCGACGTGGGTGATCGACGGGTCGGCGGCCAGCAGCCGGTCGACGTCGGCGGGCGTCGTCGGCACGTCCTCCGCGGTGACGAAGGTGGAGACCCTGCGCCCCATCATCTGCGTGAGCTTCGCCATCCGCTGGCCGTAGGCGCCGTTGATCAGCACCAGCACGTGGCCGTCGCGCGGCACCAGCGTGTTGATCGCCGCCTCGACCGCGAACGTGCCGCTGCCCTGCATCGGCACCACGACGTGCGCCGCGCCGGCATGGACGACCTCGAGGAGCTTGCGCCGCAGGCCCGCCGTGACGGCGTTGAACGCGGCGTCCCACGAGCCCCAGTCGCGCAACATCGCCATCTTCGTCGTCAGCGACGTGGTGAGCGGGCCCGGGGTGAGCAGGATCGGATCGCGGGAGACGAGGCTCATGGTGTTCCTTCCGGAGTTCAGTTCGCAACGGACGTGCGGCGCCACGCCTGCGTGCGCTTGAGGATCAGGTGCTCGACGCCGAGCGAGACGACGGTGACGACCGCCGACGTGGCGACGATCAGCGTGGCCATCGCCGCGGCCGCGCCGATCGCGCCCGCCTCGTCCATGTGCAGGATGGAGATCGCGGCGAGCGTGGTCTTCGGCGAGTAGAGGAAGACCACGGCGGAGATCGTCGTCATCGCGTTGACGAAGTAGTAGCGGGCGATGTCGATGACCGTGGGCAGGCACACGGGCACGGTGACGCGGGTGAACGTCTTGTAGAACGGCACCTTGAGCGATGCGGACACCGACTCGAACTCCCCGTCGAGCTGCTTGAGCGCGGTGACCGCGGTCAGGTGCGAGGAGGAATAGAAGTGCACGATCGTCGAGGCGACCAGGATCGCCATCGTGCCGTAGAGCACGGTGAGCGGGTTCGAGGGCTCGTTGAAGAAGAGGATGTAGCCGATGCCGAGCACCATGCCCGGCACGGCCATCGGCAGCATCGCCTGCAGGCGGATCGCGGGGCGCAGCCAGTCGGCGCCGCGCGTCTTCTCGACCCAGTACGCGCCGGCGAACGTGATCGCGGCGCCGATCACCGCGCACAGGCCCGCCATCACGAGGCTGTTGCGATAGGCGTGCTCGACGCCGGCCTCCTCGAAGCCGTAGCGGTAGTGGTCGAGCGTGAACGAGAGGTTGTACGGCCAGAACTTGACGAACGAGCCGTAGGCCGCCATCAGGATGACGCCGAGCATGTAGGCGGAGATCGCCACGACATAGGCGAGGAACAGCGCGTCGCGCAGGACCGCGCGCTTGGGCGCGTAGGGCACGCTGCGCGCCGTGAGCAGCGCCTTCTGCCGGCGCTGGACGAGCGCGTCGATGACGAACGCGACGACCGCCGGCGCCAGCAGCACGAGGCCGACGACGGCGCCCATCTGGAAGTTCTGCTGGCCGATCACCTGCTTGTAGACGTCGATCGCCAGCACCGGGTAATTGCCGCCGATGACCTTCGGCACGCCGAACTCGGACACGGCCATCGTGAACGCCACCATCGCCGCCGAGACGAGCCCGTACTTGGCCGATGGCAGCGTGACGGTCATGAACCGGCGCAGCGCGGAGGCGCCCATCGCGTCGGCGGCCTCGTAGAGGCGGGCGTCGGCGAGCGACAGCGAGGCGAGCAGGATCATCACGGCGTGGGGAAACGTCGCGAAGGCCATCGCCAGCACCATTCCGGGCAGGCCGTAGATCGCCTCGAGCCCGAACACCGGCAGCAGCGCCTTCAGCACCCCCTGGTTGCCGAACAGGTAGATGAACGAGATCGCGGCGAGCAGCGACGGCGCCAGGATCGGCAGCAGCGCGATCGACCGCCACGCCCCCTTGGCCGGGATGCAGGTGCGCTGGATCGCGTAGGCGAACAGGAATGCCATCGGCACGACGACCGCGGTCGTCAGCGTGGCAAACGTGAGCGTGTTCCACGTGGACTGCGCCAGCGCCGGCGTCTGCACGTAGCGCGCGAAGTTCGCCAGCCCCACGAAGGCGCCGCCGCGGTCCTCGAAGCTGCGCACGAACAGCATCGCCAGCGGCAGCGTCAGGAACACGAACAGCGCGCTACCCAGCAGCAGCAGCCCGCCGCGCGCGGCGATCCACTCGCCCAGCATCGCGCCTCGCGCGGGCGGCGCGTCGAGGGCCGGCGCCGCCGCGGGCGTCGTCACTTCGCGCCGTCGGCGAACACGCGCACGCGGTCGGGCCGCAGCGCGAAGTCGAGCCGCCCGCCCTCGCGCACGCCGAGGTCGTGCAGCTGGTTGAGCGAGAACGACACGGTGAGCGGCTGCTCGATGCCGTCGCAGCCGACCTCGGCGAGGCAGAACGTCCCGAGGTAGTCGATGCGCGAGATGCGCCCGGAGAGCCGGTTGGGCAGCGCCGCGAGGTCGCCCTCGACGTGGCGGTCCTCGGGGCGCACGAAGATGCGCACGTCGGTGCCGGGCGGGAAGCCGTCGGCGGGAAGCGCCAGTTCGCAGGAGCCGACCCGGTAGCGTCCTTCGCCGAGGCTCCTGCCGGACAGGATGTTCACGCGCCCGAGGAACGTGGCGACGAACGGCGTGGCAGGCTGCTCGTAGACCTCCGCCGGCGTGCCGCACTGCTCGATCGCGCCGTGGTTCATCACGACCACGCGGTCCGCCATCGACAGCGCCTCCTCCTGGTCGTGCGTCACCATGATCGTCGTGACGCCGACGCGCCTCTGCAGCGCCCGGATCTCGCCGCGCAGCCGCTCGCGCACCTTCGCGTCCAGCGCGGAGAGCGGCTCGTCGAGCAGCAGCAGAGACGGCGACGTCGCCAGCGCCCGGGCCAGCGCGACGCGCTGCTGCTGGCCGCCGGAGCACTGCGCGGGGTACTTGGGACCGGCGTCCGGAAGGCCGACCAGCGTCAGCAGCTCCCGCACGCGCGCGTCGATCTCGGCGCGCCGCTTGCGGCGGCTGGCCAGGCCGTAGGCGACGTTCTGCGCGACGGTCAGGTTCGGGAACAGCGCGTAGCTCTGGAAGACGATGCCGTAGTCGCGCGCCGCCGGGGGCAGCGCCGAGACGTCGCGGCCGTGCTGGATCACCCGCCCGCTCGTCTGCTGCTCGAGGCCGGCGACGACGCGCAGCAGCGTCGTCTTGCCGCAGCCGGAGGGTCCGAGGAAGCAGACGAACTCGCCGCGGCGGATGGCGAGATCGATGTTCTGCAGCGCGACGAAGCTGCCGAAGGACTTGCGGATGCCCTCGAGCCTCAGCGCGTCGTCAGCCGCGGTCACGTCGATGCTCCGTCGTCGCAACCGCGAGGGAGGGAAACCGGCGACTCTCGTGGAGAGGGACGCCGGGTTCCCGCGGAGCCTGCCCCCGCGCAGGCGCGGGCGGGGACGGCCCCGCGCGCACGCTGTCGCACGAGGACGAGACGCTGGGTCCCCAACGATCCCGCCCCCGCGAAGGCGGGGGCGGGGACGGCTCCGGGCGCACGCTGTCGCGCGCTACTTCGGAGCCGCCTTAGACTCGTACCGCTTCGACCACTCGGCGAGGATGCGGTCGCGGTTCTTCGCCGCCCAGGCGAAGTCGTTCTTGACCAGCCGGCTGCCGTAGTCGGCCGGCACGTTGGGCAGCTTCTCGGACAGGCCCGGCACCGCGACGATCGCGAAGTTCTTCGCGTAGAGCGCCATCGCCGCGTCCGAGATCGACCAGTCGAGGAGCTTCTTCGCGGCGTCCGCCTTCGTCGTCGTCTTCACGATGCCGATGGCCTCGAGGTCCCAGCCCAGCCCTTCCTTCGGGAAGACGAGGTCGATCGGCGCGCCGCGAGCCTTCTCGCGGTTGGCCCGGTACTCGAACGAGATGCCCAGCGCGTACTCGCCGGCGGCCGCCGCCGCGCAGGGACGCGAGCCGGAGTGCATGTACTGGGCGATGTTCTCGTGCAGGCCGTCCATGAACTTCCAGCCGTCCGCCTCGCCCCACAGCTGCAGCCACGCGGAGACGTCGAAGAAGCCGGTGCCCGACGAGGCCGGGTGCGGCATCACGATCTGGCCCTTGTACGCGGGCTTGGTCAGGTCGCGCCAGGTCTCCGGCTTCGGGATGTTGCGCTTGGCGGCCTCGACGGTGTTGAAGCAGATCGTCGCGCCCCACACGTCCATGCCGACCCACGCCGGCGGATTCGCCGCGTCGCGGTACTGCGCCGCCACGCGCGCGAGCCCCGCGGGCGCGTAGGGCATCAGCATGCCCTCGGTGGCGAAGATGGCCATGCTGGTGGCCGCAACACCCATGATCACGTCGGCCTTCGGGGCGGCCTTCTCGGCGAGGATCTTCGCCGTGATGATCCCGGTCGAGTCGCGCACCCACGTGATCTCGATGTCGGGGTGCGCCTTGTTGAAGCCTTCCTGGTAGGCCTTCAACTGGTCGGTCTCCAGCGCCGTGTAGACCGTGAGCTGCGTCTTCTGCGCCGCGGCGGGGCCGGCGGCGGCAAGGGCCAGCGCCGCGACCGACGCAAGCCAGGCGATGCCATGGGCGGGTTTCATCGACAGCCTCTCCTTCGCGGGATGGGAAACGGTGCGACCAGCACTGCACGACCTGCAACCGGCGGATGCTACGCCAAGGGGTCCGGATCGGGGAGCCCCGTCTCGAGCAACCGCTGCGCCGCCCGGCGACGGACCCCTGCAGCGATCCTGGCGCCCGCGTGTTGCAGATTGTTGACAATCTACACCCGTCGGGCGTCCAATCGCAACATGCCTTCCGGCCCCCCGGGTCCGGCAGCCCGCGCCCGGCGCGAGGTCCCGGACGACCACCCCATCGCGCTCCTGCAGGCGCACACGCTTCCGGCGCTGGTGCAGCGCGAGCTCACCCGCCTCATCCTCGCCGGCCAGCTCACCGCCGGCAGCAAGCTGAACGAGATCGAGGTCGCGCAGCGGCTGGGCGTCTCGCGCGGCCCCGTCCGCGAGGCGTTCCGCGCGCTGGAGGAGTCGGGGCTCGTGCGCCTCGAGAAGAACCGCGGCGTGTTCGTGCGCGAGGTGACGCCGGCCGAGGCCGACGAGATCTTCGAGCTGCGGGCGCTGCTCGACGAATTCGCCGGGCGGCGCGCCGCGGAGCGCGCCACCCCCGCCGATATCGCGGCGCTCACGTCGGCCGTCGACGGCATGGCCGCCGCGGCCGACGCCGGAGATGCCGACCTCTACTTCGACCTCAACCTCGCGTTCCACGACCGCATCGTCGCGCTGGCGGGCAACGCGAAGCTGGCCTCGCTCTATCGCCGCCTGGTGAACGAGCTGGCGCTGGTTCGCCGCGCGGCGTTCGACCGGGCGGGAACCCTGCCGCGCTCGATCCTCGAGCACCGCGCCATCGTGGCGACGATCGCCTCCGGCGATGCCGATGCCGCCGGGCGCCGGCTGCGCGAGCACGTGCTGGCAAGCCGCGACCGCGTGCGCCGCGCCCGCGGGGCGCCCCAGGCCCCCCGCCCGACCGCGCCCGACCATGCGCGACGACCTTCGAGGAGCGCTCGTTGAAGCCCGAGAGCATCACCGTCAATGGCCGCCAGTACCGCTGGCCCGCGCGTCCGCTCGTGGTCGTCTGCGTCGACGGCTGCGAGCCCGACTACGTCACCGAGGCGATCGGCGCCGGGCGCGCGCCCTTCCTCGCCTCGCTGCGCGGCCGGGGCACGTGCCTCACCGCCAACGCCGTGGTGCCGACGTTCACGAATCCCAACAACCTCTCGATCGTGACGGGCGTCCCGCCGTCGGTCCACGGCATCTGCGGCAACTTCTTCTGGGACCGCGAGGCCAACGCCGAGGTGATGATGAACGACGCGCGCTACCTGCGCGCGCCGACGATCCTGGCGGCGTTCGCCGACGCGGGCGCCAAGGTCGCCGTCGTCACGGCGAAGGACAAGCTGCGCTCGCTGCTCGGCCACAAGCTCGCCGGCATCTGCTTCTCGTCGGAGAAGGCCGACAAGGTGACGCGCGCCGAGCACGGCGTCGACGACGCGATCGGCCTGGCGGGCATGCCGGTACCTTCCGTCTACAGCGCCGAACTCTCCGAGTTCGTGTTCGCCGCCGGCGCGGCGCTGCTCGAGCGCGAGCGGCCGGACGTCACCTACCTCTCGACTACGGACTACGTGCAGCACAAGCATGCGCCCGGCACGCCGGCGGCCAACGACTTCACCGCGATGCTCGACCGCTACCTCGGCCGGCTCGACGCGCTGGGCGCGACGGTGGTGCTGACCGCCGATCACGGCATGAACGCCAAGACCGACGCGTTCGGCGCGCCGAACATCGTGTTCCTGCAGGACCTGCTCGACGGCTGGTACGGCAGCGGGAGCACTCGCGTCATCCTGCCGATCACCGACCCGTACGTCGTCCACCACGGCGCGCTCGGCTCGTTCGCCACGATCTACCTGCCGACCGACCGCCTGATGGACGCTGCCGTGCGCATCAAGTCGCTGCCGGGCGTGGGCCTCGTGCTCACCCGCGACGAGGCCTGCCACCGCTTCGAGCTGCCGACCGACCGCGTCGGCGACCTCGTCGTCGTCGCCGAGCGCCTGTCCGTGATCGGCACGTCGCGCGACCGGCACGACCTCTCCGGCCTCGACGCCCCGCTGCGCTCGCACGGCGGCCTCTCCGAGCAGCAGGTGCCGCTGCTGGCCAACCGGCCCGCGGCCGACCTCCCCTACCGGCGCTGGCGCAACTTCGACGCCTTCGACCTCGCCTGCAACCACCTCGCCTGACGCCATGCCGAACGACACCCTCCACGAGAAGATGCGCATCGGCGGCGTGCGCGTCGGGCGCGACCGCGTGCTGGAGGTGCACAACCCCTACACCGGCGCGGTCGTCGGCACCGTGCCGAAGGCGAGCGTCGACGACGTGCGCCACGCGTTCGCGGTGGCGCGCGCCTACCGGCCGAAGCTCACGCGCTACGAGCGCTACCGCATCTGCCAGCGCGCCGCCGAGATCCTGCGCAGCCGCGCCGAGGAGCTCTCCGACCTCATCACCGCCGAGTGCGGCATCTGCAAGAAGGACTCGCTCTACGAGGTCGGCCGCGCCTGCGACGTGTTCACGTTCGCCGGCAACGCCGCGCTGCAGGACGACGGCCAGGTGTTCTCCTGCGACCTCACCCCGCACGGGAAGTCGCGCAAGGTCTACACGCTTCGCGAGCCGCTTCTCGGCGTCATCAGCGCGATCACGCCGTTCAATCACCCGCTGAACCAGGTGGCCCACAAGGTGGCGCCGTCGATCGCCACCAACAACCGGATGGTGCTGAAGCCCACCGAGAAGACGCCGCTCTCC
>Ga0224500_10000357_pt1 | contig 32129 bp, 27 predicted proteins | sample SF_Oct11_sed_USG_FD_168126 | JGI IMG/M metagenome (GOLD analysis project Ga0224500, IMG submission 168126) | Sediment microbial communities from San Francisco Bay, California, United States - SF_Oct11_sed_USGS_4_1 | ecosystem: Environmental > Aquatic > Marine > Sediment | place: USA: California... | reverse complement strand
GGAAAACAAACGGAATTCCCGCCTTCTTACAGATGCTGGCGAGAAAACCCGTATGTGCCTTCAGTCCTCGCTGATAGACCAGGTCCGGACGAATCGTTCGAATCACCTGTCGGAGTCCCAGCGCATCCCAGATGAATCCACCGAATCGGTCCGGGATGCGAAGTCGACCGATGCGGTGGATCCGGTAACCGGTCGGCGTGTAATTCTCGGCAACATTGGAGGCCAGGTAGTGAATGTCGCACCGGCCGGATCGCTGCAGTGCTTCGACTATGCATTTTGCCTGATACTGTGCGCCACCCATCTGGTGAGCCCAGTGCGAGCCCATTACAACGCAAATTTTAAGTTTTCGAGACATGATTCGGTCGTTGATATCCATATCGGTCAAGCAGCTCCCCGGCTTCCTGGTTGATTACAAGAACCTGCGCTTCAGAAAGACTGCCGATACTGGTCGAGTTCATGTTCGTCACATGGGACAGGTCTATCCGATCGGTCAGCGATCCGGCGGCGAGTCCGAGAAAGGTCTCGATCCGTGACAGCTGCTCAAAGGGGTTGTCCGCCAGATCTTCGTATCGCAACAGCATATAGTTTTGCAGATACGCACTGTCTGCATCCAGGATTTCGTTGACTTTTCGCCAGTGGCGGCCAGCCCGGAGCGCGCTTTTATTGCCTTTTCTGCAAATTCCCTCGGATACTGCATAGCCATTTCGGACCACCCCGATGAAATAGGAGTTTTGAAACGACTTCTGTAACCATCGGGTTCTCACGGCGTTCGCCGTTGTTTTTTCCAGGAAATACGGGCTGCTTATCTTACCCATCGCCCGGAGCCAGTCGTGCAGGAGTCTGGGAACTTGCGCCGTGGAGTCATTCTCTGTCAGGCGAAGATATTCAATGTACTCGCTCCAAACTCTTTCATGATGTCGACGCTCGGCCATCCGGATAACTCTCGTGTACCGTTGGCCCTCGTGCGGCATCGCATTGAAATGGCGACTCGACACCAAAAGATCGTGCAACAGCGTTGTGCCCGAGTTATTGCAGCCGACGAGAAAGATCCAATGCTGCTCGGACATCAGTTTCTCGAAATTCCCAAGAAAATGCTTTCGCTCTGTAAAAAGCCACGCAAGATCGCGCCGGAAGCGCCCGAAAAATATATCCAGCCTGCGGAACAACCGGTTTGCCCGTGGCAGGAAACCGTTAGTCATGACCGTTGCCATCAAAGTCGAAAGCATTGGTCAGCGCCGCATGGAACGTAGTCTGAGGTTGGCGAAGCTGCTGCGCCGTGCTCATCGCACCGTCCTGAAGTTTTTTTAATAAATCGGAATCGGAGAGTAACCGATCGATCGAATCGCTCAAGCCCGTGACACTGTTGGGTTCGAAAAGCAGCCCATTGATCTGGTCGGAAACCAGAAAAGGAAAAGGTCCGAAATCGGGCGCAATTACCGGCACACCAAGCGCAAGACTTTCCATTGCGACCATGCACCGGCCCTCGGGAAATTCCAGGCGCGTCGGTGCGACGACAACGGTGGCGGCAGCAATATGCGTGAGCACGCGGTCGTGCGGAACGGGTCCGAGAACGCGAACTCGAGAGGCAAGGCCAAGCTTGGCCACTGTTTCCGCAAGCGGCAGCCGTGCACTTCCATCGCCGATATAGTCGACTGTCAGACTTGGATACCTCGATAAAAGCTCTTTGCATGCGTTTAGCAGGTCGAACACTCCTTTTTGGCTCTCCACGCGACCAATGAACAGAACCCGGGGGGCAGTCGATGCGCTTCGCTCGGGCAAATCGCCAGGAAACGATACTTCGAATTCGAATACGGCTGACGAATTGGCGCCATGCTCAATAAGTTGTGAAGCGAGGTACGGACCGTGTGCGACGATTGCGTTCACTCGTCGTATAAGAAAGATCTCAAGCGTCCTGCGCATCCACGCGAGGAGCCCGACGCTGTCCGTTTCAAGGCGGTTGTGCCTGGAATGCACGACAGGTATTCGGCGAAATCTCGCGCCGGCCCAACAAACGAACAACTGACTGCCGGTACTTCCGCACAGAATCCGATCCGGGCGGTACACGAAAATCCGAATGAGTAGACGCAATGCGTACCACACCCGGAGAAACAGCTTTGCTGCGGGTGACCGACCGCCATTCACGGTAACGGCACTGAGAATGCCGCTGGTATAGCTGGCGTTGCGCGAACCTCGAGACAAAACACAAACTTCGTTTCCCTTGGTCCCGTTGAGAAAACTGCTGATGAATGCGTCCGGCCCGTGCGGGTCGGTGTCCCGCGCTGAATTCAGGACTCTCGTGACCTGCTCAACGGCATCGCCGTTTTTTACGTAGAGATATCTCATATTGCTGACGCGGAGCTAAGCTTCCAGTATCTCTCGATACGTCCTGTCGAGTCGGTCGGCTATCTGAACGTACGATCGGTTGGCGAGTACGTATTCCAGGCCGCGTTTACCCATGCGATCACATTCATCGGGTGAATCCAGCAGTGTTCGGATTGCATTTGCGAAGGCTTTCTCCTCATACGGTACGCACAGACCCGCCCGGCTTTGCTCAATAACCAGTTTTTGCTCAGGATGATCGTTGGCAACAACCGGCCTGGACAGTGCCATGTATTCGACCAGCTTTGTCGGTGACGTGGAATTAAGAATTGGTGTCGGAAAGAACGGGGAGACGCAGACCTGCGCATTACGAATCCGCTTCAGGGCATCCTGTTGAGGAAGGCGTCCCGTCATTATCAGGTTTGCGCGAACTCCAAGGCGATCCGCTTCCCTGGTGATCATTTCCTCATCTCCAGGCCGGTCGCCGCCGCCGACAAGAATCAGTCTTGCATTCGGGTGCGTTTCGACGACCAAAGCGAGGACGCGAACCAGGAAGTCAATGCGTCGTTCGGATGCCAGCGTACCGAGGTAGGCTATAGTTTCGGCCTCGATCGCGACACTCCCGGCGCCGCCCTGCACCTGCAGGAAGTTGTCCAGGTCGACGCCCATCGGCACAACGGTAAGCTTGGCTGGATCGATGCCGCACTCGCTTACGTCCCGTTTCATTTGTTCGCTTTGAACAATTGCGTGCCGGGCAAACTTCAGCAATACCTTGTACAACAACAAGGCCTGAAGTTTTCCCCTTACCCAGTAGATCAACGGGTATCTGGCCATGCCGTTTTTTGCACGATAGACCGACGCTTCCGGTTCGGGAAATGATAGCCAGAAGACAAACGGTTTACCGGCTCTTATCGCTGCGCAAAGCGCAATGACGCCTCCGAAATACCGATCCCTGGCCTGAATGATGTCGTAATCGCCTTGCCTGGCAAGCCGCAGCGCGCGCAGGTCGTTTCGATAATTTTGAAATCTTTTTCGAAGTCGGGGCAACATCCCGTCTCGTGTGTCCGCCGGCGCCAGCCATACTCTCGAACCTTCCCACTCTATACATTCTGCAACCGTGCGTGCATGCAAGGATTGCATTATCCAGTCAACCTTGTACCGAAGGCGGCCAACAAGTTCCTTGGTAAAAAGGACCACGGTGTCGACTCGAAACGAGGGATGCTTGTCGGCCGTCAGGAACAGTATCCGCGGCGCCGTAATTTTCGGATCACCGTTGGGCATACGAACTTGCTCGGTCATACAAACTGGCACAAATTAACTGAACCCTGGAGTGGGCGTCCTCAGACAGGCATTCACTCTTGGCAAGGCTGGCTCGATGGATTGCGTCGGCTACCTTGGGCTGGAACTCCGCGTCAATAAATCGCAGTACGTGACCCAGGTGCACAGCCGGAGCCTCACACAAGCGATCGTAGTCGATCACCATCAGCCGATCGGCCGGCAACTTGTCGCGCAGCTCGAATAGCTGCCGCATTTTTCCCACGTAGCTGTAGCAAGCCATTTCCAGCAGAGAGGCCCTGCCAGGCTTTCCGGCTTTGAACATCTCCTGCATGACCGGATAACCACACGACGCGAACAGCTCTTTCAATGCAAATTGCTTCCAGTTATAGAGCATTGAATAGACTACGGAGTACGGATTGCGTAATACCCATATCAATTGAAAGTCCGCTTTGCTTTGAAAGTACTCGAAGTATCTTTCATTGAGGTAGGTTGTCTGGAAGCAATATCGACCAGCCGAATTCCAGTCCTCTTCACCGGACAGGATCAGTGCGGCATCCAGTTCGTCATCGTGAGTTATGCGAAATCGGTCAAAACCGTCGGAACCCGCAATGGCCCGAGTGACAGCGGTGGTGCCAGATCGCTGGCACCCGGCCACCAGCACCGGTCGGGAAAATCTGCCGAGTTGCAGCAGCAGTTCACGGTCTTTGCTCCGTACGACTCTTGAGAACTTGCGCCAGGTTCTTATTTTCTTCGACCATGGCGGAGAAATTACAAAGCGCATGGATTATTTCCACAGAAGTCGTTCGTCATTGTCAATGACCGATGAGCTGGTGTTTGTATTGGTGAAGAATATGCCGGGCGACTGCAGACAGATTTCCGGTGAGCGCGGCGTCCGGATCCTCGAACCAGGCCCGCGTAACTTCGCGGTTATCGATACGAACGTCAGGCTCGAGCGCGAACCTAACTTCGAACAGGAATACTTCATCGTGGATATTGTCATGGTGCAGCATGAACTTGGCGGCCAGGTTCATCTCATCCGGTTCGACGGCAATGCCGACTTCCTCCCGGAGTTCGCGCATAGCCCCGGCCAGCGGTGACTCGCGAGACCCTATCCCGCCACTCGGCAGCGTATGTGCCCTTCGATACGAGTTTTCCACAATCAGAATCCGACTATTCCACCATACAGCAACATATGCTCCGCGCCTCGTTGGCCGTACCAGGTAGCAGTATGTTTGAAACAGCCAATCGCCGATTCGGAAGAATTGTCGAATTATCCAGTTCAATGCCGTGTTCAACTAAAATAGGAGCTCGGCGCCGTTTCAGCGTGTGTTATTGCAGCTAATAAAACCCAGGCATGCCATTCGTATCGGGCAAGTGCCCGAAGCGATTCTCCAGTCGCTGATGGAATCGCGTGGATTAGTCGCGTGGAGCACTATTCCCAGCCTCGTGCATCCAGTTCGACCAATGCGCCTTTTTTCCTGATCGACTTGTTTATTGCCTCGATCACCTGCAGGACTTTCAGCCCCTGAACGGCACTGCTGCGACAGATCGCCGTTCCGTTGATGCACTCCACGAAATGCTCTAATTCGCGGCGCACAGGTTCGCCACCTGCCAATTTCGGAATTACGATGTCTCCGTATTTATACGAATACGCGAAATCGCCGAATGTATCGGAATAGCCGGGCTTTTCGACCGACTTGTCGTGAATGTATATCTTGTCAGTGGGATGAATATCGTCATAGATAACCATGGTCTTGTCACCTACCAGGGTCAGGCTACGAATCTTCAATGGATCGAGCCAGCTGTTTTGCACGAAAGCCATGACGTTGTCGTCAAAATGCAGCGTAATCGATGCAATTTCTTCAATTTGCGGATTGATGTATCCGGCGCCGACAGCATTCACCGCTTTAGGCATTTCGCCCATTATGCTGCATATGATGGAAATATCGTGCGGCGCAAGGTCATGGACGACGTTACATGCTCTCTGAATTAGCCCAAGACTCATTCGCCGCGAGCCGATGTACTGTACGTTACCCAATCGGCCACTGGCGACGTAATTCCTGAGCCATTCCACGGCAGGCGTGTATAGAAACGTGTGACCACACATGCAAACCACACCGGCTTCCCGGGCAAGCCCGACGAGCTTTTCTGCTTGCTCGACCGTTGCGGTCATAGGCTTTTCAATGAAAACGTGTTTGCCGCTGGCAATCGCCGCTGCCGCCATGTCGAAATGCGTGCTTACCGGCGTCGCAATCGCCACGGCATCAATCTCTTGCGATTGGAGTATGTCCCTGTAGTTCGTCGTGGTCGCAATCGTCGGATACAAATTTTTCATATGCGACAGACGATCTTCGTCGAGATCCGAAACGATTACCATGTCGGTCGACATCATCTGCGACAGGTTCCGGACCAGGTTGCCGCCCCAATATCCGACGCCGATTTCGCCGAATCGAATCTTTCTATTTTCCATCTTTTTCAATCTCATCTCCGTTGAATACTTAATAGCCGCCCTTGGCGAAAAATATGGCTGGAATTGTCTTGTACAGAATTCGGGCATCCTGGAACAGTGAGTAGTTGCTGATGTAATACAAGTCCATCATAACCATTTCTTCGAACGTAACGGTGCTGCGCCCGAGGACTTGCCAAAGGCCGGTGCATCCGGGCAATACTTTGAGCCGGTCCTTGTGCCAGTCGTCATACGCCTCCCACTCGTAAGGCAGGCAGGGTCGGGGGCCAACGAGCCCCATGTCTCCCTTCAATACATTGAACAGCTGTGGAAATTCGTCGAGACTGGTCCTCCGAATGAATCGTCCGAACGGAAAAACCCGGGGATCATCCTTTATCTTGAAGACTTTCACTTCTTTGCCGTCCGGCGGGCTGGACAAGTCGCCCTTGATGAATTTTTCCACGAACTCCTGATGATTAGACTCGGACTTGCCGACATGCATTGAGCGAAACTTGAAAAACTCAAAAGGTCGTCCATCGACGCCGATTCGATTCTGGCGGAAGATGACCGGGCCGCGGGACGACAGTTTTATCCCGGCTACGACAGCGAGCAGAATCGGCGAAAGCAGAACAAGAGCTGCCAGTGAAGCCGTAATATCCAGGGATCGGCGAACGGAACGGCTGAATTCGCTCGGCTGAACCTGTGACAACATCACGACGGGAATACCGTCCGCGTAATATTCCGCGCCGAGGCGTTCCGCCAGGATTTTCAAACGGTCCGAATAGACCCGCACAACCCGACCGGTAGCGAGACAACCTTCGACAATATGAACCAGGCGGGAATACGGGGCGTTGTCTATCGCAATCAGGATCTCGTCGGGGGAAAGCGACTCGGAAATCTCGCCGAGCTGCTCGAGCGATCCGAGGTTCTTCCAGTGACCCAGTATCGCCTCGTCCTTGTCCTTGTAGTCATCGACGAATCCGACGATCTCGAATGCGGAACTTGAATCCTTTTGAATAGCGTCGGCAACCTTGGTCGCGGCCGAGTCGCTGCCAACCAGCAACAGTCGTCGCTTCCGGCCAAGTCGTCCAAGCGGATGAATCAAGCTCCGCACGATAGTGAGACGCAGAATGCTGGTAACGAAGAAAGCGAGCAATATAAAGTACAGGATGAAATATCGCCCGTGTACAGAGAAAAAGTCCCATTCGAATACAAACAGTATCGGCATCAGCAATGCTGTGGATAGCAGAATACATTTCAAAATCACGGTCATGTGCCGATAGCGAGACCGGAACGTTTGTCTCTTGTACAGATTGTTAATGAAGAATGTAAACAGGTACAGCGGCAAACTTACGCTGACCAGAGCGACGATTGTTGCCACGCGGCCCGGGCTGACCTGCATTGCCATCAACGGGCCGGGTACGGCAAGCGCTATTGCGGCCAGGAAGGATGCAAATATCGACGCGATATCCGCGGCAAGAAGCGTGTACTTGAAATTGGGTTGATTGAACACGGCCGTAAAGCAACAAAAATCAGGTGGAAGGTGGAAATCGCATTCGCCGTACACGCGCCGGATTTCCACTTACTATTGTGTTCGGCGGTACATCGCGAGTAACGACAGCGCCAGCACCGACAAGTGCGTTCTCGCCGATCGTAACTCCGCCGAGGATGGTGGCGTTTGATCCAATGGATGCTCGCCTGCAAATGCGAGTCGGCACGCACTGCCAGTCCTCCTGTCCTTTGATGTTTCCGTCCATGTTGGTAGCGGCGGGATCCAGATCATTGATGAACATCACTCCATGAGCAACCATGACCTCGTCTTCAATCGTGACGCCTTCACAGATGAACGTGTGACTCTGAATTTTGCAGCGACTGCCGATTTTCACACCGGCCTGGATCTCCACGAAGGTGCCAATTCTCGTGTCATCGCCAATCTGGCATCCGTAAAGGTTGACGAAATCATATATTTTGACGCCCTTTCCGAGGACCACGTCAGGAGCGATTTTGCGGAGATCTGTTTTCATCTTCGAGCCTCTATTTCCCAGCGTAATATTGTTCGATGGAGCTGCATACTTTCTCGACCTGTCGTTCCGTTAGTTCCGGATACATAGGTAGTGACAGAATTCTTTCCGCCTGCGCCTCAGCGACAGGAAAGTCGCCCTGCCGATAACCGAGGTCTGCATACGCGATCTGAAGGTGTAGTGGCTGCGGATAGTGCAATCCTGAGGCGATGCCGTTTCGTGTGAGATGTTCTTGCAACCCGTTCCGGTCATCCACCTGGATGACGAAAAGATGGTGCACTGATCGAGCGTGATCGTATTCCTCCGGGAGCATGACATGGCGATTATTTGCAAGCCTCGCGCAGTAGTCTCTGGCGATGCGCTGTCGGGCGCTGGTCCATTCTGTGATGAATTTGACTTTCGTTGCCAAAACCGCTCCTTGCAGAGCTTCCATTCGGTAGTTGTGGCCGACTACTGAATGCCTGTATCGAGATTGCTCGCCGTGCGCCCGTAACATACGAAACTTTTGTGCGAGTTCATCGTCATTGGTAACAAGCGCGCCAGCTTCACCGTAGGCGCCCAGGTTTTTGCCCGGATAGAAACTGAAAGCCCCGCAAATGCCGAAGTTTCCCACCTGCTTTCCACGGAATTTTGCGAGGTGTGCCTGTGCGCAGTCCTCTATGACGACTATATCGAATTCCTGCGCCAACGCTTCGACTGCGTCCAGGTCGGCTGGTTGTCCGTAGAGGTGAACCGGCATTATTGCCCGGATACGGTCGGACTTTTTACTTTTTTCGAGTAATCGTCTTGCGCCGGCGATATCGATATTGTACTTGTCGTTCGAATCAACAAAGACCGGTGTTGCGCCGGCCAGCGAAACCCCTTCTGCGGTAGCAATAAACGTATTGGCCGGTACAATCACTTTGTCACCGGGTCCGATGTTCAGGGCCATGCACGCGAGATGCAGGGCGTCCGTGCCGCTTGAAAGTCCGATGCAGTGTTTTGCGCCTTGCAGCTTCGCAAATGCTTTCTCGAATTCCTCGACATGAGGACCGAGAATAAACGCAGTGTTCGACATTATTTCTGTAAATCGATCGTCTACTTCGTTGTAGACTTTCGGAAACTGCGCTTTCAGGTCGAGAAACGGAACCTTTTCGCACGGTTGTTCATCACGGCGCGCCTGAAGCTGGTCGACCGTGACGCATGCAAGGCCGTTCAGATCGGAAGTGCCCAGCGTATCCGACAACACAGCCTCGATCCCGACCAGCGCATGGACCGACATATGGCCGGCGATCTCTATGTTGCTGATTTCCCCGCGCAGGTAATCGGAAAATGACAGGTTTCTTAACGGAACGATTGAAATGTGTTCCTGAACGAACTGGAGCATAAGGCGGCTGCACTCGGAACCGTGTTTCTCAGCGACCTTTTCAAGCGCCTTGGCAATACACAATGCCGGTGCCCAGAACTCGAGGTCCGCCCGTTCAAACAGCGCGAGTGCCGATTTCTCAGAGTTTGCCAGGCCCGATAGCGACTTTGCGTTGCTAATCAGAACGTCTGTGTGGACAGATAACTTCAACTTACATACTCCCATATAAAAAAATCAAGACGCATGGAGAAAACCGTTAGTTGGCCAGTGCGCGGGCATAGGCGGACAAGAGCTGGGGAATGGAGTGTTGCCATGCCAGGGTCTCATGGACTCTTTTATGACCGAACTCGCCCATTTTATGGCGTTCTTCCGGCTGATCGAGCAACCAGATTATCTTGTCCGCGAAGTCCTCCGGGCCATGCTCGGCATACATCGCCGCATCCTGCGCCGAGTGCCGACCTTCCTTGAGGTCAAACTGCACAATGGGCTTTTTCAACGCCATGTATTCCATGATTTTGATCATTGTTGACATGTCATTCATCGCGTTGACGCTGTCGGGATTTACACAGACATCTGCGGTAGACAAAATTTCAAGGAGTGCTTCGTCGGACAATCGCCCTGGAAACTCAACTATTCCGTCGAGTCCCATCTTTGAGCACATCACCCTCAGCTCATCAAGGGCCGGGCCACCGCCGACACAAATGAAACGAACTTCACCCGGCCTTTGCGTTTGGACGCATTGCGCAACCTGCAACAGAATATCGAGACCTTCCTGCGCCGCCATCGTTCCGACGTAGCCGACCAGGTACTTACTACCCTTCTTGAGTTCCGGTCTGGCTGCGACGGGCTTGAATCGCTCGATATCGGGCCCATTCCGGACAACGAATACGTCATCAGAATGCACGCCCCCACGCTTTATAGCGACCTGTCGATAACTTTCGTTTGTGGACATCACGACATCACTGCAACGAAAAGTCAGACGTTCCAGCCATACCTGCAGCTTGTATATTGCGCCGCGCTTTCCGAATTTGGCTTCAAACAACTCCGGGCAGACATCGTGATGGTCGAAAATGTACTTTACCCCGAAAATCTTGAACGGCGCTGCGATCATGAAAATTGTGTCCGGCGGATTACAGCCCTGGATCACACGAAAACCGTGCCTCAGATAAATCCACCAGGAATACAGGAATTCCCAGAACAACGCTGACGAATATTCCAAAGCGTAACCCAGGGCTCCGTTGCCCTCAGCAGGCATTGGATGTCTGTAAATATGGACACCGTCGATCAGCTCATAGGATTTGGTATGGCCGCGCCCTTTCGGACAGACCGTAAAGACCTCGTAACCGTTATTCGTGAGCGCAACGGCCTGTTTCCAGACTCGCGTATCGAATGGTACCGGGAGGTTTTCGACGATGATGAGAATACGTGTCGGCTTTTTCATCGATTCTTCTTCAATTCTTCTTTTTATCTCGCGACGCGAATTCGGTGACCGATTGCGTCGGAAGCGCCGACATTCTAGGCTGAATTAGCCCCGTGACGCACGGGTTTATGTCTCACTTTATGGTAACCGAGTCTGGTGGATCGCCGATATGAAGATCATCTCGTCGAGATATCGCCAAACCGGAAACGGTAAAGCAGATCGACATTTTGCCGAAGCGGCTCGTTGTGGTGGCGTCTTTGCGGGAAAGGGCTTCCGGATTCAACATAAATCTGCTTTACGGCACGCCGGGGGCAGGGCAGTATGGGTGAAAGAGACAGGGGCATCAGGATCAGGTGCATTACTGCGATTCATGATTCGAATTTTGCATCTGTTCGGGAATCGGTCGGCCGTCGGAGCGTCTGGATCTCTCAAGCAATACGGTTTTTCGACGTTATGGAAAACGTGTTCGTTGTCACAGCGCCATTTAACGGGTATGAAACCCGTACTAATTGGGCACAAGTGAAAGGCGCGGGATGATCCCCGTTGCAGATGGCTGATCTCAGGGCTGGAACAGCAAGCTGCATGGTGGGAGCCAATGAATCGGGATGCCGGAAGGTCCGTACCGGTGGAACAGGATCTATGCCGGTGACTCCAGGTGGCTGGAAACTGCACGAATCGGAAGAAAATTTGCTGCGTTGACAACAAATTGGAGTTTCGGTACATAAGTCACATATCCACCGATTGTCTGCTGTCAAGCTAGAATCTCAACCATTGAACAAAGATAACTATGATGAGTGAATCCGCAATAGCAAGAAATTCGGCAATAACTTCTTCGGACGAAATAGTCGATCTTTGCTTCAAACTTGGTCAAAAGTTCAAGGAACGGGCGGCAAAGTACGATCGCGAAGGCTCATTCCCGGTGGAAAATTATGAAGACCTGAAAGCCGCCGGTCTTCTGTCGATCATGATTCCGCAAAAGCACGGCGGCCTGGGATCCGATTTTCTTACCTATACCAGGGCGCTTGAACAGCTGGCTAAAGGCTGTGCGTCCACCGCATTGACTTACAACATGCACAATATCGCTGTAGGCAGCATTGCGGAGATCGACCTGGACGAGATCCCGGGCAGGCATGGCGACCTAATGCGGAAGTTTCGAGACTGGGTCTATCATGAGGTCGTGGTTGGCAAGAAAACGTTTGCGTCAGCTGCCTCGGAGCCTGGAATTGGTGCCCATTTCAGCAAGATGACGACGACGTTTGAGAAAACCGAAGGGGGATACCTGATCAATGGCGAAAAATCATGGGTGTCCATGGCCGGATACGCTGATTATTATGTGGTGGCGGCGCGACCGCCGGAAGTCAACAGCGAGGTGCCACCGATCTCCTTTCTTGTTGTCGAGAACGGAAACCCTGGTATCAAATTCAAAAATATCTGGGACGTACTGGGAATGCGGGCCACCTCGACGAATCCGATGACACTAACCAATTGCTTTGTGCCGACGGAAGCTCTTTTTCTGGCCACTGCCGGGCTTGCACTGGTCAAGTTGGCGAGAGAACCGCATTGGACAATCGGCGGCTACATAGGTGTTTACCTGGGGATTGCTTCGGCCGCATTTGAATTCATGGTCGAAATGTTAAAAGGTAAGAAAATTCCTGGCACCAACGTTTCCAGATCCGAAGATCCACTGATTCAAACCAGGGTTGGCGAGATATACTCGCGACTCGAAGCGGCAAGGACCGTAGTTTACAGCGCGGCACACTTGATCGATACACAACGAGGCACGCCTGCGGCAAACGCTGCAATTCATAATTCGAAGTACGTTGTTTCGGAACTCGGCCCATGGCTTACATCCTGGGCAATCAGGCTTTGCGGCGCCACCGGACTGGCTAAAGCATTGCCGCTGGAGCGAAACTATCGCGACGCCCGATGCGGCGGATTGATGCCCGCAACCAGTGACGAATGCCTTGAGTACATGGGTAAGGCTGCCTTCGGAACCGACCTCAGCAAGCCGGTTGCGACATACTGGTAGAAAGACGTAGCAGCAGAGTCGGCGCCTGCCGACCCTGACTGGGACGCGCCAAGCGGAAGTTCGTGACGCCGCAATTACCAGAGACTAATAACAACAACGGCTGAACTGATATTCACGGATATGCCGAACTTCTTTCAGGACAATGATGATCTCTTGTTTCAGTTCGAGCGCCTCGATTTGCGAGAAGTCGTTGCGTGCCTGGAGCAGGATTATCGACAAGAGCCGAAATACGACGGCGCACCGCAAGATTATGCGGAAGCTCTGGAGAACTACAAGAGTGCCCTCGACCTGCTTGGTCGCATATGTGCCGAACGCGTTGCCCCTCGAGCGCAGCAAGTAGATCTCGAAGGTGCACGCCTTGTTGATGGCCGGGTCGAATATGCCAATGGCACGAAAGAGAATATTCGCGATCTGAGCGAAGCTGGTTTCATGGGCGTCATCGTGCCGCGCAAATTCGGCGGCATAGCTTATCCGGCGACTGTTTACATGATGATGATTGAGATGCTCTCGAGAGCCGACGCGTCACTGATGACGACATTCGGCTATCAGGATGTAGGCGAGGCCATTGCCAAATACGGAACGGCCGATCAGGCAAGCGAATTCTTACTAAAGTATTCGAGGGGAGAGGCACTCGGTGCAATGGTGATGACCGAGCCCGGCGCCGGGTCGGATCTGCAGGCCATCAAGCTTAGAGCCTATCAGGACGAGGGCGGCAACTGGTTCCTGAATGGCGTGAAGCACTTCATTTCCAACGGCAATGCGGATGTACTCCTGGTAGTTGCGCGATCCGAGGAAGGTAGCAAGGATATGTTCGGTTTGAGTCTGTTCGCGTGCCATGCGGGCGAACAGGTTCAGATAAACAGCGTAGAGGAGAAAATGGGGCTGCACGGTTCACCGACCTGCGAACTGTACTTCGACCATGCACCAGCTCAGCTTATCGGAAAACGCAAATCCGGGATGATTTACGTACTGAATATTCTCAATCATGCAAGATTCAGTGTGGCGTCGCAGGCGCTTGGTATCGCGGAGTGTGCTTACCGGGAAGCACTGGACTATTCACGAGCGCGCAAGCAGTTTGGAAAGGCACTGTACGATATGCCGCTGGTTGCCGAAATGCTGGTCGAAATCCGTACAAAACTGGATTGGATGCGTTCGATGGTTTACGCGGGCGCACAATGGCTTGATCTGAGGAATGCGCTCGAGGAGCGTATTGAGCAACTCAAGCATGAGGGGAAGCCATTCCAGGCCGAGAAAATCCGTTTCGACGAGGCGTCGAAATTTCTCAATTTGCTCTCACCCCTGACAAAGTACGTCGTTACAGAGGCTGCCGTTGGAATCTGCTACGACGCGCAGCAATTGCATGGGGGAATGGGATACATGCGTGAAATGACTGTCGAGCGATTGATGCGAGACGTGCGAATAACCACAATTTACGAAGGCGCATCGCAAGTTCAGATAGCCAGTTGTATCAATAGCGTTAAGGCGGATGTATTACGTACTCTATTCGACGAGATGGCGGCACGCGACTATGGCGAGGATCTGAACGAATTGAAAGAGTCACTTGCCCTCGTTCGTGACTTTTTTCTAAAGTGCCGAGCGCTGATGCTGGAGTCCGGTTGCGAATTTGCGAAGGGCGCCGCCGTCAAGGAAGTGGTGGATACGTACAGCTATTTATGGATCGGATTCCTGATGTTGGAAGATGCCAAACATGATGAGCGCAAGCGGTTCGCGGCGCGTAGATACATCAGGGATGCGGTCATCGATTCGGAAGCAAATTTCCGCCGGTTGTCGGCGGGCGTACATTCGGACCTGGAATTCCGAGACAGTATTTGTCAATGATCAACCTTTTGCATCCCTCGACAATTCGGTAAATGGCAATGCAGCCTTGGCAAGATCCCTCAATCGAAAAAATCAGAAAGGCGCATATCGAGTTTGCCTCGGAGTATCTCGAGGGCGACTACGGGAGGCGTGACAAGGAAGGCGAGTTCAGCATGGACCGCTGGCGCAAGGCAGCGGAGTTCGGTGCGCTCTCTTACGGTATGCCGGTGGAGTACGGGGGAAGGAGCGTTCCTGTAACTCACTTGTTGGCGGCATATGAAGGGTTGGGATACGGATGTCATGATACGGGCTTCCTGTACGCGATGCTGTCTCAACTGTGCGGCACCCAGATGACCATCAATGCGCTTGGCTCCGAGGAGTTGAAAGCGAAATACCTTCCGGGCCTTGTTTCGGGGCAATCCCTGGCAGCTTATTGTTCGACGGAAGAAGAAATGGGCAGTGATGTCTTTTCAATGGTCACACTGGCGACACCGACAGATGACGGATTCCTGTTGAACGGACACAAGCGTTATCTGACGAATTCGCCGAATTCCGATTTGGCGTTGGTGTTTGCCAAAACAAGCAACTCGAGGAACCCGATGGATCTCGTAGCGCTGCTTGTGGAGATGCGGTGGGACGGGGCTTCACACGGAAAAACGTTCGAGAAAGCCGGATTCAGAACCACTCCGATGGGCGAGCTGTTTTTCGATGGCGTCCGGGTGCCTAACGGAAACGCCATTGGGGGCAAGGGCGGAGGTCTGCGTTCGCTGCTGGAGTCGGCTGCGTGGGAACGTTCGATTCTCCTTGCGAACGCCCTTGGGCCAATGGCGCGGACGATCGACGAGTGTGTTAAGCGCAGCAAAACAAGAATGCAATATGGTAAACCAATCGGGTCTCATCAACAGATATCGTCCAAAATAGCCGATATGATCGCGCGCTACAGGATATCGAGGCAACTCGTCTATGACATTGCATCGCGGCTCGGGAATGGCGGGAGCCTGCAACGGCACTTACAGGATGTATCTATTTGCAAGCTGTATGTTACGGAAAGCTATGTTCAGAATCAGCTTGCGGCCGTTCAGATATTCGGCGTCCGGGGTATTCTCATGGACTACCCGTATCAGCAGGATCTGCGGGACAGTATCGGCAGTACGATTTGGGCGGGAACGTCGGAATCGCTGCGAAACACCATTGCCAAGATGTCCGGAGTGCCGGTGGAATGAAGCTGCATTTTAAGAACCGGTTTGGCCGCGCGCGTGCAAATTGGCAGGCTTCTCGAATTGCCTCGTGGTCTTCGTGGAGCAGTTAATGAGTTTCGGTAGTCGAACTTTTCGGGAAGTCCTTGCGAAATTTGCAACCGGCGTGTGTGTCGTAACCTCCAGTCCGCAGGGCTTCAAGCCGTTCGGAATTACAGTCAATTCTTTTGCACCTGTGTCGCTGGAACCGCCACTGGTATTGTGGAGTTTGCAGAAAAGCTCGAACACCCTGCCTGCCTTCAGTATCGCCACTCATTACACCGTCAACGTTCTCGACGAAGAGCAAAGGCAACTGTCCAAACGGTTTGGTCGAAAATCACAACACGATATCCTGCCGGGAGAGTACAGTGTCGGCGTCGCGGGTAGCCCAATACTGGAGGGTGCACTTGCAAGTTTTGAATGTGAGATTGTAGCCAGACACGATGCCGGTGATCATATTATCTACGTAGGACGTGTGCTCGATCTCAGGCAGGCGAACTCCGGGAGGCCACTGCTTTTTTACGGCGGTGCGTATCGAGAATTAGTTGATGCAAACTGACAAAGTGAGTTTCAAAAGCAAACTTGGCGGCAAGTCTTTCCTGAGAAACGCAGCAAATCGCTTCATCCACTTAATCGCCAGAATTGCCCCGGGTGCGAGGAGTTTTCGACCGTTCCTGCACCGATTGAGGGGAGTCAAGATCGGTAAAAACGTGTTTATTGGCGATGGTGTTTACCTGGAGAATCTTTTTCCCGAATGCATAGAAATTCACGATCAGGCGCAGCTAAGTGTTCGTGCAATCATCCTTGCACACAATCGCGGCCCCGGGCGCGTTATCATTTGCAAGCAAGCGTATGTCGGTCCGAATTGCGTGGTCATTGCCGCCAAAAATCGTACAGTTACGATCGGTGAAGGTGCGACAATCGGGGCATCTTCCGTGATTACCACAAACGTGCCGCCGTTCGTTTTTATTGGGCCTCAACAGCCTAACATTGTCGCCAGGGTTACCGTCCCGCTGGCCGCCACCGATGACTACTGGGAATTTGTTCGCGGACTTCAGCCGATGGCAAACGATGAAAGCGAGCAGGCAGAGAAAAGCGATACTGGCGAAGAGGGTGGGAATTGATAAGGGTGGCGAGCGGCTGGTTTTTCCGATTTTAAACTGCCAGCTTTTTGAGTTGCTGATAGTCGACCTTGTTTGTCGACGTCCTTGGCAATCTTTCCAAGACGACGATTCGATCGGGAATCATATAGCCGGGCAAATTCTTGGCGCAAAAGGCCCGTAGTGAAATTACTGACAGTTTCCCGTCGCCTTTGGGACTGACGAACGCGAAAATCTTCGTACCGTCATCGGTATCGGTCATGGAAATTACGCCGACTTCGTCTATTTCCGTGTTCGAGTACAGGCATGTTTCGATCTCGCCCAACTCGATTCGATAACCGCGCTTTTTTATCATTCGATCGCGTCGGCCGAGAAACGTGAAGTTGCCGTCCGGTTCCTCGATCACGATGTCACCTGTCTTGTACCAGGATCTGCCGCTTGCATCTGTATGGTACGCAGCGCTGCTCTGTTCGGGCAGCTTCCAGTACCCTGGCGTAACCGCCGGACCGTGCATTACCAGTTCGCCCTCCTCGCCGCGTTTGACAGCCTTTCCCTTGTCATCGATGACCAGCGCGGAATAGTGAGAACAAGCCTTGCCGATAGGAAAAGGAGCGGTTCGATCGTCAGGTATTTCGGCGGGTATCTCGTAGTATGTACATACGTTGGTCTCGGTCGGCCCATATAAATTGAAATACCGCGGCTTCGGTAGCAGTTTTGTCAGTGTTCGCAGATGTTTTACCGGAAATACCTCACCGGCGAACAGGACTTGCCGCAGAGCCGAATAGTCGTGACGTTCCATTTTCCCAAACTCTGCCATAAGACTGAGAATGGACGGAGTCGAGTACCAGATGGAGATCTTTCGGTCCGCAATCAGTTTCGCCAGCTTATCGGGAGACTTGCCGATCTCCTCGCCAATCAGTACCAGCGTTGTGCCATGCTTCATCGACAGGTGAATGTCGAGAATGGAAAGATCGAAATGCAATGGAGCATGTGAAGAACAGCGATCGAATTCCGTTGGCTCGAACACCTCCGAGCACCAGTCGACGAAGCTTATCGCGTTCCGGTGCGTCAGCATTACCCCTTTTGGGTGTCCAGTCGACCCTGAGGTATACAGTATGTAAGCAAGATCATCCGGATTCGAACGATATGAATTCTGCACAGGCGTCCTGACCGAATCGAGCGCAGATGCCAGTCGAGGAACTTCGTTCCGTTCATGCAGTACGATCAATGGCACTTTCTCCGCCAACCCGTCAAACTCGGCACTCAAGCTCTCGACGAAGCCATCCTCCAGAATCAAAGCCGCAACCGAGCAGTTGTCCAGAATATATGCGTTTCGGGACGCAGGCGCGCTGGGATCCAGCGGTACGTATGCAGCGCCGGACTTCAAAATGCCATATAGCGAAATTATCGAATCAATCGACTTGTGCAAATAGAATGCAACTCGATCGCCCGGGCCGATACCCATGTGCCGAAGCTTTTCCGACAGCAATCCCGTAAGTCGGCCAAGTTCTTCGTAGCGGATCTGTGTGCCGGAAGGATCTTCGACGGCGATCCGTTTCGGCACGCGCTCAACCGACTCATCCAAAAATTCATGCAATGCGTCGCGCATAGTAGAAATTAATCCAGAGCCTAGAGTTTTGCGGCGACCAATTCGACAATGTTTTTGATCGTTGCTAACTGCGCAGCGTCCGCTTCGAGCGTAACCTTGTAGCGTTCCTCAAGAAACGTCAGCATCTTGATCATGCCGAGAGAGTCCAGAATGCCGCCCTCGATTAACGGAGTTGTTTCCGTCAACTCGTCTGGATCGGCGCCCACGAGAAATTCCTGAAGGACAAAGTTTTTGACATCGTTGCCGATAGTTGCTTTCTGATTAGTCATGATTGTTGCTCTATTTGTCCTTTATCATTGTCGTAAGGATTCGCGTAGGAAACGACAGGCATAAGCATGTTGAGGTATTGGAGATTGCGAGAATATCGCGTTCATTGTGAGTTTGCCAACTCCCGGCATCTATTGCTCTTTATGTGCATGGCGCAACTAACCGCGTAGTCAATGGCAGCGAACTATCAGCGGTAAATTACCTGATTCCGAGTCGGCGATCGCTACTGTTAACGCGTTATGTCAGGTGACCTTCGGCGGGACTGTGCCGGGTCGTTGCAACCCACCAGTCAAGAAACTAGACTGCCTCCGCGATGGTGTATTTGAAATACAAGATTGCTAATTCAGCAAGTAAATAGATGTTCTGGGCGGGTTGCGATGTCGCAGGTGCCGGTTTGAGCAATATGTCGGAGATCCGCGTTTTCCCGGCGGCTGCGCTGCAGGAGCGCAAGCGGCTTTTTGACGCCCTGCAGCAGGCATTCCCGGTGTCATTCACAGCTTCGCCACCAAAGTCCGATAAATCGGATCAGGCAGCGATCTCGTTCATTGATCCGGGTAACGACCTGGCTGATCATCCAGGTTCGTCCCGGCTGCTGTTGCCCGCCGGCCCCGAGGCAGGTCTGGCAAGGAAGTGGGCCGTCCGGCTCGCAAACGACAGTCACATTGATCGAGCGTTTCGCGGCAGAACGCTCTCGGAACACAATCTGGGGCACATAGATGACCTGCGGACATCAGACCGAACAACGGTTCTGGCTACGGCAGTCTCGAAGCCAATCTGGTGCAGACATCGAAAAGATTTCGGCGATGCTTGGCAGAGTGCGCTGGCGATACCCGAACTCATGGACGGCGAATGTCTTCGCGACCGGTTTCGGGACGGAAGCTTTGCAAGCATGCTGCCGCTTGTACATTTCCTGAAATCGGTCGCTAGCGACGCCGGATGGAAAGAGCCTGCACTTCGTGCTGCATTCATCGTCGACGATCCGAACCTGCACAGCCTGCGATACGGCTACCTGCGGTTCCCGGAGCTGGCACAACATGCTGAACGGCATGATTACCACGTCGCAATGGCTACCATTCCGCTCGACGCGTGGTTCACCCATCGCGGCGCCGCTGACATCTTCAGGAAGCCAGACAGTCGGTTGTCACTCCTCATTCACGGCAACAACCATGTCCACCACGAGTTGGCCGAATTTCAGTCCCAGAAGGAAGCGATGTCGTGCCTCGCGCAGGCGTTGCGTCGGGTCCGGCGGTTCGAGGCAAAGAAGGGCGTGCCGGTTTGCAGCGTCATCGCACCACCGCACGGCGCTTGTTCGGAACTCGCTATGGAAACCATGTTGCGACTCGGTTACGAAGGAATCTGCGTCAGCCGACCGTTCCCGTGGTTGCAGCGCCCCCCCGGGGACACTCCGACCGCTGGCTGGTTTCCCGCTGACCTGGTGGCGGGAGGACTGCCCGTAATTCCACGGTATCACCTCAGTGCCGCGAGGGAGGACCTCGCGTTCCGGGCATTTCTTGGCCAGCCGCTGGTCCTCTACGGCCATCACGACGACGCCCGGTCCGGGTTGGAAGTATTTTCGTCTGCAGCGGAGGAAATTGGGAGATTTGGCGATGTCCGGTGGGAGTCGCTCGGGAAAATTGCGCGATCGAACTACACAACACGCCGCAGCGGCAACTGCATGCAGGTTCGTTGCTATACGAACAACTTCTCGATCGACATTCCTGACGGTGTGGTTGAACTGGAAGTTACGACGGCGCCTGCGCATGGGCTCCTGGAAAATTTCACGGTCGCGGTAAACGGCGAGGAAGTAGCAGTTGCAATCGTTGATTCCGGCAATCGACGCATATCTGCCCGAGTCCCCGTTTCAGCCGGAAAGACCGTTGTCTCGCTTCGTCACCAGCACTCGGTCACCGCCGAATCGGTCCCTGAACCCGCCTGGCACGCATGGTCTGCGTTTCGTCGTGTACTTACTGAAACACGCGATCGCGTCAGACCGGCATTTGCGCGTCACTGAACAACGTCTGGCGTCGGATGGAAATCGGGCTGAGGTGAATCCAGGGGAAATCAGCCGAGAGCAGATCCCGGCCGGTCATCCAGCGCTAACAGCAAGCCGCCGAGTGCTGCCAGCATGGTGGCCTGACCCCAGTGAAACATCGGAGTTTTGTTGGTCACGAGCGGGTACTTTCGAAAATAGAAGTGCCCGTCCGGGTCCTGCAGATTTTCGATGCTCCATTTGGCGACTTTTTTCGCGAGGTCCAGCGACGAATCGTCGTATTGTCGAAGGTTCACCAGCGTCTGTATGCCCTGGGACGCACACTGGATGTCTATCGGATAGGTCTTGTGATCATAGTATCGAGGGGTCCCGTCATTTTCGAAGAAATTTTTCTTGAAAAATTGAAAGCCCTTGATGAGCTCCTGTTCGTATTCACGATCTCCGGTAGCCAGGCCGTAGCCGTGTATTGACTCGAGTACGTATCCAGTATGGAAATTGTCGATCCAGTGAAATTTGGCCGGCTCGCCGTAATACCAGCCGCCATTCTCGAGTTGGCGCTTGGCTGTGTAGCCAATGGATTGCTTCGCTATATCGTAAAGTTGCCGATCGCCTGTAAGCTTCGCCAGCCTGCCCAACAGCCAACCACCAAGCACGTTCGAGTTATGCACGCAATGTTCGTAGAGATCCTGCTTCTTGATCGGCGTATAGACGAAACAGATCGTGCCATCGTCTGCAATATAACGGCTGATGTCTTGCAGGATGAACTGGCCGGCCAGCCTGGCCGTTTCGATGTATTCAGCATCGTCCAGCTCTTCACCCGCATCCAGAAATACATTCGCAATCAAGGACGTCCACACGATCGTTGGCACGCCGACAGGTATTGCACCACCCCGGGATGCATAATTGAAATGGTTGCCCCATGAGCGGCCGGAAAATTCGGAGCTATAGTTCTGCATCAACCAGTCAAGGCAGTATCGAAGCTTTCCCAGGTACGTTTCGTCTTTGGTCGACCGATACAGGTTCAGATAACCAAGAGCGCAAAACCCCATTCCCTTGCTGCTCGTCATGGGTTTGATACCCAACAACGGCCGCAGGTTCAGCGGCAACCGGCGCACCGATTGTTGAAGCGCGATCTTGAAATAGTGGTTATTGATCTTCGCGAGGCCGAAGCGCCGCGTACTCAAACCATCGAACGGGTCGTAGGCCTTCCAGTCGTGATTGGTTATCCAGTCGTCGAGCTTTCTTACGCTTTGAATTACCTGCGAATCAGGCATACGACAACTCCGTGTCAATGACGAGAAAATGGCAATGGGTGGATTTGATGCGCATCGAATCTATCATGCTCAATCTGTCGAGCAAAGCGCGTATCGGCGTTCCGCACATACGAAGTTCCTGCTCGATTCCGGAAACAGGGATTATGTTGATTCAAGTTGTGATCCGACTGGATGCCAAACGAAATGACATCGAGAACAGGGCGTGGTCTCTTTGTCGGAGAAATTTACAGGTCTCGAGTGAATCACGCGGGTTACACCGCCGGTTGAGATCACTGAGAACCTAGCATGTGTGACTGAAGTCCTGCCAAAACAATTGCCAGATATGCGATCATTCGCCGCTCGGCCCGATTTCGGTCGGCCGAACCCGATCAGTCAACGTCGTGCGATCGGAAAATATGCGGAATATCATGAAGTGCGACGGCGAAAAAAAGCAAATTTCTGCTTAGAATAAATGAAGATGGATCTGCTAAAAAAGAATGACGAATAAAAAGGCAATCCGTGTTGCGATGTTCGGTCCGAAACTTTCCGCGACCAGTGGCATATCGGCCGTTGTGAACAATTGGCTTGCCGTCGGTCTGGACAGAGGCGTTGATCTGGACTATATCGCGACGCTCGACGAATACGTTCCAGGCCAGGCAGGGCGCAAACTACTGAATGCGCTTCGAAGCTACCTGACCTGCTTGCGTGTTACCCGGCTGTCAAAAGACATCGCCCACATCCATGTATCCAGTCACATGAGTTTCTACCGGAAGCTGGGGATTTTCCTCTGGTGCAAAATAAACGCCTTGCCAGTTGTCGTCCATTTGCACGGATCCAGTTTCGAGGAATTTCACGATTCGGGGTCGAGCTTGCAAAGATTTCTCATTCGATTCATGTGCGAGAAGGCCAGCGTGGTGCTGGCGCTTTCGAAATCATGGGCGGCGTTCATTTCGAAAATTGCACCCGCATCCCGCGTGGTCGTACTTTATAACGGCGCTCCGGCCGACCTGTACCAGGGCGTCCCGCCGGCCCGCGACGAAGTGATCATCCTTTTCATGGGGCGATTGGGAGGCCGAAAGGGCACTGCAGATTTGCTGGATGCATTCACTGCAATTGAATCCCAATTCAGCCAGGCCAGATTGATACTGGCGGGCGACGGTGAGGTTGAAAAGTTTCGCGCAATCGTTTCCGATCGGGGTCTGGACGATCGGGTATCGATACCCGGCTGGATCGGCGCCGACAGGAAGTCGGAAATGTTTGTCAACTGCGACATATACGCTCTGCCGTCCTACAATGAAGGATTGCCAGGTTCAATCCTCGAAGCGATGGCTTCGCAAAAGCCGATTCTTTCCACGCCCGTTGGTGGAATTGCGGAAGCCGTGAAGCATGGCGTCAACGGTTATCTGGTCGAACCAGGGGATGTCGAGGCACTTGCCAGGAACCTGGCGGAGCTCGTAGCCGATGCCGGGCTCAGAGATAAAATGGGCCGCGCGAGCAGGAAAATACTGATGGAAAACTTCGAATCAGCCGCAATAGTCAAGCGATTGATTCGGATCTATGATGCCGCCATCGATACACGGTCCGATGAGCTTTCCGAATTCGAATTCCAACGCAGCCAGATGAACGATATCCAATGAAGCAGATCAGCCAGAATTATAAAAGCGGCCAGGTAAAACTCGAAGATGTAGCTGCACCACCCCTGCGGCCAGGCAAGCTGCTTATCGCTGCCGAATTCAGTGCGGTTTCGATCGGCACCGAAGGCATGAAAGTGCGGGAAGCCAAGATGTCATATGTTGGCATGGCCCGCGCTCGCCCGGATCAGGTAAAGAAGGTATTGCACACCCTCAAGCAGCAGGGGATTCGCGCAACGTACGAGAAAGTGATGAATCGACTGGATTCGCTCACGCCGCTCGGCTATTCGATGTGTGGCGTGGTCGTTGAAGTCGGTGAAGGCGTCATCGGATACGAAGTGGGTCAGAGGGTCGCGTGCGCCGGTGGCAACGCAAATCATTCCGAACTCGTCTGTGTACCGAAAAACCTGTGCGTGCCGATTCCGTCCGATGTCGATCCGCGCCATGCCGCATTTACGACGGTCGGCGCTATCGCCATGCAGGGTTACCGGCAGAGTGAAATGCAATTGGGCGAAACGGCTTGCATCATCGGACTTGGGCTGCTTGGCCAGATACTCACGCAGATCCTGGCAGCCGCCGGCATTTCGGTGATAGGCGTCGATTTACAGAAGGGCAGGTGTCAGCTGGCTGAGTCCTCGGGCGCCACGGCCGCGTTCCAGCCCGACGATGCCAATATGATGAAATCGATTCACCGTCTTACCGGAGGCCGCGGCGTAGACTGTGTATTCATAACTGCAAGTGGATCATCAAATGCACCGGTAACTTTGGCGGCAAGCGTCTCCCGTGACCGGGCCAGGGTTGTCGATATTGGCAAGACCAAGCTCGATCTGCCTTGGAATGACTACTACGAGAAAGAGCTCGACGTGCGGTTCTCACGGTCGTATGGACCCGGAAGATACGATTCCACCTACGAGGAAGACGGGATCGATTATCCCATCGGCTACGTTCGATGGACCGAACGGCGAAACATGCAGTCGTTCGTAGAGCTGCTGCGGAAAAAGGCGGTCGACCTGACGCCGCTGATTACGGAAGTCGTGCCGTTTGACCAGGCGGAAGCGCTCTATCAGGCCGTTGCGACGGCAAGCGACAATATCCTGGGAATAGTTTTCGACTACAAGCTCAAGGACCACAAAGCACTCGACAAGCGCGCAAGGGAATGGCGGGTCAACGCGGCGAAAGCGCCCGGCGCGCGGGATGAGAACACGGCCGACATCGGTGTAATCGGCGCCGGAAACTATGCATCGAGCATGTTGTTGCCGCACCTGAGGGACGACAAGCGCGCAAACCTTCGTATAGTCGCAACAACGTCCGGATTGACGTCCAAGAATGCCGCCGTAAAATTCGGGATCGAGAAAGCGACTACTGACTATCGCGTAGTAATCGATTCAGCAGACGTATCGACGATACTGATAGCTACCAGGCATTCGTCCCATTCCAGCATGGTGTGTGAGGGGCTCCGGGCCGGAAAGAACGTCTACGTTGAAAAACCGCTGGCGATAAGCTGGCGCGGTTTGCACGAGGTCGTGAACACGATCAGTGAAAGTGGCAACAATCGTTTGATGGTGGGATTCAACCGCAGATTTTCCCCGATGGTAAAGCGCATCAAGAATACGATGGCGTCTGCGGGACCGCTTTCGATTCTCTACCGTGTGCATGCAGGACAGATCGATTCGGGTTCATGGTACCAGGACAGTAGTCACGGTAGCCGATTCGTCGGCGAAGCGGGGCATTTCATCGACGTTATGTCATTCCTCGTTGGCGCGAGGCCGATTGAAGTGTTTGCGCGAACGCTTCGTCCGTCAAGGGCGGTCAAGGACGACGGCGACAATGTTGTGGTCACGGTAAGCTACGAAGACGGGTCCGTTGGTTCCCTGCTTTATTTGACCCAGGGAGGGCACAAAACGCCGAAAGAGCGTATCGAAGCTTTCGGCGGCGGCAGGACCTGCATCCTGAACAACTTTGAATCACTGCAGATTTACGACGGCGACGGGACGTCCCAGAGCAAATCGCGATCGATCGACAAGGGCCAAAAGGAGCAGATGAAGCAATTTGTAGCGGCGGTTGTTGACGGTGAGGATATGCCGATTTCGCTCTCCACGATTCTTGATACGACCGCAGTTACGCTGGCGGCGGAGCAGTCCGTAATAAGCGGTGCGAAAGTAGTACTTCAGGATTGCGACGTCACGGAAGCCGCCGGCGTCATTCCGTCGTCGGTGGCGTAGCAATCAATCAACCCTGTCGGCGCAATGACCCGGCAACTAGTCGCATTTCGCCTGTGGACCACGGAGAGATCAAACAGATGCCCCAGCGCAGTAGATTTCGTTCAATCTTTTTCTCTATTCTCGTCGTTAGCCTTAGCCTGGCATTTTGCTTTGTTGTATTGGAATTCCTGTTAGGGCGAATACTGTTCGCCAATCTCGACGGTAACGTGGATACGCAGTTCGATTCAGACGTCGGTTGGATGTACGTGCCGGGTGACTACCAAATTCGCGCGGACGATTCCCTCATTCCTCACAATATTCATATTAATGAATACGGTTTGCGCGGCCAGGTCGAGCTTGCCCCTGACGCACGGGGCGGCAGCTCACGCCGGATCTTGGTACTTGGTGATTCCTTTACTTTCGCGAAAGTCGTGCAGGACGAGGAGATTTACACCTCGCAATTGCAAAGTATCCTGAACCAAGATTCCGAAACCATGCATTCGGTATTCAATGCCGGCGTCGAAGGCTTCGGCACTGCGCAGCAGCTGCGCTTGATGGAGCGTCTCGTGCGATCCGGCGTAAACGGCGATCTGGTGATTCTGCAAGTATTCACCAATGACATACTCGATAACCTGCGCATCGTTTACCGTGAAAAGACCGAGTCTCTGGCGCGGCCCGGATACGTAATAAATGCGGCCGGCCAATTGGAGCTCGATCATCTTCCCGAGGACCCGAACAAAAGCAGAAACAGGAAGGGAAAAAAGGAGGGCTTTTACACGATCAAAGTGACCCGCAGCATCATTGAATCCAGCATTCAATCTCGTCCCGGCCTGCTGAAGTTTTTAAGAAGCCTCGGCCTTAATCCAAAAATTCCTCGCATGCCGGGATTGCTGAACGGCTGGTACGACGAGGAAATCGTCGCGAGCGGTGTGCCATTGATGCGGGAATTGATACGTGAGATTCAGTCGCAGGCCGAGCAGCAGCAAGCCAGACTTCTGGTCGTTTTGATTCCGTCTCCATTCATGGTCTATCCGGACACCTATGGACCGATGCTGAAAGGCACTTTCCCCGACGATCCTAGCGTCGACATGTTTCTCAGCGATATTGCCAGACCGCAGACTTACCTGGCGCGGATCTGCACGGAACTGAATGTCCCGTATCTCGATCTGTATCCAATTCTTACGGACAACGCTGCACAGGCCTTGTATTTCCCCAGGGAAGGGCATTTCACCAAGGTTGGGCACGCAGTTACAGCAGAGGCTCTGGCGAGGAAAATTCAAGAGCTGGGGCTCGAATAGTCCAATACCTGTGCCTGGCGCGCTGCACTGGAGGCGCTGGATCAGAGGCTACTACACCGCGTCATCGCCTCGGACCCAATCCGGCAGATCGTCATAGTCCGACAGCAGTGCCGCAAGTTCCGAGTTCGGCTCAAGGTAAAACTCGCGAAGCCTTTCTTGAACTGATTCGGGGACGGGATCGCTCTTTCTTGGTTTTCTGTTCAAGTGCTTGTAAATGCCAACCAATCGAGCTTTGAGTGCCGGCCGGCGGTGGAAGAAGGTTTCCAGCTGATTGTTGAGCCGCAGGGCCAATTTGTGCATCTGCTTGCTCTTGGTATCGATTGTTTCGTTGACTTTTCGAAACTCGAAATCGGAATAGTAGGCGCCGTCGATACCGAGATACACACAGAGTTCCCGCATGAACTTCTGCGGCGAGGCCTTCAGATTTTCCAGGAACATGACCCTGATCTGTTTCCTGGGAACGACTTCCAGGAATTCACGTAGATATCTCGCGTACCGGCCTGTTTCCAGACAGCTCAGTTGTTTGGACGTGAGTCCCAGAATGCTGGCCGGCTCGCCTTTCAAGGTGTAGGCAAAACATTTGTCCACGTACTCGGAAAACGTAATATCCAGATTAAACTTGTTGCTGGCTGCACGAAAATTGTAGAAGGAATACATTCGGCTGGCAGGCTCACGAAGTACGAAAAGCAGGCGAACATCCGGATTCATATCCAATATTTGCCTTGCCACCGGCGCGCCGCGCTGCAGGTAAAGTGGTGACGCTTCGAAAATGATTTTTTTCTCGGGCGAGCAATCCCTGAAGAACGCTTCGTAGGCGTCAAGTGAGGGCATGCTGCTATCTGCTTTTTTTGCCCTGAAGAAGTTCACTTCTTTTCTCGACGAACCGCAAACATCCGGATGGCTGTTCAGATAGGCGAATACGGAAGATGTGCCGGCCTTGTTTACTCCGCCGATGATAAAGTTTGGACGAGTCATTTCAGGATCAGGTAAGTCGCTACACTAGCCGAAAACGAGATTGGCCTTTACACGCATGAGTACGATGCGCACGCATACGGTGACAAACCCGTTCGGTCGCCTTGATTCAGGACAGATCATGCTGGATAGAAACAGAGCAGAATCAAAACAACGTGTAAATGAATGGCGCTAACGCCGAACCCTGGGCGAGTACGAGCAACGCCCCCAGCAGCACCAATACCAGAATTATCGGGGCAAGCCAGAATTTCTTGCGCTCCTGCATGAACAGCCAAAGGTCTTTCAATAATTCGATCATCAGAAAGGATTCTCCAGACTGGTACTCTGTGGTTTGTCAGATTTTACTCTATAGGATTGAGCTTTATCCTCGAATTTTCGCGACATCGGATCATTCCGCAGAATTCGAAAAATTATCGAAGCCGGAAATATGACGAGGAAAAAGACCGTACCAAGTATGATCGGCGTGGTTATCTTGCTTAGCAGCAGTGCGAATTTCATCCAGCCGCGATAGATCCCGGCCAACGAGGCGGGGGCGAGGATGCCCCATACGGCGAGTATTGCCAGGATAGCCCACGGCCAATAGGGGTAAGAACGATCGAAAAGCCAGGGCAGGAAGATGCCGAAAATAAGTGCGATTGCGGTTCCGGTCGTGAACGCAAAGTTGCGCAATCCCTTGTTGTCAAGCTGCGGTATTTGATGCATACGGGCTTCTCAGTCGAGATCGAATTCGGTCATCCATGAATCGTCTTTCTCAATCTCTGGTTGGTCCTTCTTGTCGAGTAGAAAGTTTTCAATAACGAGATAGTCCATTTCGGTGCGCATGAAACACCGGTATGCGTCCTCCGGTGTTCCGACAATGGGTTCTCCCCTTACGTTGAACGAAGTATTGATCAAAACCGAGCATCCGGTTTGTTTTTCGAATTCCCTGATCAGTTCGTAGTATCGCGGATTCGTATCCGAATGTACGGTTTGCACGCGCGCCGAGTAGTCGACGTGTGTAACGGCAGGTAGTTGCGAGCGCGCAACATTGAGTTTGGCGATGCCGAACAGTGACTCCTGTTCCCTGGACATTGGAATGCGAATGTTTTCGCGCACCGGGGCCACAATCAGCATATAGGGACTGCTGCTTTCCTGCTCAAAGTATTCCGACACTTTTTCGGCCAGCACCGACGGTGCAAACGGGCGAAACGATTCCCGGTATTTAATCTTCAGGTTCATGATCGACTGCATTCGGCTGCTGCGGGGGTCTCCGATTATCGACCGCCCGCCGAGTGCCCTGGGGCCGAATTCCATCCGCCCCTGAAACCATCCAACGACGTTTTCGTTTGCCAGATGTTCGGCGACTTTAGGCAGCAGAACGGCGTCTTTCAATTCAGTGTATGTGGCGCCTGCGGAATCTAACGCGGAGCGAATCTGGTCCGACGAGAAACGAGGGCCGAGAAAACTGCCTTGCATCTGGTCGGGACGGACTGGTTGCCTCGGTTGATCGGCATACTCGTGCCAGGCGACCTGTGCCGCGCCGAGCGCACCGCCAGCATCCCCGGCGGCCGGTTGAACCCACAATTCGGAAAACGGCCCTTCGCGAAGAATACGGCCATTGGAGACGCAGTTGAGCGCCACGCCGCCGGCCAGACAAAGATTCTTTGCACCGGTTTCCTGGTGAATGGCACGAGCGAGGCGCAATACGATTTCTTCCGTAACCTTTTGAATCGATGCGGCAATGTCCATTTCCCGTTGGGTCAATTTGGATTCGGGCTTCCTGGGTGGGCCATCGAATAGTTTGCTGAACTTGCTGTTCGTCATCGTAAGGCCGGCACAATAATTGAAGAATCGCATGTTCAGCCTGAAGGTACCGTCCTCCTTGAGGTCAAGGAGGTTGTCGAGAATCGTATCCGTGTACTTCGGTTCGCCATAGGGAGCGAGCCCCATCAGCTTGTATTCACCCGAGTTGACCCGAAAGCCGGTGAAATAGGTGAATGCAGAGTACAGAAGTCCGAGTGAGTGAGGGAACTGCAGCTCCCAAAGCGGCTCGATCCGGTTGCCGTTTCCAAACCAGGCAGAACTCGTTGCCCATTCACCGACACCATCCAGGCACAATACCGCTGCCTGGTCAAACGGGCTGGGATAAAAGGCAGATGCGGCATGCGACTGGTGGTGCCTGGCAAAAAGCAGTTTGGGCAGATCCTTTGCTTTGCAGCCACCGAGAGTCGCGATTTCGCGCCGCAGCGTCTCTTTCAGAAACAGTTTTTCCTTAAGCCAGATCGGCATGGCAGTGACAAAAGAACGAACTCCTGCCGGTGCGTAGCTGATGTAGGTTTCGAGCAGCCTTTCGAACTTAAGGAGCGGCTTGTCGTAAAAGACTATCGCGTCGAGATCGGCGATTTCGATACCGGCTTCCGCAAGGCAGTAGCTGATGCCACCAGCGGGGAAGCTCGGATCGTGCTTTTTGCGCGTGAACCGCTCTTCCTGTGCAGCAGCGACGATATGTCCATCCCGAAGGAGGGCGGCGGCACTGTCGTGGTAATAGGCAGAAATGCCCAGTATGTGTTTCACGCGCTGGAATCCTAATTCGTCGAAATTCTATTGAGCCGTCGCGCGCGTACAGAATTCAGCGACGCTTGCGATAGCCGCGTCGCACCGATAGAAACGAAACGCGGTACGGGGAGGGCGGGACGCAAGGCAATTCGCGACGGAACCGTATGTCTATTTTTATTCATCTTCGAGCGGCGCGGCAACTTTGCATGAGAATACAGACTATGGCCAAAAATTTCGTGATACGACCCACACTAATACACTATTCGGCCGAACCGACGTATCATCATCGACCGGCGTAACGGGTCAATCTAAAGGGAGTGTTTCGACAAGCACGAGTTCATTCTGCCGACCGCCCCGCTCGTAGTAAAGGGGCCGGGCAGCGTGGGTGCAGATTTCGCGCAGCGTAGCAAGGTGCTTTTGCAAGCAAAACTATATGACCGTTTCGATTGTACATAACATGAAAATGGCAATTGCTCCAGACGCAAAGTGGAACAGTGCGGCCGCGGAGTCACCGAGTAAGCCGGAGCCGGCGAGGCGGGGTGCCTTTGTCTAAGTTCATGTTCGTTGTTATCGCGCTGGCGCTCACCGGCGAGTTTCTCGCGGAAATGGGCCTTCCGCGCGTATTTCGATTTTCTACCGAATTGAGTGCCGCTGTACTGTCGTTTTGCATCGTGGTGCTCGCGGCAAAACGCGGTTTCGTACCCGTTCGGCCAGCCTACTGGATCATGTTCCTGCTGATCGGATTGCACCTTTTGTTCGGGATCGTCGCGAACGAGGTTCAGCTGGGTACTGTGATAATCAGTGCCCGCTATTACCTTGGGATTATGCCGTTTTTCGTATTGCCGCTCGTGGTTCCGCCAACCGAGCGCGATCTGAAAATTCAATTTGGACTGATCGTTTGCCTCGGATTGATACAGCTTCCGTTTGCGCTTCAACAACGAATGGCCACGATAGCGGTAGGCAATCTATCCGGCGACAATACAATCGGCACGTTGATGAATTCCGGTCTGTTGTCGGTATTCCTGATTTGCCTGGCAGCCGTCGTTTTCACCGTGTATCTGCGGGGCAAGCTGCGATTGGCGGCGACCGTCCCGATCCTCCTCATCATCCTGTTGCCGACGATGATCAACGAAACCAAGGGATCGCTATTTCTGATCCCGTTCGCATTTTTCGTTCCGGTTTTGGCGCGCCCGTCGACCAATCTGGCGAAGAACCTGACCGTCGCCGCGATATCATGCGCAGCCTTCTTCGCGCTGTACGTTCCTATCTACAATTCCTTCCTCGAATCCCGGTCGGGCGGTGGAATTGTCGAGTTCCTGACATCTGAAGATCGTCTGGTTTACTACCTTAAAAAGGCCGCCG